>Ga0209254_10001503_pt1 | contig 20966 bp, 20 predicted proteins | sample FrelakmetDIP11DI_FD_187148 | JGI IMG/M metagenome (GOLD analysis project Ga0209254, IMG submission 187148) | Freshwater lake sediment microbial communities from the University of Notre Dame, USA, for methane emissions studies - DIP11 DI (SPAdes)... | ecosystem: Environmental > Aquatic >...
GGTCAGGGCCAATGGCAGCGTCGAGACCGGCAGTGGCAGCCGCTGGTTCCAGAGCGACGGTTCGATCCAGCCCGGCGATACCATCGTCGTGCCGCTGGACGCCGAAAGGATGAGACCGCTGCCGCTCTGGACTGCAGTGACGACGATTATCTTCAATCTCGCGGTGGCGGTCGCAGCCGTGGCAGGTATCTAGTCGAGTCCCGTGCATGACCGTGACGCAAGACTATCCGTTCAAGGAATGGCCGACGATCCAGAAGGTCGTCTATTTGCTGCGGCTACCGGAGCCGATCACTTGCCATGATGAGATCGCCGCGGAGAAGCTAGCTGGGCGCCAAGCGGGCGGCGGTACGGTTTGCGATCGGACAGTCGCCTCCGGCCGATACTTCAAGTGGCCGAGCCAGTCGGCAGATCGGTGGTGAATCTCGGAATTGTAATGGGCGCGGAACCGGTTTCCCGCTGTGACCTGGTCCTGCGCAGAGCGAATGTGGCCGCCGCCGTGGACCGCGGCGTCTACCATCATCAACGACCCTACATTTGCCGTCGCGGCTGTCGGTAACCTGTAGGCGAGGCAATTCATGAGCATGACCAAGTCACCTGACGCGAATTCAAGTGCCGATGGGGAGAGGCTGGTTTGCGTCGTCCAGCATCCAGTGGCGCAGCAGTCCTACGAGTCGATCGACCTCGAGCAACTGGTCAGTGTGATCTGGCGCCAGCGGTGGCGAATCGTCATCGCTACCGCGGCGATCACACTTGCGGCAGTGGGTTATGCCCTGTTGGCGACGCCGTATTATCGTGCCGAGGCGGTGCTGATGGCGCGCGATCCGAAGACCGGGTTTGGCGTGTCTGCACAATTGCAGCAGTTCGCCGGGCTCGCGGGTCTCGCGGGAATCAATGTGGGTTCGGCCAGCACACAAGAGCCGTTGGGGGTGCTGCGCTCAAAGGGCTTCGCGCGAAGGTTCATAGAGCAGAATCAACTGCTTGGCGTTCTCGGGGAGGAGTCCACCCTGCTTTCCGGTAAGGCGATGGGGAGCGAAGTTGCAGGCCTCGACGTACGTGACGCAGCAGAAAGGCTCATGGATTCAGTGTTGGAAGTGATCGAGGACAAGCGATCCGGCCTGGTCGTCGTTGCCGTGACTTGGAAGGATCCAAAGGTTGCCGCAACCTGGGCCAATCTGTTGGTCCGGCAACTGAATGACGAGATGCGTATGCGTGCACTTGGTGAATCGCAGAACAACATTCGATTTCTCAGCGAGCAGCTGCGCAACACGGACGTAGTCGCGATCCGGGAGGCGATCTCTCGTGTCCTCGAAGCGGAAATGCAGAAATCGACGTTTGCCAGCGGAAACGCAGAGTACGCGTTTCGTGTTGTCGATTCTGCAGAACCACCGCTCAGGCGCGCGAAGCCGAAGCGAACCCTCATTGTCCTGCTGTCATGCATGGCCGGTCTGATGCTGTCCGTCTTCGTCGCGGTGATCGCCGACCCCTTTAGGCGTATGGCCGACGCCGCACGCAGCAGCTGACTTCCTCTTCCGTTGCTACGAGTTCGCCTCAGTCCGCGGTGCGTCAACCCAGACGAATCCTTCTTCTCCGGCTCGTCGGCGGCGGCCGTTGTCTGGGCACCGTGTGCTGCCGAGTGCCGTGGTGACTGAGCACCCGGCCGATTTGCGGCTGATGGCCGGCGATTGCAGCGCATGAAGCTCCTGACGAATGCCGGGATCTACCTCGGCGCGAATCTGCTCAGCGCCGCCATTCCGTTCCTACTGCTGCCATTCCTCACCCGGGCGCTTTCGCCTGCGGAGTATGGCATCGTCGCCATGCTCGGCGTGTCGCTCAGCATTTTCACTATCTTCACCGGACTCAACCTGAATGGAGCAGTCGGCGTAAGGTATTTTCAGCTTGGCGCAGAGGCGTTCAGAGACTACGTTTGCGCCTGCGTCCTCCTGATCCTGCTGAGTACCGCGTTTGTCGCGCTTGCCGTGTGGTCTGGCGGAACCGTGCTGAGGTCCGTTCTCAGTCTGCCAGTCGGCTGGCTCGTGGCGCTCGTTCTTGTGGCTGGCTTGGGGGCGCTGACGGCGGTCTGGCTGTCGATACTGCAGGTATCGGGAAGGGCCCTTCAATTCGGGGCCCTGCAGATTTCTCGGACGGCGATTGACTTCGTACTGTCGATATTGTTCGTTCTGTTTCTCGCGCTGGGCTGGCAGGGGCGGGGCCTCGGTCAGGCGATTGCGGCGATCGTCGTTGCCGCGGCCGCCCTGCTGCTGCTGCGGCGCAACGGCTACCTCGGGCCGATGCGGGATTTCCGGGCACATTCCCGGGACGCGCTCTTCTTTGGCGTGCCGCTGATACCTCACGCCCTCGGTGGTCTTGCGATGAATTACACCGATCGGCTGGTCCTGATCAATCTACTCGATGAAGAGCAGACCGGCCTGTATGTGGTGGGGCTGCAGATCGGAATGGCGGTCAGCCTGCTGGCCGAGTCGGTCAACAAGTCATTCGCGCCGTGGCTGATGGAACGCTTGGGCAGGTCCGATGACGAGTCGAAGCTGAAGATCGTGAGAGGCACCTACCTTACCGCCGCCGCGCTGCTTGCGGCCACCCTATCGGTCATCGTCGTCGCGCCCACGCTGGTTCCGTTGGTCGTGGGCGAAAAGTTCGCGAGCTCGGCAAAGATCGTACCCTTCATCGCTGTGGGGTATTTTTTCGCCGGTTGCTATTATCTCGTTGTTAACTACGTCTTTTATGCAGGAAAGACTGCGTTGCTCTCCAAGACGACAGTATTCATGGGGCTGCTGTACGTGCCCCTGGTGTACTTGTTCGTGTCGCGCTTCGGCGTGCTCGGTGCCGGCTATGCATTCGTGATTATAAATGCGGCCACATTCCTGCTGGTGTGGATTGTGTCCAGGACTGTATTTCCAATGCCCTGGTTCGAGTTCCGGGCGCTTGCGGGCAGGTAGGCAATAAAATGCGGAAGATGCTGCACAATTCGACAATTCTGATTACCGGCGGCACGGGCTCGTTCGGCAATACGTTCGTTCCGATGACGCTGGCCCGATTCAATCCGCGGAAGCTTATCGTGCTCTCTCGCGATGAAATGAAGCAATGGGATATGGCCAAGAAGTTCCAGAACGACGAACGGGTCCGATTCTTCATCGGGGACGTACGCGACAAGGATCGTCTTTACCGGTCGCTTGACGGTGTTGATTACGTGGTGCACGCGGCGGCGACGAAGATCGTTCCGACCGCTGAGTACAACCCATTCGAATGCGTTAAGACGAATGTCATCGGGGCGATGAACCTGGTTGACGTATGCATCGACCGCGGGGTGAAGCGGGTTGTTGCTCTGTCGACGGACAAGGCGAGCAGCCCGGTCAATCTGTACGGTGCGACGAAGCTCGCATCCGACAAGCTGTTTGTCGCTGGCAATTCCTATGCGGGCGGCCACGACACGCGTTTTGCAGTAGTCAGATACGGAAATGTAATGGGTTCCCGCGGTTCTGTGATCCCGTTCTTTCTGTCCATCAAGGACAGCGGGGTGCTTCCGATCACCGATCCTCGCATGACGCGGTTCATGATTTCGCTGGAGCAAGGCGTTGAACTCGTCTGGCACGCATTCGATGACATGGAGGGCGGTGAGATCTACGTGAAAAAGATCCCGTCCATGAGGGTCACGGACATCGCCAGCACTATCGCGTCGACGGCCCGCCAGGAGATCGTGGGTATCCGCCCGGGCGAGAAGCTGCATGAACAGATGATCGGTTCCGAGGATTCCTACTACACCTACGAGTATCCGGAGCATTTCAAAATCCTGCCGGCAATCCACGATTGGGACAAGGATTCGAACCGCATCAAGGATGGCACGAAGGTCGAGGAGGGCTTCAGCTACACAAGCGACAACAATCCCGACTGGATGAGTACTGCCGCATTGCGAAGCTGGATCGACGAGAACCGTCACAAGATTGGGAGCATTTGAACGGTGATCAACTATGGCCGGCATGAGGTAACGAGCGCCGATATCGAGGCGGTTGCCGAGGTTCTGAGATCAGATTTCCTCACGCAAGGTCCGGTGGTGCCGCGCTTTGAGGAACGGGTGGCCGGTCACGTCGGTGCCGAATACGCAGTAGCCGTGAACAGTGCGACGTCGGCGCTGCACGTGGCCTGTCTCGCCATGGATCTCGGACCGGGCGATTGGCTGTGGACGAGCCCCATCACGTTCGTGGCCTCCGCGAACTGCGGGCTGTATTGCGGCGCGAGCGTCGACTTCGTCGACATCGACCCGCGGACCTACAATCTGTGCGCACGCTCCCTGGAAATCAGGCTCGAGCGGGCTGCGGCGGAAGGGCGGCTGCCGAAGGTCGTCGTGCCGGTCCATCTGGCCGGTCAGCCCTGCGACATGGCTGCCATTCATTCGCTCGGTCAACGTTACGGCTTTGGCATCATCGAAGACGCCTCGCACGCGATCGGGGGCAAATATCGTGAAGAGTTCATCGGCAACTGTCGTTACAGCGACATCACCGTTTTCAGCTTCCACCCGGTGAAGATCATCACCACGGCGGAGGGCGGAATGAGTTTGACGAACGATGTCGAGTTGGCGCGCCGGATGTCGCTGCTACGAAGCCACGGGATAACGCGAGAGCCATCCATGATGACGCACGAACCGGATGGTCCTTGGTATTACCAGCAGATTGGGCTCGGCTACAATTTCCGCATGACGGAAATGCAGGCTGCGCTGGGCGTCAGTCAGCTGCAAAGGCTCGATGCCTATGTCGCCCGGCGACATTGGCTGGCTCGCCGCTACGATCGTCTGCTTGCGGCGCTTCCGATCGTGACTCCATGGCAGCATCCGGACGCATACTCGGCCATGCACCTGTACGTCATCCGGCTTAAGACTGCCGAGATCGGGGATGTGCATCGGCGGGTTTTCGCGTCGCTGCGCGAGCATGGCATCGGCGTCAACCTGCACTACATCCCCGTGCATACGCACCCGTACTACCGCGCGATGGGCTTCAATATTGGTAACTTTCCAGAGGCGGAGCGCTATTACACCGAAGCGATCAGTCTGCCCATGTACCCGACGATGACCGAGGCCCAGCAGGATCAGGTAATTGTTGCCCTCGAGCGGGCGCTCGGCGCATGAGTATCGCGATCATTCCGGCCCGGGGAGGCAGCAAGCGCATCCCGCGCAAGAACATCCGGGCATTCTGCGGCAAGCCGATAATCGCCTGGCCGATCGAGGCGGCACGGGCAAGTGGCTGCTTCGAACACGTGATCGTATCGACGGACGATCCTGAGATTGCAGAGATTGCCCGCGGGTACGGAGCGGAGGCACCGTTCCGCCGGCCAGCGCAGATCTCCGATGACTACACCGGCACCACCGCCGTCGTAGCGCACGCGGTTCAGTGGAGCCTGCAGGCGGGCTATGAGTCGGGCCACGTCTGCTGCATCTACGCTACCGCACCGTTCGTCAGCGGCCCTGACCTGCGACGCGGCTTGGAGGCACTGGAAGCTTCAGGAGCTGACTATGCGTTTTCCGTGACCACGTATCCATTTCCAGTCCAGCGTGCGATCCGGATTACCGCGGCTGACAGGGTCGAGATGCTCTATCCCGAATACCGTGACGCGCGTTCGCAGGACTTGGAGGAGGCGTACCACGATGCGGGGCAGTTCTATTGGGGGCGGGCAGAGGCGTGGTTGGGCCGCCGGGAGATCTTTTCAGGCAGCTCGGTGCCGGTAATCCTGCCGCGGCACAGGGTGCAGGACATCGACACGCCCGAGGACTGGGAGCGTGCCGAGTGGATGTTCCACGCGCTTCGCGCAGGCCAGACAACTTTTGATCGAGCGAATTCATGACTACGGAAAAGAAGTTCAGGACGGAACAGGAAGACTTCTGGGCCGGTGCATTCGGTGCTGACTACATTCAGCGTAACCGGGGTGACGCCCTGCTCGCATCCAATCTGGACTTTTTCGCAAAGGCACTGCGCGGCACGCGAGGCGTCCGGTCCTGCATCGAATTCGGGGCCAACATCGGTATGAACCTGCGGGCGATTCGGTTGCTTTATCCGGGCATCGACGCGTTTGGGATCGAGATCAACCCAGTGGCAGCGCAGCAACTGGCGGAACTGATCACCCCCGCGAATGTCTTTTGTGGATCCATTCTCGACTTCCAGGCAGTTCAGACCCGGGACCTGGCGTTAATCAAGGGTGTGCTCATCCACGTCAATCCCGATGCGCTCCCCGACGTCTACGCCAAACTCGTGGCGGCGACCCACCGGTATCTGCTCGTGGCCGAGTACTACAATCCGTCCCCCGTGGCGATTCCATATCGCGGCCACAGCGACCGGCTTTTCAAGCGTGACTTTGCAGGGGAGATCATGGATCGGTACGCGCAGATGCAGTTACTTGACTACGGATTTGCCTACCGGCGTGACCCGAATTTCCCTCAGGACGACATCACCTGGTTCCTGATGGAAAAGCGCTGAATACACTGGAAGGAACGACGATGCTGACTTACTGCAAGCGCTGCGTGATGCCGGATACGAAGCCGGACCTGCATCTGGACGACGAGGGCGTCTGCAATGCGTGTCGCAGCTACGAGCATCGCAAGCAGGTCGATTGGGATGCGCGCTACAGGGAACTCCCGCAGATCCTGGAAAAATACCGCAGGCGCGACGGCAGCAACTGGGACTGTATCGTTCCGGTCAGCGGTGGAAAGGACAGCACGTACCAAGTGGTACGCATGCTTCAGCTTGGCCTTAACCCGTTGTGCGTGACGTCGACGACCTGCGATCTGTCAGCTTTGGGTCGGCGGAACATCGAAAACCTGAAGCGACTCGGTGTGGACTACGTCGAGGTGTCGCCAAATCCGATTGTTCGCGCCCGGCTGAACCGGATCGGGCTAACGCAGGTCGGCGACATCTCATGGCCAGAACATGTCGGAATTTTCACGATCCCCGTGCGCGCGGCGGTGCAGTTCAACGTACCTCTAATCGTCTGGGGCGAGAACTCGCAGAACGAGTACGGCGGACCGGCGTCGGCGTCGGCGAACAACATCCTGAACCGCCGCTGGCTCGAGGAGTTCGGCGGTCTGCTCGGCATGCGGGTGTCCGACCTCGTCGGCCAGGACGGCATCGAGGCCAAGCACTTGATTCACTACACGTACCCGAGCGACGAGGAACTCGCCAGGGTGGGCGTCACGGGACTGTTCCTCGGCTACTACATCCCCTGGGATGGTTTGTCCAACGCGCTGATCGCACAGGCCAACGGCTTTCGGACCTATGACAAAGTCGTCGAGGGCTCGATGGTGAATTACGAGAACCTCGATAACCATCAGACCGGCATCCACGATTATTTCAAGTTCCTCAAATTCGGGTTTGGTCGTGCCACTGACCTGGCCTGCCTCCACATCCGGCGAGGTCGCCTGACACGGCAGGATGGACTGGAGGCCGTTCGGCGCCTGGATGGCAAGTTCCCCTGGGAGTACCTAGGCAAGTCGTTGCAGGACATTCTCCGCCCACTCGATGTGTCCGTGGAGGAGTTCATACGTATCTGCGACAAGTTCACGAACAAGAAGATCTTCAAGCGGGACGTGAGCGGCGCGCTGCAGAAGGACGGGGGAGGCAATCTCACGAAGGTCAATTACGACAACCCATGAGAGTCGGGGTGATCGATTACGGCGTGGGCAACCTCGGATCGGTGCTTCGGGCGCTTGAGGAACTCCGCGTAACGGCGGTGCTCGTCAATCGCGCGGTGGATATGCACGAGAATGATTGCCTGATTCTGCCGGGAGTCGGGAACTTCGCAGATTGCGCCCGCCTGCTCGAGGCGGGCGACTGGTCGAAGGCCATCAAGGAGGAGGTGCGGGGGTACAGCCGTCCGGTGCTGGGAGTCTGCGTAGGCATGCAACTCCTGGCAGACGAGAGTACTGAAGGCCTGAGCGGCGGGGGCGCCGCGGGCTCGCCGGGCCTGGGCCTGATCCCGGGAAAGGTGGAGCACCTTCGAGCGCTGGGCTGCCGCAGTCGCGTGCCGCACGTCGGCTGGAACGACGTCACGATCAATGATTCCGGCCGGGGGTTGTTCGACGGCATTCCGAACGGTACGGACTTCTACTTCGTGCATAGCTACGCGTTCGTGTCTGACGATCCGGCTCATGTACTCGCCACGACTGACTATGGAATGCCCGTCACCGCCGCAGTCCGGTGCGGCAACGTGTGGGGAACCCAGTTTCACCCCGAGAAGAGTTCCAAGGCCGGATTCAGGCTGTTGCGCAATTTCATCTCGGGGGCTGCTTGCTGAAGACGCGCGTCATCCCGACGCTGCTGTGGAAGCAGTTGGGCTTGGTCAAAGGGGTCGGCTTCGACAGCTGGCGCCGGGTCGGTTCCGTGTTGCCCGCGATCAAGGTCTACAACCAACGTGAGGTGGATGAACTCATTCTGGTTGATATCGTGGCCCACCGTTCCGACGATGGAATCGATTTCGAATCAATCGACGAGTTCGGGCAGGATTGCTTCGTGCCACTGACAGTGGGCGGCGGAATCAGCCGCATCGACCAGGTTCAGCGACTGCTTCGTGCAGGCGCGGACAAGGTGTCCATTAATTCGTCCGCGTACGAGAATCCCGAACTCGTTACGGAGATAGCAAGGCGCCACGGTGTGCAGTGCGTCGTGGCCAGCATCGATGTGCGGGCGACAGAGCCAGGGCAATGGTGCTGCTACAGCCACGCCGGTACGCGAAATACCGGTCGCAGCGTCGTGGAGTGGGCCCGCGAACTGCAGGATCGTGGTGCGGGCGAGATCCTCATCACGTCGATCGAACGTGACGGCACCATGCAGGGTTACGACCTGCCGCTGATCGAGCAGGTGGTGGGTGCGGTGAACGTCCCGGTCATCGCGTCCGGAGGTGCCGGTCTCTACAAGCACATGGTAGATGCGGTGACGCAGGCAGGTGCATCCGCCGTCGCGGCCGCGAGCATGTTTCACTTCACGGAGCAGACGCCGGCTGGCGCCAAGGCAGCCCTGGCGGCGGCCGGGGTGCCTGTTCGTACGACGTTCGTGGCGGATGTCCGCGGCTGATATGCAAGTTGCCATTCGAGCCGATGCCTCACACGACATCGGAACCGGCCACGTGATGCGTTGCCTCACGCTGGCCGATTCGCTCCGGTCGCGCGGAGCCAGCTGCCGCTTCGTGTGCCGGCAGCAGGTTGGCGACCTGATCGAGTTGGTGCGCGGCCGCGGCTACCGGACCGACGTCCTGCCGCCCGTCCGAGCGCGAGCAGTGACTCGGGGGGCTGATCGGTCGACGCTGCCGCGGCACGCAGCTTGGCTCGGCGCGGGTTGGTCGGTCGATGCCCGGGAAACCGCGGCAGCGCTCGGCGGCGATCCGGTTGACCTTCTGGTCGTCGATCATTACTCGCTGGATGCGCGATGGGAACGTCACCTGCGCTCCGCATGCCGCCTCGTGCTGGTAATCGATGATCTGGCGGACCGGCCCCACGATGGTGATCTGCTGCTGGATCAGAACCTCGGGCGAACGGCTGGAGACTATCGAGAACTCGTGCCGCCCCGCTGCGCCGTGCTTGCTGGGCCGGAGTACGCCCTGCTTCGACCTGAGTTTGCCACAGTGCGGCCCTACAGCCTCGCGCGTCGCTCCAGTCCGGACCTCAAACACCTGCTGGTATCGATGGGCGGCGTCGACAGGGACAATGCCACCGGGCACGTGCTGCGAGTGCTGAGAAGCTGTATCCATCTAACTGGAGCGAACCGCATCACGGTCGTCCTGGGACCTCATGCGCCGTGGCAGGCGCACGTGCGGGAGCATGCAGCCGATATGCCAGTACCAACGGACGTCAGGGTGAACGTTACCGACATGGCATCGCTGATGGCTGAAAGTGACCTGGCAATCGGGGCGGCGGGAACGACGTCGCTGGAGCGTTGCTGCGTGGGACTACCGGCACTGACGGCAGTACTGGCGGACAACCAGGCGGAGGTAGCTCGCGCGCTGCAGGCCGCCGGTGCAACCATGCTGATTGGCAACGAGGGTTCCATCGTCGCACACCTTGACACGAACCTCCGGCTGGCTAGTCGCCCGGACGCGCTGCGGCGGATGCAGGATGCCTGTGCATCGATCACGGATGGGCTCGGAGCCGAACGCGTCATATCGGAGCTGCATCATGCAATCCGCTGAGGGCTGCCGGATTCGTGAGATGAGCGCCGGTGACCTCGCTCGGGTCCTGGAATGGCGTAATCACCCGGACATCCGTCGTTTCATGTTGACGAGTCATGAGATTTCAATTGACGAGCACCAGCGCTGGTTCGAGCGCGCTTCCCGCGACGAGGCCCGCAAGCTACTGCTTGCCGAAGAAGGTGGGCGCGCCTTCGGGTTCGCGACCTTCGAGGGGGTGCAACCAGGCGGGATCTCGAACTGGGGGTTCTACACCGAACCCGGCGCACCAGGAGGGTCTGGCAGGAGGCTTGGGATCGGCGCGCTCAGGCTGGCGTTTCGTGTGTATCAGCTGCACAAGGTCTGCGGCCAGGCGCTGGGATTCAACGAGGCATCGATCCGATTGCATCGGTCGCTGGGATTTCGCGAGGAAGGTGTACTGCGGGAGCAACACTTCGTCGATGGACGGTACCATGACGTGATCTGCTTCGGGCTGCTGCACCGCGAGTGGATCGACCCAGCTTGATCATTGGACAAGGGTACATGAACAGAATCCATATCGACGGGCGTGCGATCGGTCCCGAATATCCACCCTACGTCATTGCGGAGCTATCCGCCAATCATAACGGGCTGCTCGAGAACGCACTGCGGATCATCGACGAAGCGAAGAAGGCCGGCGCCGATGCCGTCAAACTGCAAACCTACACGCCCGACACGTTGACGCTCGATTGCGACAGCGAGGACTTTCGCATTCGGGGGGGGCTGTGGGACGGCTACACGCTCTACGAACTGTATCGGCAGGCGAGTATGCCCTGGGAATGGCATGCCCCACTGTTCGAACATGCCCGAAAGGCGGGCATCACGATCTTCAGTTCGCCCTTCGACAGGACGGCCGTCGATCTGCTGGAAGATCTCGATGCACCCGCCTACAAGATCGCCTCATTCGAGGTCATCGATCTGCCTTTGATCTCATATGCAGCGAGCACCGGCAAGCCGCTAATAATCTCTACGGGTATGGCCGATGCTGACGAGATCCGTGAGGCGATCGAAGCCGCCCGCGGCGGAGGCTGTACGGAGCTGTCGGTCCTGCACTGCGTAAGCGGGTATCCGGCGCCTGCGTCGGACTACAACCTGCGCACGATTCCGGACATGGTCGACCGATTTGGCCTGGTCACTGGACTATCGGATCACACTCTGGACAACTCGACGGCCATTGCCAGTGTGGCGCTGGGCGCCGCAATCATCGAGAAGCACGTCACGCTCGATCGGGGAGCGGGCGGACCGGATGACAAATTCTCGCTCGAGCCTCCGGAACTGCTTGCACTCTGCCGGGGGGTTCGGACCGCGTGGGAGGCTCTCGGTGGCGTCAATTATTCGTGCAAGTCCAGCGAGCTGCCGAACGTCAAGTTCCGCCGGTCGCTGTACTTCGTAAGGGATCTCAAGGCTGGCGAGACGATCACTGAGGACGCGGTGAGGAGTGTGCGCCCGGGCTATGGCCTGCCGCCCAAGCTTCTCCCGCAGGTCCTGGGCGCGAGAGTCCGGATGGATGTCCGGAAGAACACCCCAGTTACACGCGAGAAACTGGTCAACTGACATGGAGTCGGACCGGCCTTTCACTCTCGCAAATATCCTCAGAATAGAAGATTGCACGGATCTCACGGATGCACTCTGTCCGGAGACGCAGATGCCGCTCTGGGCCATCGTCCGGGTCGCGTTCTTGCGCACGGTCATCGAGGAGAAGCTGTACACGGGCAGCTTCCAGACGCTACTCCTGGGCGGAGGTCGATCGCGCAGAGTGTCCTTGCTGGCGAGCTTGGTGCGCGGCGCATGGCACAACCGATTGCACCGTCGCTTCCTCGCAGGCCGCAATGACGTCCTCGTGGTAAGCAAGGGTCTGCGTCTCCTGAAGGACGGTGGTCGCTACTTCAACGCACTGAGCGACTATTTCAACCGGCTAACGGACGCTTCGGTGCTCAACGTCGAGGAACTGCATTGCGGCGTCTGGCCGTTCCCGCGATCGGAAAGCCAGCGCTATCTGATCGCTGATCCGTACCTGTTCTCCGCCAAGGCGGTCGGCCGCCTCGGGCATCGACGCCAGAGGGAGCGCTCCACCGAATTGATGCATCTGGCGGCGGACAGGCTCGAGCAGTTCACGGGCATGCGTTTGACTGCAGCTGCGATCGATGGACTGGCTCGGATCCTGGCACGTGGCGCGGCGTCCCTGCCATTCGCGCGTGAGGGCGCGCTCGGTCTGCTGACTCGGGCTGCCCCGTCGCTGATCCTAAAGGAGGAAGCATGCTACGGCGGCGTAGAGAACCTCGCGCTGATTTCCGCCGCCCGCGAACGGAAGATCAGAACTGCTGAGTACCAGCATGGAATGATCTCGAAGGGGCATTACGCATACAACTATTCTGGCGGGATCATCGCGAGCGGGCGGTTCGCCGGTCTGCTGCCGGACTTCTTCCTAGGATTCGGCCGGTGGTGGAACCGGCAGATCAACGTCCCGGTGGACAAGATTGCCATCGGCTATCCGCATCGGGAGGAAATCCTGCGCAGGCTTCCGCAGCAGGGCGGGTCGGACGTCCTGGTCCTCGGTGACGGAATTGATACCGACATGACGCTGCGGTTCGCGCGTGATCTCGGCGGACAGCTGGACGGCAGGCTCCGCGTGGTTTTCAGGCCTCACCCGATCGAACGGCAGCGTACGCGCGACATTATGGGCGCAGGCGAGTACCAGCGAATCTCAGCAGACTTTTCCGCTGACATCTATACGTCCTTCGCCAAGTCTTACGCTGTGATCGGCGAAGTCTCGACGGGCCTCTTCGAAGCGGCGGGTATCGTCAGTAACGTGTTCGTCTGGAGCACGCCGAAGACGCGATTCAGTTTCCCGTCCCATCCGTTCGTCCAGATCGGGACTGCGTCGGAGGTCGTCGCCAAGTTGAACGATTCCTACCCGTCGTCCAACGTGTCCGCGATCAGGGACCTATGGGAGGAAGGCTGGGAGGTAAACTACCGGGCCTTCGTCGCATCGATACTGGGCAACTGACCCCATGATCTCCGTCGTCGACTACAAGACCGGCAACCTGGGTTCGATCCAGAATATGCTCAAGAAGGTCGGTGCCGACTCGGCGATCGCGGGCGATCCACAGGCGATCCGGAGGGCGTCCAAGCTGATTCTGCCCGGGGTGGGGGCGTTCGACACCGGGATGAAGAACCTCATGGACAGCGGTCTGCTGCAGAGTCTCAACGAGGCGGTCTTGGAACGGAACGTTCCGGTGCTGGGCGTCTGCCTCGGGATGCAGCTGATGACACAGTCGAGCGAGGAGGGGCGCCTGCCAGGCCTTGGCTGGGTGCAGGCGACCACTCGCCGGTTTCGACCGGCCGCAGAAGAGACCTTACGTGTGCCGCACATGGGCTGGAACGTCGTCAGCCCTGTCAAGGAAAGTGCGATGACCCGAGGACTGTCCGCTGAGTCCCGGTTCTATTTCGTGCACTCCTATCACGTGCGCTGCCTGATGCCCGAGGACGTGCTGTTGCGCTCAAGTCATGGTTCGATCACGTTCGATGCGGCCTTCGAGCACGGCAACATCGTCGGCGTCCAGTTCCATCCCGAGAAGAGCCATAGATTCGGCATGATTCTCCTGAAGAATTTCGTGGAGTGCGCCTGAGATGCTGCGCAACCGCGTCATCCCGTGCCTCCTTATCAAGGACGGCGGCCTCGTCAAGACGCGGAGGTTCAAGAACGACGTCTATGTAGGCGACCCGATCAACGCTATCCGGATCTTCAACGACAAGGAAGTCGACGAACTGGTGGTGCTGGACATAACCGCGAGCAGGGACGGGCGCGAGCCGAACTACGACCTCGTGACGGAGATTGCGAGCGAATGCTTCATGCCACTGGCATTCGGAGGCGGCATCAGGTCCGTCGAGCAGATCAGCAAGCTGTTCCGACTCGGCGTGGAGAAGGCGGTCATTAATACTGCCATACACGCGAACCCGACCTTTGTGCAGGAAGCGGTGGCGGCCTTTGGCAGCCAGGCCATCACCGCCTCCGTTGATGTTCGCAGGACGTTATGGGGGCGACGCGAGGTCGTGGTGATGGACGGCCGGCAGCCCACTGGCCGGGACCCAGTGTCCTATGCGAAGCATGCCGAGTCCCTCGGTGTGGGCGAAATACTCCTGACCTCCATCGATAGAGAGGGGTCGATGAGCGGCTACGACATCGAACTCATCGCCGATGTCAGCGATGCAGTAAATGTGCCGGTGATCGCGTCCGGCGGGGCCGGTTCGCTGGAGCACTTCCGTGACGCCGTACGCAGGGGGCATGCGTCAGCAGTGGCGGCGGGGAGCATGTTCGTTTTCTATGGACCGCATCGGGCGGTGCTGATCTCGTACCCCACGTACGCGTCCCTTTGCGCGCTATTCGAGTAGGAATCAATGACCCAGGTTTGCAGACGATGCGTGATGGACGCGCAGGTACCGGGGATCCGGTTCAACGAGGCAGGAATCTGCAATTACTGCGATGAATTCCTGGCGCTGCTGGCTCCGGCGAACTCCATCGACCCCCTCGGGCGCGAGGCGGCGCTGCAGTCGTTCCTGGAGTGCGTCAAACGCGATGGAACTGGCAAACCATATGATTGCGTGATTGGCCTGTCCGGAGGCGTTGACAGCTCCTGGGTTCTGTACCAGGCGAAGCGGCTCGGATTGCGACCGCTGGCTGTCCACATGGACAACGGCTGGAACTCTGAGCTAGCGCAGAGCAACATCGAGAATCTCGTTCGCCGGCTGGGTGTGGAGCTATACACCCACGTGATCGATTGGCCCGAGTATCGCGCTCTGATGCAGTCGTTCTTCGACGCCGACGTCGTTGACATCGAACTGCTCTACGACAATGCGATGTTCGCGGTGAACTACAGGCTCGCGGCCAGATACAAGGTCCGCTGGATACTCGCTGGTACCAACACGTCGACGGAGGGCATGCGCATGCCCCCGGGTTGGAACTGGTTCAAGTTCGACGCGCACAACATCCGCCGCATCGCCGCCAGCGGCGGCGTCAGCCGATTCCGCACTTTTCCTGCTATTGGCGTTTTGGGGTACGTCTGGTACGAATACGTCCGCCGGATCAAGTGGGTGTCCTTTCTCGACCTGATGGACTACCGCAAAGAAGCAGCGTTGCAGGTTCTCGAAGCCGAATGCGGATACCGTCGCTATCCATATAAGCACTACGAGTCGATATTTACCCGGTTCTATCAGGGTTACATCCTCCCTACGAAATTCGGCATTGACAAGCGGAAGCTGCATCTTTCGACGCTGGTCGCCAGCGGCCAGATGGACCGTGGTGAGGCATTGAAGCTGCTGCAGGGGATTCCCTACCCGGCGGCGAGTGATCTCGAAAGTGACCGGGTGTATTTCCTGAAGAAGATGGGTTGGAGCCCGGAGGAGCTCCAGAAGTATCTAGCGCGGCCCGCGAGGAGTCACGCGGAGTACGGCTCGGAGGGCTGGCTCTGGCGATCCCTCGGAAAGGTATACAAACGGTTGAACAAGAGCACCTGACGCGGCAGGACTCGCGGAGACGCGGCCGCTGGAATGCGCCGCCCCGCCCTTCGGGTCCTCCGTTTGCGCCGACCTTCACTCGTTGCCGGTGCGGCTTCCCGCGGGACCGGACGCAGCTCGTCGGCAAAGTGCTAGGTATTGCCTAGCGACGTTGCGTCGTGTGTATCGTTGACGAAGCTCGTCGCGCGACCGACCCTGGCGTTCTTCCGCGTTCAGAAGCTGTGCCAGTTGTTCCGCGGTGGAGAAGTAGGACGCGTGCTCGCCGGCGGTGGCGTGGTGAAACGGCACGTCGTAACAGCATATCCTGCAGTCATAGAACAGCATTTCGACGAGGGAAGGATTCGTGCCGCCCACGGAGTGCCCGTGAACGTAGAACTCACAGGTTTCCCGAAGTCGCGCCAAGGCGGCAGGATCGTAGACGGGATCCAGCAGGCGCAGGCGCGGACTGTCCGCGTGGCGCGCACGGATTGTTCGCCCGTAGCGACTGTTGTTCCAGTTACCGATGATCGTATAGGAACGGAGACTCGATATAAGGGCACCTTCGATCAGCATCTCAATGTTGTTCTCGGGCTCGATTCGGCATACGGTCAGCGCCGTGCCGGGTAGTCTCCGGAGATCGAGTCGGATGACGTAGTCACCGGGATACGCGATCTCGACAGTCTTGCCAGGGAATCGCGAATGCAATTGCGAATTGTCGAGTATCACGACGTGCGCGAATCGTTGTGCGAGGTAGTCGAATAGCCAGAGGACGGAGCGCTTCCAGCCAGAGAATTTGCCCCTCTGCCACTCGACACCGTCGACGTTGACGATCAGGCGTCTGCCTGTGACGCTGCAGGCCAGACGGAAGAACGGAAACCAGATGCCGCCCGAAACGCCCAGCACGAAGATGCACTTGGCCAGGCTGAAGGTCGCAGCGAACGCCAGCAGGTCGTGCAACACGGACCAGGCACCATTCGCAGGGCAGGGGATGAATACCCGGCGGGTACCGTTGAACTCGGCAGGGCCGTCGGGGTAACTGGCGCTGTCGCAGGTGACCACCACGTCTGCGCCCTCGGTCTGCATTGCCGGAACCGTGTGTTCCAGAAACGCCTCAAAGCCACCGTATCGGTTGGGTATGCCGACGCTTCCCACGAACGCGAGTCGTCGCCGTGACGAGTCGTTCATCGTATTGCATCCAGCAGCAGGCGACGGATCGACGATTCGAGCTTGAGATAGATCGCGACCGGAGCCGGAACGTCGAATGCCCGGCAGACCGCGCGGTACCTTGGAACCATCACTGTAGTGAATCGACTGATATTGCTGACAACGTAACGCAGCCGGAATTTGCGAGGGCCCTCCACGTTACCCGTGTGCTGACGGTAGAGCATCGTCGGTTCAGGCAATGGGATCAATGCGCCACACCGCGACACCATGATTGCCGCCAGATGGTCGTGGAGAATAGGCAGGTCAGGCGCCGTTTGGAGAAGCCTGGCCGCCGCCGGGTTAAGCAGCGACGAGCACCCGGTCACGACGTTCGAGACCATGATCCGACGCCAATCACTTGCCCTGTGCACGTCAAGACTCTGGTATCCCCAGAAACTCTTGTCGATGACTTGCATGTCCTGGTTGCCGACGAGCATGTCGCCAAACACGATCAGCGGCAGGCTACGGCCGTAGGTCTCTTCAGCCTCCTGTAGTCTGGCGACGAACCGCGAAATCTTGTTCGCGAACCACACGTCGTCCTGATCGCAGAACATTACGCATGAACCGTCCTGCGCACGAGCCAAGGCATGCAGGAAGCTGCGCCGCACGCCGATATTGCCCGGCAGGGTTTCGTCCAGAAATATCCGATCCGGGTCGCGGGCGCGGTACCCCCGCAGGATGTCGACCGTTTCGTCGGTCGAACCGTCGTCGCGAACCAGGATCCGGAAGTCTCCGTAGTCCTGCTGCAGCAGGGACTGCAATTGTTCCGGAAGATACCTGGCGCCGTTGTACGTGGACATGACCACGGTCACGGGTCGCCATTGCTGAAGCGGACGAGATGCGGGTGGAACGCTCACGCGACGGGATCGCAGCCTAGAATTCTGTCATTCGCAGGATGTTGCTAGGGCTGAAATACTGCGTGGCCCACACGCGAATCATGCGGCGCTCTTCGGGCAGCGGTCGACGCAGGCTCGGGAATGAATCGTCGTCGTCCAGGATCAGGGAAGGGGACAGCCCGAAGGTGCGCACCAGTCGTGCGGCCTCACCGACGTAGGTGCCAACGAGGACCGGAAGGCCGGCGGAAGCGTATTCGGCAAACTTCACGCTGAGCCTCGTCTTCCAGTCGGGGCTTTTGTTCATCAACACGATGCCGTAATCAGCCGCCTCTAGGCACATCTCAGGCGTCATGGAGCTGCCAAGCTCCTTTGCCGACGTGATCTTGACGTGCGCAAGTTGCCCGAGGGCGGACGTTCGCAGTGCCTCCGCATCTTGGGAAAGGATCAGCACCTTGACTCCGTTGGATCCCGCCGCCGCGAAGAATCGGGTGTACCGGTCGACGTTGTTCCAGCCAGCGTTCAGCGATCCGTAGTATACGACGATGATGTCGGAGGTCTCGTAGCCAAGGGCGGCACGACAGGCATCTCGAATCTGAGACGGGTCGACGGTGCCGGTTCTCTCCGCGGCAAAGCACGGAATCAGCACCGTCCGGGACTTCAGCGGGGTCTCGCTCAGTGACCGGAAATACTCGTCCATCGCCTCGGACACGCAGACGATCGCAGTCGCGCGTCGAGCCACTCGTTGTTCCACCTGCATCCAGTAGCGGTAGGCTGGCGAGCCCTCGATGAGGTTGCCGGCACCGACGTGCTCGTGAACGTGCAGACTCCGTGGATCGAAGATATATCGGGTTCCAAGCAGGACGTTCAACCACCAGCAGACCAGACCAGGGACGTAACCGCGGGCCACAAACGTGAGGTCCCGGTTCTGCGACGCATAACGGAACGCGAGGGGCAAGGCGTAGGCCACGCAGAGAATCTCGTTGAGCAGAAACCACGGCCGGAAATTGACGAAACGGAATGGTGCGAGAATGGGCAGATTGACGGTTTGGAGGACTTTTGATCGGTACGAGTTGCTGCCCCACCGGTGGATGTTCACGATTTCCGCACGCGCGCCGAGATATTTCTCGACCGGTCCCACCAGTTGAGTCTGCAGCAGGCCGCCGTCCAGCCTCTCATTGGCCGAAATGAACACAATACGTCCGGATTCGATATCGTTCGTCATCGACGGACGGCGCCCCGCGTGCACTCGGGTCGCCTAGACGGGCGCCGCAGCGCTTTGTGGAACGGTCACCATCGAGCGATGACCGGCCGCACCGCCAATGACGGTGTAATAAAAAACAAAGAACAGCAGGAAGTGTGGATAGGGGTAGAAGACATAGGCATCCTTGAAAGTCAGCGCAATGAACGACGCTGCGAACGCCACTGCATGCGGCATTGGCGACGGTGCCAGCCGCAGGCGCGCGCCGTTGGCATTTCGCCAGGCGGCAATCGAGGCGAGAACCGGGCTGGCCAGGACAAGGTAAAGTAGGCTGAGGCCGAGCACCCCGAAGCCAAAGATACCCAGAGTGACGCCTGGGTCAGGTCGAGTCATTCCTGCCGGCCAATTGAAGAGATAGCCCTCACCAAATAGCAGGGCGTATGCTGAATTCGGAATGAAGTAGTGGTGCTCGGTCAGTTCCTGGGCTGTGTAATCGAAGAAGGCGCCACTTTCGACGAAATCGGTGTAGATCTTTACCGAGTGTCGGAATACTTCCGACAGCCGGCTGTCCGCGACGTAGATCCAGTTGACCAGCCCGATGGAGAGCATGATCAGCGACGCGCCCGTGAAGGCCGACCGAGGGCTGCGCATCAGCGAGGCGATCGCCACACGCAGGTTCAGTAGGGTATATACGCCGAAGTAGGCCAGCAACATCAGGAAGCCCGCGCGCCCGGCAAGCATCGAACTCGGGATGGATGCGAGATGCACGAGCAGAATTGCGAGGGAGCGCCTCCGGAGGCCATATCGGCCGTAGATTGAATGGCAGACGATCGAGATCATCGCCATCAGGGTTGAGGAATACGAGAATCCGTCATACAGGAATCCGCCGTAGCGTGGTATCGGGTACTCGAACAATTTCGGGTTGACCACGACAATCTGGTAGAAGACGGATCGAAATCCATCGAAGAAAAAGCTAAGGTATATTGATGCGGAATTGACCGCGAGAAGCGCTGTCAGCAGCCAGACGAGCCTGTAGGCATCCAGTGCGCCAGAAGGCAGCGAAAGACGAACAATAACGTACCGCGCAGTGAGTATGAGAATGATAGGGTCAACCGCCAACCGGAGCAGTCTCAGGTCCGCCTGTCCAGACGTCAGCATGTGCAGCAGAAATATCGAGACGCAATAGACGGAGAATGTAAGACAGGTGATCAGCAGGAGATCATTGCTCGCGCTTTCCTTAGAGATGCGTCCGCGGGTCAGGAACAAGAATGCCGCGACTGCATATGCAACGTACCCAACAGGAACTGCGGTACCGAGGACCGCGATATAGGGTGTAAAGACGAGCAGGAAGAGTACGAGTAGCATGAGCGCTTAACGCCTCGTCGGCTTCCAGGCAATCCAAGTCTCGTCGAAATTTGAAGTGGCGATTTCGCTATTCACTGGCGGTATCTGGAGTGCGTGGTCATTGCGTGTGCTACCAGCGGAGCGCACAGACGCCTTCATCTCAGATCTCGAGCGCCGGCGCCTGGACCAGCGTCGGCGCGGCGGCGTCCTTGTCCGACAGCTTGGGTTCTGTGCCCGTCAGTGGCCATTGGATACCCAGGTCGGCGTCATTCCAACGCACCGCACGCTCCGCGCGGGGGGCGTAGTAATTGGTTGTCTTGTACAGGAAGTCGGCGGTTTCGCTAAGCACGAGGAAGCCGTGGGCGAATCCCTCCGGGATCCACAGCTGCCGATAATTCTCCGAGCTCAACTCGACACCAACCCATCTCCCGAAGCGGCGGCTGTCACGACGCATGTCGACGGCCACGTCGAAAACCCGCCCCGACGCCACTCGTACGAGCTTTCCCTGCGAGTCAGGCGGCAATTGGTAATGCAGACCGCGCAGGACACCGCGCTCTGAATGCGAATGGTTGTCCTGCACGAATCGCACGTCGTAGCCGACCGCCTCGTTGAACGCGCGCGCGTTGTAGCTCTCCATGAAAAAGCCGCGCTCGTCGCCGAACACCCTGGGTTCCAGGATCAAGACCTCCGGCAGGTCGGTG
>Ga0209254_10001504_pt1 | contig 20958 bp, 21 predicted proteins | sample FrelakmetDIP11DI_FD_187148 | JGI IMG/M metagenome (GOLD analysis project Ga0209254, IMG submission 187148) | Freshwater lake sediment microbial communities from the University of Notre Dame, USA, for methane emissions studies - DIP11 DI (SPAdes)... | ecosystem: Environmental > Aquatic >...
ACTCGTGTACCCCGAAAGGCCTTACCGTTCGACTTGCATGTGTTAAGCACGCCGCCAGCGTTCGTCCTGAGCCAGAATCAAACTCTCCAAACAAAAACCCCAGACCCACAAGGACCCAGCAGAATTCGAATCAGAACAATCTGACCAAGCAACCAGTCAAAACTGGCAAATGTAAAACAACCACACCCCACAAGCAGGAAGACGGGGAGTCCCCCCACGAGGCATGGCCAAAAACAACAAACAAAAACCACCAAACACACTATTGAGTTCTCAAACAACACACCCGCGAAGACACCCGCGAGCAGGCAACCCTGCCAGCTTACTGAATGTCTGAGGAGGCGTCAACTCGCCGCTGCCATCCCCTCACGGGAATCCGGCGCGGCTGGCCGACTTATGACTCTACTGTACTCGCTCGATCTCCGCACCCAGACGCGCCAGGTTCTCCACGAACAGCGGATAGCCGCGGTCGATGTGGAAAACGTCGTGCACCTCGGTCTCGCCGTCGGCGACCAGGCCGGCGAGCACCAGGCCGGCCCCGGCCCGGATGTCCGAGCACCACACCGGCGCACTGGACAACTGCGGAATCCCCCGGACCACGGCGTGGTGACCGTCGGTGCGCGCATCGGCGCCGAGGCGGATCATCTCCTCGACGAACCGAAACCGCGCCTCGAAGACGTTCTCGGTGATCATCGACGTTCCGTCCGCGATCGACGCCAGCGCGATGGCCATCGGCTGCAGGTCGGTCGGGAAACCGGGAAAGGGCAACGTCGCCACGTTGCACGCCTTGGGCCGGTCGTACTGGACGATGCGGAAGCCGTCGTCGCTCTGGGTGACCGTGGCGCCGGCATCGTGCAGCTTGTGCAGGACGAGCTGCAGGTGCGCGGGATCCACACCGGTGACCGAGATGTCGCCGCGCGTCATCGCCGCCGCGATGCCCCAGGTTGCGGCGACAATCCGGTCGCCGATCACCCGGTGCTCGGTCGGATGCAGCTTGGGTACGCCGGTGATCGTCAGCGTCGGGGTCCCGGCGCCCTCGATCTGCGCGCCCATCTCATTGAGCATCTCGCACAGATCGACGACGTCCGGTTCGCGCGCGGCGTTGTGGATGGTGGTGACACCGTCGGCGACCACCGCCGCCATCAGGATGTTCTCGGTCGCGCCGACCGAGGGGAACTCGAGCTGAATCTCGGCACCGTGCAGCTTGTCGGCGGTCGCGACCACGCAACCGTGTTCGATGTTGCATTCCGCGCCGAGCTGCCGCAGGCCCGACTGGTGCATGTCCAGCGGGCGTGAGCCGATGGCGTCGCCGCCCGGCAACGCGACCCGGGCGCGTTTGCACCGCCCGACGAGCGGGCCCAGCACGCACACCGAGGCGCGGAACTGCCGCACTGCGGCGAAATCCGCCTCGTACTTGAGCTCTTCGGGTGAGGTGATCCGCACGACCGAGCCGTCGAGCTCCACGTTGGCGCCCAGTCCGCGCAGCACTTCGGCCATCAACGGCACGTCGAGGATGTCGGGGCAGTTGGTGATCGTGGTGGTGCCCTCGGCAAGCAGGCTGGCGGCCATGAGCTTGAGGACGCTGTTCTTGGCGCCGGTGACGGCGACCTCGCCGGACAGCCGGTTGCCGCCGGTCACCAAGAAGCGCTCGCCCACGGGCGTCAGTTTAGTGGAGGCGGCCCCCCTGCCCGCGCCACTCGGCCGGTACGGTTTCACCCATGGGAGTGCACCTGACCCGCATCTATACCCGTACCGGTGACGACGGGACATCCGGGCTGAGTGATTTCTCACGTGTCGAGAAGAGCGATCCGCGCCTGATCGCCTACGCCGACTGCGACGAGGCCAACGCCGCCCTCGGCGTCGCGGTCGCCGTGGGGCAGCCCGACGAAGCGCTGCGCAAGGTCCTGGTGCAGATCCAAAACGACCTGTTCGACGCGGGTGCGGATCTCTCGACTCCCATCGTGGAGAACCCCGAGTACCCGCCGCTGCGGATCACCGCGCCCTACATCGAGCGGCTCGAGGCGTGGTGCGACCACTACAACGAGGACCTGCCGGCGCTGAACTCGTTCATCCTGCCGGGCGGCACGGCCCTGTCCGCCCTGCTGCATGTCGCGCGGACCGTGACGCGGCGCGCCGAACGCTCGGCGTGGATCGCGGTGAAGGCCTATCCCGACACCATCAGCCCGCTGCCGGCCCGATACCTCAACCGGCTTTCGGACCTGTTGTTCATCCTGTCCCGGGTGGCCAACCCGGACGGCGACGTGCTGTGGCAGCCCGGTGGCGCCGACGCCGAGCGGCCGCAGGCCAAATAGCGTTCAGACGGTTCGCCGCCGCGCCCGCGGCGAGGGCCGCGACTCCACCCACGACAGGAATGCCGTGAGGGCTCCGCGGTCCAGTGCCATCTCGTACCCGCGTCGGCGCTCCGCGGAGGTGTCGTGCAGTTCGAGCACGACGATCTCCTCGGTCATGATGTCGAACTCGTCGCCGCGCGGTGCGCGCCGGGAAATGATGTCCAGCCCACGCCGGCTCAGCCTGCGGTCGGGCCACCAGCGAAGGCTCGACAACCGATAGAAGCGGGCCTCGTCTCCGCGATAACGGATCACTCCGTGACGCCAGCCGTGGCCGCCGACCGCCGGGATGTCCCGCAGGATCGCGGCTGTTCCGCCTTGGCGCAGTTTCCACAACCGGTAGCTCAGCGCCAGGACGACGAGCAGCAGGACAGTGATCAGCGCGGCCATGAATATCATTGGCGCGCTCACGGATCCGTTGGCTAGTCGAGTTGGCCGAGGGCCCGCAGCCGGGCCCGCCCGCGGGCCGCCGTGTGCGGATCGTCACTGTCGGCGTCGGTCTTGGCGGCATCCGCGTCGATCTCGGATTCGAACTCCGCGGACTCGGCGAGGATCGTCACACCCGCCTCGGTCACCGACAGGTAGCCGCCGTCGACGGCGATGCGCAGGTCGTCCTCACCCTCACGCTCGACGCGCACCATTGCGTCGTCCACCAGTTGGGCGACAAGCGGGATGTGCCGCGGCAGGATGCCGATCTCGCCCGAGGTGGTCCTGGTGAAGACGAACGTCGCCTTGCCCGACCAGATCTTGCGTTCGACGGCAACGATGTCGACGTCCAACTCGGCCATCTCACATCACCTTTCGCGATTCGGGTGCCTGCGTCACAGCTTGGCGCCGAGGCTCTCGGCCTTCTTCGCCAGGTCGTCGAGACCACCGATCAGGAAGAACGCCTGCTCGGGCAGGTGGTCGAAGTCGCCCTTGCAGAGCTTGTCGAACGCCTCGACCGTCTCCTTGAGCGGCACCGTCGAACCGGGCTGGCCGGTGAACTGCTCGGCGGCCATCATGTTCTGGCTCAGGAAGCGCTCGATGCGGCGGGCCCGGTAGACCAGCTGCTTGTCTTCCTCGGACAGCTCGTCGATACCGAGGATGGCGATGATGTCCTGAAGGTCCTTGTAGCGCTGCAGGATTCGGATGACCTCCTGCGCCACGCGGTAGTGCTCGTCGCCGACCACGCTGGGGTGCAGGATGGTCGAGCTCGACGCCAGCGGGTCCACCGCCGGGAAGATGCCCTTGGAGAACACCGCACGGGACAGCTCGGTGGTGGCGTCGAGGTGGGCGAACGTCGTCGCCGGCGCCGGGTCGGTGTAGTCGTCGGCGGGCACGTACACGGCCTGCATCGAGGTGATGGACCGGCCACGGGTCGAGGTGATGCGCTCCTGGAGCTCACCCATCTCGTCGGCCAGCGTCGGCTGGTAACCCACCGCCGAGGGCATGCGGCCCAGCAGGGTCGACACCTCGGAACCGGCCTGGGTGAACCGGAAGATGTTGTCGATGAACAGCAGCACGTCCTGCTGCTGCTCGTCACGGAAGAACTCCGCCATGGTCAGCGCCGAAAGCGCCACCCGCATGCGGGTGCCCGGCGGCTCGTCCATCTGACCGAACACCAGCGCGGTGTCCTTGAGCACGTTGGCCTCGCGAAGCTCGACCCACAGGTCATTGCCCTCACGGGTGCGCTCACCGACGCCGGCGAACACCGACGTGCCACCGAAGTTGCGCGCAATGCGGTTGATCATCTCCTGGATGAGCACCGTCTTGCCCACGCCGGCGCCACCGAACAGGGCGATCTTGCCGCCACGCACGTAAGGGGTCAGCAGATCGACGACCTTGAGGCCGGTCTCGAGCATCTCGGTGCGCGGCTCGAGCTCGTCGAATGGCGGTGGCTTGCGGTGGATCGACCACTTCTCGAAGTCCTTGCCGTAGCCGGGATCGTCGAGGCAGTCGCCGAGGGCGTTGAACACGTGTCCCTTGACGCCGTCTCCGACGGGCACCGAGATCGAGGCGCCGGTGTCGGTCACCGCGACGCCGCGGACCAGTCCGTCGGTCGGCTGCATGGAGATGCAGCGCACCAGGTTTTCGCCGAGGTGCTGAGCGACCTCGAGGGTCAGCGTCTTGGCCAGCGACTCGAACGAGATCTCGGCGTGCAGCGCGTTGAACAGCTCCGGCACCGCGCCGCGGGGGAACTCCACGTCGACCACGGGGCCGGTAATGCGCACGACGCGCCCGGCGGTATCGGTGCTGCTCTTCTTCTCAGCGGTGGCAGTCATGTCTCTCTTCGCTCCTGAGCTTTCTGGTAGGGCCTATTTCGCGTCGGCGAGGGCGTTTGCGCCGCCGACGATTTCGCTGATTTCCTGGGTGATCTGGGCCTGCCGCTCCCGGTTGGCCATCAGAGTGAGGACCTTGATGAGATCGTCGGCGTTGTCGGAGGCCGCCTTCATCGCCCGCCGGCGCGACGCCGACTCCGACGCCCCCGCCTCGAGCAGTGCGGCGAAGATGCGGGTCGCCACGTAGCGCGGCAACAGCGATTCGAACAGCGTTTCGGCGTCCGGCTCGAACGAGAACAGCGTGTGCGGCCCCGTGTCCTCTTCTTCGTACTCCACCACCATCGGCGCGATCCTGCGCGCCTCCGCGGTCTGCGAGAGCATCGACTTGAACTCGGTGAACACGATGTGCAACTCGTCGACACCCAGGATACCGTCGGCGCCCGGGTCGTCACCGGCGTCGTCGGCGCCGGCCAGGAACGCCTCGACGAGGGTCTCGGCGATTTCCTGGGCGTTCTCGTACGTCGGCTGCTCCGAGAACCCGGTCCACGATGCGGTGATCTTCCAGTTGCGGAAGCTGTAGTAGCCCAAGGCCTTACGGCCGACCACGTAGAGGATCGGGTTCTTGCCCTCTTCCCGCAGCAGCGAGAACAGCTCCTCCGAGCGCCGCAGCACGTTGGCGTTGTAAGCGCCGCACAGGCCGCGGTCCGACGACACCACCAGCACGCCCGCCCGCTTGGGGTTCTCCCGCTGCACCAGCAGCGGGTGATCCAGCGCCGATTCGGCCGCCAGATTCGTCAGCATGTTCGTGATCTCGGCAGAGTACGGACGTGCCGCCTCGACCCGGGCTTGTGCCCGGGCGATGCGGGATGTCGCGATCAACTCCTGGGCCTTGGTGATCTTCTTGATCGACCCGGCGGAGCGGATGCGTCCCCGCAGTTCGCGCAGTGTCGCTGCCATGCTTCTCCCAGACCCTCCGGTCCTACTTCTTCTTCGGGGCGGGCTTGCGGACCTTGATGGACTCCTTCTCGACGTCGGCTTCGTCCATCGCCGCGACATGTTCGTCGGCGACCACCGAGCTGCCGTCGGAGGTGGCGAAGCCCTTCTTGAAGTCGGCCACGATCTCGGCCAGCTTATCCTCGGTCTCCTCCGACAGCTTCTTGGAGTCGCGAATCTCGTTGAGAATGTCCTCATTCGAGCCCTGCACGTGCTCCAGGAACTCCGTCTCGAAGCGGGCCACGTCGGCGACCGGCACCGAGTCGAGGTGACCCTTGGTGCCCAGGAAGATGGCCACCACCTCCTGCTCGACCGACAGCGGGCTGTACTGCGGCTGCTTGAGCAGCTCGACCAGTCGCGCACCACGCTCCAGCTGAGCCTTCGACGTCTCGTCGAGGTCGGAGGCGAAGGCGGCGAAGGCTTCCAGCTCGCGGTACTGCGAGAGGTCCAGGCGCAGCGAGCCGGCCACTTCCTTCATCGCCTTGATCTGTGCGGCGCCACCGACGCGCGACACCGACACACCGACGTTGATGGCCGGACGCACACCCTGGTTGAACAGGTCGGTCTCCAGGAAGCACTGGCCGTCGGTGATGGAGATGACGTTGGTCGGGATGAACGCCGAGATGTCGTTGGCCTTGGTCTCGATGATCGGCAGCCCGGTCAGCGAGCCACCGCCCAGTTCGTCGGACAGCTTCGCGCAGCGCTCCAGCAGCCGCGAGTGCAGGTAGAACACGTCGCCGGGGAAGGCTTCGCGGCCCGGCGGGCGGCGCAGCAGCAGCGAGATCGCGCGGTAGGCGTCGGCCTGCTTGGACAGGTCGTCGAACACGATCAGCACGTGCTTGCCGTCGTACATCCAGTGCTGGGCGATGGCCGAACCGGTGTAGGGCGCAAGCCATTTGAAGCCGGCCGCGTCCGACGCGGGGGCCGCAACGATGGTGGTGTAGTCCATCGCGCCACCCTCCTCGAGGGCCCGGCGCACACTGGCGATGGTGGTGCCCTTCTGGCCGATGGCGACGTACACGCAGCGCACCTGCTGCTTGGGATCGCCGGTCTCCCAGTTCTTGCGCTGGTTGAGGATGGTGTCGACGCAGACGGCGGTCTTGCCGGTCTTGCGGTCGCCGATGATCAGCTGGCGCTGGCCCCGGCCGATCGGGGTCATCGCGTCGATGGCCTTGATACCGGTCTGCAGTGGCTCGCTGACGCTCTGCCGCTCCACCACCGAGGGCGCCTGGAGCTCCAGGGCGCGGACCTCGCTGGACTCGACGTCACCGCGTCCGTCGATCGGCTGGCCGAGCGGGTTGACCACCCGGCCCATGAACCCGTCGCCGACCGGGACCGAGAGCACCTGACCGGTGCGCTTGACCTGCTGGCCCTGCTCGATCTTCTCGAAGTCACCGAGGATGACCGCGCCGACGCTGTGCTCGTCGAGGTTCAGGGCCACACCGAGCACGCCACCGGCGAACTCCAGCAGCTCCTGCGTCATCACTGAGGGCAAGCCCTCGACGTGGGCGATGCCGTCGCCTGCGTCGATGACGGTGCCGATCTCCTCGCGCCCGGTGTCCGCCTCGAAGCTAGAGACGTAATCCTGGATGGCGCCCTGGATGTCGTCAGCCGAGATTGTCAACTCTGCCATGGCTTTTCGTCTTCCTGCCTTTGTTGGGTCTTGGGTGGTTCGTGGCTAGTCGGGCAGCTTGGTGACTGCCGCGGCCAGCCGTGAGGACAGCGTTCCGTCGATCACCTCGTCGCCGACGGCGACCGAAAGGCCGCCCAGCACATCGGGATCGATATTCAGCTGCACCGAAACAGGGTGGTTGTAGATCCGGGCCAGCAACTGGTTGAGCCGGCTGCGCTGAGCGTCGCTCAGATCGGTCGCCGCGCTCACCTGCGCGACGATCTCGCCCCGGCGGGCCACCGCCAACCGGGCCAGCGCCAGAACGGCCTCGTCCGCCCGTTCACCGCGCAGCAGGTCGACAGTCTGGGCGACCAGGGCCGTCGCCGTGGCATTGGCCCCGTTGTTCTGGCTCATCACCGCGCGCACCAGATCGACCCGGCCCTGCGCGGGCGCGGAGTAGTCGCCGAGAAGGGTGGTCAGCTGCGGCTGGGCGTCGAGGATGCGGCTGAATCGGAACAGCTGCTCTTCGACCTCGTCGGCCTGGTTCTCGCGCTCGGCACGCGTCAACAGGCTCAGCCGGGCGACGCGTTCGACGGCGTCCACCAGATCGGAGGTCAGCGACCACCGCACCGAGACCGCGGTGTTGAGCACGTCGAGTGTGGTGTCACCGATCTTGCCGGCCAGCAGGCGCTGCAGCAGCTGCTTCTTGGCCTCGGTCTCACCGGAGGCCTCGGCCAGGTGGCGCGCCAGGATCGGCTCGGCAACAAGGAGTTTGGCCACCGACGCCAATTCATCGGACAGCGTCGACAGCGCGTCAGCGGACAGACCGGACGACAGCGAGTCGAACTTCGCGATCAGTGCGGCCTGCGCGTCACGGCTGGCCGAGCGCAGATCCGAGGACACCTCGGGGGTGAACGCGGCGGGCGCCATCGAGTCCAGTTCGTCCAGGAAGCGGTCGACCGTGGCCGACTGCGCCTGCGGATCGGCGACGTGAGCGCGGACCAGGTCGGCCGCGCGCCGCACCGACTCGATACCCAACTCCTGTCGCAGCTGACGGATCATCTGGGCACGCAGAAGTGAAACCTGCTGTCCGCCTTGCACCTTGATCCGTTCGACCTCGACGTCGGCCTGGGCACGGAGCTGCTCGGCGATGCGCTCGGCGTCGACGCGGGCCTCTTCGGCGATGTGCTTGGCCTCGGCCTTGGCTTCCTGCACCCGCTGGGCGTGATACTTGTCGGCGTCGGCCAGCCGTTGAGCGGCGTTCGCACTCTCGTCCAGCTGGTTGCGCACCGTCTCCTGCTGCGATGCCATCATGCGGCGCACCGGCGGCACCACGTACCGCCAGATGATCCAGATGATGACCAGGAAGCCGATGAGCTGTCCGATGAAGGTTGACATGCTCCTACCGTCCCGGCGCTGACGCCGACGTACTGGAAACCTCGACACCGAGGACCCGGCTGGCCAGGTCGGCCGACAGTGTCTGCACCGACGACCTCAGGTCCGCCGCGATCGCGTCGCTCTGCTGCTTGAGCTGCTCGGAAGCCTCTTGCAGCGTCCCGGCCGCCGCCTCGTTGGCGCGGCCCCGCATGTCGTCGAGGATCGCGCGACCCTCGGCACGGGCCTCGTCACGGATGCCGGAAGCCTCCGTGCGGGCCACCGCCATCTCCTTCCGGTAGTCGGATTCGGCTGCGGCTTCCTGCTCGACGGCCTTGCGGTTGTCGTTGGTGGTCTTGGCGACCATCGCTTCGCGTTCACCGAGCACCTTCTGGACCGGCGGCACGACGAATTTGCCGATCACGCCGAGCACGATCAAGAAGATGGCCAGCACGAAGAAGAAGGTGCCGTTGGGGATGAGGAAGTTCGACGTGCCGCCGCCTTCCTCAGCCGCCAACAGGGTGACGCTGTGCTCCCCCATGCCGACTAGGAAGCGCCGGGGGTGGCGAACACGAACAAGGCCATGAACGCCAGGTTGATGAAGTACGCCGCTTCCACCAGACCAACGGTGATGAAGAACGGCGTGAACAGCCGGCCCTGGGCCTCAGGCTGCCGGGCGATGCCGGAGATCAAGGCGTTACCGGCGATGCCGTCGCCGATACCGGCGCCGATGGCGCCGCCGCCCAGAATGAGGCCGCCGCCGATGAGGGCGCCCATGACGATGGTGGGGTCTGCCATTCCTTATCCTCCTTGATTGCTGGTAGGACTCCTACCAGTCTGTGGGTGGTTCGGGGGTCGAACACGTCTTTTAGTGGTGCTCCTCATCCAGTTCCATGGACTGGCTGAAGTACAGGATGGTCAGCAGCGCGAAGATGAACGCCTGGATCAGGCCGACGAACAAGTCGAACGTCTTCCAGATCGCGTTGGGCGCCCACATGATGTAGGGCGGGAACAGCGCGATCAGCGCGACCATGATGCCGCCGGCGAAGATGTTGCCGAAAAGTCGGAGCGACAACGAGATCGGCTTGGCGATCTCCTCGACGAGGTTGATCGGCGCCAGGAAGGCGACGTGACCCTTGAGCAGTTTGACCGGGTGGCCCAACAGGCCGCGCCGCCAGATGCCGGCCGCGTGATAGCAGATGAACACGAACAGCGCGAGCGCCAGCACGAAGTTGATGTCCGAGGCCGGCGGCTTGAGCAACTCGTGGGTCTTGCCGTCGGCAGTGCCGTACTGCACCGGCAGCACCGAGATCCAGTTGGCGATGAGGATGAAGACGAACAGCGTGACCGCCAGAGGTAGCACGAACGGGGCGATCTTCATACCGATCGCCGACTCGATCTGGCCGCGCATCTGAGTGGTGATGGCCTCCCAGAACAGCTGCACACCGCTGGGCACGCCGGTCGAGGTGACCTTGGCCCGCAGGATGAACGCCAGTACCAGGGTGATGGCCGCCGCGATCGCGGTGGCCAGCACCGTGTCGGTGTTCACGGTCATGCCGAGCCAGTGAGCCGTGGTGTGGTGGCCGACCTCGATCGCGCCCTCGGCGAGGATTCGTTCACTCATGGCGTGTTCAATCCTTCGGTGCTTCGTCTGCGGTGGCCGACGCGGGAGTGCCGGGCACCGCGCCTACCTCTTCACTGTCTTCGCCAGTGCGCATTTTCTTCCACACCGGCAGCGCCGTACTCAAAACAAGCAAAACTTGGAACAAAGCCAGGCCGAACAACACACCGAGGCCGGCCGGCCGGAACACGAACGCGATGGTCAGGCCGATGGCGCTGATGACCAGCAGGCGGGTGGCCGAGTTCAGCGCCATCTTGCGCTTGAGCGGATGATCCCCGGCGGTGATCGACTCCACCGAGCGCTGGACGAGCACGGCGTTGGTCAGACCGAGTGCGAGGCCGACACCGAAGAAGACACCGAACATGACGTGGCCGGCCATCGCGGCCAGACCCACCGCCAGTGCGGTCAGAGCGCAGCAGATCGCAAGCAGCCGAAGGGGCCGGAAGGCAACCGACGGAAACACCAACGGCGCATCTTGCGCTGGCGTCGTCACAGGTTCACCTCAATCTTGCGTTGTCGAGAGCTGTCCGGGTGATTTGGTGCGTGGCCCGCCGAGCGTATCGAATGCCGCGAGACGCGCTGGAATCACCCGAGGGGCAGCTCCCTTTGTCGGTCGTAAATCGCGCCGATCGGATGTCACTCCGACGGCCCAAGGGCCGGCAACCCGCGAGGTTCAGTCATGTCTCGGAGGGTTCTGCCAGCACCGTACCACATGGTAGGCGGCCCTAAATATGTCTACTACTCGCCGTCGTAAATCTCGTCGTAATCGCCTGCCGGGCGACGCAACAACGGGATCAGGGTGACCACCACGGCCACTAAGATCGCGGCCAGCATGACCGCACCGGTGTACCGCGGATCGAAGAAGATCGTGCTGGCCGCACCGAGCGCGACGATGCCCACCCAGAGGTAGATCAGCAGCACCACCCGACGGTGCGAATGGCCGATCTGGAGCAGCCGGTGGTGCAGGTGCATCTTGTCCGGGCTGAACGGGCTCAGGCCCGCCCTGGTCCGGCGGACGATCGCCAGCAGCATGTCCAGCGCCGGGACGAACATCACCGCGACCACGAGAAGGAACGGGGAAAGCAGCGCGAAGACGTCGCGGGCACCGTAGGCGCTCTGCGAGATGGGCCCCGCGGCGGTGGTGGAGGCGGCGGCCAGCATCAGCCCGATCAGCATCGAACCGGAGTCGCCCATGAAGATCTTGGCCCGATACCAGTTGTGCGGCAGAAAGCCCAGGCAGGCGCCGGCCAGCACGACGGAGATCACCGCCGGCGGGTAGAACAGCACGTCGCCGCTGTGGTCGCGCAACAGCCCCACCGAGAAGATGCAGATGGCCAAGGCCGTGATCAGCCCGAGGCCTGCGGCAAGCCCGTCGAGCCCGTCGACGAAGTTCATCGCGTTGACGATGGAGACCGTCAGCGCCAGCGTCAGCAGGATCGACGACACCTGGTCGAGCACGATGGTGCCGACGCCGCCGATCGGGATGTAGAGCACGCTCCACGCGACACCCATGGTCACCAGCACGCTGGCCGCCGTGATCTGTCCGGCGAACTTGGTGAGCGCGTCCAGCCCCCAACGGTCGTCGATCAGGCCGATGCCCATGATCAGCCCTCCGGCCACCACCACCGCCGGCATGCCCGAGGAGTAGATGAAGCCACGCGTCAGGGCGGGCAACTGGGAGGCGAGGAACACGGCACTGACCACACCGACGTACATCGCCAGCCCGCCCATGCGGGGCGTGGGCCGGGTGTGGACGTCGCGTTCGCGCGGGTATGCCAACGCGCCGAGCCGGGTGGCCAGGACGCGCACCCAGCCGGTGGCGAAGTAGGTGATGATCGCGGCCGTCAGGCCGACGAGCGCCAACTCGCGCAAGGGAACACCGGCGCCCTGATCGGACAGTGCCAGGAGCTGGACTTCAGATCCACTGACCATTTCAACAGAACCGTACTTCACCAACCTGTGATCACCGGTGCGGTGATCAGGCAGTCAGCGACGCCGAGTCGACACCCAGAATCTCGGCGATGGCCGCGGCGCTGATCGGCCCCTCGCGCAGGACCCGCGGAGTCGGGCCGGTGAGGTCGACGATGGTCGAAGCGGCCTGCTCCTGTGACGGTCCGGCGTCGAGGTAGACCTCGACCAGGTCGCCAAGCTGGCGCTGTGCCTCGTCGGCCGTCGTGGCCGGCGGCCGACCGGAGATGTTGGCGCTCGAGACGGCCATGGGGCCAACCTCGCGGAGCAGTTCGATCGCCACCGGATGAAGCGGCATCCGCAGCATCACGGTTCCGCGTGCGTCGCCGAGGTCCCACTGCAGCGAGGGCGCCTGCTGGACAACCAGACTCAGCGCTCCGGGCCAGAAGGCCCGGATCAGTTCGCGGGCGCTGTGCGGGACCGTGAACACCAGGCCTTCGATGGTGTGCCAGGAACCGACCAGCACCCCCACCGGCATGTCCCGGCCGCGGCCCTTGGCCGCGAGCAGGCTGGCGACCGCCGCACTGTCGAAGGCGTCGGCCCCGATGCCGTAGACGGTGTCGGTGGGCATCACGACCAGCCGGCCGCTCTTGACCGCGGCAGCGGCCGCCGAGATGGCCTCGGCCCGCCGGGCGGTGTCGGCGCAGTCGAACACCTGGGTCACGCTGGCTACTCCGTTCTCCGGGCCGTCACGAACCGCGGTCGCCCCGCGAGATCGCGGTGGGCGGTGATGGCGGTGAAACATCCTGTGCGCTCGATGGTTTCGACGGTCTGCTGCGACGTGGTGTCGTCGTGTTCGACCGCGAGAAGTCCACCCGGTGCGAGCCAGCCGGCGGCCAGGGCCGCGATTGGGCCGATCACCGCCATCCCGTCCGGGCCGCCGAACAAGGCGTGTGCCGGGTCATGTTCGGCCACTTCAGGTTCCAGCTCTGCCCCGGCGGGGATGTAGGGCGGGTTGCACACCACGAGGTCGACGGTACCGGCCAACTCGGGAAGCAGCCCGGGCGTGGTGACGTCAGCCGCCACCAGTTCGACGGCGGTACCGGCCGTGTTGCGCTGGGCGTATTGCAGTGCCGCGGCGTCGTCGTCGACCGCGATGACGCGGGCGTGGGGCCAGCGAGCGGACAGCGCGATGGCCAGCGCGCCGGACCCGGTGCACAGATCGACGATCACCGCAGACTCCGGTAAATATTGGGCGACAACCCATTCCAGCATCGCCTCGGTCTCCGGGCGCGGGACGAACACCCCGGGACCGACGTGTAGCTCCAGCGGGCCGAACGCCGCTGTGCTGGTGAGGTGCTGCAGCGGGATACGTCGCAACCGCGCGGCGATCACCTCGTCGTAGCGGCGGAAGAAGTCGGCCGCGGGCGGGTCGAGGGTGGCCAGCCGCCCGCGATCACTGCCGACCAGGTGGGCGGCCAGCAGCTCGGCGTCGACGCGCGCCGAGTCGATCCCGGCCTCGGCGAGTGCAGCGGTGGCCACCTCGATGGCCTGCCGGAGCCGATACCGCTGGCCGTCGGGTGTCATGCCTGTTGCAGCCTGGTGTGTTTGTCGGCGGCGGCCAGTGCGTCGAGTAGCGCATCCATGTCACCGTCGAGGACCTGATCGAGGTTGTGCGCCTTGAAGTTGATCCGGTGATCGGCGATCCGGTTCTCCGGGAAGTTGTAGGTGCGGATCCGCTCGCTGCGGTCGACCGTGCGGATCTGGCTGGCCCGGTCCGCGGACGCGTCGGCCTGCGCCTGTTCCTCGGCCAGCGCCTGCAGTCGCGCGGCCAGCACCTGCATGGCGCGGGCCTTGTTCTGCAGCTGGGAGCGCTCGTTCTGGCAGGTGACCACGATGCCGGTGGGCAGGTGGGTGATACGGACCGCGGAGTCGGTGGTGTTGACGCCCTGGCCGCCTTTGCCCGACGACCGGTAGACGTCGATGCGCAGATCGGACTCGTCGATCTGGATCTGCTCAACCTCCTCGGGCTCGGGGTACACCAGTACCCCGGCCGCCGAGGTGTGCACCCGGCCCTGCGATTCGGTGACCGGCACGCGCTGCACGCGGTGCACACCGCCTTCGAACTTCAGTCGCGACCAGACCCCGTCGGCGGTATCGCCCTTGCTGCGGATTGACAGCGTGGCGTCCTTGTAGCCGCCGAGATCTGAGAAGGTCTCATCGAGCACAGTCACGCTCCAACCGTGCCGCTCGGCGTAGCGGATGTACATCCGGGCCAGGTCGGCGGCGAACAGGGCGGACTCCTCGCCGCCCTCGCCGGATTTCACCTCGAGCACGATGTCGTCGGCGTCGTGCGGGTCGCGGGGGGCGAGCAGGTCGGTGAGGTGCTCGTCGAGCTCGGCGACCTTGGCTTCCAGCTCGGGAACCTCGGCGGCGAACGCCGCGTCCTCGGTGGCCAGTTCGCGAGCGGCCTCCAAGTCGCCGCGGGCCGCCTCGAGCTTGCGGTAGGTGGAGACGATCGGCGCCAGTTGGGCGAATCTGCGCCCCACCCGGCGGGCATTCCCGGCGTCGCCGTGCAGTGCGGGATCAGACAGCTGACGCTCGAGGTCGGCGTGTTCGGCGAGCACGGCGTCAACCGCCATCGCGGCCTGCTGAGCCATTCACCCTCCTCTGCTGTCGCCGGTGCCGAAACGCAGACCGACGCCCGGCCTCTCGCTGGAAATCCGCGACAGATCGGGCGTCGGTGAGGCAGCTAGTTGTCGGCCGACTCGCTGGTCTTGCGCTTGCCGTACCGCTTCTCGAAGCGGGCCACGCGGCCGCCGCTGTCGAGGATCTTCTGCTTGCCGGTGTAGAACGGGTGGCACTGCGAGCAGACCTCGACCGTGATGTGGCCGCCGTCCTTGGTGCTGCGGGTGGTGAAGCTGTTGCCACAGCCGCAGACCACGGTGGTCTCGCCGTAGGCAGGGTGAATGCCTGATTTCATGGTGTCCTCTTCATTCGTCGGTCGCCGGGTCGCCCTCGGGAAAATCCCTGCATAGCGGACGTGAACCGGTACCGGAGGTGGTCGACGGTCCAGTATGCCAGGTTGACCGCCACCTGCCCAAACGCGTCTGCCCAGGGCCCTATTCCTCGGCCCCTGCCGGCGCGTACACCCGGCCTCGAGGCTCCCGGATCCACAGCTGCCCACCCTGGGGGTTGGCGCCGCGTGCGACGAGCTCGCGCTTGAGCACCTTGTTGGTGGCGGTGGCGGGCAGTTCGTCGGCGATCCAGACGTAGCGGGGCCACCCCTTGGGCGACAGGTCGGACTGCAGCGCCAGGAAGTCGCCGAAGGTGTCGGGTGCCAGGTCGGTTCCCTCGGCCAGCACCACCGCCGCCATCACCTGGTCGCCCACGTGCTCGTCGGGCACCGGGTAGACCGCTACCTGGCGCACCTCGGGCAGCCGCAGGATGATGCGCTCGATGGGCGCGGCGGCCATGTTCTCGCCGTCGACCCGCATCCAGTCCGCGGTTCGGCCGGCCAGGTAGATCCAGCCGTCGGCGTCTCGGTACCCCAGGTCGCCGGACCAGTACATGCCGTGCCGCAGTCGCTCGTCGGTGGCTCCTGGGTCGTTGTAGTAGCCGCCGAACAGACCGCCGCCGGTGGTGTTGACGATCTCGCCGATCGCCTCGCCCGGGTTGGCCAAGGCGCCGTGCTCATCGAACTCTGCGGTCGCGCACTCCTGAAGCGTCTCGGAGTTGTAGATCGCCACGCCGGGGAACCCGCGGCCGACCGATCCCGGTGGGCAATCGTCCTCCCGGGTGATGATGACCGCGCCCTCGGTGGACCCGAAGCCGTCCCACACCGTGCAGTCGAAGCGGCGGCTGAACTCGGCGATGTCACGGTCGCTGGCCTCGTTGCCGAACGCGACCCGAAGCGGGTTGTCGTGGTCGTCGGGCTGCTCCGGCGTCGCGAGCACGTAGGCCAGCGGCTTGCCGACGTAGTTCAGGTAGGTGACGCCGTAGTGGCGAAGATCCTCCAGCAGGCCGGAGGCGGAGAACGTCGCCGGCGCCATCGCCGCCCCCGAGTTGAGCGCCACCGCCCAGCCCGCCATCAACGCGTTGGAGTGGAACAGCGGCATCGACAGATAACAGACGTCCGACGCGGTGATCCCGAACCGGTCGACGAGTGCCACCCCGGCGAACGGCACCATCATGTGGGCGACCTGGACTGCCTTGGGCTCGCCGCTGGTGCCGGAGGTGAAGATCAGCATGAACGTGTCGGTGGCGGCGACCTCACGGTACGGCGTGAGATCGCCGGCGTCGGCCAGCAGTTCCGACCACTGCGGGGAGCCGACGTCGACCACCCGGACACCGGGCAACTCCAGACCGTCGATCAGAGCTTTGTGGGTCGCGTCGGTGAGCAGGATCTGACAGTCCGCCTTGGCGATGTCGCGGGCCAGTGCGTCACCGCGGCGGGTGTTGTTCACCCCGCACAGCACGTATCCGCCCAGCCCGGCGGCCGCCATGGCCGTCAGCATCTCGGGGGTGTTGCCCAGCAGCGTTCCGACGTGCAAAGGCCGTCCGGGGTCGGCGAGGGCAATCACTGCGGACGCCTGCCGGGCCGCCTCGCCGAGGTGTTCGCGCCAGGTCCACACCCGATCGCCGAACTTCACCGCCGGGGCGGGATTGTCGAGGTGCTCGCGCAGCAGTTGCTGGACGGTCTCGGCCACTGATCTCCTGTCGCATGGGTTCCACCGCCATCCGGACAGCGGTACACGTCACAATAGAAGCGCGGTAAACAGGATCACAAATGTGTCTACTGCCGCGAACGGTCTGCTGGTTTGCAAGGATATTCCCGTGATCGCCAGCACCGAAGCCGCCAGCCCGACCGAGACGAAGACCGTCCAGGAGCGACTGATCGACGCCGCTGAGGCCTGTCTGCGCACCAAGGGCATCCGCGCCACGACGGTATCCGAGGTGGCCGAGGCCGCGGGCGTGTCGCGCGGTTGGCTCTACCGCCACTACCCCGACAAGGCGTCGCTGCTGGGTGCGGCCATCGTGCGGCTCAACGAAGTGTTCTGGGGCGAGTCCAACCGGACGCTGTCGGCCATCACCGGATTCGAGGAGCAGCTGGCGGTCGGGGTGCGATTGGGGCGCAGCGCCTACGAAACCCCCGGCGCGCTGGTCATGCAGTTGCGCCGCGACGAGCCCGAGGAGTTCGCCGCATGCGCGGGGGCTGGTGTGCAGGGTCTGGTTCCCGACCTCGGCCGGTTCTGGCGCCCCTACCTCGAGGCCGCCCGCGACCGCGGCGAGATCCATCCCGACACCGAGCTGGACGAGGCCGCCGAATGGGTGGCCCGGGTTCAGATCAGCCTCGGCACGGTTCCCGGCGACACCCTGGACCCCGACGATCACGACGCGGTGCTGCGCTACATGCGGCGCTATGTGCTGCCCGCTTTGCGGAGCGCGCCGGCGCAGTGAGGCTCAGGCGCTGCGGTGCGCCTCGACCTCGTCGCTGATGCCGCTGGGGCGGCCGGCGATCGCCATGAGGATCTCGCGGATCGGCGCCTTGATCTCGTAGCCCTGTCCCGCGGCGAAGTCGGCGTCGGTGGCCGTCAGCCGGATACCCGTGAACCGTTTGGCCGGTTGCATGGGAAAACGCATGTGCCACATATGATTTGCCGATGCGGCGGCGGCCGCCGCCGGCATCGGCCGGTCGATACCCAACGGCACCGCGATGTCCTGCCCGTGAACCAGGACGTCGGTCAGCGGGTCGAGCGGCTTGGTTCCGACGATGTGCTTGCGCGAGCCGACCATGCCGCGCAGCGCGGCAACGATCTGCCCCTGTGATCGGTTGTCCGCCAAGGCAAGGCGCTTGGTCATCGGATCGAAGCGGAACCTCGACTTGAAAGCCTCGACGAACACCCGGGCCGGGCCCATCTGTGAGTGCGTCACGTGCGCGGCGACGTCGCGCACCTTCCAGCCCTCGCACAACGAGGCCGCGGTCCACTGTTGGGGACTCAGGGACTCGAGCAGGCCGGCCAGGCTGGTGCGCTGCTCGTCGATGGTGCGCCAGATCTCGTCGGTGTTCATGGCCGATCCTTGTGGTGCCTTGGGGATGGCGGAGTTGCGCCGGCCCTGATCAGTCGACGTCGGCCATGCCCGGCGCGGTCTTGGACACCTGCACCAGGAACTCGTAGTTGTTCTTGGTCTTGCGCAGCTGGCTCATCAGCAGGTCGATGGCCTGGTGGCTGTCCAGCCCGGACAGCACGCGGCGCAGCTTGTGCACGACCGAGAACTCGTCCGGCGAGAGCAGCAGCTCGTCCTTGCGGGTGCCCGACGGGTTGACGTCCACGGCCGGGAAGACTCTGCGCTCGGCGATCTTGCGGTCGAGCTTGAGCTCGGCGTTGCCGGTGCCCTTGAACTCCTCGAAGATCACCGTGTCACCGGTCGAGCCGGTCTCGACCATGGCGGTGGCGATGATGGTCAGCGACCCGCCGTGCTCGATGTTGCGGGCCGCGCCGAGGAACCGCTTGGGCGGGTACAGCGCGGTGGAGTCCACACCACCGGACAGGATGCGCCCGGACGCCGGGGACGCGTTGTTGTAGGCGCGGCCCAGCCGGGTGATCGAGTCGAGCAGCACGACGACGTCCTTGCCCTGCTCCACCAGCCGCTTGGCCCGCTCGATGGCGAGTTCGGCAGCCTGGGTGTGGTCTGACGGCGGCCGGTCGAAGGTCGAGGCGATGACCTCACCCTTGACCGAGCGCTGCATGTCGGTGACCTCTTCGGGCCGCTCGTCGACGAGCACGACCATCAGGTGGCACTCGGGGTTGTTCTTGGTGATCGCGTTGGCGATGTCCTGCATGATCGTGGTCTTACCGGCCTTCGGCGGGGACACGATCAGGGCGCGCTGCCCCTTGCCGATCGGCATGATCAGGTCGATCACGCGGGTCGTCAGCTTCTCGCTGGTGGTCTCCAGCCGCAGCCGCTGGTTCGGGTACAGCGGGGTCAGCTTGCCGAACTCGGGGCGGTTCTTGGCCGCCTCGACCGGTCCGCCGTTGACACTGTCCAGGCGCACCAGCGGGTTGAACTTCTGCCGCTGGTTGTTCTGCTCGCCGTCCTTGGGCACGCGCACCGCGCCGGTGACCGCGTCGCCGCGGCGCAGGCCGTTCTTGCGCACCATGTTCATCGAGACGTACACGTCGTTCGGGCCGGCCAGGTAGCCGGAGGTCCGTACGAAGGCGTAGTTGTCGAGGACGTCGAGGATGCCGGCCACGGGCTGGACGACGTCGTCCTCGCGCAGCTCGGACTCGTTGCCGCCGCCGCCTTCGCCGCCGGTGCGTTCACCGCGGCGCCTGCGGTCGCGGAAGCGCCGGCCGCGCCGGCCCTGGCCGCGCTCGCCGTCGTCGTCTCCGCGGTTCTGCTGGCCGCCGCCCTGCCCGTCGCCGCCCTGGTCGCCTGCCTCGCGGTTCTGCTGACGGTTCTCAGACTTGGGCTGGGACTGGCCCTCGGCCTTCTGCTCGCTTGCGGGCTTCTGCTGGTCGCCACCCTCGGACGGGGCACCGGCGTCGCGGTTGGCGGTCCGGCGCTCGCGGTGGGGTTGCTCAGCGCCGTTGGTCACGGCGTCCTCGCGGGTCTCGGTGGCAGGCTCGGCGGCGGGTGCGCCGCCACGCAGGCTGCCGCTGCCGCCGTTCTGGGTGTCCCGGATGGCGGCGATGAGCTCGCCCTTGCGCATCCCGGAGGTTCCCTTGACGCCGACGCGGGTGGCCAGAGCGCGAAGCTCGGGCAGCACCATCGTCGACAGGGACCCACCGGCGTCCGCACCCTGATCGGCACCACGGGACTCAGCGGGCTGAGATTCTCCGGCCGGCGGGGTTTGTGCGGTCACGGCGGGCGCATCCGTCTGAGGGGCGCTGTCTCCTGCCGTGATGAGGTCCGTATCGGTCACGGATTTCCTTTCTTCCCTCGCCGATCAATCACACGAGGGGTTCTGGCATTCAGGCGATTCGCTGAATGCGAAGTCTCACCGTCATCTGTGCATCAACGGTGATGGCCGGGATTCGCGGCTACATGGCGAACCGTCAGTCCACGAGTTGAACACGAGAAGAATTGGTGGTCGTCCCAGTCTCGGCGCAGGTGCAGACGCTGCGATTGCCTGGACGGCACCGAGGATAGCCCCCTTTGCGGCCGGAAAGCAAGAAACCGGCACCGGCCTGTCACATCTCAACCGTGAACAGCCACACCCGAGCTCCAGCGAACAGCTTCGCCGACGCCCATCTCGCTGACGGTGAATCCATTGGCGATGCCGTGCTCGAGGGCCTCGGCCGGCAGTTCCGGGCGCGTGGTCAGCGCCAGAACGGACGGGCCGGCGCCGGACAGCACCGCCGGAACCCCACAACGCCGCAGGACCTGCAAGTATTCCGCCGAGGCGGGCATGGCCGCAGCCCGCTGCGGCTGATGCAACACGTCTTCGGTGGCCGCCATCAGGAGATCCGGACGCTCGGTGAGCGCCACCACCAGCAACGCGGCCCGGCTGAGGTTGAACCGGGCGGCGACGTGACTGACCTGATCGGGCAGCAAAATCCTGGTCTCTGCGGTTGACGACCGGACCTCCGGGATACCCGGGAACAGGTGGATGTCGGGGTGCAGGCGCAGCGGCGCGGCGGCGTAGGTCGGTGGGTCGGTGCGGGTGTCGGTCCACGACACCACGGCGCCGCCGAGCACGGAAGCCGACGCGTTGTCCGGGTGGCCTTCGAACTCCGAGGACAGCTGAATCAGCTGCGCCTCGGAGTGCGGCGTTAAATCCGCTTGCGCCAGAAGGCCATTCGCGGCGGCAAGGCCGACGACGACGGCTGCTGCCGACGA
>Ga0209254_10001505_pt1 | contig 20949 bp, 16 predicted proteins | sample FrelakmetDIP11DI_FD_187148 | JGI IMG/M metagenome (GOLD analysis project Ga0209254, IMG submission 187148) | Freshwater lake sediment microbial communities from the University of Notre Dame, USA, for methane emissions studies - DIP11 DI (SPAdes)... | ecosystem: Environmental > Aquatic >...
CCAACTCGTAGCCGGTGAGATGCAGCAGGGAGTAGATCAGCATGGAGCCGTGGCCGTTGGAGAGCACGAAGCGATCCCGATCGGCCCAGTGTGGATTGGCCGGGTTGTGCTTCATGAAGTCGTTCCACAGGACCTCGGCGATGTCCGCCATGCCCATGGGCGCCCCAGGATGGCCCGAGTTGGCCTTTTGGACTGCGTCCATGCTGAGGGCGCGGACGGCGTTGGCGAGTTCTCTGCGTGAGGACATGGCCCCTCCTAATCGTGCTGTGACCTGAACGTACGATGACCTGAAGGCGTGACGCGCGGCGCCGTTACGCCTCTTAGGCGGCCGACCGCGGAGATCCATCAAGGAATGGCGCGGAGCTGAGTCGAGGCTGAGGGCGAGGGCCCACCGGGGAGCCCCACCAGGGAACCTGGAGGGGCACGAAACTCAGCCATCGCGACCCGGAAGTCCGGCGGGGATTCCCCCAAAACCGGCCCATTGTCCTATAAAGGCCAAGACCAGGACATCAAAACAAACTTATGTCCGGTCTAAAAGCGTTTTATCAGTTCCGAATATTCAGAATTGCCTTCGCCAATGTCCACCAACCCCGGACCCCGCCGGATCCAGCCTCGCCCTAGGCCGCCTTCCACTTGATGGAGCAGCCCATGCTCGGGATCTGGTCTTGGGGGCCCCGGCCGGTCTCGGCCACCTGGCGCATGGCCTCGTAGAGGTCCCGGCGCACCCCTTCGGGAGCTGTGTCCTTGCGGCTCGCATCCAGGCGGCCCCGGTACTGAAGGGCGAGCCCCGCGTTGTAGCCGAAGAAGTCGGGGGTGCACACGGCACCGTAGGCCTGAGCCACGGCCTGAGTCTCGTCCACGAGGTAGGGGAAGGAGAACCCGTACTCGTCGGCGACCCGCTGCATGTTGCCGAAGGAGTCCTCCGGGTAGTCGGAGGGATCGTTCGACATGATGCCCACGCACCCGATGCCCAAGGCCTGAAGGTCCCGCGCGTCCCGCACGATGCGCTCGCGGACCGCCTTCACGTACGGACAGTGGTTGCAGATGAACATCACCAGGAGCCCTTTCTCGCCCCGGCAGTCGTCCCGTGTCCAGATCCGCCCGTCCACACCCGGCAGGGCGAAGTCCGGCGCCGGGGCGCCAAAGTCACAGACGGGGGTTTCCAGGGATGCCACGGTCGTCCTCCGGGGGGGTCATCGGTTTCAAGCAGGGGGCCATGGTAACCAATCCCGTGGGAAATCCAAGACCGGTGACCTCGACGTTGGCGCATCTTGAGCCGAGGGGCTGGGTTTTGCCGGCGCCGGCCGCTATCCTTAAGCGTTTCGACCAAAACGAGCAGGGGCCGGGCCCCTCGAGGCCATGAGCAAAGACTACATCTTCACCTCCGAGTCCGTGTCCGAGGGTCACCCGGACAAGGTCGCCGACCAGATCTCCGACGCCGTGCTGGACGCCATCCTTCGGCAGGACCCCAACCCGGAACGTGCCCGGGTCGCCTGCGAAACCATGGTGAAGACCGGCGCCGTCATCGTCGGTGGCGAGATCACCACCAACGCCTGGGTGGACCTGGACGAGCTGGTGCGCGGCGTGGTCTGCGACATCGGCTACACCAGCTCGAACGTGGGCTTTGACGGCTCCACCTGCGCGGTGATCTCACTGATTGGTAAGCAGTCCGGCGACATCGCCATGGGGGTGGACCGCAGCGCCCCGGAGGAGCAGGGGGCCGGCGATCAGGGTCTGATGTTCGGCTACGCGACCAACGAGACCGACGTGCTCATGCCGGCCCCCATCACCTACGCCCACCGACTCGTCCAGCGCCAGGCGGAGATGCGCAAGTCGGGCGTCCTGCCCTGGCTGCGACCGGACGCCAAGAGCCAGGTGACACTGCGGTATGTCCAGGGCAAGGTGGTTGCCGTCGACGCGGTGGTGCTCTCCACCCAGCACGACCCGGACGTTGACTACCGGCACCTCCGCGAGGCGGTGATGGAGAACATCATCATCCCGGTGCTGCCGGAGGCGTGGATCCACGGCGACACCAAGTTCCACATCAATCCCACCGGGAGCTTCGTCATCGGCGGCCCCGTGGGGGACTGCGGACTGACCGGCCGCAAGATCATCGTCGACACCTATGGTGGCGCAGCTCGCCACGGCGGGGGCGCCTTCTCGGGCAAGGACCCGTCGAAGGTGGACCGCTCGGCCGCGTATGCCGGCCGCTATGTGGCCAAGAATATCGTCGCCGCCGGGCTGGCGGACAAATGCGAGATCCAGGTCTCCTACGCCATCGGCGTGGCGCAGCCCACCTCCATCACGGTGGAGACCTTCGACACCGGGAAGATCCCGGAGGATCGCATCGCCGTGCTGGTGCGGGAGCACTTCGATCTGCGGCCCTACAGCATCATCCGCATGCTCGACCTGGTGCGTCCCATCTACCGAAAGACCGCCGCCTATGGCCACTTCGGCCGCGAGGAGCCGGAGTTCACCTGGGAGCGCACCGACAAGGCCGAGGCCCTGCGCGCCGCGGCGGGTATGTAAGCGATCGCTTGCCGCAGATGAACGCAACTAGGGGTTTACTCGGCAATAACGAGCCCGCTACGGTCGGCAGCATCGAACGCGGCAGGCCCCTGGCGTCGACCGAACCTGCCGCCCGTTTAAGTCAGGGACTTGATTTGCGTTCATTTGCGGTTATTTGCGACTAAGCGTTTATAACTCGCCGCCGAGGAGCGCTGCGACCGGGATCTTTTCCGGCCAGGCTCGGCGACCGGGTCGATCCGACAACGGCGCTCACTCACGTTTAACATCCGGAGCTTAAACCCATGAGTGAGTTCACCGACTACAAGGTCGCGGATCTGTCCCTGGCTGACTGGGGCCGCAAGGAGATCCGTATCGCCGAGACGGAGATGCCGGGCCTGATGGCCCTGCGCGCCAAGTACGGACAGTCCAAACCCCTGACCGGCGCCCGCATCACCGGCAGCCTCCACATGACCATCCAGACCGCGGTGCTGATCGAAACCCTGGTGGAGCTCGGCGCCCAGGTCCGTTGGGCCTCCTGCAACATCTTCTCCACCCAGGACCACGCCGCCGCCGCCATCGCCGCCCGGGGCATCCCCGTATACGCCTGGAAGGGGGAGTCCCTGGAGGAGTACTGGTGGTGCACGGAGCGGGTGCTGAACTGGCCCGACGGTGGCGGTCCCAACATGATCCTGGACGATGGCGGCGACGCGACCCTGCTCGTGCACAAGGGCGTGGAGTTCGAGAAGGCCGGCCGGGTACCGGCACCCAGCGCGGACGACAACGAGGAGTGGACCGCCATCCTTGAGGTCCTGGCCCGGAACTTCGAGCGCGACCCGCGCCATTGGCACAACCTGGCGGAGGCCATCAAGGGCGTCACGGAGGAGACCACCACGGGGGTGCATCGACTCTACGAGATGGCCAACGCCGGGACCCTGCTTTTCCCCGGCATGAATGTGAACGACTCGGTCACAAAGTCCAAGTTCGACAACCTCTACGGCTGCCGGGAATCCCTGGTCGATGGGATCAAGCGCGCCACCGACGTCATGATCGCAGGCAAGATTGCGATGGTGTGCGGTTATGGGGACGTGGGTAAGGGGTGCGCCCAGTCCCTGCGCGGCCTCGGGGCCACCGTCTGGGTCTCTGAGATCGACCCGATTTGCGCCCTTCAGGCGGGCATGGAGGGCTACCGGGTCGTAACCATGGAGGACGCCGCCCCCATCGCGGACATCTTCGTCACCGCCACCGGAAACCTGAACGTCATTACCCATGACCACATGGCGGCCATGAAGGACCAGGCCATCGTCTGCAACATCGGCCACTTCGACAACGAGATCGACGTCGCCAGCCTCTCCCGGTACCAGTGGGAAGAGATCAAGCCCCAGGTGGACCATGTGATCTTCCCCTCCCTGAATGGGCATCCGGCCAAGCGCATCATCCTGCTCGCCAAGGGCCGGCTGGTGAACCTGGGCTGCGCCACCGGGCACCCCAGCTTCGTCATGTCCAACAGCTTCACCAACCAGGTGCTCGCCCAGATCGAGATCTTCGCCCACACCGAGAACTATCCGGTTGGGGTCTATACCCTGCCGAAACAGCTGGATGAAGAGGTGGCTCGGCTGCACCTCGGCAAGATCGGCGCCAGGCTCACCACCCTGACCCGGGCCCAGGCGGAGTACATCGGGGTGGCGGTCGCGGGGCCCTACAAGCCCGAGCGTTATCGGTATTGAGGAAGGGCTGAGGGCCGTGTGACGAGGGCCGAAGGGACTCAACGGATTCGGGCAGGGGCAAGGGAATGCCGAGTGGCCGTCGCTACTATGTGCTCGTCGCTTTCCGGGACCCTGGGCGGCCCGGGCAGACCCCTTTGATCGGCGAGCGAGTGGAGTCAGGATGAGCGCCAAAGAAGGCAGCGGGCGAAGCTTCAGCTTCGAGCTCTTCCCCCCCAAGACGGCGGAGGGAATGGAGAAGCTCAAGGCCGCCGTGATCGCCCTCAACGCCCTCGGACCCGAGTACTTCTCCGTGACCTACGGGGCCGGAGGGTCCACCCGGGAACGGACCTTCGAGACGGTGACCTGGCTGCGCTCCCAGGGGATCGAGACGGCCCCCCATCTGGCCTGTGTCGGCTCGCGACGCACGGACATCGGCCAGATCCTGGCGCACTATCGGGAGCAGTCGATCCGCCGCATCGTGGCCCTGCGGGGTGACCTGCCTTCAGGGATGGGGGTGGGGGCGGCGGGGGACTTCCGCTACGCCAACGAGTTGGTGGAATTCATCCGCGTCGAGCAGGGTGACGCCTTCCGTATCGAGGTGGCGGCCTACCCCGAGTACCACCCTCAGGCCGCCAACCCGGCCCGGGACCTGGAGAACTTTCGGCGCAAGGTCCAAGCGGGGGCCGACGGCGCCATCACCCAGTACTTTTACAATGTGGATGCGTATTTCGGCTTCGTCGACCGGTGCCGGGACCTCGGCATCCAGATCCCCATCATCCCCGGGATCATGCCTATCACCAACTACACCCAGCTCGCGCGCTTCTCGGATGCCTGTGGCGCGGAGATCCCCCGCTGGGTGAGGCGCCGACTGCAAGGCTATGGGGACGACCTCGACTCCCTGCGTGCCTTCGGCCATGAGGTGGTCCTGCGTCTGTGCCGGCATCTGCTCGAGGGCGGCGCCCCGGGGCTCCACTTCTACACCATGAACCAGAGTGGTCCCAGCCTGAGACTCTGGCAGGACCTGGGGCTCCCGGGGGATTGACGGCAAGGGCCGCTACCGGCGCCGCCGGGTGGGCCGAGCGGAAGGGCACCGACAGGCCCCAAGGTGCCACAAGGGGCAAATCGGGAACCGCCATCAAAAAATCAGCGAAGGCGGATTGCGAATTCGCAAGTACATTGCCGGCCCCGGCTGATAGCCTTTCTCCCCGGAACCATCCACTCCTCCTTCGACAGGCCGCACCCATGGCTATTCGGTGCGGCCTTTTGTTTTTTCGGCCCCGCCGAGATCCAATTCCGGGTGACGGCCTTGGTGGGAAGCGGTTCGCCACGCCGCGATTCTCGGCTCTTCAGCCGGGATAATCCAGATAGTGGCGCAGACCCATCACCCGATCGGATGCGAGCAAGAGGAGCTCGGGGTTTCGAATCAGGGCGTAGAAGCGGTCGCCCCGCCCCGGGAAGGGATGAACGGGGATGCAGGCCTCCCACCACTGAGGCTCGGAAAGCACCTGATCGCCGTCGTCCTGCGCGAAATAGAGGGCACTGCGCCGACGTCTCAGCCGGCGGACCACCCCGTCCGGTGCCCGTGAGGCGGCGGCCGCAGTCGCCTGAGCGTCCAGTTCCCACGCGGCGAACAGCAGCATCACCTCGGCTCGTCCGTCGGCCTTCAACAGCCAGTATCCCTTGGGCTCTGACACCGCGTAGTACTCCACCACGCCGCGCTCCTCGCAGACCTGGTAGAAAAAGTGCGCGAAGGCGGGGTCGCCCCAGACCACCGGGTCCACCGCCTGGAGTACCTGGGTGATCAGGTGTGTCGCTTGCTCCAGGTAGGCAAACTGGAAGCGCTGAATCGCCTGGTTCAGCTCCAGGTCCAGGCGCGGATGGAGTTTTGGCAGATAAAGGTCGATCAGCCCTTCATTGAAGGCCTGTACGGCCAGCGCCTCGTCCGCCTGCCCAGTGAGTAGGATGCGCTTGCAGGGCAGATGGGCCAGGGCGCGGAAAAGGTCGAGGCCCGTCATCTCGGGCATCTGGTAGTCCGCCACCAACACGGTCACCAGGCCAAAGCGGGCGCGGTTGAATACCCGCAGCGCAATCATGGACTTGTCGAAGCCAACCAGCTGCTCCGCCAGATCCTCCCCCCCCTCGCCCGGGTACAGGTCCCACCAGTTCAGATCGAGCCGCCCGTGCAGACGGCCGGCGGCAAACTCGGACAACAGCTCCCGGGGCGAATCGAAGCGGAGAAAGGGCACCAGGTCGCCCAGTCTCAGGGGCAATAGATTAAGGAACGCGGGATCGTCGTCGACGAAGACGACCCGCGTTGGGTGGTAGAAGGGCAGGCACTTGTCTGGTTTCACGGAAAAGGCTTGCCGCTGGGTCGATACGTCGGGATCGCCTCCTGGCCGCACGGGTGGCTCGGGACCTGGGAGCCGGCTGCGCCTGGTGGATGGGAGCCCCTGATCGGCATTCTACTTAAGCCTGGCACCGCAGGAACGCTCGCCGCAGTGCAGAAACTTGAGATCGCCATTGGTCTCATCGTAATAGCTGACGATGGGGAGACCGTCTGCCCCGATGGCGATGTCGGTGTGCCAACCCACGGACCCCGCGGTGTCGGGGGCATGGATACGGACCCTATCGCAGGCCGGGTCGCCGCAATGGGCGATCCGCAGATTGGCGTTGCTGTGGTCGTGGTAACTGATGATGGGATGACCGTCGGCGCCCAGCGTCATGGCCGCATTGGATCCCACAGAGCCCTCCTGGTCGATCGCTTTGAGATCCGCCCGCGTGCACTCCGGGTTCAAGCAGCGAGCCAGCTTCAGGTCGTCGTTCAGGAAGTCCCAGTAGACGATGACGGGGCGACCACCCTTGGGAATCAGGATATCGGTGCCGAGCCCGACCCCCCCGGTATCGATCACGCTCACCCGGGCCATGGAGCAGGCGGCATTCTCACAGTGCGCCACCTTGAGGTCCCGTCGGGAGCTATCGAAGTAACTGATGATAGGGTAGCCGTCCGACCCGATCGCCAACGCCGTGTACCAGCCTACGTCCCCTGCGCGATCCACCGTGGCGATGCTCACCTCGGCGCAGGCAGGGTCCCGGCAATGGGCCACCTTCAGATCGCCGCGGCCCTTGTCGTAGTAACTGATCACCGGCATCCCGTCGCGACCGATCGCCAGGCTGCCGTGCTGGCCCACCTGGTCGTCCCCGTCCAGGGTCTTCACCTCGAAGGTCTCGCAGCGGGGATCGGAGCAGCGCGCGAATTTCAGGCTGCGGCCGCCGCCGTCGTAGTAGCTCATGACCGGAAGGCCGTCGGCGCCCAGTGCTAGGGAGCTGGACCAGCCCAGGTCGCCCCCGGTGTCCAGGGCAACCAAGCGGCTCGATCGACAGTCCGGGTCTTCACAACGGGCGAGCTTGAGGTCCCGGTTCGTGTAGTCCAGGTAGGCGATGAGCGGCAGCCCCACGGCACTGAGGGCGATGGAGGTGTCCCAACCCACATCGGCCCCACGGTCCAGGACGACAATGCGGTTCTGGGAGCTTGCGGCCGAGGGCCCGGCGCCCGCCGTCTCCGGGTCACCGACCAGTATGCTGACGACGTCGAAACGGCTGCGGTCGTTGCCCGCGACCACCGTCAGGGTGTGCTTGCCGGGCCCGACCTCAGAAGGGACCGGGTCGGTCTCGAGCTGATCGTCGCTGGCCGACCTCAGCACCAGGTATTCGGAGCCCAGTCGGACCGTCGGCAGCCGACGGGTCCCGAAGTTCGCCCCGTAGACGGTGAGACGGCGGGTCTTGGGATCGAAGGTCGCGTCCGCGATGACCAGTTGGGACTCCGGGGGCGGGCCATCGGCAGGATAGGGCCGATCTGGCGTCTCGCTGACCCGTTGCACCCCAGCTGCCCGAAGGCCATGGGTGCCGAGGCACGCAGCCAAGGCCACCGTCAGAGTCAGCATCGCAACCCAGCGCATCGAGTCACCGTCCCGCATACGGTCGGGGAACCGTCGATGATGGTAGGTGCGAATCCAGCCGGGGTTTGTCGCCTGGTTCTTGCTTTGCCCGGGCGGCCTGATCTCAGGCGACGGGACGGTCAAATTCGCCGCTGGACTGCGACCCGGTCGGCAGTTGGGCTGGTGGAGGTGGTCAAAGAGGCGCCGTTCACACGGCCTCCCAGCCCCGCAACCACGTTGGGACAGGTCCGACGCGGCCGGGGACGGGCGCGTACCGATCAGCGACGTGACGACGCGATCTCGGTACCGCTGAGCAAGGGCCCTCGTGTCGCGGCAATCGCGGTCGTCAGCCCCGACCGATACGCCGCTTGGAATTTGCGGTCCGCGCCGGCCCCGAGGCCACCTCGCAAGCACTTATTCCTGGATCTCGCCGGTGGCTTCCGAGCATCGGACTGCCCATCAGAAAGTCCCTGGCCTCAGCCGCCGGCAGGGGCCGCGAGAGCAAGAACCCCTGGACCTCGCTGCATTGACCCTCGCTCAGGAAACTGAGCTGCCCTTCGGTCTCCACGCCCTCTGCGGTGACGCGCAGGCGCATGCTCTGACCCATGGCAATGACCGCGGTGGCAATCGCCTGGTCGTCTGGGTCGCTGCTGATTGCGCAAACGAAGGTGCGGTCGATCTTGAGATGATCGATCGGGAACTGCTTGAGGTAACTCAGGGACGAGTAGCCGGTCCCAAAATCGTCGATCGCCAGCTTCACACCGAGGGCCTTCAGAGCGCGCAAGGTGGTGAGGGCGACCTCGCCGTCCTTCATCAGGACACTCTCGGTGATCTCCAACTCCAACGCCTCGGGCTCGAGCCCGGTCTCCTCCAGGATTGCGGCCACCCGGGTGGGGAAGCCATCCTGAGCGAACTGACGCACGGACACGTTCACCGCCATCCGCTCAAGGCGAATGCCCTCGTCGCGCCAGGCCTTGCACTGAGCACAGGCGGTGCGCAGGAACCACTCGCCTAGGGAGAGGATGAGCCCACTGTCCTCCGCGATTGGGATGAACTCCGCCGGTGAGACCGGGCCCAGCTCGGCGCTGTGCCAGCGGGCCAGCGCCTCCACGCCCACAACCTCCCGGGTGGTCAGGTCCAACTGGGGCTGGTAGTGCAGCGAGAGCTCCCCACGTTCCAAGGCCCGGCGCAGCAAGTTCTCGGTGGTCATGCGCTTGAGGGCGCGTTCGTTCATGGCCTCGGTGTAGAACTGGTAGCGATTGCGGCCCTCACGCTTGGCGAAGTACATGGCCATGTCGGCAGACTTGAGCAATGCCTCGGCGTCAAGCCCGTCATCCGGGTAGACCGCAATCCCGATGCTGGCGCTGATTGTGACCTCGTGCCCTCCAAACTCGAGGGGCTTCGCAAGTGCGTCAAGCAGGCGCCGAGCCACGATGCCGGCGTCTCGTGCCTCGTGCAGGGCATTGAGGATCACAGTGAACTCGTCACCGCCAAGCCGCGCAAGCACCTCGGACTCTCTGAGGCTCCCCCCTTGAGCGACCGAATCGTCCATGCGCAGATTGAGCAACAGGCGCTTCGCCACCTCCGTCAGCAGCACGTCCCCCACCGAATGGCCGAGGGTGTCATTCACGCGCTTGAAGTTGTCCAGATCCAGGAACAAAACTCCCAAGGCACCACCACGGTGTTGGGCCTGGATGAGCGTCCGGTCGAGTTGATCTTTGAACAAGGCGCGGTTAGGCAACCCGGTGACCTGATCGTAATAGGCCAGCTGGCGAATGCGCTCCTCTGCCTGCCGCCGCCGGCCCAGGGCGCTGGCGAGCTGGCGAACCTCGTAGACATGGAACGGCTTCTGAACATAGAAAAGGCTCCCCATGGGGGGAACCCGGTGGCCGATCTCCTCGGGATCGACATCCGAGAAGGCGGTGGCGATGACAATGTCCACTAGGGGGTCCAGCTCGCGGATCTGAGCGGCGGCCCACACCCCATCCCGCCCCGGTGGCATCCGCATGTCGAGAAACACCACGTCGAAGGGGTCGCCCAGGGCGAGGGCACTGCCAACTGCCGCGACCGCATCGGAGGCGCCGGTGCAACACACCAGGTCGAATTCCTCCCGAGGCACGGCCGGGGCCCGCCCGCGACCTCCGAACAGCCGGGCGCGCAGGTCTATGAGCTGGCTCGAGCCGGTTCTGAGGGTGCAGGCGAGCAGGATCTCCCGATAACTGTCCAGGATACCGGCCTCGTCGTCAGCCACGAGCACCCGGATCGTACGGCGCGGACTCGGTTTGACAACGGCGTTCATGCGGCCTCCTGAAGGGATTGACTGGATCTCGCCGCCCGTGGCAGCAATAAATTGAAACAGGCCCCCCGTCCCGGCCCATCGCTCTCGGCGAACAGGCGGCCCCCGAGGGTCTGGATCGTATTGGCGCTCCAATGCAGACCCGTCCCCGATCCACGGGACTTGGTGGAAAAGCCCCGCTGAAAGATGCGCGAGAGGTTCTCGGCGGCGATCCCAATACCGTCGTCCATGAAGCGCAGGTGCACCATGGGCACCCCTTCGAAGACCGTCTCCCCTGCGATGACGCGAACCCGGCCGGGCAGCGGCCGATCGCCATCGGCGGCGATCGCCTCTGCCGCATTGATGAGTAGATTGCTCACCACCTGCTGCAACGCCACGCGCGCCGCTCGCACCGGCCCCACGCGCTCCAGCCCCGGTCCGAGCTCGATCCGTGCCACCGCGTGGAGGGCGTCCGGCAACAGTGCGACGGTCTCCTGGACCAAGGGGGCCAAGGCGACCGGCTCGATGACCCGCTCCGCCCGACTGAATCGGTGTTGGTCAGCGAGGATCTGCTGGATGTGATCGACGTTGGCCTGAATCTCCTCGAGATCCCGCCGCGCACGCCCCACCAGCTCCGCCAGCTCCTTTCCGGCGAGGCTCAGAAAGATCTGCATGTCGGCCCTCCGAGCCACATCCGTTCCCACCTCCGATCCGACCTCGGAAAGTTCCGCAGCGGCGAGCCCGACCTCGTCCACGGGGGCCGCCGCCAGGGCCGCCTTGAGGTTACCGAGCTTGACCCCGAGGGGCGTGAGGGCGTTGCCGATATTGTGCAGGACCCCGCTCGCCATCTCCGCGATACCCGATTTGTAGGACTGCTCGACGAGCTGCTGTCGTGCCTCCGCCAGTCGTTCGACCATGCGGTCAAATTCCCGCGCCAGCAGTCCGAGCTCGTCCCGGCGCTGGGAGTTGAGCCGCACGTCAAGGTCTTGTCTGGAGCCGACGAGTAATGCCCGAGTCGTCAGCTCCGAGATTGGGTCCAGCAGGCTTCGACGCATACCGACCAGCATCAGGAGCAGCACGAGGCAGCCGGCAAGCACCATCGAAACAGTGGCGAACCTCAGTGCCTCCCGACCCCCTGCGGCGATCAGAGGGGGCTTGACCTGAAGGTGCAGGGCCGGGGCGCCTCGGACGTCCATCACCGTGACTTGGCCAACGGTGATGCCTCCCCCTCCGACCAACCGGATCTCGCTTTGCGCTATGGACCTCGGCCTTACACTCGACGCTTCCGTTTGGTCGGGCACTTGGGGCACGGATACAGTCAGGTCAGCGCGGGCCTGGGCGGCGAGACGAGTGATGGCTTGTGGGTCGAGAAGGCGTGCCATCAACAGGCTGCCCCTCGCAGGCCCCTCCCCATCGCTCGTCAGGACCGGGCGGGAGACCACGAGCAGGGGCCCGCTTTCGCTCAGCACGATGCCCGAGAAGGGCTGGTCGCTCACAACGGGCCGAAGCAGTTCCTGATCCGGCGAACCCTTGAGGGCGACTAAGGCCGGAGCGCCCCCATCGCCAGAAGGTGGCCGATGAGTCATCCCCCAGACAATCCGCCCTTTCCGGTCGTAAATCCCCATGGTATGGAGCTCGAGGGCCTTCAAGGTGTGTGCCCCAAGGTTTGCTTCAACGTAGGCTTGGTCTAGATCGCCCAAGAACTGATAGGTCTCGTCCCAGCTGGCCCAATCGGTCACGGATGGGACCAGCAGATCCAGCTCACGCTCCAATGCGATAAGCGCCCGCTCTGCATTCTTTACCGTCTCCTCGCGCTCGAGCCGGACAAAACCCGGATAGATCACCAGCTCTTGGACGGCTTGGTGCAGCGCGGCGAAGCCCAAGAAGAGCAGCAGCAGCAGGCCAACGACCTTGATGCGAAGCGACATGGTCCCTCCCTCTCCGTTACCGCAGCGGGTTCGGCGTTCCTGTCTGGGCGGCCCAGAAGCTCAGGTTAAACAACAGCGAGAGAAAATCGGCACCCACCGACGTCTTACCCGTCGATCGAGAGGCCCCGCCCGCGGGGACCCCGGAAGCCGACTCCGCGGGCTGGCCCAGGGTGGGCGTCATGATCGTCGGGACCCAAAAGAGTCCTCCGATCCCCCTCGACGCCTGGGCGTCAGTTCGGATGTTAGGGTGAACCCCCATGCCGGAACGTCGGCTAGTTCTTGATTTCGCTGGCACGCAGCCACCACCGACGTCCTTCCCTTGGCTTGGTCCCAGGATCCGGCGCCTGGAACCAGCGGATCGGACCCCCCCCGAGACGGCTGGGTCCGAGCCCGCCCCCATGCTAGGGTTGGAGCCTGTTACCCGAGGAGAGGACACCCCATGGCGAAGACGTACCCCCTGATCCTGGTGGACGGCTCGGGCTATCTGTTCCGTGCCTACCACGCACTGCCCAAGCTCAGTAACTCCAAGGGGGAGGCCACTGGGGCACTGGTCGGTGTGCTCGCCATGCTTCGCAAACTGATCGACACCCATCACCCGGACTATGTAGCGGTGGTCTTCGACGCCCCCGGCAAGACCTTCCGGGACGCCCTGTATCCGGAGTACAAGGCCAACCGCCCCCCCATACCCGAGGACCTGCGGGAGCAGATCGCCCCGCTGCAGGAGATCATCCGCGCCATGGGCCTGCCCCTCCTGGTGGTCCCGGACGTGGAGGCCGACGATGTCATCGGCACCCTGGCCACCCGTGCCGCCGAGCAGGGGCTCGACACCCTGGTCTCCACCGGAGACAAGGACATGGCCCAGCTGGTGGGTGACCACGTGACCCTGGTCAACACCATGACCGATACGGTGCTCGACCGCGCCGGGGTGATCGAGAAGTTCGGCGTACCCCCCGAGCGCATCGTGGATTACCTGAGTCTGATGGGTGACAGCGTGGACAACGTCCCCGGGGTCCCCAAGTGCGGTCCCAAGACCGCCGCGAAGTGGATCAACGACTTCGGGGACCTGGACGGGGTCATGGCCCAGGCGGCCCAGATCGGGGGCAAGGTCGGGGAGAACCTCAGGTCCGTCTTGGACCAGCTCCCCCTGTCGCGGGAGCTCACCACCATCCGCCGGGACCTAGACCTGGAATTCGGACCGACAGACCTCAGGCCCTCGCCGCCGGACATGGAGACCCTGCGGGGCTGGTATCAGCGCATCGAGTCCAGACGGCTGCTGGCAACCCTGAACGGCGTCGACGGCGGTGAGGGGCCCAGAGCAGGGGTCGAACGCGCCGGTACCCAAGAGGCGGCCCGCTACGACCTGATCCTGACGGGGGCGGACTTCGCGGCCTGGGTCCGACGCCTGGAGGCCGCGGAGCTCTTCGCCTTCGACACCGAGACCACGGACCTCGACTACATGCGCGCCGAGCTCGTCGGTTGCTCCTTCTCGGTGGAGCCGGGGGAGGCCGCGTACGTCCCCCTGGCCCACAGCTACCCGGGGGCCCCGGAGCAGCTCTCCAGGGGCTGGGTCCTGGAGCAGTTGCGCCCCCTGCTGGAGGATCCGGAGAGACCCAAGGTGGGCCAGAACCTCAAGTACGACATGAGCGTGCTGGCCCGCCACGGGGTGGCGCTCAAGGGCATCGCCCACGACACCATGCTCCAAAGCTATGTGCTCGACAGCACGGCCACCCGCCACGACATGGACTCACTGGCCAAGAAGTATCTGGACCACGACACGGTTCACTTCGAGGACGTGGCGGGCAAGGGGGCCAAGCAGCTGCGCTTCGACCAGATCCCGGTGGAGCCCGCCGGACACTATGCCGCTGAGGACGCGGACGTGACCCTGCGCCTGCACCGGACTCTCTGGCCGCGGCTCCGGGAGACCGGCAACCTGGCCCGACTCTATACCGAGATCGAGATCCCCCTGGTGCCGGTGCTCTCGCGCATGGAGCGCACCGGGGTCCGCATCGATCCCAACCTGCTCAGGCAGCAGAGCCATGACCTGGCCCGACGCATCCAGGAGTTGGAGGAGCAGGCCTACGTCACCGCCGGCCACCGTTTCAACCTGGGCTCTCCCAAACAGATCGGAGAGATCTTTTTCACGGAGCTCAAGCTGCCGGTGGTGGCCAAGACCCCAACCGGGGCCCCCTCCACCTCGGAGTCGGTGCTGGAGCAGCTGGCGGAGGATGGACATGCCCTGCCCCGGCTGATCCTGGAGCATCGTGGACTCGCCAAGCTGCGCTCCACCTACACGGAAAAGCTGCGCCTGATGATCAATCCGGATACGGGGCGGGTCCACACCTCCTATCACCAGGCAGTGGCCGCCACCGGCCGGCTGTCCTCGTCGGACCCCAACCTCCAGAACATCCCGGTGCGCACCGAGGAGGGGCGGCGCATCCGCCGGGCCTTCATCGCCGAGCCTGGGCACCGGATCCTGGCGGCGGACTACTCGCAGATCGAGCTGCGCATCATGGCCCACCTCTCCGGGGACGAACGCCTGCTCGCCGCCTTCGCGAGCGGCCAGGACGTCCACCGGGCGACCGCCGCCGAGGTCCTGGGCATCCCACCGGAGGAGGTCACCGGCGAGCAGCGCCGCTCCGCAAAGGCCATCAACTTCGGCCTCATCTACGGCATGTCCGCCTTCGGCCTGGCCCGCCAGCTCGGGATCGACCGGGGGGCCGCTCAGGCGTATGTGGACCTCTACTTCAACCGTTACCCCGGGGTACGCGCCTTCATGGACCGCGTCCGCGCTCAGGCCCGGCAAGACAAATACGTCGAGACCCTGTTCGGCCGCCGGCTCTATCTCACCGACATCGACCACAGCAACCAGGGACGCCGTGCCGGTGCCGAGCGCACCGCCATCAACGCCCCCATGCAGGGCAGCGCGGCAGACATCATCAAGCGCGCCATGATCGCCGTGGACCGCTGGATCGAGGCCGACCACCCACCCCTGCGCATGATCATGCAGGTCCACGACGAGCTGGTGTTCGAGGTCGCGGAGGACGCCCTGGAGGCGGCCGCCGGACGCATCCGCGCCGAGATGGAGTCCGCCGCGCAGCTGGCGGTCCCCCTGGTGGTGGACCTGGGCATCGGCGACAACTGGGATCAGGCCCACTGAAGCCCCAGCCGGGCCTGTTCTCGGTCGCCCAAGGAACTTTTTTCCACCTGCTATGCTCCTATGTGTCGAGCAACGCAGTGCTCGGAGCCGTTTCCCCCCAAGCGGCTCCCCATCCCGGCAGCCCTAAGCCGGGAAGCGATTACCCCGAAGCTCCTCCCCCCGGACTTCGGGGTTTCTTTATTGCTTCTAGTCGCGAGTGGCGGGTCGCGAGGGTCGAGGCAGTGCTTGACCGCGCCTTCCGCCCCGCTCTTCGGACTCGGTCCCGAATCTGGACCCCCACCAAGCCCGCCCCACGGCAATAACCCGCTGGATAATCCCCGGCGGGCGCGTTAGTCTCTCTTGGACCGCACTCGCCCCATCCGCACCTCGGGGTGGACGTGGTTGCTTCGCCCCCTTTGATTGAACGACGATTCGCCTTTGGGAGGGGACATGCCTACGCAACAGTCTCGGCCCCCGCTGCCTGGTGACGACAAGCGCTGGAAGCTGGTCAACGCAACCATGCGCCGCAGCGGCTATGCCGGACACTCCCTGATCGAGACCCTGCACAGCGTCCAGGATGCCTTCGGATTTCTCGACGAGACGTCGATGCGCTTCGTCGCCGCCTCCCTGGACGTTCCGCTGTCGAAGGTCTTCGGGGTCGCGACCTTCTACCACCTCTTCATGCTCAAGCCCAAGGGGCGCCACGCCTGCGTGGTGTGCACCGGCACCGCCTGCTACATCAAAGGGGCCGGGGGCTTGGTGGAGGCCATCGAGGGGCGGTTCGGGGTTAACCCCGGGGAGACGACCGAGGACGACCGCCTCTCGATCTTGACGGCCCGCTGCGTGGGCGCCTGCGGCCTCGCACCCGCCGTTGTACTGGACGGCGACGTGATCGGGAAGCAGAGCGGAGACGACCTGGTCGCCAAACTCGAGGGGTTGGACTGACATGAACCTGGACGATCTCGCAGAGAAGGCAGAGGAGTTCCGCGCCGCCGAGGCCAGCATCGAGCGTGAGGTGCGGGTGTGCATGGCCGCGAGCTGCCAGTCCTCCGGGGCCCTGCCGGTCTTCGATGCCTTGACCAAGGAATGTGGCGACGGAGGCGGCACCTGCAGGGTCAAGGGGGTGGGCTGCATGGGGCTGTGCTCCGCCGGCCCCCTGGTGGCCGTTGCCGACAAGGACTGCGACCTGGCGGGCTCGGTGCTCTATCGGGACGTGGCCCCGACGGACGCCGCGGACATCATGGGGAGCGTTTGCGGGTTCCCGGTGGAGCGCCTGCGCTGCCCTACCGATCAACCCTTCTTCGCCCGCCAGCAGCGCATCGTGCTGGAGAACTCAGGGGTCATAGACCCGGATAGTTTTAAGGGCTATGTGGCCATCGGTGGTTACTCGGCCCTGATCCGCGCCTTAAGCGAGATGACATCCGCGGACGTATTGCGGGAGGTCACCGCGAGCGGTTTGCGGGGGCGCGGCGGCGGAGGCTATCCGACGGGGCTCAAATGGTCCTCGGTCGCCAAGATGCCAGCGGACCAGAAATACGTGATCTGCAATGCCGACGAGGGTGACCCCGGCGCCTTCATGGACCGGGCCATCTTGGAGTCTGACCCCCATCGGGTGCTCGAGGGCATGGCGATCGCCGCCTACGCGGTGGGCGCCAACAAGGGCTACGTCTATGTCCGCGCCGAGTATCCGCTGGCGGTCGAGCGGGTCCAGACCGCCATCCGCAAGGCGAAACGCTCGGGGTTCCTGGGCAGCAACATCGGCGAGACCCAGTTCAGCTTCGAGGTAGAGGTACGCCTCGGCGCCGGGGCCTTCGTCTGTGGCGAGGAGACCGCACTCATGGCCTCCATCGAGGGCTTAAGGGGTCAGCCGAGACCCCGCCCCCCCTACCCCGCCGAGGCCGGGCTCTGGGGCTATCCCACCCTCATCAACAACGTGGAGACCTTCGCCAACATCACCCCCATCATCAGGAACGGCGGTGAGTGGTTTGCCTCCATAGGAACCGAGAAATCCAAGGGGACCAAGGTTTTTGCCCTGGCCGGCACCATCCAGAACACGGGGCTGATCGAGGTCCCCATGGGCACCACCCTGCGGGACATCATCGAGGTGATCGGCGGCGGCATCCCGGGCGGCAAGATCTTCAAGGCAGTACAGACCGGCGGCCCCTCCGGCGGCTGCGTCCCGGCCGCTTTTCTGGACATCCCGGTGGACTACGACAGCCTCAAGACCCTGGGCACCATCATGGGCTCGGGGGGCATGATCATCATGGACGAGTCATCGGACATGGTGGACGTGGCCCGTTACTTCATGGAGTTCTGCATGACCGAGTCCTGCGGCAAGTGCATCCCTTGTCGCACCGGTACCCAGCAGATGCATGGGCTCCTCGACCGGATCGCCCGGTCCCGCGGCACCCAGAAGGACCTGAAACTGCTGGAGGAGCTGTGTGAGGTGGTCCAGGCCACCAGCCTGTGCGGGCTCGGTCAGACGGCACCTAACCCGGTGCTCTCGACCCTACGGTATTTCCGCAACGAGTATGAGGCGAAGCTCGCGGGCCACTGACATGGATCGCATGAAGATCGCAAAGCGAGCCCTCCATGACCGCGAGGGCGATCGGCCTGCCGAGCTGACAGCGGCGGAATGCTTCGGGCTGGTGTGGGACATCACCTGCGATGCCTGGGCCTTCCTAGGGGACTTCGATGCTGAACAGGGATTACAAAGAGATGTTGCAGCTCTTGCTCGAAGAGCAAGTAGAGTTTCTGGTGGTGGGAGCTTACGCCATGGCAGCTCACGGAGTACCGCGAGCAACCGGTGACATCGATCTTTGGATTCGCCCTAGCGAGGACAACGCATATCGGGTGTACCGGGCGTTGGCACGTTTCGGCGCGCCCCTCGGCGAAACGGACCCCTTGGAGTTCGCAGGCCCCGATCTGGTCTTTCAGATCGGGGTGGCGCCACGACGGATCGACATCCTCACGAGCATCGACGGTGTATCTTTCAGGGATGCGGTAAGCGACCACCTTCTCGTGTCCATCGATGACCTCAAAGTCCCTGTGTTATCCCGCTCGGCACTGATTGCCAACAAACGGGCGAGCGCCAGGCCAAAAGACCTGCTCGACGTTGCCACGCTGGAATCAGTTGCCCCGGGCGACACTGCCTGAATCGCGAAGCCATGGCTGGTCACGAGACCTGACGAAACCCGGAGCCACGATGCCCCCACCCGCCCCCCAGACCGCAGTCCGTGTCGTCACGCTCAACATCGACGGCCAGGATCTCTCCGCCCGGGCGGACGAGACCATCATCGAGGTCTGCCGGGAGAACAAGATCCCCATCCCAAGCCTGTGCTACCTGGATGGACTCAGCATCTGGGGGGCCTGCCGCCTGTGCATGGTGGAGCTGGCGGGTCAGGGTAGGCTGTTCGCGGCCTGCTCCACCCGGGTCACGGAGGGCATGCAGGTCACCACCAACAGCGAGCGGCTCCAGCGCTACCGGCGCATCCTCGTGGAGCTCCTGTTCGCCGAGCGCAACCACGTCTGCTCGGTGTGCGTCTCCAACGGTCACTGCGAGCTCCAGACCCTGGCCCAGCGCTGTGGTGTGGATCACGTGCGGGTGCCCTACCGCCAGGCCCGCTATGAGGTGGACAGCTCCCACGAGATGTTTCGCGTGGACCACAACCGCTGCGTGCTCTGCACCCGCTGCGTACGGGTGTGCGACGAGATCGAAGGGGCCCACACCTGGGACGTCATGGGCCGCGGCAGCGACTGCCGCGTCATCACCGACCTGGCTCGTCCCTGGGGCGAGAGCGAGACGTGCACCGGCTGCGGCAAGTGTGTCCAGGTCTGCCCCACCGGCGCCCTGGTGAAGCAGGGCACCTCCGCCGGCGAGATGGTCAAAGACCAGCGGTTCCTGCCCATCCTGGCCCGCCGGAGGCACGCCGAATGAATGAGCGAAAGATCACCCTGGCCACCGCCTGGCTCGACGGCTGCTCGGGCTGCCACATGTCCTTCCTCGACATGGACGAGCGTCTGGTGGAGCTGGTCCAGCGGGTGGACATCGTCTACAGCCCCTTGGTGGATACCAAGGTGCTCCCGGATCACGTAGACGTGGGAATCCTGGAGGGCTCCATCAGCTCGGAGGACGACCTGCACAAGGCGCAAGACTTCCGCAAGCACTGCAAGCTACTGATCAGCCTGGGAGACTGCGCCGTGAACGGCAATGTCCCCGCCATGCGTAACGCGTTCAAGCTGGACGCGGTGATGGACCGGGCCTACCGGGAGAACGTGACCGTGCACCCGGTGATCCCGACCCTGAGCGTACCCGCCCTCTTTCCCCAGGTACGCCCCATCCACGGCTGCGTGGAGGTGGACGTCTTCGTCCCCGGCTGCCCCCCCTGCGCGGACGCTATCTGGTACGTCCTGAACGAGCTCATCGAGGGCCGCACACCAAACCCGAGCGAGGTCACCCGCTTTGGCGCTTGAACCCGGTCTCTGGGCCCTGGGACTGCTCACCCTCCCCCTCCTGATCGCCGCGCGACCCCTTGTGGCGGACGACATCGACAGGGCGAGTCAAATCGATGGCCTGGAGGCGCGTTTGGAAGGGCTGACGCGGCGCGTCCAGGCCCTGGAGACCCTGCTCAAGGAGTCGGGCCGCGGCAGCGCCTCGGAGCCGGCCCCCAAGGGCGAGCCCACCTGGGACCTGGACGACTACAGCCGCTCCAGCCCCTTCCAGGTCATCCAGCGGAACCTGGACCGAAAGAGCGGACGGGTGGACCTACTGCTGGATGTGATCGAACCCATCCCCGACCTCAGGGACTGGGCCACCGTGCCCCGAGGCGAGCCGGTCCCGCTCCAGCTAACGCCAGATACGGGGGATGCGGGTCCCAGCATCCCCGTGGCCCTGCGGCTGGAGCGGGCGACCCGATTCGAGCCCGGCGCCCGGGTGCATCTGAGCGCCCAACTGGAGCCGAGCGTCGCCAAACGCATTCGCCAGATCCGGGTCGCCCATGCGTCCGCTTCCGGGACCGGAGAGGACCGCGGCAAATGATCACGAGCCGGGCGCAACCCTGTTCCGAGCCGCCCCGCATGGTCCATCCTCTGACGCGAGATCAGCGAGCCGGCCCCTCGCCGATCAGCAGACTGCCTATCAAAAGGGTACCGACACCATGAGCCGCACCATCACCATCGAACCGGTCACCCGCATCGAGGGTCATGCCCGCATCACCCTGCAGCTCGGCGATCAGGGGGAGGTGCAGGATGCCCGCTTCCACCTCACCCAGTTCCGCGGCTTCGAGAAGTTCTGCGAGGGCCGCCCCTACCGGGAGATGCCGGCGCTCACCGCCCGCACCTGCGGCATCTGCCCGGTGAGCCACCTGTTGGCCTCCAACAAGGCCTGTGACCACCTGCTGTCGGTCAGCATCCCGCCCACGGCGGAGAAGCTGCGGCGCATCATGAATCTGGCCCAGCTCACCCA
>Ga0209254_10001506_pt1 | contig 20940 bp, 20 predicted proteins | sample FrelakmetDIP11DI_FD_187148 | JGI IMG/M metagenome (GOLD analysis project Ga0209254, IMG submission 187148) | Freshwater lake sediment microbial communities from the University of Notre Dame, USA, for methane emissions studies - DIP11 DI (SPAdes)... | ecosystem: Environmental > Aquatic >...
GTCGAGCTGAGGATCAAGGACGCCACGGGTCGAGAGGTCTGCAAATCGATTCCTCCGGCAGTCCCGAATGACTTGAAGAAGTAGATCACGCCAGAGGAACTGCGCGAACCGGCTGATGGTTTACTGAGTGCCTGGGAAAATTGTCGAGCCGATCCTGCTCTCCAAAAAGGAGTGAAGAACTCGGTTCTTACCATTTCCCAGATAGACAGCGGGAAGGAAGCAAGCTGATGTCATCGATCACTACCGCATTGGCACTGGAGCTGGACGCAGTCCAGCGTCCCGGTGAATTTTATGCCGTTGGCACGGCCGAATTTCTGGCACCCCATCTGGAAGTGGAGGGCGTCGGTCCCGTCGCCCTCCCGCTGCTCCAGGCCCAGGCCGAGCAACTCATCGCTGTCGCCGAGCGGGCGCCTTACGGCCGGGGGGAAGAAACCCTGGTCGATACCGAAGTACGGCGGACCTGGCAGATCGACGCCGATCGGGTCCGGATCGAGGGCAAGCACTGGGCGCGGACCCTGGAATCCATCGTGGCGCGGGCCGCCGCGGGCCTCGGGGTGGCCGGGCCGGTGGTGGCCGATCTCTACAAACTCCTGGTGTACGACGCCGGCAGTTTCTTCGTGAGCCATCGCGATACCGAGAAAGTCCCCGGCATGTTCGCTACTCTGGTCATCGTGCTGCCCTCCATCTACACCGGCGGTGAACTCATCGTCCGTCACCGGGGCCGGGAAGTGCGGCTGGACCTGGGCTGTCCGGAGCCGTCGGAGGCGGCCTTCGCCGCTTTCTATGCTGACTGCGTGCACGAGATCCTGCCCATTACCTCGGGGTGCCGGCTGACGCTCATCTATAATCTGCGGCGCCAGGATGACGGCTTGCCGCCCGAACCTCCCGATTACTCGGTGGAACGGTCCCGAGTCGCTGAACTGTTGCGGCGCTGGAGCGCCAATAAGGAGTCTCCCGAAGACGATACGCCTGAAAAGCTGATCTATCCCCTGGAACATGCGTATACGCCCGCGGAACTTTCGTTCGCAGCGCTGAAGGGGGCGGATGCCGCCGTGGCCGCCGTGCTTGTCGCCGCGGCGGAGCATGCCGGTTGTGATCTTCACCTGGCGCTGGTGTCCATCGAGGAAAGCGGTACCGCCGAACACACCGGCTATTACGGTTCACGGCGCGGGCGGTGGTCGGACGAGGAGGATGACGAATTCGAGGTGGATGAGGTCTTCGATCGGAGCCTGGTGCTCTCCGACTGGCGGAAGCCCGACGGTGACCAGCCGGAACTGGCGAACGTCCCCTTTTCGGAAGCGGAACTTTGTCCGCCCGAGGCTTTCGAGGGCCTTGATCCCGACGAACTGTTGTTTCATGAAGCCACCGGCAACGAAGGCGCTTCTTTTGAGCGCACCTACCGCCGGGCAGGCCTGGTGCTCTGGCCAAGGGCGCGGAGGCTGGTCGTGTTCAATCAGGTGGGGCTGCCCCTGACCCTGCCTTACCTCCGCGAACTGGCCAGAGGCTGGGCCGAGAGCGGCGAGAATCCGGAATCGCCCTCTTGGCTCCAAGCCCATGAGCTTTCCGGGCACATGCTGCGCACCTGGCCCCGGGAGGACTGGCGCTACCGGCAGAGCGAGTCGCCGGGCGAGACCGCCGAAATGCTGGCCATCTTGAGCCGGCTCAGGGATACGGTGCGCATCGACGCCTTGCTGGCCGACTTCAGCGCTACCGGAATCTACGGCAAGGGCGACAACGAGGCCCTGATACAGGCCGTGGGTCTGTTGCCACCGCCTCGGGCCGCCGAATTGATCGAGCGCATCGTCGCCGGGAATGCCGCGGTTCATTTGAGTGCCTGTGGCGATCTCCTGGCGCGCGCAGCGGTGGCGCGAGGCACCGGAAGCATGACGGACTTGATGCCCGCCGCTACTGCGCTTGTCGAAGCCCTGCCGGGGGACCCGGCGCGGAAGGCCGAGCCCGACCCTTGGCGCTGGGCATCCCCCGTGGAACCAGGCTTCGTCGTCGATCTCCTGACGGCGCTGGGCCAAATCGACACCGGGCTAGCCGACCGGGCAGCGGATCATGTCCTGGCTTGGCCTGCGACCTACGGGCTGGATGCCGTGCTCGTCCCCGCCGTTCTTCAGCTGGCCGAGACGGCGCCGAGCCGGGATTCGCCGGCCGTTCGGCGTCTGCGCGCCGCCTGCCTGGAACACCTTCGCGCCCGCATCTCCAAACCGCTGGAACCGCCCTGTGATTGGACTCGGGCGAGCAACATCGCTTGCCGGTGCGCTCATTGCAGCGAACTCAGCCGTTTCCTGGCCGATTCCGACCGCAAGGCGTGGACACTCAAGGCCGCCGAGGCTCAGCGCCGCCACGTGGAGGATTCGGTTCGGCGCAGCGTCGCTGACCTGGACCTCGCGACCGACACCCGGGGCCGACCCTACAGCCTGGTCTTTACCAAGAACCAGGCCAGTTACGAGAGGCTGGCGCAACAGCGGCGGAAAGACGTCGATGACCAAGCGCGGCTCGATGTTCCCCCGGAATAAGGGGGGCGGCGGCTCGAAAGTTCCCATGCCGCCTCTCGCTCGAATCGCCCAATCCCGGCTCTTTCGGGTTACCGATCCAATGAGCGGATAAGAAAATAAGAATGCAACTAGCCGCTGATCTTGAACCCTTTCGTGGAAACCTATAACGAGCTATGGAGGGGTGAGCGTGGTGGAAAAGCAGGCTATTATTTCAAGTTCGACGGTCTAGGCGAACCGCGGAGACTCCATTGCGGAAGCCGGGCGCCGGATGATTGGCCGACGCGACGTAGCGACTCAGTAGCAACTCACCAGCGCAATCCGGTCACTGTCTGGTTTATGGAAGTCGTTCTTCGAACACGAAGGGTCAACCGGATGCGCGACATCGCTCCCGCATCGTGGAATGCCTTGTCCGTCGAGGGTTATCCCTTCCTTCGCCACGAATTTCTGGCGGCGCTGGAGCAACAGGCTTGCTTGGGGCGCGCCGTGGGTTGGTTTCCCAACCACTTGCTTTGCGAAGACAGCGACGGAAATCTGGTCGGTGCTTTGCCGATGTACCTGAGGGCCAACTCGTTTGGCGAATTCGTCTTCGATTGGGCGTGGGCCCAAGCCCATGAACGGTCAGGACTCGACTATTATCCGAAACTGGTCGTCGCGTCGCCGTTCACGCCAGCGACCGGGCCGCGTCTGCTGGTCGCCGCCGATGCAGACCGACAGATTGTCGCCCCTGCCTTGATCGACGCGGCCCTGGATTCGGCCGAGGAATTGCGAGTCTCCTCGATCCACTGGCTGTTCGCTACCGATGTCGAGCTCAGCACATCGTCTCGGTTGCTTTCACGGATGGGTTACCAGTTTCACTGGGAGAATGCAGGTTACCGGGACTTCGAAGACTTTCTGCAGAATCTGACGTCGAAGCGCCGGAAGGAGATCAGGCGCGAACGAAGACAGGTTGCGGCAGCGGGCATCACGCTGGAACGTATTCATGGGCATGAAGCAGAGGAATGCGCTTGGGACCTGTTTCATCGGTTGTATCGACTGACCTTCACCAAGCATGGCAACTACGCGGCGTTAAGCCTCGGTTTCTTCCGGCAGCTGGCTCGCTCAATGGGTGAGCAGATCCTTCTGCTTCTTGCTCGTCAACGGGGCCGCGAGATCGCCGCTGGGTTCTTCTTCATCGGCTCCGACACGCTCTACGGGCGCTACTGGGGGGCTCTCGAGGAAATCCCTGCGCTCCATTTCGAGGTTTGTTATTATCAAGGCATTGAATACTGTATTGACAAAGGGTTACGGCGCTTTGAACCGGGGGCACAAGGCGAGCACAAAGTGAGCCGCGGTTTCGATCCCCGTCCGACCTGGTCCCATCACTGGATCGCCGATCCCCAGCTCCGCCAGGCCATCGCGCGATTCTTGCGCCGTGAAGCGGTGGACGTGGAAGCCTACATGCGATCACTCAGTACCCACTCTGCGTACCGAAATACGACAGCATGCTGACGGTCTTGAATCCTCATGACCGGAATCAGCCTTTTCCGCCGGCGGATCGCGCTCTCACGGACCCCAACGGACTGCTCGCGGTGGGCGGTTGTTTGGCGCCCCGCCGCCTGATGAACGCGTACCGGCAGGGCATTTTCCCTTGGTATGCCGAGGGGGAGCCGATCCTGTGGTGGTCGCCGGATCCCCGACTTGTCCTCCGTCCCAGTGCTTTCCGGGTTTCCAGGAGTCTGCGGCGCTCGCTGCGCCGACATGAGTTTGAGTTCAGCTGTGATGGAGCGTTCGAGCACGTCATCCAGGCTTGTTCCGAGCCGCGGTCTTATGCGTCGGGCACCTGGCTGAACGGGGAAATGAAGCGTGCGTATCGAGAGCTCCATCGACTCGGAGTGGCGCACTCGTTTGAAGCATGGAAATGCGGCGAACTCGTCGGAGGAGTTTATGGCGTGGCCATCGGTCGGGTCTTTTTCGGGGAATCCATGTTCCATCGCGTCAGTAACGCTTCCAAGGCATCGCTTGCCTACGCGTGTGCGTCTCTCGATCGCTGGGGTTTCGCGTTGATCGATTGTCAGGTGCATACGCAGCACTTGGTGAGCCTGGGGGCCGAGGAGATCTCGCGCAGCCAGTTCGTTGATCTGCTCAACAGGCACTGCAATCAGGCCGTGGCGAAACAGGCATGGAAAAATGACGTGGCGATATGAACCTGATATCGATACCGGTCTGGCTCGGGGACTTTCATGAGTGCCCGTATCTGCCTTCGGAACGGGCGCGCCTAGGGTGGACTGACCCGGAGATCTCGCTGACACCGGCGATCTACACTCATCTCGTTCAGGCGGGTTTTCGTCGGAGCGGATCCAGCGTCTATCGTCCCTGCTGTGGCAAGTGCTCAGCGTGCGTTCCCGTCAGGATACCGGTTGCGGAGTTCGCGCCGAACCGCTCACAAGCGCGTAACTGGGAAAGAAATGCTGACCTGGCCGTCTCGGTGGGTCCTGCCGAGTTTCGGGAGAACCACTATCAGCTATATCGTCGTTATCAAGCTGCGCGCCACCCGAGAGGAGCGATGGCTTCGGCGACACGGGAAAAGTACCTCGATTTTCTCGCCTGCTCTTGGGGGGAAACCTGGTTTATCGAGTTCCGCCGCGGTGGGGATGTGCTCGCGGTATCGGTTGCCGATCGTCTCGAGGATGGGTTGTCGGCGGTTTATTCGTTTTTTGATCCGGGGTTTCCCAAGCGTGGTCTCGGCACTTACACGATTCTGTACTTGGTGGAACAGGTCAGACGATTCGGGCTGCGCTGGTGCTATCTAGGGTATTGGATCCGCGGCAGCCGCAAGATGAGTTACAAGGATACGTTCCGACCCATTGAGGCGAGGATCGGAGACGAGTGGTCACGATTCGAGCGAGGGCAGACCATTAAATTGGTGGTTCGGGATGTGTTATAGTTCATAAGTTGACAGTTACCCGGGTTGAAACGGTATTCATGGCGAAAGAAGATCACATCGAAATGGAGGGGAAGGTTATCGAAACCTTACCCAACACGACGTTTCGCGTTCAGTTGGACAATGGTCACATCATTACGGCGCATATTTCCGGCAAGATGCGGAAGAACTACATTCGCATTTTGACCGGCGACCGCGTAAAGGTGGAAATGACACCCTACGACCTGAGTAAAGGTCGCATCACTTTTCGACAGCGCTGAGAGCCTGATCGGTTCCCTTGGACTCAGGCGGTTTCTGGGGTCTGATGCGCCGTCTCGACCGCGAACGAGAGACGGTTGTCTTCCGCGTCCACGGTGATTCTCAGAATTCCCCCGCCCCTTAGACGCCCGAATAGTATCTCCTCGGCCAGCGGTTTCTTGATACTCTCCTGAATCACCCGCCCCATGGGCCGTGCACCCATGGTTGGATCGAAACCGTGCTCGGCGAGCCATTGCCGGGCCTCGGGTTCCAATACCAGCGATACGTTCTTCTCGGCGAGTTGCGATTCCAACTCAAAAATGAACTTGTCGACGACTTGTCCGATGACTTCGATGTTGAGCGGTTTGAACTGGATGACTGCGTCGAGCCGATTGCGGAACTCAGGGGAGAACATTCTCTCGATCGCCTTCATGCCGTCGGTGGTGTGATCCTGTTTGGTAAAGCCGATGGAGGGACGTCCTCCTTCCACGGCCCCGGCATTGGTCGTCATGACCAAGATGATGTTGCGAAAATCTGCCTTGCGTCCGTTGTTGTCCGTGAGTGTTCCATGGTCCATGACCTGCAATAGCAGGTTGAATACGTCGGGATGTGCTTTCTCGATCTCGTCCAGCAGCAACACGGCATGCGGATTTTTGTTGACCTCTTCGGTCAGCAATCCGCCCTGGTCGAATCCCACGTAACCCGGCGGTGCGCCGATCAGTCGCGACACCGTATGCCGTTCCATGTACTCAGACATATCGAAACGAATCAGCTCGATCCCCAATACCTTGGCCAGCTGACGGGTCACTTCCGTCTTGCCCACACCGGTGGGTCCGGCGAATAGGAAGGAACCGATCGGCTTTTGCACTTCCCGCAGACCCGCTCTCGCCAGCTTGATCGCCGAGGCCAACGTGGAAATGGCCTCTTCCTGACCGAAGACAAGCATCTTCAGGTTTTTCTCGAGATCGCGCAACTTGTCCTTATCGTTGGTGGAAACTGTTTTTGGTGGAATGCGGGCGATCTTAGAGACGATATCCTCTATCTCGATTGTGCCGATGATCTTCCGTCTGCGCGATGGCGGCAGCAGCCGCTGACTCGCTCCCGCCTCATCGATCACGTCGATTGCTTTATCGGGGAGATGCCGATCGTTGATGTACCGGTTGGAAAGTTCGGCGGCAGTACGCAGGGCTGCGAGTGAATACTTGACCGCATGATGCTCTTCGAACCGCGATTTGAGGCCCTTGAGGATATGGTACGTTTCCTCGACGGTGGGTTCGTGAATATCGATTCTTTGAAAGCGCCGAGCCAATGCGCGGTCCTTTTCGAAGACCCCGCGAAACTCCTGGTATGTCGTCGACCCGATGCAGCGGAGTTCGCCGGAGGCCAGGACCGGTTTGATCAGGTTGGAAGCATCCATCACTCCGCCGGAGGCCGATCCCGCACCTATGATGGTATGAATTTCGTCGATGAACAGAATCGAATTGGGCTCCTTCTTCAGTTGTGCGAGTATCCCTTTCAGACGCTTTTCGAAATCTCCGCGATACTTGGTACCCGCCACGAGAGCGCCCAAGTCGAGCGCGTAAATCACGCAGTTCTTGAGTACTTCGGGAACGTCTCCCTCGACGATCTTCTTGGCAAGGCCCTCTGCTATCGCAGTCTTTCCGACCCCTGCTTCACCGACCAACAGCGGGTTATTCTTGCGCCGGCGGCATAGCACTTGTACCGTGCGCTCGACCTCTCCTTTGCGCCCGATCAGCGGATCGATCTTCCCTCGGCGCGCTGATTCGTTCAAGTTGGTGGAAAACTTTTCGAGCGGATTCGCTGCGGAACCTTCCGACTCGTCTCCTTCAGAGGGCGCTCCGCGTGCAGCAGGTTCGCTTTCGTCCCGGATCTTCGAGATGCCGTGCGAAATGTAGTTCACGACGTCCAAACGAGTCACGTCCTGTTTGTTCAGGAGATAGACCGCGTGAGAATCCTGCTCGCTGAAGATGGCAACCAAGACGTTAGCACCGGTGACCTCCTTCTTTCCGGACGATTGGACATGGAACGCAGCTCGCTGGAGTACCCGCTGGAAGCCCAAAGTCGGCTGGGTCTCCCTCTTTACGCCCGCCGGAATATGGGGAGTCGTCTCGTCGAGGAACTCGATCAGCTCGCGCTTCAGGCACTCGACATCTCCCCCGCAGGCTTTCAATACTTCCACGGCGACCGAATTGTCGAGCATCGCGAGGAGCAAATGCTCGACGGTGATGAACTCGTGGCGCTTCTCGTAAGCCATTCGAAAAGCTGTGTTCAAGGAGTATTCCAATTCTTTGCTTAACATAAGGGGCCTGCGCTCGGGGCTCGTTACGCTTCTTCCATCGTACACAATAACGGATGCTGGTGCTGCCGTGAATAGTCCGTGACTTGCTTGACTTTAGTCTCGGCTACATCCTTCGTGAACACACCGCACACGCCTATCCCCCGGGTGTGCACATGCAGCATCACTTGCGTTGCTTTTTCCTCACTCATTCCAAAGAAATTCATGAGGACCTCGACGACGAACTCCATAGGAGTGAAGTCATCGTTGAGTAGGATCACCTTATACACCGGCGGGCGCTTCAGCCTCGGTTTTTTTTCCTGAACGACGGTTTGGTCGCTCGCCGCCCGCCCGGGGAGTTGTGTCATCCTTCAACCCTCCAAACTCCGAAATGACAAAGGTTGTGAAACACTATACCACCGTGCGACCCAGTTGCTTAGACCGCGCCGGCCCTGATTTATCCGTCGTCTGCGGCTGATTTATTCGACCAGCAGTCCGCTGCCGGAATCGGGCCAACGCATCGCGTGGCGCCGGTCAGCAAACGGTGAGTCGGTCCCCTTTCTCGTCCGCGGAGGCTGGCAGGCTGAGTGGAGCAGAAGAGACGTGTGAACTCAACGCGAGCCTTTTTGATAGCATACGCAATGAGGACAACACACTTCCCCGCCAGCGACGCAACCATGCACGAAAGCGATAGGCGCTCTTCGCCGATACAGAGACCCCGAGTGACCGTCGCGGCGATTGCCGAGCGTGAGGGGCGATTTCTGCTGGTGCGCGAGCGTGCCACGGGCGGTGCCCTCGTTATCAACCAGCCCGCGGGACACCTCGAGGCGGGGGAAACATTAGTCGAGGGAGTCATCCGAGAGACGCTGGAGGAAACCGGGTGGGGATTCGTGCCGAGAGACCTGGTAGGCATTTACCAGTGGCAACATCCCGGGGGAGCGCAAAGCTTCGTTCGCGTTGCGCTCTGCGGCGACGTGACGGCACGCGATCAGAAGCGGGTCCTCGACGATGGGATCGAAGAAGTAGTCTGGCTATCCTTCGATGAAGTGATTCAGAATCGGGATGCGTTGCGGAGTCCTTTGGTCATGAGGTGTATCGAGGACTACCTGGCCGGGGAACGCCACCCGATGACGGTGCTCAAATTCGTGGCGGGGTAACGTGGCGCAAAAAGTTATCGTGGGGATGTCCGGAGGAGTCGATTCCTCGGTTGCGGCGCTGTTGTTGCTCGAGCAGGGTTTCGAGGTCTCCGGGCTGTTCATGAAGAACTGGGAGGAGGACGACGACACCGGTTTATGCACCGCTCGGCAGGATTTAGCGGACGCCCAACAAGTCTGTGACCGGCTCGGCATTCCGCTGCAAACAGTGAACTTTGCGGCCGAGTACTGGGACCACGTGTTCGAGGTCTTTTTGCGGGAATGCCAGGCCGGACGAACGCCTAATCCCGACATCCTCTGCAACAAGCACATCAAGTTCAAGGCCTTTCTCGACCGTGCCCTGGACCTCGGGGCGGACGCGATCGCTACCGGACACTACGCCCGTATCGAGCAGCACGCCGGACGCCGCCGCCTGCTGAAGGGGCTCGATTGCGGGAAGGACCAGAGTTACTTCCTCTATGCGCTTGGACAGGGGCCACTGGAGCGTTCGATGTTCCCGCTAGGAGAAGTCGAAAAGGGCGAAGTGCGCAAGCGGGCGCGCGTCGCTGGTTTCGCAAACCACCGCAAGAAAGACAGCACCGGGATCTGCTTCATCGGTGAACGACGGTTTCGGGATTTCCTGGGGCGCTTCCTGCCTCCGGAACCCGGAGAGATCAGAACGCCGGGCGGTCAAGTCATTGGAGAGCATCACGGACTCATGTACTACACGCTGGGACAGCGGCAGGGCCTGGGCATCGGCGGGCGCAAAGGGGCCGAGGCGGAGCCTTGGTATGTCCTGCAGAAGGATCGCGAGAACAACGTGCTGATCGTCGGACAGGGACACGATCATCCCTGGCTTTATCATGACGTCCTGGAGGCCGGGAGTACGGATTGGGTGAGCGGCGAGCCGCTGCCCCGTCCCAGGCGCTGTGCCGCGAAGACTCGATACCGGCAGGCGGATCAGCGCTGCATCCTCGAACCCCTGGCTGAAGACCGGGTCCGCGTGTCCTTCGATGAACCGCAGAGGGCGATTACGCCCGGCCAGAGCGTGGTTTTCTATCAGGACGATAAATGCCTCGGTGGCGGGGTCATCGAAACGATGGTGCGCCGACGCGAGCCCGAATGGTCCGCCGTGGCCTGATCCCAGTTCATTCTCCTCTTGAATCGCTTATGGATCCCTTGACCCAGTTACGCGCTATTTCGCCGATCGATGGGCGTTACGCCGATAAAGTGGAAGAACTTCGCCCGCTCTTCAGCGAGTATGCGTTGATTCGTTACCGGGTGAACGTCGAGCTTGGATGGCTGGAAGCCTTGGCATCAGAGGCGGGCATCCCGGAGGTGAGACCGCTGAGTTCGGGCGCTGAGGCCTCGTTGAGGCGATTGCGCGACGAGTTCTCGACCGAAGACGCCGAACGGGCCAAAGAGATCGAAAAAACTACGAATCACGATGTTAAGGCCATCGAGTACTTTCTGAAGGAACGGCTCGCCCATTGTTCCGAACTCCTGCCGATCCTCGAGTTCGTTCATTTCGCCTGCACGTCTGAGGATATCAACAATCTCGCCTACGCATCGATGCTGCAAGATGCGCGGGAACTGGTGATTCTGCCGCTGATGGCACACTTGATCGAGACGGTTCGGGAACAGGCGCGGCGGTATGCGAAGGACGCGATGCTGTCTCGAACTCATGGCCAGCCGGCGACACCGACGACGATGGGGAAAGAGTTCGCGAACGTGGTGGCTCGTCTTCGACGGCAGTATCAGCAGCTCGCCGCGGTCGAACTGCAGGGGAAGATCAACGGCGCGGTCGGCAACTTCAACGCCCACCGGATCGCCTATCCGGACGTCGACTGGCCCGCTCTGGCTCAGCGCTTCGTGCAATCGCTGGGACTTTGTTGGAATCCGTACACCACGCAGATCGAGCCCCACGACTACGTTGGCGAATGGGCTCACGCGCTGCAACGGTTTAACACGGTGGTGATCGATTTCGACCGCGATGTCTGGGGTTATATCTCGCTGGGCTATTTCAAGCAGAGGCTGGTGGCTGGTGAGGTGGGCTCGTCGACCATGCCTCATAAGGTCAATCCCATTGATTTCGAGAATTCGGAGGGCAACTTGGGCATCGCGAACGTGCTGCTGAGCCATTTCGCGGAAAAGCTGCCGATTTCACGCTGGCAGAGAGATCTCACCGATTCGACCGTGCTGCGGAACATCGGTGTTGCGGTCGCCCATACCGTGATCGCCTTCAAGTCGACGCTGAAGGGTCTCGGGAAACTCGAGATCGACCGGAGCGTATTGGAACGAGACCTGGACGAAAATTGGGAGGTTCTTGCGGAGCCCATACAGACGGTGATGCGGCGTTATGGCGTCGAGCGGCCCTACGAGAAATTGAAGGAGCTGACCCGTGGACGACGGATCCGACCGGAGGACTTGCGTGCTTTCGTGGAAGATCTCGACGTGCCGCCCGACGCCAAGGCAAGGCTGCTCGCACTGACGCCCAAGACCTACCTTGGTTATGCGGAGATGCTGACGAATGAAATATAAACCGACTACCTGCCGGCGATGGCTTGGACCTTGTTGCCTGCCGCTGTTCCTCCTGGTGCTGGCTATGCCCGCCTTGGCAGTGTCACCGGCCCCCTTGGAGCGGCTCCGGGCATTCCTAGCGAAGGCCAAGACGCTGCAAGCCGATTTTTCCCAAGTACAGATTGGTGCCGATGGCAATTCCACCGGCAAGAAGAGCAGCGGGGTGTTCTATCTCGAAAGACCCGGAAAGTTTCGTTGGAACTATGTCCACCCGTTCCATCAGGAGATCGTGTCGGGCAGTGGTAAGGTCTGGTTTTACGACGCAGACCTGGAGCAGGTGACGGCGAAGCGTTTGAACGAGGCCATCGGCTCCACCCCGGCACTGCTCTTGAGTGGCGAAGTTTCTTTGGAAACGAATTTCCGGATCGAGGATCAAGGCACCGACGAGGGTATGTCCTGGATCCGGTTGCTCCCTAAATCGGAGGAAAGCGGCTTCAAGTACGTCCTGATCGGTCTGGTGGGCGACACGTTGGGCGGCATGGAACTCAGCGACAACTTTGGTCAGGTGACGCGGATCTATTTCTCCAATGTGAAGACCGGCTTGCAGTTGGCCAAGGATCTGTTTCAGTTCAAACCACCACCTGGCGTGGACGTCTTCGAAGAAAAGTAAGTATTGATGAAGTCCTTGGACCTACGCCCGCTCGCTGACCGTCTGCGGCCTCGTTGTCTCGACGAGTTTGCGGGGCAGCGGCATGTGCTGGCGCCGGGCAAACCGTTGTACGAGGCAGTTCGCTCCGGTCGTCTGCATTCGATGATCTTTTGGGGGCCTCCGGGCTCCGGGAAAACGACGTTGGCGCGTCTGATCGCTCGCCAAGCCGACGCCGAATGCTTGCCGATATCCGCCGTGCTCTCGGGTGTGAAAGAGATCCGCGAAGCAATTGGTGAAGCAAAGAAAGCGCTTGCGGAGGGTCGCCGGACGATTTTGTTCGTCGATGAAGTGCATCGATTCAACAAATCCCAACAGGACGCCTTCTTGCCGCATGTCGAGGAAGGAACGATCTACTTCATCGGTGCGACGACCGAGAATCCCTCATTCGCATTGAACAACGCGCTCCTTTCCAGGGCTCGCGTTTATGTCCTGAAGTCTTTGTCCGAGGAAGATTTGCTGGTGGTTCTGGAACGGACACTGACGGACCGCGATCGAGGTCTCGGCAGCATCAACCTGAACTTTCCCGAGGAACTGCGGCGATGGTACGCGCGCGCCGCAGGTGGAGACGCTCGAAGGCTCTTGAATCTGTTGGAGATTACGGTGGATCTCTTAGCGGGGACCGAGCGAGTGAGCGTCGATCGCGAGATCGCGCAACAGGTGCTCGCCGGAGGGCAGACTCCTCGCTTCGACAAGCAGGGCGAGGATTTTTACAATCAGATTTCTGCTCTGCATAAGTCAGTGCGGGGTAGTGCTCCGGATGCGGCGATCTACTGGCTTTGCCGGATGATTGAGGGCGGTTGCGATCCTGCGTATCTGGCGCGCCGTATTGTGCGTATCGCATCCGAGGACATTGGCAATGCCGATCCCCGCGCGTTGAGGCTGGCTCTTGATGCCTGGGACGCACTGGAGCGATTGGGAAGTCCAGAAGGGGAACTGGCGCTCGCCCAAGCGGTTCTTTATCTGGCATGTGCGCCGAAGAGCAATGCGGCCTACCGTGCTTTCCAGGCGGCGCGAGTCGACGCGGAGAACACCGGGACCGTGGAAGTCCCTCTGCATTTGCGCAACGCCGCTAGCGCGCTGATGCGACAATTGGGTTATGGCAAGGATTACCGGTACGCGCATGATGAGCCCGAAGCCTACGCGGCGGGGGAAACCTATCTGCCTGAGGAGCTTGCCGACCGCACCTACTACCAGCCGGTGGGTCGGGGGCTGGAGATCAAGATCGCGGAGAAATTGGCCTACCTGAAGGGCCTAAACCATGAACGGAACCGAGATGCGTCTTGATGGTGGTTCGACCGTTGCGGCAGCGGGCCGTTGGGTAATGCGGGCTCGGCGGCTGCCTGTCGGAGACTGAACGGTGCGTGAGCTGGGCGAGATTCACCGGCAGTTGCTTCGCAAGCTGGCCGACGGCCGGCTGCATTCCGGCGTTAATCTCGCGGGACAGCTTGGCGTGAGTCGGTCCGGTATCTGGAATGCGGTTCGCGATCTTCAGACGCTCGGACTAGAGATTAACGCTTTGCCCGGAACGGGGTACCGTCTCGATCGGCCGCTCGAACTGCTGGAAGCGACTGCGATTGAAGCACAGCTTGCGCCCCATACGCGCTGCCTGCTGCAATCCCTGCATATTCATGATGTCCTGGACTCGACCAACACCTTCCTGATGCAGGCGGCGCGAGAGGGTCTGGCAAGCGGCGCGGTCTGCCTGGCGGAGACGCAGACTAAAGGCCGCGGACGCCTGGGGCGAAGCTGGCAGTCGCCGTTTGCTGGCAACGTCTACCTCTCCGTGCTCTGGTATTTTGCGAATACGTCGCTTCTGAGCGGCCTGAGCCTTGCCGCAGGTACCGTGCTGATTCGGCTTCTGCGTCAGTTGGGCGCCCCAGGCGTCGGGCTCAAGTGGCCCAATGACATTCTCTGGAACGAGCACAAATTGGGCGGAATTCTGGTCGAAGTTTCCGGTGAGATGCATGGGCGATGCGCCGTAGTAGTGGGGATCGGGCTCAATTGCAACATTCCCCACAGTTACATGGCCGCGGTCGACCAGGCCAGTGTCGATCTGAGACGTATACCGGGTGTTGCCGCAGTTTCGCGAAATGCTCTGGTGGCAGGAATACTCAACGAATTGCTGCCGGTGCTGGCTGAGTTCGAGCGGAAGGGATTCGGCGGTTACCGGGAAGAATGGCGGCGTTATCACACCTTCGACGGCCGCGCGGTGACGCTTGATCTGGGTGGGCAGCAGATTCATGGACTCATCGTCGATGTGACCGAATCCGGGGCGCTGCTCGTGGATTGTGACGTTGGTGGGCGTCGGGAGTTCGTCTCGGGAGACGTTCGGCTGCGGGTCGCGAAGCCGTGAAACTGCTCGTCGACGTCGGCAATTCGCGGGTCAAGTGGGGGCGCATCGAAGAGCGTCGACTCGAAACCGGAGAGGCATTTCCGACCGATCCGACTGCAATGGGAAAGCGTCTTGACGACTCATGGCGCGCTTTGCCAAGGCCGGAAAGCGTTTACGTGTCGAATGTCGCCGGGCCGGATGCGGAACGGATGCTCGTCGACTGGTTCGAACGGCACTGGAATGCGGACGTGCGCGTGATCCGCAGCACTCGGCAGCTGTGCGGGATCACCAACGGCTACGAAGATCCGCTTACTCTCGGTGTGGACCGGTGGGTCGGCATGATCGGCGTGCGTGCGGCGTTCCCTTTGCCCGCCTGCCTTGTGGACTGCGGCACCGCGGTCACCGTCGATCTGTTGGATGAACACGGACGCCATCAAGGCGGCTTGATCGCCCCGGGTCTAAGACTGATGAAGGACGCCTTGGTGCAAAGGGCGGGGTGCGTCAGTGAGTGCCGAGGCGCGTCACGGGGCTTTTGGGGACGCAGTACCGGAGAGGGGTTACAGAGCGGATCGCTACAGATGGTTCTGGGTCTGATCGAGCGCTCGCTTGTTCAGGCTCAAGAGGGCGTGGGAGTGTCGCCGACCCTGATCCTCTCCGGGGGCGACGCCGAACTCGTATCCGCGCAGTTGAACGTGCCGCACGAACGGGTTCCGAACATCGTGTTGCGAGGGCTTGCCGCGATTGCTGAGACTGTCTAGCAACGGATCCGTTTTGCTGAAGTCCTGGCGCCGACTATCCCGCGTTTTGCCCAATGATCCAGCAGTCCGCACTGCGTGGCGTGGTCGACGAACGCGCGGTAGCGACGCTCAGCGGAGCCGAAAAGCCAAACCGTTTTCCACCAGGGTAGCGATAGCCACCACCCATCGAACGTATGGTAGATGGAACGTTGAATGACCGGGGCATTGAGCACCGTGCGAGGTTCTGCAACCAAGCCATTGGCAACCGCGTGATCGACCAGGATCCTGCCGACATGTTCGGCCAATGGACCTTCTTCGGCGACATAGCGATGGAGCAGTTTGGCCAGCATTAGTCGACGGCGATGGCTTCGCGGAGCGCGACCGGGTTGGCCTTCTTGCTCCGGACGCGGTCCGTAACAGGGTAATTGCAGTAGCCGTTGGCACTGAACTGGCTTCCCAACAACTGGTTCTCGGTCGTGCCGGATTCGAGGTAGATGGCCGGATGGCCCGAGTTCGTCACGGCCCCGTTCCGGAATACGATGTCCAAGACGTAGCGGTTGACGTTCACGGTACTCCGGGCGCATACGCGCAGTTGTCGGCGGCGACAACCGTGCCACGCATCGGCCTGTTCGCCAGCGCCGGCGATTCTTCAAGCCGTTCGAAGGCGCATGCCGGCAGCGCCGCGGCGAAGCCCAACAGGATTCCCGTTATTCGAGTGTTGTTCTTGTTTGTCATAAGTCGCCAGGATACCTTGGATTGCGTTTCTTGGATCCGTAAAGGCTCGCGCTCGGCAGAGCGCCGCTAACAACCTACACCAGGCGCTGGCGTTTAGATGTCAGCAATAACGAGGCTTTCGCCGGCTGCTGATGGTGAATGACAAACATGGCAAACTGCGCGCCAAAGATGAGGTTGGCCAGCAGCAGATGGAGCGGTTGCACAACTGCCGGGAACCCGAGACGGTCCAAGGTAACCCCGGCCACGATGGCTGACAGGACCAGTCCCACCAACACGACCCCGAAACGGGCATACCAGTGCTTCAGCGACAAGTTTCGCACCAAGGTCCAGCCGATCCAAAGATTCGTCAGCAATATGATCGCGGAAAAAGACCGATGCACGTAGAAAATGATCGGGAATTCGTCTCGCCATAGATGACGGTCGTTCGCACTGAACATCACTGAAATGACATCCACCGACTCGCGAATCTGTGTGCCCATCGCGATCTGCAGCAGCGTCATCACGCCGGCGGCTAGCAGGACAACGCGAAATTTTCCCGGCAGTCGCAACAGCCGTGGGTCGTCCTGTATTCCGCGTTGCGAACGGATGACCGCATAGATAAGGAGGCTCACGATCAAGAACGCTGTGACCATGTGCGCCGTGATCATGGCCGGCTTCAGGTTGCTGGCGACCACGGCCGAACCCAACCACCCTTGGAAGCCGACGAGCAGAAATACGGCGAGCGACACATAGAACACGGCGGGATCTCGCTGCCGAAATGGGATGGCGACGAAGACGGTCAGGAAAATGAGGAATCCGATACTCACGCCAATGAGCCGATTGATGTACTCGGTCCAGGTTTTGACCGGATTGAAGTGGGTGTCGGCATAGCCGCGCTCGGCGTAGATTTCCTGGTAATTGGAGGGAAGCTGAGCCTCCTCGGTGGGTGGAACCCAGCGTCCGAAACAGGTTGGCCAGTCGGGACAACCCATCCCGGCGCCGGAAGCCCGCACGATTCCTCCCACCAGGATCAGGAAATACAAGGCGGCAATGGTGATTACGCCGATGTGAAAATAGCGGCGGGTCGAAGTGGTATCGATCATGGTCTTTCTCACGTGCCAGCTGGAACGGCGCGAATCGTAACACCGGCCGGCGCGGGGGCCAAGAACACTTCCCCGTCGCCCGCAGGTTGCCGTAAACGTCGCGCAGGAAACCGTAACACCTGTCCGCTGCTGCCAAGCCCTTTCGATCAGCAGGAGCGTGCCCGGCACGCGATTCTGCGGTTTGTCGCGGGCACGAGTCGCTCCTACGGGGGAAACATCGCCATGGCGACCTGATCGACTCGCAGGACTAGCGAGCGAAGCCCTCCGCAGCGACCGGGTCGTCGAAATAGGGAAGCGGCAATCCGTGGATCTGAGGACCGGCGGACGACCAGAGCCGGATCGTGCCTCTTGGGGTTTCTTCGACGGTGACGATGGCCAACAAATCGTAACCGGATTCGCAGGGCGACGCGACAGCGGCCACTACCCGGCCGGCGGGCGCTTCGTCATTGTCGCGGTACAACCGTGTACCCGCTTCGGGGAGGCGGGTACAGTCAGCTCGAAAGCGATGCATGCGGCGCTTCACGCTTCCCAGGTAATGGGTGCGCGCGACGATTTCCTGGCCGGTATAACAGCCCTTGTTGAAGCTGATGCCGCCCACCAGGTCGAGATTCAACATTTGCGGGACGAATTCTTCGGTGGTTGCCGGGGTGACCGTGGGAATGCCGTCGCGGATATCAGCTTGTTCCCACACCGTTGGCGATACGCGTTGGGCGTACCCCCCGCGGATCAGCGAATCTTCGATGGCGGATGCAGCTTGCGGCGGCGCCAAGATCATGAACTTGTCGGTTTCGTCCACAGCGAGCACGGCGGCGCCATGGGGAATGGATGCCGACTCTCCGACAGCGGGGGTTCGTGTGAGGCCGATGGTCTCGGCCGGCGCGCCATCGATCGCTCCGAGGAGGCCGAGGGCACGCCACTTCCCGCGTGCATCGGTGATCGTGACCCGGGACCGCAGCACGTACATCTGCAGCCGTCTGCGCACAGCTTCTATCATATCGGCTCGCAATACCAGCAGGTAACGCCCGCCCTGATGGACCAGCCGGAACACCGCGATAGTGCGCCCTTTGGCATTGCACATCGCCCCGAGTGTCATTCGGCCGTCGCCCAGGCCCTTAGCGTCGCAAGTGACTTGTCCCTGAAGGAATGTCGCGGCGTCGGGTCCCTCGACCGAGAGGACTGCCACATCGTCCAGGCGCGTGAGGGGTAGGGCAGTTTGCTTGTCATTGCACATAATAAGCTGGTCTGGGTGGAAGGGTGATGGCTGGGGTCTCGAGAGACATTGAGAGCCATATGGCGGGAGACGTCAATGTCACTCTTGACAAATCGCTTCGCCCGCTGTGGGCGATCAAAGCGAATTTCCCAGGTCTCCCGCATCATGACGCATACAAGCGGGCTTAATTGTTCAGTTCGGCCTCCCGTGCCGTACGAAGGTCAGCGGCCAGGCCGCTGCAGGGCTTCGATACGCTCTTCCAATGGTGGGTGGCTCATGAAGAGCTTGGCAAAACCGCTGCCCAGCCCTCCGCTGATGCCGAATGCGGCAAACTCGCCCGGCAAGTCCTGCGGCTCATGAGTTCTTTGCAGGGCCCGGAGCGCACCGATCATTTTTTGCCGGCCAGCCAAATTAGCGCCTCCCGTGTCGGCCCGGAACTCGCGCCATCGGGAGAACCACATCACGATCATCGTCGCCAAGATGGACAGCAGGATCTGAGCAACCATCTGGGTGATAAAGTAGGCGGGACCATAGCCGCCTCGATCATCCTCCGAACGGAATATGACGCGGTCAACAAGATGGCCCGCGATCGTTGCGAAGAAAAAGACGAAAGTGTTGACGACGCCTTGGAGAAGTCCCATGGTCACCATGTCGCCGTTCGCGACATGGCTGATCTCGTGGCCCAGGACTGCTTCCACTTCGTCTGCGCTCATTTGGTGCATCAGTCCGGTGCTGACCGCGACCAGAGCATCGTTCTTACTCATTCCGGTGGCGAAGGCGTTAGGATCCGGGGACTCGAAGATACCCACCTCCGGCATGCCGATACCGGCCGCTCCCGCCTGACGGGCGACGACGTCATGCAGCCAGCGTTCGGTAGAGTTCGCGGGTTGCTTGATCACATAAACACCCATCGATTGCTTCGCCATCCATTTGGACAGGAGCAGAGAAATGAAGGAGCCGCTCATGCCGATCACGGCCGAATAGATCAACAAACTGTCGAGACTCAGTTGAACGCCCTGTTGATCCAAGAACTGACTGATTCCCAGCAGGTGAAACACAACGCTGATGAGCAGAAGGACCGCGGCATTGGTCAATAGGAACAGGAGAATACGCATGATCTGGATACTCGATTGGTACACGGGTGCTACCATACTTGGGCACCGAAACTAAAAAATCAAGGCGCGCGACGGACGGCGCGAGGAGGGATAATGTTCCCGAGATATGTCCTGCGAGCACTGACTCTGCTGGTACTGATAGGGCTGAGTTCGGTTCCGGCTTGGTCCCGTGAAGACTGGCTGAACAAGATTCGTCTGCCTGAGGGTTTTCGCATCGCCGTTTACACCGACCGCACGCCGAACGCTCGTTCCCTGGCGCTCGGGGAAGATGGGACCGTCTATGTTGGATCCCTGCACGCCGGAAAGGTTTATGCAGTCCGCGATGCGGACCACGACGGTTATGCCGAGCGGGTCGATGTGATCGCGGCCGGTTTGAACGTCCCGAACGGCGTCGCCTTCGCAAATGGCGACTTATACATTGCTGAGATTCAGCGCATCGTTAAGCTCGAGAAGATCTCCCAAGCGTTGGTAGCCCCACCTGCGCCGACCGTCGTATCGGACGGCTATCCCGACGAAACGCACCATGGGTGGAAGTATCTGCGCATCGGGCCCGACGGAAAGCTCTACGTTCCGGTTGGGGCCCCTTGCAACATCTGCCTGTCGGAGAACGAAATCTTCGCGACGATCACGCGCCTTGACCCGGACGGCACGCATCGGGAAATCTTTGCGCGTGGGATCCGGAACACCGTCGGCTTCGATTGGCATCCGGACACCAAGCAGTTGTGGTTTACCGACAACGGGCGTGACGGGCTGGGAGATGATCGGCCGCCCGAAGAATTGAATACCGCGCAGCACAGCGGTCTGCATTTCGGCTATCCCTTCTGTCATGGCGGCGACATCCCCGATCCCGAGTACGGCACAAGGCGGCGGTGCAGCGAATTCACTTCGCCGGCCTGGAAATTTTCCGCTCACGTCGCGCCACTCGGTGTGCGGTTTTACAAGGGGCAGCAATTTCCGGCAGAGTACCGCCACCAGCTGTTCGTAGCTCAGCACGGGTCCTGGAATCGAAGACAGCCGCTAGGCTATCGCGTGGTCTTGGTGACCTTTCGCGATGGTATGCCGGTTGGAGAACGGATTTTCGCCGAAGGCTGGCTGGAAGCCGACGGCACCAAGCTCGGGCGACCCGTGGATATCTTGGAGCTCGCCGATGGTTCATTGCTGATTTCGGACGATCACCGCGGCGCGATTTATCGCGTTACTTACCAACCCTAGACTCCAGGCTGGCGGAGAACATGCCATCGATCGAAAGTCCCCACAGGAGTCTCGCGAGCGGAGCGGAAAGCCATTTTGCCGGCCAGATCGGCGAAGAGTACAACATGCTCCGGCTCATCTGCCCGGCGGCGGGCGACATCAGTCGGCGAGTCGGCGAGTTCTTGAAAGTCTGGTCATCGGGTTCGGTTCCCCCGGGAG
>Ga0209254_10001507_pt1 | contig 20935 bp, 13 predicted proteins | sample FrelakmetDIP11DI_FD_187148 | JGI IMG/M metagenome (GOLD analysis project Ga0209254, IMG submission 187148) | Freshwater lake sediment microbial communities from the University of Notre Dame, USA, for methane emissions studies - DIP11 DI (SPAdes)... | ecosystem: Environmental > Aquatic >...
GTTGATCCATTCTACACTATCTGAAGGTATTTTCAAATTATAAATAGTTTCGTCGAAACCTGTCCCTGCATTCCAGTCAGCTCCGGCTCTGACACCCATTTCTTCAAGCATGTCAACTATCCTGTTTTTCGGGAAATTTTTAGTGCCATTAAAGCACATATGTTCAACAAAGTGAGCCAGGCCTTGCTGCCCGTCCGTTTCACAAACAGATCCGGCATTAATAGCAAGCCTCAGCTCAATCCTTTGTTCAGGTTTGGTATTTTTCTTAATGTAATAGGTAAGCCCGTTTTCAAGCTTGCCAATCTTAATGGCCGGATCAGGGGGAATAGGATCATCCAGCTTGATATTCTGGGCATTGAGACCTGTAAGTAAAAAGTTCAATACAATCAGGACAAAAACTAATCTCAGACTTTTCATAAATCGATTTTATTTGGGGAAATTGGAAGTAGTAAATTTAGGAAATTAATACCTCAGTCACAAATCAATTATTTCCGTCGTGTAATTTCCTTATCTGCTTTGTGATCCTTAGTGGTTAAAGAATTTTGCATAACGATTTTCAATATAGCAGGATTGATCCTCTTGCAATAAAATATTAACTTGGCACTCATATAATCAAAAATTCATAATTATGAATCCAACACGCAGAGATTTTATAAAAACAGCATCTGTCCTGGCTGCAGGATCGATGCTCCCGGTTGATGTTCTTGCAGGAGAAGTAAGGAAGAAAACTTCCCCAAACGACAAGATCCAGGTCGGACTAATAGGTGCAAGAAGCCAGGGATACAGCAATCTGGCCTCATTCCTTAAAAATCCTGAGATAGAATGTGTTGCATTGTGCGATATTGACAATGGTTTCCTGGCCAGCCGCACCGGTGATATTGAAAAGCTGGGCTTCGCAAAGCCAAAACTATATTCCGATTATCGAAAAATGCTCGAAAACAAAGATATTGACATAGTAATTATCGGTACCCCCGACCACTGGCACTGCCTTCAGTTTGTTCACTCACAGGAAGCCGGAAAACATATTTATGTTGAAAAGCCTCTGGGCAATTCGATCGCCGAGATTAATATTATGCATAAAGCTGCAACGAAACATGGGAAAATGGTCCAGGTCGGACAATGGCAAAGAAGCCAGCCCCATTTTGTTGATGCAATTAATTACCTGAAATCCGGTAAGCTCGGGCGCATCCGCACCTGCAAGGCATGGTCGTATGTCGACTGGAAAGGAGCAGTGCCAAAAGTTCCTGATGCTGCTGTTCCTGAAGGAGTTGACTATGACACATGGCTCGGCCCTGCCCCGAAACGGCCTTTCAATGTTAATCGCTTTCATTTTACCTGGAGGTGGTACTGGGAATATGGAAACGGCCTCATGACAGACTGGGGGGTTCATCTTATTGATTATATTCTTTATGGCATGGGGAAAACAATACCTGCTTCGGTGATGGCCATTGGCGGAAAGTACGCCTTCCCCGAGGATGATATGGTTACCCCTGATACCATGACTGCTGTTTATGATTTTCGTGATTTCACAATGATCTGGGAGCACACTATCGGTATCGGACTCGGGAACTGGAAAAGACCTCATGGCATGTCGTATATAGGTGAGAATGGCACCCTGGTACTTGACCGCAGCGGGTGGGAGGTTGTACCCGAAAAACAGAAGATCGAGGCAGTCCCTGTTCAGAAAAACGTTGGGAATGGTCTGGACCTGCATGTGAGAAATTTCCTCGATTGCCTGAAAAACAATACTCCTGAAAAACTCAATGCCGGAATTGATATCGGACGCGGGGTTGCTCTTGTTGCTCAGATGGGAAATATTGCCTATCGCACAGGTGAAAAAGTTACCTGGGACGATACAAAACAGTTGTTTGGAACCGAAACAGCCAATTCACTTATAACTCCGGTTTACAATAACGGATATAAGCTGCCCAAATATTGAAGTCTTTAGCCCCCTTCCCCCTAAAGGGGGTTCTAGATCTTTAACTACATCAAGTCCCCTTTAGGGGATATAGGGGCGATTTTTTATTCCCCGATAATCTTTATCAGCTTCCCTGTCGGAACCTGATCAGTAAGTTCCAGATCATTTAGCAGGGCCAGTTCGTTATATTGCGTCTGCGGGACTCTGTAATAAGCGAAAGCATCCGAAAGAGCTCCGGCTCTTTGTACTTTTACAACATTTACCCTTTTGGGCTTTACATTTAATTTGGAAGCCTCTGTCAATACTGAGAAAGAAGCCATGGACGAATCCAAAAGACGTGCATAAGAATTGAAATCAGCTTCGGTCGTTATGCCATGGAAAAGATATATGATGTTATTGTAGCTTATAAAGTAAGAGAGAATCATATTGGAAGAGGTTGCACCTGTTGACTGGTCCTGGACGGCCTGTTTGCTTTGCATCATTATTGCCTGTAACCCGTTGACCGTAACCCTTTTGGTCCCCTGAACACTCAGCTGGTGCTGCCTGACAGTTGTGTCAACTGCCGATTCAAGAGTCCTCTGCGACGACATGCCAAAAATTAAAATGGCTTTCTGGTCGGTGGGAACCATGACTACCTGGAGGGGCGAGTTTTCAAGCTTCCATCCTGACGGAAACTGGAATTTGAACTTAAGATCGGGGTGGTAAAATGTATAGCCCTCAACATAACCCTGTTTCGGGTCTTCGCCATATATTATCCCGTTGATCATCTGAAGATAACCATCCTGATTTACTTTATACTGAGGAAGGCTAAGTTTTGTCTGCCATTCAGTAGCGCTCTGGTTTACAGAATTGTATCTGTCACCCGGATCCGGATGTGTCGACAGAAAGGTCGGTATTCCCCCCTGGTTTTCTGCAAGGCTCATTTTCTGGAGAACCTTGAAAAAATCTGCCATTTTATGAGCATCATAACCTATTTTGGAGGAATACTCAACTCCCAGGCCATCAGCCTGTCTTTCATCGTCACGGCTGAACTTTAAAAAGAGCAATTGCATTCCCTCCATTGCATATTGAGCATATTTTGCAAATTCTTCAGATACAATCATGCCTCCGATTAAAAGCAGCTGCCCAAGCTGCTGTTTGCTCTGCATATGCACTGTATGACGGGCAGTGATGTGGCCCATTTCGTGAGCCAGGACGCCCATAAGCTCAGCTTCGTTGTTAAATTGGGCAAGAATTCCCCTGGTCAGATAAATAAATCCGCCGGGGACAGCAAATGCGTTGACCACTGGCGAGTCTATAACCTTTACATGATATTCAAGATTGGGGCGATGTGATATTTTCCCCATTTCAGTTCCTTTTGTCTGAACAAAATTCTGAAGGTTATTATCTGCATACTCTCCGAAAGTTGCCATAACCTGAGGATCGTATGAAATGCCAAGCTGTATCTCCTGTGCCTCAGACATAAGCATTAACTGCTTTTTGCCGGTCACCGGATTGATTGCACAGGAAATTACCAGAAGGACGGTTGCCGTGAAAAGAAGAAAAATTCCAGGAATATTTAACTTTTTCATGACGACTATTATTTGGATGGATAATTTTTACAGAATATCAGAGAAATAATCATCGTATATTCCAACATCAAATATCGAAAAAATTATTGTTTTAAGACGACACTAAGCGGGAGTATTCCCCGCCAGAGGCATATTTATTTTTTTACTGCAACCGCTATTTTTGAATCGGCTGTTCCATAATAGAGAAACCACTGATCCCTGAAATATACCAACCCTTCAACAAAACATACGTTGTTTACTTCACCGGTTTTTTCATAAGGCTTATCCGGATAAATAAAATAGCTGTCTGTCCTGTCGATCAGCTTAAAGGGGTTTTCTTTATCAAACAGTGCCTGAGCTGCAGCATAGGTAAATTTGGGCAATCCCGGATCATTACAATTGGAGGAATTGCTGCTGTTGTAAATCAGCAGGATTCCTTCTTCTCTCAGCAAAGCATATGGCCCTGGCTCCACCAGCCGGCTGTCGAAATAACCTGCCCTCGGATGCAGGACAGATATCATTTTCGCGCTTTCTTCATTTATGACGACATCCCAGTGAATCAGGTCATCAGAAGTTGCCATATACAAATCAGTATCACCAAAATACATCCAGTATTTATCTTTGATTTTTGTGGCTTTAATTTTACCACCTTCCTGTTTTACAACAATGGCTCCCGATTTTGACCAGGTATCCCTGTAATTTTCCTCACTTAGCACCAGGCCATGTTTTGTCCAGTTTATCAAATCCGTCGAACTTGCCAGGCTCAGCCTTGCAGTCTTGCCATCATAGGCAGTATAGGTCAGAATATATGTCCCGTCTTCTCCTTCCACTATCCTTGGATCCTCCACTCCTCCCTTCCATTCATACCGGTACATATTATCGCTGGCAGGATAAAAAACCGGTGATGGCTGCTTTTTAAAGTGCAATCCGTCTTCGCTGATGGCTAATCCCAGTCGTGAAGTCATTTCATTGTCCTGCGCCCTGTATATCAGATATACTTTCCCATCTTTCACCACAGCTGAGGGATTCAATACATTTCTTTCTTCCCATCTTACTTCCTTTTTATTAAGCGGACAGAAAAAGATCTGATCAGACGAAGGATTCAATATCGGATTAATACTATCAGCCTTGACAAAATCCAGCAAAGCCCACTTTTTGGCAATTCCGGCTACTGATGTGTCTTTCTGAACGCTGTAATTGCAGCCTGACAAAATCAACAATGCCAATGCGATAATTCTGATTTTCATTTTATCGATTAATTCGTATTATCAAAGTTAAACCATATTTAATCTTTAACAATGTTTTCAATGATTCCATTTTTCAGGGATTGAGGTCAGGAAATCCTGATTATTTTTGCAGTGAACTAAAGATATATGATGAGACTACTGCATCTTCTCCTTTTTTCATTATTCTTTTATCCATTGACCTTAACAGGAAATGAATATGGCAGCACCCTGAACAGTAAAGTTACGATAAGTGGTTATGTGAAAGATAAAGCAAGCGGGGATATACTTGCAGGTGTGACTGTGATCGAAACAAATCTCAGAACAGGAACTTCAACTAACAGCAATGGATTCTATTCAATTACTATACTTTCGGGAAACTACGAAATTCAGTTTTCTTACATAGGATACCAGACAACAAAACTGACCGGGAACACTCAGAAAAATTTAATTCTGGATGTCTCACTTGATCCTGCTGATAAGACTCTCGAAGAGGTCGTTATCGAGGGGAAACGTACAGATGAAAATGTGCGTGCTCCGGCAATGAGTATTGTAGAGCTTGATATCAGGACAATCAGGAGCATCCCGTCACTTTTCGGTGAGATTGATCTTGTTAAAGTCATTCAGCTTTTGCCAGGTGTGCAGTCGGCCAGCGAAGGATCGACGGGTTACAGCGTCAGAGGGGGGACAACTGACCAGAACCTGATTCTTCTTGATGAAGCAATAATATATAATGCCTCTCACCTGCTGGGATTCTTTTCGGTTTTCAATAATGATGTAGTGGAAAATGTTACTCTTTATAAGGGAGATATTCCTGCATCTTACGGTGGAAGGCTTTCATCACTGCTTGACGTGCAGACTAAGGATGGTAACCCAAAGAGGTTCAGTTTGACAGGAAGTATTGGAACTGTATCCAGCAAACTCACACTTGAAGGGCCTTTTATTAAGCAACGGACAACTTATCTTATAGCTGGCCGGCGAACTTATGCAGATCTTTTCCTTCCTTTTGCAAAAGATGAATCTGTCAGAGATAACAAGCTCTTCTTTTATGATTTAAATCTCAAACTTACTCATTTAATAAATGAAAAGAACAGGATATATCTCTCGGGCTACACGGGCCGTGATGTGTTCAGAAACCAGTTCTCTTCGATAGAATTCGGCAACCAGACTGCATCTCTGCGCTGGAACCATATTTTTTCGAAAAAGATCTTCCTTAATATGAGCCTGATCTATTCGGGATACAATTATGATCTTGGCACTCCGGAGGAGGAAACCAACTCATTCAGGTGGTTATCCGAATTGTCTGAGTACACTTCCCGGTTTGACTTTACACATTACGTTTCCGGTAATCATAAAATAAAGTATGGAGCAACACTTACCTGGCATAAGATTTTCCCGGGGTCAGTAAAAGGCTTCGGAAGTACTTCTGACAATACAGGGTTTATTTTACCTTCTGCAAATGCATTTGAGAGCAGCCTCTATTTTACCGACGACTTCAGGTTATCTGAAAAACTTACACTTAAATATGGATTGAGATTTTCTGCTTTTCAAAATGTCGGGCCGGGGACTGTTTACAATTATAACGAAGATTATAGTCCGGCTGACAGCTCTGTTTACAGCAAACGTGAGATATATAATACTTATTCAGGTCTTGAACCGAGACTGGCATTTACATATATGGTTAATGAACTTTCATCGGTAAAAGGAAGCTATTCTCATACAATACAGTATTTAACCCTCGCACAGAATACAACAGCGGGCACACCTCTTGATATATGGTTCCCTGCCAGTCCGAATGTTGAACCTCAGCTGTGCGATCAGTTCGCAGCCGGGTACTTCAGGAACTTTAACAAGAATATGTATGAAGTATCGGCAGAAGTTTATTATAAGAATCTCAGGAGATTGATTGACTTCAGGGACCATGCCCAGCTTTTCCTGAATCAGTATCTTGAGGGAGAGCTCCGGATTGGGAAAGGATATTCTTATGGTATTGAGACAATTATCAGGAAGAATGAAGGCCGGCTCTCAGGTTGGGTCAGTTACACTTTTTCAAGATCATTCAGACTGGTACCTGAGATTAACAATGGGAGATGGTATGTGTCACCCTATGATAAGCCGCATAATTTTAATATTGTTGTTAATTATGGCATTACATCAAGAATAATGGCATCTGCAACATGGATTTATGCAACAGGGCTGCCGGTAACCTTCCCGACCGGAAAAGCAATGATCGGGAATGCCATTATCCCTATCTACTCCGACAGAAATTCTTACAGAATGGAAGATTATCATCGTCTTGACCTGTCAGTATCCTTAAAGAGCAGGGAAAAGCCCGGAAAGAGATGGCAAAGCGAGTTGAACCTTTCTGTATATAATGCCTATAACAGACATAATACCTGGGCAATCAATTTTGTCCAGGACCCTGCCAACCCTTACGCGACTTATGCTGAAAAGACTTATCTCTTTGCAATTATACCGGCTCTGACATACACTTTAAAATTCTAAGAAATGAAAAAAACCGGTATATTCCTGATAACAGCTTTTTTATGTATTATGATTATCTCCTGCACTGAGAGGATTGATATTGAACTTGATGAGAGCAGTGTGCGCCTGGTGGTAGAGGGTTCAGTAACGACTGATACAATGGCTCATAAAATAGTCCTTACAAAAACCACCAGCTATTTCCATGATCAGGAATCCCCATCTGTTCAAGGAGCATCAGTGTCAATTACTGCAGGTGAGAGAAATATTCAACTTTTAGAAAAGAGCCCGGGTGAATACTACACTGATTCCACATATTTCGGGCTGGAAGGGCTGACATATAAATTGAAAATTATTCTTGCCAGCCCGGTTGGTGGTCACACGGAATATTCAGCCAGCGCATATATGAGCAACAGTGTCAGGATCGATTCTGCAAACCTTATTTTTCACCCCGAGTGGTCTGATTCAGGATTCTATGAAGTTCAATGCTACCTTAAGGATCCTCCGACAAATGATTTTTACAGATTCCTGATCTACAAGAATGGTAAGATGCTTTCTGATACCCTTGATGAGTGGTTTGTAACCGATGACAGGTTCTTTAACGGAAGTTACATAAATGGGGCAGGTGTGGCATTCCTTGATCAGGGATCAGAGAATGAGAAGCTTGAAGCAGGTGATGAGATAACTCTGGAGCTAAATATCCTGGAGCAGGATTATGCCGGATTTCTCTGGGATGCACAGTCGGAACTGAGGGGTTCAAATCCATTGTTCAGCGGACCTCCGGCAAATGTTAAAGGTAACATCAGCAACGGAGCTATAGGGTTTTTTGCAGCATATACAACAAGCAGGATAGGGATTAAAGTCGGGAATTAAGGATATTGTTATTAAATTGTTTAAGGTCATCCGTTGACAAGATCTGACCATGCCCCTCAATTACTTTTTCAATTCTGTTTATCCGTTTTTGTATCCAGGCTATTGCTTGCATACATCTTATTTTATCTATTGCTGATAAGTTAAAACCTGGTCTGCCAGACTTTGAAAACAAGTCTCCGGTAAAAATCAGTTTAAGTTCAGGTATATAAATAACTATATCACTGTTAGAATGTGATTTACCAAAGTCGATCATTTCAAATACAGTATCTCCAAGCTCAAGGGTCATACTATCAGAGAATGTAATACCTGGTATTCTGGCAGGTACACGGTTCTTTACATCCGAATAAGCACTCATGTATCTGATCTTTTGAGTGAAAATATCATCCCATTCGGAAGTATTTGGAACAGATTTTTGAAGTTGTTGCTCATAATCTTCGATAATATTGCTTAAGCTAATCATTGATTTAGAAGGATCAGTCCATCTTACAGATACATCTCCTGAACAATTATCGTGTCCGATAACTTTAGCTTGTGAGAAGACACTATTTCCTCCAATATGGTCATGGTGCCCATGTGTGTTGATCACATATATAAAATCATCATTATGAAACACATTTTCAATGAGTTTCTTGTATCTGGCAGTTAGTTCAGTAGAAATTCCTGCGTCCACAATAACAATACCCCGATCGGTTTCAATTGCAGTTATTGCATCATAGCCAAAATTAACCAGGAGGGTGCGGCTATTTATTTTTTGAACTCTTAATAATGAGTCAACTTTCTTTGAATCAATATTATTAAAGGTGCTTTGCTTTGAACTACAGCCTGATAAAGAGTAAACCCAGACACCAAAGAATAAGCTGATAAGTGGGCCTGTTTTAATCATTATACCGGGTGTATATTATTCGTAATACTTATACCTAATTAAGGGGTTAATGAACCATTTTCTATTAAGCTAGATTCCATGAATTCAAAGAATTATCAAATTTCAAGTTACTGTTATTAAAATAACAATAATCCAAAGATATGAAATTGATCAGAATTATATTTTTTCCTTAACCCGGTACTTTAAGAATAAAGCATATAAACGTAAAACATGGCAGCGAAAAAAAGGAGAAATTTTCTGAAGGTATAAAAAGCCCCAGAGTTGATTAAAGAAGTCAGAAATTATCTTTGGAAATAATCAATTACTTGTTTAACAGATTATTCCAACACAAGTTAATCGAACAAAATAATTTCATCATGTGATCAATCTTATTAATTTAATGCAGGCATATCTGCAAGTCAAAATAAAGTTAATCTATTTTTGTAAATTCTAAATTCCTGACTCTACCAACATCTGCAATAATAAAGCTGGAGACTTTCCCTTCTCTGTTTCTTTTAAATTCAACCTTGTTAAGCATCCCAAAAAATATATCTCCCAGTCTGTGTGTTAAAACTATATCGGGATCAATGCCGTATTGTTTTTTGAATATATTTGGCAAAGTCATAATTAAGTCATTATCTTTTATATAGATAGAATAGGTTATATTAAATCCGGGAAATTCATATTTGCCCGTGAAACTTTGCAATTCCTTTTTTCTTAATGGTTTTGGTTCAGTATATCGTAAACCTTTAAATTTTTTATTATACTGGTGCCAGACGATTTCATCAACTTTTCCAGAACTTCCTTTCACAAAGGTACATTGTGCATCAAACTCTTTCAGAAAGAATTCATTCTCCTTTTCAGGATACATATTAACTACTTTACCATCAGAAAATGTCAATTTTAAAGTGTCATTTACTACATCAAATTTGAGAACATCAGCATATGAGAGTAAATATTCCCCTTTGTAAGGTTGGTACAATTCTTTATTTAAAGTAATTTCTTTATACTCTTTCTTGATCTCAGGCTTTAATAGATCTTTAAGGCATAAGTCAGCTATTTTATCTGCTAGAGTCACATGATTATTTGTTTCACCATTAGCCATAACAAATACTGAAAATCCGGTTTCGGGGAAATGACTGAGATAAGCTCTGAAACCTTCTGTTCCTCCTTCATGGTACACCTTCTTCGGCCCACCAGGGCTCCAGGTGGAAAAACCATAAGTATAACTGATTGTTTCTCCACTATTGAGAGTATCAGTGGCATTGAATATCCTGTCAAACAATTGTTCTCCTCCAAGAGATTTGCCGGTAAGGTTTATTGACCAGTTAATCAAATCATTTACTGAAGCATACACATTTGAGTATCCACAGGTTGAATTGGCTTCAGTGTTTGTTTCTGTGAATATCTCACCAATTTTTTTATAACCGGACGCACGATTTAAAATAATTTTCCCAGGGAAATCGTTTATTACAGCAGTCATCATATCAAGGGGGTCAAATATTTTTTCTTTTATGCATTTTGAAAACGTTGTTCCTGTCACCTTCTCAATGATGCGGGCGAGCAGAAAATATCCATCATTTGAATACATGAATTCTTCATTAGGTTTGAAGTTCAACTTGTGGTACGACTGAATCATGTTGAACTGATCTTCAGCATCCCATGGCATTTTAGAAGGAATACCAGCAAACAGTTGCAGAATGTCATAAGTAGGTATCCCTGAAGTGTGATGGACCAATTGTCTGATCGTGATTTGATGTCCATAACTTTTAAGTTCCGGGATATATTTCTGTACTGTATCATCCAAGTTTAATTTCCCATCTTTTTCGAGTAAAAGAACCAGAAAGGCCGTAAACTGTTTAGAAACAGAAGCAAGATTAAATACTGTTGAATCGGTAACCGGTATTCCGTAATCAAGGTTAGCAAATCCGAAGATTTTTTTGTACAAAACTTTCCCGTCTTTAACTACACCGACTACTCCTCCCGGCGTTCCATTTAATATTTGAGTGGCCAAAACTGAATCAATTCTATTTGTAAAATCAGTTGGCTGACCTCTCAAAACCACTGATCCGATAAAAAGCAAGGTAAAGATTATCGTTTTATTCATTTTGTAGTTTTTAAAATGATGCCTCCATTTAATGAGAGACAGTGTATTATTTAAATTGTTACAGGTCGACGAATAAATTCGTAAAAAATGGGCCTATTACATTGTGAAATTTAAACATTAGAAAAATTTATTTGACTTCTAAAGCCTCTCACCTTCTTTCCGAAATCGGATGTTTAAAGACCATATCCCAGGGTCTGTATTTACTTGTGAATGTTTTATTTGGATTATTATTATGTTCCTGCCGTTACCTTTCATCCTGTCGATCTGTCCCCCGGCTATCTCAATAATTGAGCTGCTGAAATAACCGGCAATACGATCGTAGCTTACCGCATCCGTCAGTGCATCTTTAGAAAATACCTCACCCAGATTATTTACCCTTGATGAAAAGCGATTTATCATTTTTTATCAGATATTTTCACGTATCTCGATAAGGAGTAGTTTTCCTTTTTCCGATATATAATACTGTTGTTTAGGATTATTAACATCCTGTGGATCTGTCATATAAATTATCTCTGTCTCGAGTAAAGGGTTAATGTATTTTATCCGGAATTTTGTACGGTCTTTCCATCCAAGCTCAGACATCATTTCTTTCATAAATCTGGACTCAGAGCAAAAATCAAGAAGTTTTTGAACTTGGTGCCAACTTGGTGCCAACTTGGTGCCAACTTGGTGCCAACTTAGTCCCAGCTTAGTGCTGACCTGTTGCCAAAGGGCATCGAGGTTCTGCTGTAACTCCTGCTGTAACTCCTGCTGTTGTTGAATCTCTCTCTTTACAAACTGAATCTGAAACTGAAGTCCCGTTTCCTGCCATTTGAATTCAATTTCAGGATAATCTTTCAGCTCATCAGAAATAAGCTTTAAGCCATTACCCCATTGATCAATTATGCCTAACTTCTTAAAGACCGGGGCGATAATCCGGTTCCGGATATCAGACTGTCTGGCCTCCATCTGGCTGAAGTCAATCGAAGGCATAAGCTTCCCGGGACTTGTTACCTCAACCATGTCATCATAGACAGCAACCTTAATATCTTTGCCGGCAAGGGAATAATCGCGATGAACAACTGCATTCCTTATTACTTCCCTGATCGCAACAACCGGATATTCCCACCTGCTTTCTGTATATACCCCTTTTACAACAGCTCCCTTGCTAATATGCCTCAGGACGAACTCATAAGCAGCTTCAGGCTGGAGCGAAATATTATCATTTATGGTTTTCTGATCTATAAACTCATGGGAAGTTGTTCCTTTAAACCTTGCACATTCAATTTTGGCGTATGGAAAGATTTGTTCTCTTACCGGACTGTCGGAGAAGAGAACCAGAGCATTAACTGCCAGCCAATTGCCCTGATAGTCTTTGATAAGCTCAAGCTTTTTCAGGCTAGCTGAATTTAATTCAGCGCCTGCCTTTTCTTTATAGAAAAGCTTAAAAGGTTCTATATTCAGATCTTTAAGTAAAATTTCATGTACCGGCTCGCTGTCGAAAGAAATATTCCTTTTCTGTCGTTCAAGCTCAGCGATGATTTCAGAATCGGCCAGGCGGTTTGTGGAACCAACCCTGATGTATGTCCCTTTTGTCTTTCCTTTTTCTTTGAGGAAGTATGGGAGATTGCTTCCCCGATATACCTGTACCCTGATAAGATGAGCTCCTTCAATGGTGTGAATTGATATATCTGGTATGATCACCGGATAACAATGATCGTGAATGATATTACTGATCTGTTCTTCAAGTCTGATGAGAGAATCTTCTTTTACTCCGACAAGTTCGCGGGGCTCATTCCTGATCCCTATGAACAACTCACCGCCGGCATCATTGGCAAATGCCACTATTGTTTTTGCAATATCTGAAACGGCAGGCAGTTTTGCCTTAAACTCAAGCCGGCGTCCTTCGGGTTGTATTATGAGCTCTGTGGTTTTCATAAATCAGGTTTATTTCCCATCGTTGCTGACAAGTTCATAAAGGTACTTTGCATATCTCGCCGGACTCAGCCAGACTTCCTTTTGGAAGGATCCACCCCTCAGGCTCCAATTTATATAAACACGATAATTATCGACTTATGCCGCTGCTAGTATAATAATCATACCAACTACATCAACAAGACCTAGTATAAGACTGGCAATGGCTAATCCTTTTCCTTTATATTTCTTAGGGTTCTTCTTTATCCTGGAAAGACTTATAGCACCGAAAACAATTGCTACAGCACCAAGTGGTATACCTGCAATAAATAAACCTGCTACACCAGCAGCCAAACCTGCAATACCAAATCCTTCAACTTGTCTTTCATCGGTATTTCCAGTATTTGATGCATTATTACTTTGTAAAGCTGGATCATCCGCTGTGAATATTTCATGACTTCCGTTACTGAACATTATTGCTGAAACACCTGATTTTGCAATTGAAATAATCGGGCCACTTAAATTGTTACATTTCCTGTACTTTATCTCAGTTTGTCCTATTTCTTCTACTTTACCAACAAGGTTTGATCCCGATTTTAACATAATTGTATCACATCCATCTTGTTGGTATGTCCTTTCAATCGTTTCAAATGGAGTGATAGTAGCTGTAATACTTGGAGGTATTAATTTATTATCGGTGGAAGCAATCATAAATTCTGAAAATTCATGTGTATTCTGATATTGTATACTTTCTATATCAGATACTTTAATAAAATCGGTTATGATGGAATTTTTGGTTAAAATTTTGTCTTTTGACTGATTCTTTCCTGAGGAACTTCTATGGTGTTTTATTGGTTTAGTTCTATTAATTGCCAATAAATTATCTTTCTTATGATTACTTGATAATTTATAACCTTTGTTTAATGAAATATCCGGACAGGAAATTGCAGATTTTTTTGAAGTGCTACACGACGATAGTGCTAATGACGAAATCAAGATTGATCCAAAAATAATTCCAATATGAAAGCTCCTTTTTTTCATGGTATTTAGTATTAAGGTTACCCTGAAATCTACTTACGGGAATATCACTGTATCAAATATCATTAGTTTTTCTGAAAAATTATTATTAATGAGTGATTTTTTATTTAAATCCTCACACTCCAAAATTCAATATTTGTTTTCTTCTAAAGAATCCTAAACCAGGTAGTGTATAAAGGTTTTCTTGAAAAGTTGCGTCAAATTTGAGGATCAATTTAAGAAGAGATGGTTGATAAGTAAATACATAACCTGCTAATCAAATGAAAATACAGGGTTTTATCTTTGCAATCAAGCTCCCCTGATCTGACCACACCAAAACCGGTCTGCTTTCACCGGACATACAAATCAAAACAACAATTCTTTAACTTCTTGTATTTGAATACCGATTCGATTTACGTCTCTGTCTTCTTATTTTAAACGAATAGCTCACAAAATACATGACAGGTATCAGAATCAAGGTCAAGAATGTAGCGAAGCTTAATCCAAAAATGATTGTCCATGACAATGGCCCGAAGAACATCACATTATCACCTCCAAAATGAAGTTGTGGATTTAAATCGGTTAATAATGTTCCAAAATTGATGTTCATTCCTATTGCTAATGGGATAAGTCCAAGAATGGTAGCCGTTGCAGTCAGTACAATAGGTGTGATACGGGTCAATCCTGCCTGAATAATGGCTCGACGGGTTTTAACTCCCTGTTCTTTCAATTTATCAGTAAACTCCACAAGTAGTATTCCGTTCCTTACAACTATACCTGCCAGAGCCACAATTCCCATACCAGTCATTATAATTGAAATAGTCATACCGAAGATCATGTAACCTATTAGTACCCCAATCAGGCTGAATATGACTTCTGATATGATTATCAGAGCCTTAGACATTGAATTGAATTGCGTAATCAAAATAAACATGATGAGGAACAAACACAGAACCATTGCCTTTGACAGGAATGCCATTGATTCAGCCTGATCCTCCTGTTCTCCAGTAATTCGGATATCAATATCCGATGATTTGGTAAACTGGGGGATCACCTTGCGAAGCTGGGCATTTATAATGTTTGCATTGAATCCATCAAGTACGTTCGATGATATTGTAACTACCCTTTTCAGATTAAGCCGGTTAATCTGCCCGTAACTATTCACATAATCGAAATTTGCTACTACTGAAAGAGGTATCTGACGCAATGTTCCTGAGTTCATATCACGGTAAGTAATTGTAAGATTGAGCAGCTGTTCGATATCCTTACGCTGATTTTCCTCAAAACGAAGAACTATAGAGTACTGTTCCTCTCCTTCCCTGTATTTTGAAACCTCTTTTCCTAACTGACCTGTCCGGATTGCGTCTCCAACTGCTGCAGCACTTATTCCTTCAATATTGGCTCTTTCACGATCAAGATTAATGATAATCTCCGGCTTGGTTGTGGCAAAATCGGATTTTAACTCTTCAATTCCATCTATCTGTAAGGAATCAACGAATCGTTTAAAACGATCTGAGGTTGAAGCAAGCTGCATCAGATCATCGCCGGATATTTCGATATTAACCGGCTTTCCTGTCGGAGGGCCCATTTTTATTTTATCAATAACTATTTCAGCTCCGGGTATATCCTTTAGTGCTTCCCTAAATTTATTCATATATGCTCCTGTGCTTTGACCTTCCCTGTCCTTATACTCAACAAAATTAACAGCGATCTTAGCCAGGTTGGATGATTTGCTGGAATTGTCAAAAGTATTATCGGAAGCTAGAAAAGCGACATTCGTGACAACCGATTCAACAATGGGATTTTTTTCACCAAGCACACTCATAATCCGGTATTCGGCAATACGGGCAACAGAATCTGTTACCTCTATCTGGGTGCCCACAGGCATCTTAATAAATGCATTAATCGTATTCGGCTCATTATCTGGAAAGAAAACCACTTTTGGTTTTACGATATTATTTAAGACTATTGTAAATACAAAGAGGGCAATCATACCTGCAAGGATATATAAAGGTCTCCTTCCCTTTAAAACCCATACCAGGGTACTCTCATATTTCCTCATCAATGCAGGAAAAGTACGGGTCTGAAACCTCCTGAATACTTTATAACCGAATAATTCATGACTAAGAAAGGAAATTGCAATGAACATAGTAAAATTACCTATTCCCCTTGCACCCAGAAGATAAAATGGTAAGGATATCAATACAATCACGGCAGCCGTTTTGTAAACATTGCGCTTATTGACAGGAACGTCCTCATCATCAAGCTTCATAAAATCAACGGCAAAGACCGGATTAAAAATATATGCAACAATCAGGGAAGCAAAAAGAGTTATAATTAGGGTTATAGGTATAAATACCATAAATTCCCCGACAACACCAGGCCAGAATGCAAGAGGGAAAAATGGTGCGAGTGTCGTGAGAGTACCTGAAAGAATAGGAACAAAAACTTCACCTGCAGCAAACTTAGCTGAAGAGGTAACATCCATCTTTGTTTTTGAGTGAACACGATGTGTATTCTCAATTACTACAATGGCATCATCAACCACAATCCCAAGAGCAAAAATAAAGGCGAACATAACAAGCATGTTCATGGTAAAACCAATCCATGGGAGAACAATGAACGCAATTGCCATCGATAAGGGAACCGAGAAGGCCACAAAAAGAGCGTTTACCAGTCCCATAAAAAACATCAGAACGATGGTAACAAAAATAAAACCCAGGATTATAGTATTGTTAAGTTCATTAACCGTGTTCCGGGTGTTACGCGACTGATCGCCGGTAACCTGAATTATAAGGTTTGATGGAAGCCTGGTCTTCTGCATGTCTGCTATGATAGCCTTTATCTTATCAGATGCATCCAGAAGATTCTGGCCACTCTTTTTTATCACATTAAGTGTTACTACGTTTTTCCCGTTATAGCGGGCAAAATTTTCAGGTTGATGAAAACCGTCGCTGATTTGTGCTATATTACCCAGCTTTACCAGTGCACCACTGGAGGTGTTAATGACAATGTTTTTTATCTGATCGATGTTTGTAACCTCTCCAACAACCCTGATTGCGCGACTCATCTGCTGCAGATCTATATTCCCGCCAGAAACAGTCATATTATTCAGGCTCACTGCCTGTTCCACATCCTTGAATGTAAGACTTGCAGCCTGCATCTTATACATATCAATATCTATCTGAATCTCACGAGTAAGAGCTCCTCCTATTTCAACACGGGTAATCTCTTTAAGACTTTCAATCCTGTCCTGCATCTCATCAGCGTATTTCTTTAGACGGTCTAATGGTATGTCACCCGATAAATTAATATACTGGATAGGAATTTCTGAAAGATCAATCTCCATTACGGATGGTTCAATAAAGGAAGGATCAGTAGGTAAATCTTTTTTAGTTTTATCAACGGCATCATTAACTTTCTGTTTAGCATCTTTAATCTCTATTCCGGTATTAAACTCAACAATTATTGCTGAAAAATCCTGGACAGAACGAGAGGTTATTTTCTTAACTCCGCTTATTGATTTCAGGTTTTTTTCCAATGGCCGGGTCACCAGGTTCTCTATATCCGATGGTGATGTTCCCGGATATATTGAATTAATAATAATCATCGGAATCACAATCTCCGGGATCTGCTCTTTAGGAATAGTAATATAGTTAATTATACCAAATACCGATATTATAAACACCAGGACATAAATACTGATCTTATTATCAATTGCCCAGCTGGTAGCAAAGAATTCTTTAAACTTTTTTTCCATGTAAATAGTTTTTAGTTTCTGAAAATGTGAAAATCAGAATTGTACTTAAAATCTTACATATTCACCATCAACCAGCTCCTGATATCCAACTGAGATAATCTTATCGCCTTCACCCAAACCTTTTAAAATTTCAGCAATACCGTTATAACTGTTTCCTATTTCGACAGGTTGCTTGAATGCTCCGTTGTACCGGTCTTTAGGACGCACGACATAAACATAACTTCCAGCCGGATCTGTCTGAATAACATTCATTGGAACCTGCACAGCTTTTTCAGAATGATAATCGTTTATCTGAATTATTGCAATCATGTTTGCTTTCAGATCCTTAATACCATCTGTAATACTTGTTTCAATTAAGAAAGTACGATTAACTGGATTGATATACTTACTTACAAAATCAACCTTAGTTTCAACCTTTTTGTTTATATCCGGAAAGTGGACAATTAGTTTGTCACCAATCTGTACTCTGGCGGAATATGCTTCCGACACTTCGGCAGATACCTTCAGATTTTTGAATGCAACAACCCTGTAAGCAGCTAAACGCGGATCAGGGGTAACAACTCCGCCGACCTTAATATTACACTCTTCAATAGTTCCGCTGATAGGTGATTTTATTCTGAATTTTTCAACCTGCTGATTAAGTGAAGAAATCTGACGGTCAAGCGACTCCTTCGTTGATTTCGACTGGAGAAACTGAACTTCACTTCCGATCTTCTGATCCCAGAGGCGTTTCTGCTTTTCATACATCTCAAGTGCAAACTGGTATTGGGCTTCAAGACCTTCCAGCTGGCTGCGGTATTGTCTATCGTCTATCTGTGCCAATATCTGGCCTTTTACAACTTGCTGGCCAACATCGGCATACTTCGCCGAAATGGTTCCGGGTGCTTCAGCAAACACAGCCGCATTCAGATCACCATCAAGTTTCCCCTGGACTCTTATGAAATGATCGAATGCAGAGGCTGAGACATCTGTTAATCCAACAAATTTAAACTCTTCAGGATTAAGTGAATCCTGCTTTTCAGCCTTCAGTTCACTTTCAATCTGTTTTATCTTTTCACCTAATGCTGTCTGCTGATCTTTTAGTTTTAATAATTGTGCCTTTTTATCAGTACTGCATGCGAACAGACTTAACATTAAGGCAATAGTGGTTATTTTTAATGTAATGGCTTTCATATCTGATCTGATTTGTATTATATTGATTTCTAATATCTTTAAAACTTATTAATTCACTGTTAATATACGGTCGAGTTTTGCTTTGGCATTCAACAAAGTAAGAATGGAAGTGTAATAGGCCGATTCTGAATTTAAAAACTGAGCCTGATTCTGAGATAAGTCAAAGCTTGTTGATACACCCTCCCTGTACTTAATAAGAGTTTTTTGATATACTTTTTTACTAAGGACAATACTTTCACTGTTTGTTACAAAATTATCGAAAGCTGTCTGGTAAGTAGTAAGTGCAGTTTCAAACTCGAGAATCAACCCCTGAGCTGCATTTTCAGTATTTATCTTAGCCTTTTCCAGATCAAACTTAGCCTGGCTTACTCTGGAACTGCGGGTTCCGCTTGTAAAAATGGGTATATTTAGTCCTACTCCCACTAAATCCTTCACTGCAAAGTTAAAAGATGGCTGGTTAGTCTGTTCGAAACGGCGGTAAAATCCACTTATTGTAGGGTAATACTTCGATTGTTCCCTTCTGACAAACAGGGCTGATGAACTTTCCAGGTTACGAACTATCTTATAATCGATGCTCTGCTCAAAATTAAAAGATGGAGGTGAGAGGTATTGCACATTCCCTTCCTGAATCATGGCAGACAGACTATCGGTCAATTCAAGCGGTTGCTCAATTGCCATCCCAAGCTGAAATTTTAAAAGTTTTAATGTGACATCTCTCTGTGCTTCGACAGAAGCCACCAGCCTTTTAAGATTCGACAAGTTTATTTTTATCTGGTCAACATCAGTCTCCTCATTAAAACCCTGCTGGTTCATTTTAAAAACCTCATTATAAGTCTGGTCGACCGATGCCAGGCTTGCAATCAATACCCGCTGACTTTCACCAAGAACCAGATACAGATAGTAAGTACCGGCGATAGTTTCTTTTGTCTGAGCCTCTGTTTTAGCAAGTGAGTTAACAGATATCTCCTTATATACTTTGGTAGCCTGAAGGCCAACAATGTATTCACCACTGAATATGAGCTGTGAAAGTGTAATATCGAAAGTAGTATTATCCGGGACGCCCAGCGGAATCTTGGGAGAAGGGAGATAAGCATTTATTATATCTGTATTGGTAATATACCCATTTGGTAATAAGGCAGGATCGAAGTAACTGCCGAAGCTTATTTCCGGAATGACAAACTGGTGTTGATAATTCGCAGATAGTCCCAGCTGAGGAAGACCCATTGCAATAGTTTCCCAGATCCTTTTATCAGCGCTTAACAAATCGAATTTTGCATTCTTTACTGCACGATTATTCTCAAGAGCATATGTCTGGGCCTCATTAAGGGAAAGTCTGAGAGGTACCTTATTACTCTGACTGAATCCGCTTACCAGGATTGAGGATAAAACAATTGTTAAAAGATATTTAAGCTTCAAATTCATATTGTTTGTTGTTAAAATTTATTTTTTCTTAAATCTGTAATCCTTTTCCCCAACTCTACGATTCCTTTGTCGGTTGCAATGCCACGAACATGATAAATCAACAACTCCCCGGAGATCTTTGCTGAGGTAAGTTCTTCCACTGTAAAGAGGTCATTGGTATTGAGAATCTCAGATCTCGACAGATATACCTTTGCAATTACTTCTTCATCTATTTCAGAACGGTATAATCCCTCCTTTTTACCTTTTTTGAGGTTTAAAAGAATATAATTGAAAATACCCTCTCTGCGGACTTTAACTATTTTCTGATAATGATGCGGGTAATACTTTCTGAGATCATGTTCGGTTGCTGGATTTTGTTCCCGCATAAGCTTATTCATGAAGAGGGAAATCTGAAATAACTCCTCAATGGCATTATATCCAATCTTGAAACAATTACATATATCCTGCTGTCTTTGAATAATTTCATGATCAATAATTTTTCCAACCAGATCATCCTTATCTGTAAAAAACTGATATAGAGTCTTTTTTGATATCCCAATTTCTCCTGCCACATCATCCATGGTTACACTTTTAATTCCGTATCTCATGTATAATTCGCGAACCGTAAAAAGTATATTTTTCAGATCTTTATTCATGCGGCAAAAGTAGAATAAAAA
>Ga0209254_10001508_pt1 | contig 20931 bp, 14 predicted proteins | sample FrelakmetDIP11DI_FD_187148 | JGI IMG/M metagenome (GOLD analysis project Ga0209254, IMG submission 187148) | Freshwater lake sediment microbial communities from the University of Notre Dame, USA, for methane emissions studies - DIP11 DI (SPAdes)... | ecosystem: Environmental > Aquatic >...
TCGTCGGGCAGCTTGACCTCGTACTTCTTCTCGAGGAACCGCTTCAGGCTCACCATGCTGAAGCTGTCGACGATGCCGCTCGAGATGAGCGGGGTGTGCTCGTCGAGCGTCATGTCGTCGGCCTCGTCTTCGTCGAGGTATTCCTTCTTGATGTAGCTCAGGATTACTTCTTTCATTGGATATTCCCCTTGTCAGGGGCTAGGGACTAGGCGCTAGGCGCTAGTCAGCCAAGCCCATTAGCGAGATCGCGTCCGGCACCAACGCGGCGAAAGCCGCGTCCCACTAGGCCCTAGCGCCTAGCCCCTAGCGCCTACTCATCGTCCATTGTACTGACGTCCCCGATCGGCTGCCCCAGTTCCTTCGCCTTCAGCACGCGGCGGAGTATCTTGCCGCTGCGCGTTTTGGGCACCCGCTCGACGAACTCGATCTCCTGAGGCATCGCGAGCGGCGACAGCTTCCTGCGCACGTAGTTCATGATGTCGAGCTCGAGGTCATCGCTCGCCACGAAGCCCGGACGCAGCGCCACGAAAGCCTTCACCACCTCCATGTTCACCGGATCGGGCTTGCCGATGGCCGCCGACTCGGCCACCGCCGGGTGCTCGAGCAGCGCACTCTCGATCTCGAACGGCCCCACCAGGTGCCCGGCCGTGTTGATCACGTCGTCGTCGCGCCCGCAGAACCAGAAGTAGCCTTCCGCGTCGAGGCTGGCCTGGTCGCCGCAGATGTACCAGCCGTTCAGGAACTTGCCGTAGTAGGTCGCCGTGTTGTTCCAGTAGGTGCGCATCAGGCTGGGCCACGGCGGCTTCACCGCGATGAGTCCCACGCGGCCTGTCTCGGTGATGGGCGTGCCGGTTTTCGGCTCGACCACGGTGGCGGTGAGCGCCGGAAACGCCCGCCCCATGCTGCCGGGCTTGACGGGCATGCCGGGCAGATTGGTCACGACAATCGCACCCGTTTCGGTCTGCCAGAACGTGTCGTGGAACCACAGGCCGAACGCCTCGTGCCCCCAGCGCACGGCTTCGGGATTGAGCGGCTCGCCCACGCTGCACATGTGGCGCAGGCTCGTCAGGTTGCGCCGCCTCACCGGCTCGACGCCGTCCTTCATCAGCATGCGGATGGCCGTCGGCGCGGTGTACCAGACGTTGACGCGGTGCTTCTCGATCGTCTCATACCAGCGATCGCTCGAGAACCCGGCGTCGACCACCACCTGCGTCGCGCCGAGCGACCACGGGCCGATGATACCGTAGCTGGTGCCGGTCACCCATCCGGGATCGGCGGTGCACCAGTAGACGTCGTGCTCCTTGATGTCGAGCACCACTTTCGACGTGAGGTACTGCGCGAAGATGCTGCCGTGCACGTGCATGGCGCCCTTGGGCGCGCCGGTCGTGCCGCTGGTGTAATGCAGCACGCTTGGGCTCTCGGCGAACGTTGCCGCGATGGGGAAACGGTCCTCGCGGTGATCCATCATGCGGAAGCCAACCTCGCCCTCGCGCAGCTTCTTCCCGTCCTCGTCGTGGTCGATGACGATGATCGTCTTGAGATCGGGCAGCCGCTCGCGGGCCTTGCGCACCTTGCCCAGGTGGCGGCGCTGCGTGATGATGGCCGCAGCCCGGCTGTCGAGCATGCGCGCCACGAGCGCGTCTTCGCCGAAGGCCGAGAAGAGCGGCTCGACGACGGCCCCGGTTTTCAGGATGCCCAGGAACCCGATGTAGAGCTCCGGCACCTTGTCGAGGAACAGGCACACCCGGTCGAGCGGGCGGATACACGCGTTGCCGCGCAGGAAGTGCGCCCAGCCGTTGGTCAGCTGCTGCAAGTCGAGGAACGTGAACTGGCGCAGTTCCCCCTCGTGGCCCTCGTGGATCATGGCCAGGGCGTCGCCCCGCCCCGCCTTCACATGACGGTCCACGCAGAGGTAGCCGATGTTGACCGGATCGCCCTCGCGGTAGCCCAGCTCACGCTCGGCTCGCTCCCACGTGATCTCGCGCCGTAACTGCTCGTAATCTGTCGCCATCGGCGATCTCCCTCGCGCGTAGGAGCTAGGGACTAGGCGCTAGGGGCTAGTCAGTCTAGCTGTTGAGCTGGCACCCACGCGGCGAAAGCCGCGTCCCACTAGCGCCCAGCGCCTAGCCCCTAGCCCCTTCAATCACTACCCACGCCGCCGCGTGCTCACGCGTGGCCGTCACCGCCACGTGCACGCCGGTCACCTCCAGCCGCCGCGCCACTTCCGCTGACTCGCCTGCAAGCGTCGCCGTGGGCTGAGACGCCCCCTCGGGCCACGCGAGCGCTACATCATGCCACGCCATCCGGCCTACTTTACCCGTCCCGAGCGCCTTGAACAGCGCCTCTTTCGCCGCCCAGGCCATCGCGTAGCCTTCCGCGGGCCGACGCCGGCGCCGGCACCACGCCAGTTCGCAGGCGCTGAACAACTCCTCGGCGAGACTCTGGCCACGCCGGGCCACCTCGCGCTCGAACCGGGCGACCTCGATCAGGTCTACTCCAGATCCCAGGATCACGGGAACTCCGAACTGCTCCGGCGACGTATGTCGTAAGTGGGGGCGCACACGAGAAGGACTTCCCGCCGAAAGGCCGGCCGAGTGTAGCACAGACGACGGATAATACTGGGGACGGGGGCTGGGGGTTCGGGACAGAAGCAAGAAGCCAGAAGGGTTTCCTGACGATTGTCAGAAGCCAGAAGAAGGCAAGCTGCAGCGGCACCACCTTCTTGCTTCCTGCTACTTGCTTCTTGCTTCTGAAGAGCGAGCGCGATATGGCAAACAGCACCGATTGGTCGCGCGAGCAAACGTCACGCGTCCGCGACTTCTACAACGTCTACACCCGGGGGTTCTCGGCCGAAGCCTTCCAGCGCCTCTTCACCCGCGACACCCGCGACGCCTACCGCTACTTCTCGAATGCCGTCGACCGCGAGGCCCTGGCGATCCTGCCGTGGTGGAAACGGCCCATCGTCTTTGCCCGCGGGCTCTTCCTGGCCCTGACGATGAAGATGTCGCCCGCCCGCCGGGTGCTGTTCGCCGTGGCGCTCGGGGCGGCGGCCGTCGGCGTCGTGATGATGCTCGAGGGCTTCCACGTCGTCTGGATCCCGATCGACCCGCTCGTCCTCCGATTCCCGCTGCCGGCCCCCGAATGGCCCGCCGGTACGGCCTGGCTCCTGCTCTCGATTGCCGGCCTCGCCTTCCTCATCGTCCTCGAAGTGTTCGAGCGGCTGTCGCTCAAGAACGACCTCGAGATCGCCCGCGACATCCAGCAGGCGATGCTGCCGCGCGGCCTCTACTCGGCTGGCGGCCTCGACGCGTTCGGCATCACGCGCGCGGCCAATACGGTCGGCGGCGATTTCTACGACATCCTGCCCCGCCCCGACGGGCGGGTGGTCATCGCACTGGGCGATGTCGCGGGCAAGGGCAGCCCGGCGGCGCTGCTGATGGCCATTCTGCTCGCCATGCTGCGCACTCTGCTCGACGAGGGCCTCGACGCCGAGCCGCTCATCAACCGCCTCAACGTCCAGATCTCGCGCCACGCGCCCTCGTCGCGCTTCATCACGCTGCAGTTTGTGAACCTCGATCCCGCGACAGGCGAGTTCGTCGCCGTCAACGCGGGGCACCTGCCGGCGCTCATCCGGCGGCGCGACGGCGAGTTCGAACGCCTCAGCGAGGGCGGCATCGCGCTGGGGATGTTCGACAGTTCCCAGTACACCGCCGAGCGCGGGAGGCTCGAGCCTGGCGACCTGCTCGTGCTCTACAGCGACGGCATCACGGAGGCCGAGAGCCCGTCCGGCGCGCCCTTCGACGAGGACGGCCTCACGGCCCTGATGCGCGCCCACGCCGACAACCCGGACCTCGCCGAGATCGGCGCAACCGTGATCAGGGCCGTCGAGCGCCACGCGCAGGACGTGCGCTTCGCCGACGATCTGACGGTGCTGCTGGCGAGAAGGACGGCGGATTCGGGATTGGGGATTGGGGATTCACCCCTAATCCCTAATCCCCAATCCCAAGTCCCGGCCCCCGAATCCCAGACTTTTCCGGCCGCGCCGGGCGTCTAAACGTCATGAAGCGTATTCTGGGCGCCGCGGCGGTCCTGATCCTGGCTCTCGGCCAGGCGGCGAGCCCGTACGCCCAGCAGACGCCCCAGGTGGACGGCATCTTCCGCCTGCTGCTGCGGCTCGAACAGTTGATGCAGGCCGGCGATCCCGCGCCCTACATGGACCTGCTCTCGATCGTGGCCGACCGCCGGCTCGCGAGCGAATCGTCGCGCGTCCTCATCGGCCCGGGCATCACGCGCGCGGTCATCCGCGAGCGCGACCGCGCGCCGCTCGATGGCACGCTGCCCGGCGACGGCTACCGGTTGATGATCGAGCTCCTCGCCGAGCGCGGGTCGCAGGCCCGCATCGAAACCTGGCGCCTCGACATCCGCCGCGTGCCCACCGACACGAGCGACGACGAGTGGCGCATCGCCGGCCAGCAGTCGCTCAGCTCGGTGGACGGCCTGCACCGCCTCGCGCTCAACCCTGCGAGGGCCTGGCGCGCGAAAGGTCTCGTGACGCAGTCCGACGACCTCGAGCTCCGGATTCCCGACGGCTGGGTCTTCACCGCCGACACCCCCGACGGTCCCACCGCCGCGGTGCTTGTGGCTGGCGACGGTGCCACGATGTCGTTCCGGCCCGAGCCGGAGGCCGAACGCGAACAGGTGCGCATCTACGCCGGGCGCGACAGCATCGACACGCGGATAGACGAGGCGTTCCTGCGCTTCAACCCCTCGGACTTCGGCACGCGGCTGCCGCCCGGCAGCCTGACCGAGGTCCCGCCCGACCCGATGCTCTTCAAGCGCGCGGAGGCGGTGTTCAGGGAGCACGTCGCGAACTCGTTCAGCCTCGACCTCGCGGACCTGAGCCGCGATACGTGGTCGCTGCCGCCAACCCCGGGCGACTTCCTGGCCGAGATCCGCACGCGCCGCTTCCAGACGCTGACCTATTCGAAATCGTCCGGCGACCCGGAAGACATTTCGCTGTTTGACCGGCGGCGGCGGCGCAACATCTCGGTCTACCCGTCGGCGGCGCGCCTGGCGGCCGGCGTCAGCCGCTTCGAGGAGGACGCGCGGGCGGCGTTCGACGTGAAGCACTACGACGTTGACGTCACCTTCGATCCCGGCCGGCAATGGCTGGACGGCCGCGCCCTGATGCGCCTGCGCGTCCGCGCCGACGCCATCAACAGCCTCACGCTGCGCCTGGCCGAGAACCTCACCGTCCGATCGATTTACAGCAGCGAGTTCGGCCGCCTGCTCTCGTTCCGGATTCGCGGCCAGAACAACGTGATTGTCAACCTCAACGGCTACGCGACGCGCGGCACCGAGATCACCCTGGAGGTGGCCTACTCAGGCCGTCTGCAGCCCACGGATCCCGACCGCGAGTCGGTGGCGCCGCAGTTCCCGCAGGACCAGCCGCAGGTGGTCGAGGGGCCGTCGTTCCAGGGCGAGCCGAGCCTCCTCTACTCGACCCGCTCGTACTGGTATCCCCAGGGGTCATCGGGCAGCTACGCCACGGCCGTCATGCACCTGACCGTGCCCGAGATGTACCAGGTGGTGGCGAGCGGAGAGCTGGCGCCCGGGTCGCCCGTGGTCGTGCCGGGGCTCGATGGCCGGCCGGCCGCCCGCCGCTACAACTTCGAGGCCCGGCAGCCGGTGCGCTACCTGGCGTGCCTGATCAGCCGGCTCGTCCGCGTCGGCTCGTCCACCGTCTCGCTGGTCGAGCCCCTGTCCCGCCTCGCGGCGACCGGCACGGGCGCGATGCCCGCCGAGCCGCTGCCGGCCGGCTCGTTCAACAGCCAGCTGGAACTGGTGATCGAAGCGAACCCCCGCCAGGTATCGCGCGCCCGCCAGGCCGGGGTGGTGGCGGCCGACATCGTGGCGTACTATACGTCGATCATCGGCGACTCGCCCTATCCAGACCTGACGCTCGCGCTGGTCGAGAAGGACCTGCCCGGCGGCCACAGCCCGGCCTACCTCGCGGTGCTCTACCAGCCGCTGCCGACGGCCTCTTCGAGCTGGTCGGGCGACCCGGCGGCGTTCATCGCGTTCCCCGAGTACTTCATCGCCCACGAGACGGCGCACCAGTGGTGGGGACAGGCGGTGGGCTGGCGCACCTATCACGACCAGTGGATCAGCGAGGGTTTCGCGCAGTATTTCTCCGCGCTCTATGCCCGCCACCGCCGCGGCGAAGACACCTTCGCGGCCATGATCCGGCGCATGGCGAAGTGGTCGCGCGACCAGGGGAAGGCCGGCCCGATCTCGCTCGGCTACCGCCTCGGCCACATCCAGGGCGACAGCCGCATCTTCCGGGCGATTGTCTACAACAAGTCGGCCGTCGTGCTGGACATGCTTCGCCGCCGGATCGGCGATGACGCGTTTTTCCGGGGCCTCCGCCGGATCTATTTCGGGTCGCGCTTCAGCCGCGCGGATACCAGCGATGTGCGGGCGGCGTTCGAGCGAGAGAGCGGCGAGAGTCTCGAACGCTTCTTCGACGCCTGGATCTACGGCTCGGGGACCCCGGTGGTGGCCGTTTCGTGGGCGCCGGCGGCCGACCTCGAGGAACGGGCCGTGGCCCTGCGCGTCGAGCAGCGCGGCAAAGACAGCGAGTTCCCCGTCACCGTCACGCTGGAGTACGCGGGCGGCGCGACCGAAGAGACCCAGATCATCGTCCGCGAGCGGACCGCCGAGTTCCGTCTGCCGATCAAGGGCCCGTTGCGCAACGTCACGCTCAACCGCGACGGGTTGACGCCGCTGGAAGTAGTGGGAAAGTAGGGGCTAGGGGCTAGGCGCTCGGGGCTAGTCGGACGCGGCTGTCGCCGCGTGGGTGGCAGCTCAACAGCCAAACTGACTAGCGCCTAGCGCCTAGTCCCTAGCCCCTAGTATGATCCGGGCATGGAAACCGTCTCCCTGAAGATCGACGGCCGCGACATCACTGTCGCCAAGGGCAAGACCATCCTCGAGGCCGCGCTCGACAACGGCATCTCCATCCCTTTCTACTGCTATCACCCGGGCATCGGCGTCGAAGGCTCCTGCCGCGTCTGCATCGTCAAGGTCGAGAAGATGCCGAAGCTGCAGACCTCGTGCTCGACGGTGTGCACCGACGGGATGGTGGTCGACACGTGCAGCCCGGAGGTGGTGCAGGCCAGGGCGAGCGTGTTCGAGTTCCTGCTGATCAACCACCCGCTCGACTGCCCCGTCTGCGACAAAGGCGGCGAGTGCCCGCTGCAGGACTATTCCTACGCGTTCGGGCCGGCGGGCAGCCGGATGGAGTTTCCGCGCCGCATCTTCGACGGCGAGGGCGTGGCTGCCGACGTGGGCTTCGGGCCGACGCTGATGCTGAACCGCAACCGCTGCATCATGTGCACCCGGTGCATCCGGTTCATGAAGGAGATCGACCAGGACGCGCAGATTGGCGTCGTCGATCGCGGCGGGCACAGCCAGATTTCGACATTCGGGGATCGCGGCGTGCACTCGCTGCTCTCCGGCAACCTGGCGGACGTGTGCCCGGTCGGAGCCATCACGACGCGGGACTATCGTTTCCAGTCGCGTCCCTGGGACAACCCGCTGGCCGTCGACACCACCTGCACGCTGTGCTCGAAAGGCTGCAGCACGACGGCGTGGCTCAAGGCGAAGCCGGAATGGGCGAAAGGCTCGCGCCTCGTCCGCATCACGCCGAGGCTGAACCCCGAGGTGAACGGGTACTGGATGTGCGACATCGGCCGGTTCCATTACCACTGGATCGAAAGCGACGCGCGGCTCACGACGCCGCTTGTGCGGCAGGAATCGGGCGCGCAGGCGAAATCCACCTGGGGCGGCGCGCTCGCCCGAGTGCGCGAGACCTTGCTGCCGGTCGTGAAAGACGACGCGGCGGCGGTGCGCGTGCTGGTGTCGGCCCATGCGTCGCTCGAAGAGTTGTTCGCCATCGGCCGGTTCGTGGCGGGAATTCCCGGCGCGAGCCTCGAATCGGCGGCGGCCGTGTCGTGGCAGTCCTCCGTGAAGGTGCAGCCCGCGGCGACGAAGTTCAAGGTGCCTCCGGTTGACGCGCCCAACGTGGCCGGCGCGCGCGCGATGGGCTTCCGCGTGCCGGATGGGGCCGAGGCCGCGTGCGATATCAGCGGCCTCCGCACGGAGGTCGAGTCGGGCGCGGTGAAGGCGCTCTACGTTGTCGATCCCGGGCCCGAGGGCAGCATCGGCGACCTCCAGTGGGTGATCGACGCGCGCGCCGCAGGCTCGCTGCCGCTGCTCCTTGTCCAGGGCGTGGTGATGACGCCGCTCGCCGCCGCGGCCGACATCGTGCTGCCCGGCGCGGCGTGGGTGGAGAAGGAAGCCGCCTACACCAACGACCGCGGCATCATGCAGGCATCCGCGCGCGTGATGGCGCCTCCGGGCGACGCGCACGAAGACTGGCGCGTCATTGCCGACGTGGCCACTGCGGCCGGCATCACGACCAGCTACAAGGACGCCGCCGCCGTGCGCGCGGCCATCGCCGCAGCCATGGGCGGCGACCCGGTACTCGCCGCGATCACGTCGCTGAGTTTCGCGAAGCCGCTCCCGGCGCGGACCTGGCTCAACGTGTCGAACCCCTCCGAGCGCTGGAAGTGGGACCACATGTTCAACGACCTGCCGCCGCTGAAGGGGACGCCTCTGCTCGTGCGCGGAGACCTGACGCACGAGGAGTAGGCGGGGGCAGAAGACAGAAGCAAGAAGTAAGAAGTAAGAAGACGAGAGACAGCGAATCGAATGGGCGGGCGTGCCGCCGAACGGGCCCTCGAACCAGACCGATCGGCGTCAGTCTGCAAAACGCTTCGCAGGGGCCGAGAGCCTGGTGGGGTGACGGAGCCGCTGGAGGCGGGCGGCGTAGTGGGGCCCCGCCTTCCGCCGACCAGCACCCCGGAGATGCGTTTTGCCGGTCTGCGTGAGCGGGACCGGGCGGTGGCATGCCCGGCCAGTCGGCCTGTTCCAACGCCAGAGGGTTGTCAGTGACATGGTGAGAAGGCTCGTCCTCGTCCTAACTACAGCCATCGTCGCCGTCTCGGTGAGCCTGTCCGCGCAACTGCAGCGGCCGAAAGCCACCGTCACGCCGCTTGTCGAGCGCGCCGCGGCGGCCGCCCGCGGCCCCGTGCGCCTCGCGCTGAAGGTGTCGCTGCCCGAAACCCTGCACACGCAGTCGGACCGGCCGCTCGATGCGACGCTCATCCCGACGGTGCTCACGGTTGACGCCCCTGCCGGCGTGACGGTGGACGAGATCGTCTATCCGGCCGCCGTCGAGCTCAAGCAGCAGGGCCTCGACGAGCCTCTCATGGTGTTCGAGCACGAGTTCCTGATTGGCGTGCAGGTGACGCTCGGCCCTGGCGTCGCCGCGGGCGATCTCGTGCTGCCGGCCCGCCTGCGCTACCAGGCGTGCAACGACATGATGTGCTTCTCGCCGGCCACCGTAGAGTTCGCGTGGACCATCCGCGTCGTGCCGGTTGGGACGGCAGGCACGGCGACTGAGGCCGCCGCAGACCCCGCCTTCGCGTCCATCGCGTTCGGCCGGGGCGTGAAGCCCGCCGCGGCTGCGGCACCCGGAGCATCGGTCCCCGCGACGGGCGCCAGCCAGCAGGCGCCGGCCGGGCCCGCCGATGGCCTCGACGTCGTGAAGGCGCTCGAGGGCTTCACCGTCCTCGGCACGACCGGCGGCTACCTCGGCGTCGACGACTTCCTCGCCTTCATCCGCAACGCCGAATCGGGTGTGAAAGAGCGCGGGATGTTCGAGGGCCGCGGCCCCCTCGCCATCCTGTTGATCGTTCTCATCGGCGGCCTCGCGCTGAACCTCACGCCGTGCGTGCTGCCGATGATCCCGATCAATATCGCCATCATCGGCGCAGGCGCCCAGGCCGGCTCGCGCGCCCGCGGCTTCCTGCTCGGCTCGGCGTACGGCGCCGCCATGGCCCTCGTCTACGGCCTCATCGGCCTCGTCGTGATCCTGACGGCCGGCACCTTCGGCACCATCAACGCCTCGCCGTGGTTCAACCTCGGCATCGCCGTCCTCTTCGTGGTGCTCGCCCTCGCGATGTTCGACGTCCTGGTGATCGACTTCTCGCGCCTCGGCAGCCGCTTCAAGCCCGGCGCCAGCCGCGGCTCGATGGCCCTCGCCTTCACGATGGGCGCCGTCGCGGCCCTGCTCGCCGGCGCGTGCGTCGCGCCGGTCGTCATCCAGGTGGTGCTCTTCTCGAGCAACCTCTACGCGGCCGGCACGACACTCGCCCTGGCGCTGCCGTTTTTCCTCGGCCTCGGCATGGCGCTGCCCTGGCCCTTCATCGGCGCCGGCATCGCGGCGCTGCCGAAGCCCGGCCTGTGGATGGTCCGCGTGAAGCAGGCCTTCGGCGTCTTCATCCTCGCCACGGCCGTCTACTACGGCTACCAGGCCTACACGCTGTTCGCCAACCGCTGGGTCGATCCGGCCGAGGTGCAGGCCAGTGTCGAGGCGCAGCTGAAATCCGGCTGGGACAACTCGCTGGCCCGGGCCATCGCCACCGCGCGCGCCGGACAGAAGCCGCTCCTCATCGACTTCTGGGCCACCTGGTGCAAGAACTGTCTGACGATGGACAGGACGACGTTCGAAGACGAGCGTGTGAAAGCGGCGCTCGAGGGCTACGTGAAGGTGAAGGTCCAGGCCGAGGATCTCGACGCGCAGCCCGCGAAGGCGCTGCTGCAGAAGTTCGACGCCGTCGGCCTGCCGACCTACGTCATCCTGCGGCCGAACCCGTGACGAGCGAACCCCGAACCCCGCTTGTCGCGCCGAAGCCGGCCGGCAGGCCGCTTGGCGTCGGCGGTAGTCCCGAGCCCCGAGACCCGGACGCGGTTACAGGTGCGGGTGGACGACCCCTTGTCTCCACTCTCGTCAAGCTCGCCATCACCGCCGCCCTGTACGCCGCCGTCTTCTACAAGACCGACATCGGCGAGATCTGGGCGCGGTTGCAGACCGTCAGCCCGGGATGGGTCGCCCTCGGCATCGTGGCCTACGCCGGCGGCCAGTGCCTGAGCGCGTGGCGCTGGTGGCTGCTGCTGCGCCCCGTCCAGCTTCGGGCGCCCTATTCGCGCATGGTCTCCTTCTACTTCATCGGCATGTTCTTCAACCACTTCCTCCCGACCATCGTCGGCGGCGACGCGGTGAAGGCCATCCTGCTCGCGCGCGAGACCGGCGCGCCCGCCCGCTCGACCATGAGCGTGTTCATGGAGCGCAACGTGGGCCTGTTCGCCCTGCTCACCATCGCCACCGCCGCCGCGTTCGTCGCGCCGCCGGTGGAGGTGCGGGGTTTCAACCTGCTCCAGTTGACGCTCCTCGTCTTCGCCGGCTTCGTCGCGGCGAACATCGTCCTGGCCAGCCGGCCCGCGTACAGGCTCGTGGACTACCTCGTGGCGATGACGCCGCTCGCGCGGATGCGGTCGCGCGCCGCGTCGCTGTACGACGCGCTCGTGCCGTATCGCGACGCGCGTTGGAGGGGCCTTGTCGCGGCCGCCACGGCACAGTCGTTCCTGTTCCAGGCGGTCGTCATCCTCGTGGTATTCTTGAACGCCGAAGCGCTCGACGTGCATCCGCCCATCGCGTCTCTGGCCGTCTTCGTGCCCCTGATCTCGCTGGCCGGCATGCTCCCGATCAGCGTCAACGGCCTGGGGCTCCGTGAAGCTCTGTATGTACTGCTGTTCGGGCGGATAGGCATCGCATCCGACGCAGCCGTGTCCATGGCCGTGCTGTACTTCGCCGTCACGCTCGTCGCGAGCCTCCCGGGCGGGATCGTGTACGCGCTGCAGCGCGGGCCCCGGAGCCTGTCGGGGAGAAATTCATGAAGAGTCGAGGCGTACGGGCACTGATCGTCGTCCTGGCCATTGCGGCGATGGCCGGCGCAGGCGCAGGCGTGTGGCAGTTCGAACAGCGCATCGCCGCGGCGCAGTCGAGCGCCGACGCCTTCGAGCGCGCCGCGCGGGAGGCCGTCGTGGCGCTTGCCGACTGGCGCGCCGCCCGGCAGGCCTACGTCGCCGAAGGCCAGCCCGCCGAGGCGTGGATCACGAAAGCCGCCGCGATTGGCGAACCCATCGGGCCGAAGCTCGCGGCGCTGCGCGCGGCGGCCGGGACCGCCGAGGCCCAGGGCGTGCTCGAGTCGGCCATCGAGGCTTTTTCGACGCTCATGCAGCACGACGCGCGGGCCATCGGCTACGTCCGCGCCGGGCAAATGCTCTCGGCGTCTGATGTGATCTTCGTCGAAGGAGACCCGCTGCTCGAAAGAGCCGCCAGCGGCGTCGATACGGCGCGCGGCCACGAGCGCGTGGCCGCCGCGATCGCATTCGAGGAGCTGCGGCGCTCTGAACTCATCGCCCTCGGCGCGGGCGCGGCCCTCGTCGTGCTCCTGATGCTGGCGCTCGTGCCGATGCCGCGCGCCCGGGAGCGGGCCGCAGACGCGGATGCCGGAGCCGCGGAGGACGCCGCGGTGCTCCCCGCGAGAGGCGGCAGCCTGAACCTCTCCCGCGACGTCGACGACGGCATCGTCAGGCGGGCGCAGCCGGTGCCCGACAAGGCGCCGGTGTCCGGCGATGCGAGTGGCGACGCGTTCGGGCCCATCGACTTCGGCCTCGACGTCCCTGTGGCGGCCAAGGCCCCCGATCTCGAGGTGGTGGCCGACCTCTGCTCGTCAATGGCGCGGGTGCAGGATACGCGCGAGCTGCAGGGGCTCCTCGAACGCACCGCCAGGGCGCTCGATGCGTCCGGGGTGATCGTGTGGATGCCCGACGGCCCGCAGGGCAGTCTCCGGCCCGTGCTCGCCCACGGGTACGCCTCGCTGTCGCTCTCGCGCATGGGCATCATCCACCCGGCCGCCGACAACGCCACGGCCACGGCCTTCCGCACCAAGAGCGTGGTGGTCGTGCCCGCCGAGGTGCTCGCGAGCGGCGCCGTCGTTGCCCCGTTGATCAGTTCCGAAGGGTGTTCGGGCGCGATGGCCGTCGAGCTTCGCGAAGGCGTCGAGGCCACGCCGCAGGTCCGCGCCGTGGCCACCATCCTGGCCGCCCAGCTCGCGACGATGTTCACGCCAGTGGCGGTGACGGCAGCTCCGAATGCGGTGGCTCAGGCGGCCGACAGCCTGTCGTGAAGGCCCGTGTCGACTGAAGAGGTCCTCGACCCGGCGATTGTGGCCGACTTGCGCCGGGCCCGGGACGCGTTCGGCAATCCCGAGTTCATCCATCAGCTCGTCGGGCTGTTCCAGACCGGTACGCCCGGGAAGCTGGACCGGGTGCGCGATGCCCTGGCTGTCGGGGATGCCGCGACCGTCGGGCAAGTCGCCCACGCGCTGACAAGCAACTGCGGCATGCTGGGCGCCTCGAGCATGGCCGCCGCTTGCGCGCGGATGGAGGAGGCCGCCTCCAGGGGCGATCTGGCCTCCGCCGCCGCCGCGTTTCAGGAAGCGTCCCAACAGCTCCCCGCCGTCCTCGCCGCCCTGTTGCAGCTCTAAGTCCCGAGTCCCGCCTGCCGCGCCGAAGCCGGCCGGTAGGCCGTTCGGCGAAGGCGGGAGCCCCGTCCTCGGGCGCGGTCCTGCCCGAGCCGTTTCCATCTGTGCTCGCGTGACCTTCGCCTGTCCTCGCTCCGCCCTTCGGCGGAGCTCAGGGCGCCCTGAGGCTCTCGAAGGGCGCTCGGATGGAAAGCGGCTCGGTCACCCACGCCCCGCGGTCGGCTGTCCTACGCCGGCCGGCCGACGACGACGGCCCGGCGTGCCGGGGCTTTGCGCGGCTCGAGGGTTGCCTTGAGCGACAGCGCCTTCTTGTCGCGCGTCGCGCCGATGGTGACATCGCCTTCCTTGTCGGCCAACTCCTTGATCAGCTCGTCCGGCGTCGTGACGGCCTTGCCGTTGACGGTGCCAATCACGTCGCCGGCTCTGAAACCGGCCTTGGCGGCGGGCGAGTCGGCCTTGACGCTATTCACCAGGAGGCCGTCGGTCACGCCGAAATAGGCCGCCAGTTCCGGTGTCAGCTCCTGCACGTTCACGCCGAGGCGGCTCCGACCGACCGTGAACGAGAAAGCGCCTGGCCAATTGCCTTCGCCGTGCCACTGGAGGATGTCGCCTTCCGGGACCGGCATCGGCGTTCTCTGCTGCCACCGCGGCGCGCCGGCCGGCGGGATCGGCTGTCCGGGCGCGGGCACCCGCTCCTCCCAGGTGAACGTGCTGCCAAGGGCTGGCGTCCGGCGCTCGAGGCTGAACTGCTGGACGTTCTCGGCCTCGGCTGGCGCCACATCGAGGTCCATGCGCTTGCCGTCGCGCATAACGCCCATCTTCACCGAGCGGCCGGCCACGGTCTCGCGCACGAGGCGCGTGAACTGGACCGCGCTGCGCACGCTTTCGCCATCGAACTGCACCACCACGTCGCCGGCCTTCACGCCGGCCTTCTCGGCGGCCGACGCGCTGGTCACCTCTTCAACCACCACGCCGTTCGGTGTCGAAAGCTTGAACCTGGCGAGATCCTCCTTGCCCAGATCGCGGATCTCGACGCCGAGGCGCGGCCCGCCGCCCAAGGCCGCGATCATCGGCGCGCCCTGGATGGCGTGGGTCGTCACCCTCTGGCCCCGGCTGCCCGGCTCCTGGCCAGCCGCCGAAACCGCCCGTGTCAGCCCGATCGTGCCCACCGCCGCGGCCACCAGCACCGCGAGCGCCACCCCAATTGCCTTTCCTGCGCGCATAGTTACCTCCTGCTTCCGATTGCACCAGATCAGACGCCAGGCAGGGTGGGTTGGCCGGGATTCGGGACAACGACAGGAACACCGCCGGGAACCAGATGGACGGGCGGGTTACGGCGAGGCCCCTCGAACCGAGCCGAAGCCCGCCGGGCCGTCCAGACGTCCGGCGTCGCGAGCCCCTAGCGCCTAGTCCCTGGCCCCTGTTGGGCCGATAACCCCAAGGTATGGTGCCTCAAGACCCGACTGCCGGCCCGGCCCTGCCCGATCGCGACGACCCGGAAGCGGCCATCCGCGACGCGCGCCAGCGCTTCCTGGCGACGTTCCCGAAACGGTCCGACTCGATTGGCCTGCTGCTCGCCACCGTCTCCACCATTGGCGCCCGCGGCCCGGTGCTCCCGCTGCGACACGCCGTCCACCGGCTGACGGGCCTGGCGGGCATGCTGGGCTTCCCCACCGTGTCGGCCCGCGCCCGCGACCTCGAGCAGATGCTCGACCTTCTCGACACGGGCGCGTTCGACGCGAGCCGCGCCAGCCTGCTGTTCGAGGCCCTCGAACTGGCGTTCACCGACGACCTCGCGACCCCGCCCGACTGGGTGGGCCCGGGCGCCCTCGCGCGCGGCAGCGGCCTCATCATGGTGGTGGAAGACGACGAGGACCAGCGCGAGGTGGTGTGCATCAACCTCGAAGCCGCCGGGTACAAGACGCTGCAGGTGCCGGACGGCGACACCGCGATCGCGGCCGCCCGCGCCGGCAAGCCCGCGCTGATCCTGCTCGACGCGAACCTCCCGGGCGTGGATGGCTACACCGTGTGCCGGCTGCTCAAGGGCGACGCCGCGCTGGCTTCGATCCCGGTGCTCTTCATCACCACGCGCTCGAGCCTCGACGACCGCGCCGTCGGCCTCACGCTCGGCGCCGACGACTATCTCGTGAAGCCGGTCGACATGTCGGAGCTGATGCTGCGCGTCCAGGTGCTGCTCGCCAGGCTTGCCGCGACGAAGCCGAGGGAGGAAAGCGCCGGGCCAGCCAGGGGCTAGGGACCAGGCGCTAGGCGCTAGGGGGAAGGCCGTGAAAGTTCTGCTCGCTGAAGACGAACCCGACGTCCAGCTCATCGCCCGCCTGTCGCTCAAGAAGGCCGGGTTCGCGGTGGTGACCGTGGGCAACGGCGTCGAGGCGCTCGAGCGTGTCGCCGACGAGCGTCCGGAAGTTATCCTCCTCGACTGGATGATGCCCGACATGGACGGCTACGAGACGTGCCGGCGGCTGAAGGCCGATCCCGCCACGTCGGCCATCCCCGTGATCTTCCTTACCGCGCGGGTGCAGGAAGCCGAGGTGGCGCGCGCGATCGCGCTTGGCGCCGTCGGGTGCATCGGGAAGCCGTTCGACGCCCTCGCGCTGGGCGCTCAGGTGCTGGAGTTGCTGAGACCAAGGTGAGCATCCGCGCCCGCATCTTCTCCGTAGTCGGCGTGGTGATTGCCGCCGCCTTCCTGCAGACGCTCATCGTGCTGCGGGTCGAGGATCGGCGCGCGACCGCCGCGGCCGCGCTCGACCGATCGATCTGGCGGCTCGAGAATCAGGCCGATCTGGGGCGCCTCATCGTCGAGCTCGACGCCTCCGAGAGCGATCGCCTGTGGGGCCTCTACGAGCGCACCGTGGCGCTCATGCTCAACGTGCTCGACTCCCCCGAGTCGAAGCGCGAGCTTGCCGCGGTTGACGCGCTCGTGCGCGGCTGGCGCGCCGCGCCGCCCGGCGACGGCCGCGCGGCGATGATGGCGCGCATCCGGAGCGAGTTCGACCGCTTCGTCACCCGCGAGCGCGGCCGCCTCGGCGAGGAGCGCGTCAGGGTGAACAGCCAGTCGCTGCAGTCCACGCTGCTCACCCTCGGCGTCCCGGCCGTCGCCATCGTCATGCTGCTCCTGCTCGTGGCCTTCGTGGCGCGCATCCTGCTCGATCCGCTCGCGGCGATCGCGAACTCAGCGAGGCAGATCTCGGGCGGCAGCTTCGACGTGACGCTGCCGCGCGAGTCGAAGGACGAAATCGGCGATCTCGTGCGCGCGTTCCGCGAAATGATCACCGGCGTCCAGCGCCGCGAGCGCGAGGTGACCGAGGCCAGGAACAAGGCCGAGCGCGAGCACGAGCGCCTCAAGGCGACGATTGAAACCGTGCCTGTCGCGCTGGTCATCCTGGACGCGGAGACGGGCCGCATCGTGCTGCGCAACCGCGCCGCCGGCGCGCTCATCGGCATCGAGCCCGACGATGACGCCGGGCGCGAGGCGTATTGGAACGCGTTCCGGGTGACCACGCGCGAGGGGGCGCCCGTGGACGTGCGGGCGTGGGGCGCCGCGCGCGTGCTGCGGGGCCAGACGATCGTCGGCGAGGAACTGGTCGTGCGGCACCCGGACGGCCGCGAGATCCCCATGCTCGTCAGCGCCGCGCCGCTTCACGAAGAGGACGGGCGGATTACGGGCGGTGTGGCGGCGTTCCAGGACATCACGAGCCTTTACGAAGTCGACCGCCTGAAGAGCGAGTTCGTGTCGATCGTGTCGCACGAGCTGCGCACGCCGCTCACCTCGATCAAGGGCGCGCTGCAGTTGCTCATCGACGAGAGCGTGGCGGCCGACCCGGACCACTCAATCCTGCTCAACGTGGCGCTCTCGAACACCGAGCGCCTCGTGCGGATCATCAACGACATCCTCGACATCTCGAAGATCGAGGCCGGCAAGCTCGAACTGAACGCGCGGCCGCTCGCGGTGGCCGACGTAGTGAAGCACTCGATCCAGAACGTGGATCCGATCGCCCGCGGCGCGCTGGTCACGCTGTGCACCGACATCGAGGCGGGCGCGCCCGCCGTCCAGGCCGATCTCGACCGCATCATCCAGGTGCTGGTGAACCTGCTCTCGAACGCGCTCAAGGCCGCCCCGCCGCGCTCGGAGGTCACGCTCGCCGCCAGGAGGGCCGGCGGCGGCTTCGTGGCGTTCTCGGTAACCGACCGCGGCGCGGGCATCCCGCCCGACAAACTCGGCCTGCTCTTCCAGAAGTTCCAGCAACTTGCCGGCGCCAACACCCGCAAGGCCGGCGGCACCGGCCTCGGCCTCGCCATCGTCAAGGCGCTGGTCGAAATGCAGGGGGGAGCGGTGACGGTGGAAAGCACCGTCGGTCACGGCTCGACATTTACCGTGACGGTGCCGGTGGCGGAGTAAAAGCAAGAAGCAAGAAGGGCTCACTGACGATTGTCAGTAGCAAGAAGCAAGAAGGGCTCACTGACGATTGTCAGTAGCAAGGAGCCAGAAGAGCTCACTGACGATTGTCAGTAGCAAGGAGCCAGAAGGGTACACGCTGCATCGGCGGTTCTCCTTCTTCCTTCTTGCTTCTGTCTTCTGTCCCTATATGCCGTACGTCCTCCGCAGCAGCCTCGCGATGCGGAGCTTCAAGTCGACAGGCTGGAACGGCTTCGCCATGTAGTCGTCGGTGCCGATGAGGTAGCCCTTGGTGCGGCTGTCCTGATCGGCGTTGGCGGTCAGCATCAGAATCGGCACAAACGCCGTCCGCACGTCGGCCCGCAGGGCGCGGCAGGTGTCGAAGCCGTCCATGCGCGGCATCATCACGTCGAGGACCACCAGGTCGGGCGTGGCCTCTCTGGCCTTCTCGACAGCGGTCATGCCGTCTTCGGCCTGCACCACGTCCACCGGCACCTGCAGCTTGCGCAGCGTCGCGCTCACGATCATCCTGATGTCGGCATCGTCATCCACCACCAGCACGCGCAGGGGACGGCTGCCAGCCAACGGATCGACCGCGGGCCGCGGCGGCGGCGGAGCCGGCGCGGCTGCCGCGGTCGGAGCGGGCGCGGGTGTCTGTGGGGCCGGCGCGGGCGCAGGCGGCGCCGGAGCCGGGGCTGCCGCTGGAACTGCCTCGGGAACCAGTTGCCCGGCCCCGGCGTCCAGATCCACGCCGATGAACTGCTCGCGAAGGACTTCCTCGGGTACGCTGAACGCGGGCGCCGGCGCTTCTTCGTCCCGCACCACCGTCCGCCGGTTGTATTGCGCGTCGTCCACCATCGGCACGGGCGGCGTCGCGCCGCCGGCTGTCGCCCCGCGCTCGGCGTCGAGTCCGTCGGCCGTCGCATGCGCCAGAGCGTTGGTGTTGCAGTACGGGCAGAGCTTCCAGTCGAGGCGCAGCGTCTGGCCGCAGCCCGCACAGTTCGTTTTGAGGCTCCGCCGGCAATACGGGCACGTGGAGAAGTCGGCCTCGATGAGCGCCTGGCATCCCGGGCAGGGCACTTCGTTCTCGTCCACCTGCACGACGCGGAGCACCTCGTCGGGCGACGTGATGCCCGCTTTGATCTTGGCGAGGGCGTCTTCGCGCAGCGGCACCATGCCGGCCTGCCGCGCCGCGAAGCGCAGGTCGGCCTCGCTGCCCCGGTCGTTGATGAGCTTCCGGATCGTGTTTGTCGGCCGGTAGAACTCGTACACGCCGATGCGGCCCGAGAACCCCGTGCCGCTGCAGGCGGTGCAGCCGCGGCCCCTGAAGACGGGCGTCGCATCGTCGAACATGCCCGCGCGGTTCCGCACTTCCGTGCCGGGTTCGTATTCCTCGCGGCACTCGCTGCAGACCCGCCGCACCAACCGCTGGGCGATCACCATCGTGAGCGACGAGGCCAGCACCGCCGGGTCGATGCCCAGGTCCAGCATGCGCGTGACGGCGGCGACGGCGCTGTTCGTGTGCAGCGTGCTCAGCACCATGTGGCCGGTCATGGACGCCTGGCAGGCGATCTCGACCGTCTCGCGGTCGCGCATCTCGCCGACGAGGATCACGTCGGGATCCTGGCGCAGGATCGACCGCAGGGCGCTCGCGAACGTCAACCCGGCTTTGGGGTTCACCTGCACCTGATTGATGCCGGGCAACTGGTACTCGATTGGGTCTTCGACCGTGACGATGTTGACTTCGGGCTTGTGGTGGCGGGCGAGCAGGGCGTAGAGCGTGGTGGTCTTGCCCGACCCGGTGGGTCCGGTGACGAGGATCATGCCCTGCGGCTGCGCCACGGCGCTCTCGAGCAGCGTCTGCTGGGTGGGCAAGAGCCCCAGGGTATCGATGTTGGGAGCCGAGGCGCCGCCGAGGATGCGCAGCACCATCTTTTCACCGAAGTGCGTGGGCAGCGTCGAGACGCGCAGGTCGATGGAGCTGCCCAGGTAATGCACGTTCACGCGGCCGTCCTGCGGCAGACGGCGCTCGGCGATGTCGAGCTTCGCGAGGATCTTCAGGCGCGAGACAACCGGCCCGTGCAGCCACTTCGGGACCCGGGTGTAGTCGCGCAGCACGCCGTCCACGCGCATACGCACCTGCAGGTCGTGCAGCGCCGGCTCGATGTGCACGTCGCTGGCGCCGGTCTTCAGCGCGTCGTAGATGACCAGGTTGCACATCTTGACGACGGGCGCCACGGCAGCCGCTTCCATGGAGTCGGCCATGTCGAGAGACACTTCGGCGCTGTCCTCGGGCACGATCTGGATGTCCGGGGCCTCCGGCACATTGGACAGGAACGTCCCGATGCGGTCCTCGGCGCCGTAGCGCTCGTCGATGCCCTCGAGCACCTCCGACAGGGCCGCCGCCACCGGCTTCACCGTCGAGGCCGCGGCGAACTCGATGTCCTGGATGGATCGGTAGTCGGTGGGGTCCACCATAGCCACCACGAGCATCCGGCCCTCGATGGCAAGGGGGAGGCACTGGTGTTTCCGGGCCAGGCGCTCGGGCACCTTGCGCAGCGCCTCTTCGTCGAGCAGGAAGGCCCCGACCCGCGCGCGCGGCACCTGGAGGCGTTTGGTGAACGAGTCGGCGATGGCGTCCTCGGGGATGCGCTCCTCCTTCACCATGATTTCGATGAACGATCCGGCGCCCTGGTCCACCCGCTCCTGAACCCGACGGAGCTGGATGTCGGACGCGAGCCCGGAATCACGCAGCAGGCTTTCGAGCTGTTTCGACATGGTTGCCGCCAGTGTTACCCGTTGAGGTCACCCGGACGTCCGAAGGACAGGACGCCCGGGAATGGTATCGGCACATCCGGGCCAAATCCTGAGGGTAAGCGGGCGGCACGGCTCTTGAAAGAGAGGAGGGCAGGCCGCGTCGAGTCAACGGGGTGGGTCAACAACAGGCAGGCGCTGGCATCACTACCCCGGCCGGCAGGGCGATTCGGCGCGGCTCATTTC
>Ga0209254_10001509_pt1 | contig 20927 bp, 18 predicted proteins | sample FrelakmetDIP11DI_FD_187148 | JGI IMG/M metagenome (GOLD analysis project Ga0209254, IMG submission 187148) | Freshwater lake sediment microbial communities from the University of Notre Dame, USA, for methane emissions studies - DIP11 DI (SPAdes)... | ecosystem: Environmental > Aquatic >...
AATTAATGCCCGCATGGGTTGCCAGGGATTTCCTGCCACCCGGCAAAAGGCTCGGACTTTCAGAGAAAGAATATGATGTGGGCGAAAGAGGGTTCATTTGCGAAAGATGGCTTGCTTCAGTAACATTAGCTGATAATGCAAAAGGTCCCGAAGATGAAGGGCTCAGCTACCTTAAATTGGATTCTAATGGGAGTATTAATTTAAAAGATGCAGTATCGTCTGCAGGTGACCTGATAATGGGCAAAGAATATGCAAACACTCACACAGGGTTGGGGAGGCTTGCAAAGATATATGATTTTGCATCAAGGATCCAGTACCATATTCATCAGATGCAAAAGGATGCATGCCTTGTTGGCAAGAATTCCAAGGATGAAGCTTATTACTTTCCAGAGGATGCAGATACCGGGGCGCACCCTGAGACTTTTTTTGGTGTCCACCCCTATATCGTGGATGAGAAGAAATATGATATACTTCTGCCATATCTTGAAGAATGGAAAGACGACCTGATTCTAAGGCATTCCAGGGCTTACCTTAATGTTCCGGGCGAAGGGTTCTTCTTACCCTCCGGTGTGCTTCATGCGCCGGGGACAGCTCTTACAATAGAGCTGCAGGAAGACTCTGATGTTTTTGCAATGCTCCAGGCTTTAAATGCGGGCAAAATCATATCAAAAGACCTTCTCTTCAAGGATGTTTGCAAAGCGGACAGGGAAGCCAAAGGTGAAAGAGCGATAATTGAGCAGATCAATTGGCCTGACAGCGGTGATCCCTACTTCTATGAAAATCATCACCTGCCGAATGTTTTTGTCGAAGAATCAAGGCAGCCGGGCGGCGAAGAGCACTGGATCTATTATAATACCACCAAGTTTTCCGGCAAGAGGCTGGTAGTGAAAAAAGGTCAGAGTTTTACTTTTACAGAAAAGGGTGTATTTAATATTCTTGTCTGGAGAGGCAAGGGAACTTTCGACGGGCATAAGATCGAAGGCGGTAATTTTGATTTTGATGAACTCCTGATTTCCCATGACAGGGCCGTAAAACCCATTACCGTAAAAAATGATGGCGATAGCGATCTTATGATTATTAAATTTTTTGGCCCCGATATCAATAAGGATGTTCCAATGCTGAAACCTTATAAGAAATAGAAGGAATAAAAAAGACTGAAATAAAGACTTATTTAAAATTTATAAAAATTAATGCAAAGGAGAAGAGATGGCTAAAAAAACATCAATCGGCGGATGGGCATATATCTGGGGCGGGTATTCTGAGGCGCCCATACCGCTTGAAGAAGTTGTAAAAAAACTTGCAGAACTTGGATTTGACGGGATAGAGATGGCAGCTTTCCCTCCTCACCTGGAACCAAATACCAGGGAAAAAAGGCTGGAGATAAAAAAATTGCTCGACAGTTATGGACTGGGCATATCAGGACTCGCTGCGCCATTTCCATCACCTGCCACTTCAAAAGAAACGGATTATCTGGATGCAGTAAAATCAAACCTTGAGATCTGTACGGATATGAACATCCCGAAGCTCAGGGTTGATGCGGTTGAACCACCTACAGGTATTCCCGGAGGAATGGATTATGAAACGTGTTTTAAAAAAGTGGCATCAGTCTGGAATAAGTCGGCAGAGCTTTGTGCTTCAAAAGGAATAAAACTTATCTGGGAGTTTGAGCCCGGGTTTTTATTCAATAAACCCAGCGAAGTTGTAAGGATGGCATATCTTGTAGATCATCCAAACTTTTCAATCCTGTTTGATTCCTGCCATGCTTACATGTGCTCAGTCCTGGCTTCAAGGCAGATGGGTCAAAAAGAAACCCTTCCCAAAGGAGTTGTCCAGTTTGCGTATATGCTTACAGGGAAAATAGGGCATATCCATCTTATAGATTCAGACGGCACCCTTCATGGAGATGAAACAAGCACACATGCGCCTCTTGGAACAGGACTACTTAATTTTGATGAGATTATCCCGGCAATAATTGACGCAGGATACGATGACCAGTGGTGGCCCATAGATCTATGTTTCTGGCCCAAAGCTCTTGATGCCACAGCAGGCTGCAAAGTATTCCTGGACGGTCTTATAAAGAAATACGGAAAATAATCTAAATGCCAACTTTACTTGTTAATAGGGCAGTTTATCAATTATTATTACGATAATTATTAAAAAAAAATCAAGGAGGCTAAATTGAAAGGTACAATGAAAGCCCAGGTCTTCTATGAGGCTGAAAAAATGACCATGGAAGACATCCCGGTTCCGGAAATCACACCAATTGATGTTCTTGTAAAGGTAAAAAGTGTCGGTATATGCGGTTCTGATATCTCATATTATTATGGACTTTCCCCGGTTGGGACTGCAACCGGCAAGGGACCGCTTGTATTGGGGCACGAATTCACCGGCGAAGTTGCTGAAGTCGGAAGCGTCCCTGAAATGCTTGGGCTGTTTAAGCCAGGCGACAGGGTAGTCGTTAATCCTGTCCAGAATTGCAATGCCTGCTATGCCTGCGCAGACGGGCAGACTCACCTATGCGCAAATCTATATGTTCCGGGTGTTACATCAAATGGCGGATTTGCCCAGTACTGTTCTTCAAGGTATACAGGATTGTTTAAGATTTCAGACGACGTCAGTTATTCAGCAGGTGCATTTACCGAGCCTCTTGCCTGCGCATATAACGGCATACGCAAGCTTGGAATAAGGATAGGCGATTTTGTTGCAGTTTTTGGTCCGGGAGCAATGGGGATGATGATGATACAAATGATCAAGGCCACGGGCGCCAGCAAAGTCGCTTTAATGGGAGCCGTAAACGATGACTGGAGGCTCGAACAGGGGTTAAAGGTCGGGGCCGATTATATTTTTAATACCGTTGATAAAAGCAGCAAATACTACACTCCTGACCTTAAAAAGACTATAAGCGGGCTTACAAAAGGAAGACTTGCAGACCGTTCCATAGTGCCGACCAGCGCAAATGCGGCATTTGAGCAGGCAGTAGAAATTGTCGGCAACTGCGGGACAATAGTACATTTTGGATTGCCAAATGAAGATGATGAATTTAAAATCCCGGCACTTAGTTTTCACACCATGGATAAGGAAATCCGCTCAGCATGGCTGGCGCCTCTTGCCTGGCCCGGAGCCATACGCGCCCTGGAAGAAAGGATAGTGAAAGTGGATACCCTCGTAACGGCCACTTACCCTCTGGAGAAAACAGAAGAGGCAATAAGGCTGTTAAAGACAAATCCTGGTAAACAGATAAAAATCCAGATAGAGGTTTCAAAATAGGAAACTGTACGGGGCATGCCTTGTTTTGCAGGACATGGTTTGTTTTATATGACTTGCTGTATTCAGCATTTGTATTCAGCAGATATAATTTGCAGAAAAATAAATAATTTATACTAACAGGGAGGGGTAAATGGACTATAAAATAACTGATACAAGTTATCAGAAAAAAAAGATGAACAGGGAAGAGCTTATAAAGCACATGAAGAGCTTCACCCTGGATTTAAAATTATCAGTGGGCATCTGGTATTTTGCTCCAGGTGGAGGCAGGTTCCACGAAGCTTATGTCCCTTCAAAAAGTATTGCCGAAAGAATCGAAATGGCCGCAGAAATGGCAAAATATGGTGTAAAGGCAATAGAAGCCCATTATCCAGTTGAAGTAAATGAAGAAAATTGGCACCTTTACCAGATGCTTGAAAAAGAGACAGGCATAGTACTGCAGAGCTGCTATCCGGCAATTTTTTATCCAAAAGAATATGAGTTCGGTTCTCTTTCAAACCCTATAAAAAAATACAGGGACAAGGCAGCAAAAACCCTGGTTGGCTGCCTCAAATTTGCAAAAGAAAGGAACCTCCACCACGCTGGAATCTGGCCAGGGATTGACGGATACACTTATTCACTTGGTACTGTATTTTCAGATATGTGGGATAATTTTGAGGGTGCTGTAGCAGAAGCAATGGATGAAGTGCCCGGTGTCATTGTGGCTATTGAGCCAAAGCCTTATGAGCCGGCGCCCAATAATATTTACAGGACCACTGCTGACGGGCTTATTGCATGCAAGGATATTGAATCAAGGCTTAAGAATAAGCTTAACAGGGAAATACTGGCTAAAGGCATACCTTTGATGGGTATGCAGCCAGAGATAGGTCATATCAGGATGGGTTTTGAAGATGCGCCTTATGCCATTGCCCGATGCTTAAGGGAAGGAAGGCTTTTTAATACCCACTGGAACAGCCAGCCTCTAGGAAACTACGACCAGGATTTAAACACTGGTGTAATAGAATGGCAACAGGCCGAAGCAATGCTATATGTTTTGAAAATGGCAGGATTTAGGGAATATTTCGGTATAGACATAAATCCGGAGAGGATGCCTTCAATTAAGGCAATCGAGTTAAACGCCATGGTTTTAAACATCATGAATGAAAGAATCGAAGCCTTTCCTCACGAAGAAATCATAGATTCATATTTCGATCCTGAAAACCATAGGGGAGATATTGAAATGATACTTGCAAAGAGCATGAAAAAATAAGGAATTCTTACCGGATTGGAGGAAAATTCATATGAGTCTTTTGGGAATCGATATTGGGACTACCGGCACAAAAGCTATTGCTTTTGATGAAAATGGAGATATCCTGGGCTCAGATTACAGGGAATATAGCTTACTTTTCCCTGAACCAGGCTGGGTTGAGTTTGACACCCCTGACCAGTGGCAGAAAATCTTTGAAGTTTTAAAAAACGTCAACTCCAATCCTGCTGTAAAGAAAGATCCGGTCACGGCACTTTCAATGTCAACATTTGGCGAGGGTCTTACACCTGTGGACGCCAGCGGCGACATTATTTTCAACACTATTTATTCCACTGATGCAAGAAGTATAAAAGAGCTGGAATTCATTTTATCCAGACACAGCGCCAAAGAACTTTTTGAGATCACTGGATACCCGGCAGGCTTTATATGCCCATTAAATAAAATATTATGGATTAAAAATAACCATCCTGGGGTTTATGAAAAAACCAGGAGAATTTTTTTTACAGATGAACTCCTGGCACAAAAACTGGGTGTGGAAGAGCCCAGGATTAATTATGCTCTTGCATCCAGGACCCTTTTCTTTGATATCCGTAAAAAAACATGGAGAACAGACCTGCTTTCGGAATTTGGAATCGATGAAGGACTTTTTTCAAGACCATGCCCCTCAGGAATGGAAATAGGAAAGATAAGTGATAAAGTAGCTGAGGAGCTTGGGTTTAAAAAAGGCGTTTCTGTAGTGTCCGGATGCCATGACCAGCCATGCGCAGCCCTTGGTACAGGAGCAATAAGGGGTGGGATAGCAGCAGATGGAATGGGCACTGTGGAGTGTGTAACAATTTGCATGGAGGAAGCTCTAACAAACGATGCGATGCTTGAATATAATTTTGGCTGCCAGGCTCATGGAGTCAAAGACAGGTATGTCGCACTTGCTTACAATCTATCTGCCGGAAGCGTAGTCAGATGGTTCAGGGATAATATTGCAGATGGCAGCAACCAAACCATAAGGAACATATCCTCAAGCCTCACATTTGAACCTTCCAGGATTTATACACTGCCTTATTTTTCGGCAACAGGCACACCTTATCTTGACCCTGTTGCAAAGGGCTCGATTATAGGGCTGGATCTGGGAACCACTAAAACTGATATTTTTAAATCCCTTGTTGAAGGCCTTGTTTTTGAAATATGCTTTAGTCTTGAGCTTATAAAAAAAAGCGGCATAAAAATTACCGAATTGCGCGCCACTGGCGGAGGCTCAAAATCTGATTACGAGCTAAAGCTCAAAGCATCCCTTCTTGACAGCCCGATTTTAAGAATGGATATAACAGAAGCCGGTTGTCTTGGTACCATGATGCTTGCAGGTGCGGGTACAGGAAGATTTACCCTTGAAGAAGCAATATCAAAGTATGTCAGGATAAAAGACAGGTTTGAACCGGATGCGGGAATAAGGGAAAGATATATGGATAAGTTTGAGAATTATAAGAAAATTTATAGTATCGTATCTGAGCTTTTCAGGTAGATGCTCTTGTATCATAAATATTCAGGTTGAGCTTTTTAAGACGGTTAAACAGTTTTTGTTTTATTACATGTACTTCCTCAGCAGTATCTCTTCAGCAATAGTCCTGATGTATTGCCTGTGCTTATTTATTTCCTGAGTCAAGAATTTTATTGCTGCCTTTTCTTCATATTTATTAACCACAGACTCTAATTCATTAATATCTTCATTGATATTTTTCAGCACATCTTCAATTGTTTTAAATTCTGTAGTCTTTGGATCTGATTTACTCTCCAACCAGGCTCCTTCTATTATTGATAATTATGTGTAATATATCGGCTGATTATTGATTTTTATTAATATTTTATTAATAATTTTTATAATATTATTATATATAAATTAATTGATTTTTTAGTTGTATTATGTTATATAATATTATAATAAATATTAATATATTATTAAAATAATTTTATTTTTTTAAATACCAGGCCTTGATAATAGACTTAATAAAAGATAGAAAAGAATATAATCAAGGAAGGCTTTTTATATTAAAGAATTCAAAAAGATAAAGTTAAGTGTTTTTTTGACGATATAAAGAAAATATAAATATTGAAAAGATGAAAGGAAATGAGTCCCATCAGCTGATTCTGACTAGTTAAGTCGGTGTCCAAAATTTGGGGTTCATATCAGAACCTACTTGATAATAAGTTAAATGGTTAATAAAAAAATAAAAAGTCATTTTTTGAAACAGAACGGCCAGGTTGCAATAGTGGTGGGTATTATGATGGTGGCTATTGTCGGAGCGCTGGCATATGTAATAGATACTGGTTCAGTATATGAATCACGCAGGACATATCAAACTGTTGCAGACTCTGCCGCACTATCGGGAGCCCAGGAATTGCCTGATGCAGCAGATGCTGGCCAGGCTGCAATAGATTATGCAGAAATGCAGGGAGTTTCTTCGGAGTTTGTTACTGTTGAAGTAACAGATACATTTGTTTCAAACGATACAATTAGGGTAACTGCGGCTGATATGGACAGACCTACATTTTTTGCTGGTATATTTGGAGTAAACTCAACAGCTGTTGGAGCAGATGCAACTGCAATGGTCGGTTCGCCTGAAGAATATAGTAATATTGTTCCCTTTGGAGTATTGGAAGATGATTGGGTTCCTGGCGAGGAGTACACGTTAAAATGGCCACATGGTAACACTGGAAATTTTGGAGCATTGGCGCTTGGCGGAACTGGAGCGAACAATTACAGGAAAAACATAAGGGAAGGCTATCATGGAAATTTGCACGTTGGAGATAAAGTAGACACTGAGCCCGGAAATATGAAAGGTCCAACAACTCAGGGAACAAGCGACAGGATTAATAATTATCCTGATTACGATTTTAATACCTTTTCAGAGCTTACTGTATTAGAAGACGGTGTATATAAATTAACAAATAGCTCTGATAGCCAGTTTGTAATGTGTCCTTTGATTAATGAAGTTCCTAATGGCCGAAAAGAAGTTACAATACTTGCATTTGTACCTTTTATCATAACAAGTGTATCAGGTTCAGAAGTACGGGGAACTTTTATAGATGAAGCACTGATTATAACAGAAGGCGGGATTGCTGCACTTGACGAGCATGGCATTAGGATAATAAGGCTAAAACAATAGAACCAGCCGGAGTTATAACATTTCCGGATTGTAAATAGATTTTTGAAAAAAGTTATTATTAGATTTTATAGTTATTCCTGCCATCTTTTTAATCCCATACATTGCTTAATCGGCTCCGCATTCAATATGATTTTAAAAAGTGTGGTATAAGTGTGGTATACTCAATAAAAAGCAGATTAATGTGCAATTTAATTCTACCCATTATAGTTTTTTATATTTCTAAATTTAAAAACAGGATAGCGCCGGTTAAAAAGTCATGGATAAAAATGGGGATACTGACGGAATGAATGAATCGGGAAGCAACCAGGTAAAAAATAACTTCTGCTTTTTTTGGCTCTCAAAATCGCCGGGATTCTTTTTAGCGCTCTCATTGCGAAAAAACGGGAATATGAAAGTCTTTTATGGGTCAAAAAAAGATGAAAAAGCATTGATAAACAGGGAAAAGTTTTTTAAAGAAATCGGGGCCCCTGGTGAAAAAGTCGTAAGCGTCAAGTCTGTGCATGGAGATAATATAGTAATAGTCACAGAAAAAGACTGCGGAAAATTTATTGATGGCGCTGATGGTTTAATAACAGGCTGCAGGGATGTTTATTTGTCGATTACCATTGCTGATTGTCTTCCTGTAATAATTTTCAGTATAGAAAAACCGGCAATAAGCCTGCTCCACTGCGGGTGGAAGTGCCTGGAAAAGGGTATCATAGGCAAATCAGTATTAAGAATCAAGCATAGTTTTAATATTGATCCCGATAATCTTTATGCAGGCATAGGTCCAGGGATAGGCAAGTGTCATTATGAAGTGGGGGTAGACTTCCAGGAAAAATTCATGGCTTACCCTGATGCTTTCCTGCAGAGACGCGGGAGGATCTTTGCAGATATAAAATCAATTGCGCAAAAACAGCTGGAGGATGCTGGTGTCAAACTGGAAAACATAGATACCAGCCCGGTTTGCACTTACTGTGAGGCAGACAGGTATTTTTCGCATAGAAAAGATAAATCAGAGCCTGTTAAAGCAATGATTGCAGTTGCAGGAATAAGGTGTGACTCTACTTGCTAAAGAGCTCGATAATACCAATATATCAAATAAAACTACACTAAAGCTGCATCAAGTTCAATTGGAGTTGCTGCCAGAGCTTGTGATACAGGACATCCCGTCTTGGCCTCGCCTGCAAATTTTAAGAAGGTTTTTTCATCAATGCCGGGAACATCTCCACGGGTCAATAGAAGTATTTTTGTTATCTTGAATCCATCCGCAACTTTATCTATATGAACATTTGCTTCTGTCGAAACCCTTACAGGTTTAAAACCATTCTGCTCAAGCATAAAGGACAGAGCCATAGAATAGCAGGCAGCGTGAGCAGCGCCTATAAGTTCCTCTGGGTTTGTGCCCTTTTCGTCGCCAAATCTTGTAGCAAAAGAATAGGCGCCTTTAAATAAACCGCTTTCTACTTCTACAACGCCTTTACTATCCATAAGACTGCTTTCCCATGAAGCCTTTGCTTTTCTAACAGCCATGACTATTACCTCCGAATTATTTTTAATTAATATTTTATATTTTTTGAATTATATTATCTTTTAATATCAAAAGCACTCCTTCAATGATTATAATTACTAAAAAACTTAAAAAATACCTTGACATTATCAGACTATCAGCCTGATAAAAACGTAATGATAGCTGGAGAAGGGTTTTTGCCTGAAGAATCTTATACTATTGTAATTTCAGGACCGGACAATGATTATAATAAAGAAGTTTCTGATAAAATATGCACAGATAAAAAAGGTTGTTTTAAATACAAATACCAGCTTGAAGATATATCAGAAGATTTTAATCCTGTTGGCACATATACTGTAAGTGTATTTGATCTGGCCGGCAATTTTATTGCAGGCACCACTTTCACTGATGGAACTGTAAGGTGGTAATAAAAACAGGTTATATTAGCACAATAGACCTTAAAGAAAATAAAAATACGGTCCGGCAAATCAGTTAACCAGGCCGTATTTTTATTGTTTATCTGCTTGCTACTTTAGGAGTACAAGGCTGGCAATCATGACCGCTATGCCTATGATGAAACTAAGAACAGGCAGATGGTTGTAACCATAAGAATGCGAAACCGGCAGCAGCTCATCCACTGAAATAAATGCCATTAGACCTGCTATCCCGGAAAGAATATAACCCAGGATTACAGGATTAAGGTATGGCAGCAATACAAGCGCAGTAAGCAGCGCTCCTATCGGCTCTACTATACCCGAGAGAAAAGACCATAGAAAAGCCTTGCCCCTGCTCCCGGTTGCTTTATAAACCGGCAATGAGACTGCGAGACCTTCAGGGATATTGTGGATCGCTATTGCTACTGCAATCGCTGCGCCGATTCTTAAATCAACAATAGAGCTATAAAATGTAGCCATTCCTTCAGGAAAATTGTGTATTCCTATTCCCAGGGCAAGAAAAAGTCCTGTCCGCAGAAGCCTTTTATTTGTGTTTTCGTTTATTTTTTCCTTCTGTCCTATATATTCATGAGGTATGAAATAGTCGATTATAAATATAAAAATAAATCCGGCTAAAAAAGCTATGCTTGCTTTTAAAAACCCGAGTGTTATAAAACTGGAAGGAAGAAGTTCAAAAAAAGATATCCCCATCATGATTCCTGCAGTAAAACCAAGCACAAAGCTCATTAATTTAGGGTTTTCCTTTTTAAAAAAAAGCCCCAGCAGGCTACCTACAGTTGTAGATAATCCTGCTAATGATGTCAGGAGCAATGCTTTTAAAACATAGGGGTCCATTTTAATTGCATTTTATTTTTAGCTGTTTTAAAAATTATTTGAATCTAATTTTTCTACATAAATAATACAGTATTTTGACAATAAGTACCCGTTTTTTTAAAATATATGTTTAACATTTACATAGGCTTTCCTGGATATTTCATTTCAGGAAAAGTTTTTCAAAAAATAAAGCTATTTTTTAAAGAAGAGGCAATAAATGGGCGGTATGGCAGTGGAAAAATCAGACTTCATAAGGGATATCATAAACCTGGATATTGAACAGGGCAGGAACAACACAAAAGTGCATACAAGGTTCCCTCCGGAGCCAAACGGATATCTTCATATAGGGCATGCAAAAGCAATATGCCTCAATTTTGGGCTGGCTCATGGATATGGGGGGCTCTGTAACCTGAGGTTTGACGACACAAATCCAGTCAAAGAAGAGTTTGAGTATGTGGAGTCCATAAAGAAAGATATAAGATGGCTTGGATTTGACTGGCAGGAAAGGGAATATTATGCGTCAGACTATTTTGAAAAGCTGTATGAGTTTGCAGTTGCACTCATAAAAAAGGGCAAAGCATATGTATGCGACCTGAGCGCTGAACAGATAAGGCAGCACAGGGGTACACTTACAGCACCGGGCAGAAATAGTCCATACAGGTGCCGGACAGCTGATGAAAACCTCAAGCTTTTTGAAGAAATGCGTAATGGAAGTTTTCCTGACGGCTCAAGGGTTTTGCGCGCAAAAATAGACATGTCTTCACCGAACCTCAATATGCGCGACCCTGTCATGTACCGCATACTTCATGCAAGCCATCACCGCACACAGGATAGGTGGAGCATTTACCCTACATACGACTGGGCGCACGGCCAGTCAGATTCAATTGAAAGGATCACGCATTCTATCTGCACGCTTGAGTTTGAAGACCACAGGCCGCTTTATGACTGGTTTATTGAACAGCTCGGAATACATCATCCCAGGCAAATAGAGTTTGCAAGGCTAAATCTTACCTATACTGTAATGAGTAAGAGGATGCTCCTTGAACTGGTGGAAAAAAAATATGTTTCAGGGTGGGATGACCCAAGGTTGCCCACAATCTCAGGAATGAGGCGAAGAGGATATACCCCTGAAGCCATACGCAATTTCTGTCAGGCTATTGGCATAGCCAAGGCGGAAAGCACCGTGGATATGGCATTCCTTGAGCATTTTATCAGGGAGGATTTAAACAAAAAGGCGCCAAGGGTAATGGGGGTGTTAAACCCTTTAAAAGTCATAATAGATAATTATCCGGATGGGCTCGACGAAGAGCTTGATGCTGTAAATAATCCTGAAGACCTTTCTGCAGGTACAAGGAAAATCCCGTTTTCAAAGATAATATATATTGAGCAGGATGATTTCATGGAAGAACCTTCCGCTAAATTTTACCGCCTGGGACCAGGAAGGGAAGTGCGCCTGAGATATGCCTATTTTATAAAGTGCCAGAATGCCATTAAAGATAAAAACGGCCATATATCAGAGCTTCACTGCACTTATGACCCTGCAACAAAGGGAGGAGATTCTCCTGACGGCAGGAAGGTTAAGTCAACAATCCACTGGGTTTCGGCAAAACACCGCATAAATGCTGAAGCCAGGCTCTATGAAAAATTATTTGCAGTTGAAAACCCCCTCAAAACTGAGCAGGAGGGTAATTTTAAGGATAACCTGAATGCAAATTCCCTGAAAGTCGTTAAAAATTGCGCACTTGAGCCTTCACTTGCTGCTTCAAGACCGGGCGATATCTTCCAGTTTGAAAGGCTCGGGTATTTCTGCGCAGATACTGATACAGCATATGGAAAACCGGTTTTTAACAGGACCGTTACTTTAAAAGATGAATGGGTACGGTTAAAGGAAAAAGCGTAAAAAGAAAAAGCATTTAATATAAAATGATTAAAAAATAAGTCGGAAATAATTCAGTTTATGGTATAAATATAATAATGAAACATCGCTGCATTAGTGACCGGGATTAAAATTTTGAAGGACATCAGGATTGCATTATAATGAAAAATTTAATTTTTAAATCAAGGGCTTTTTCTTTTTTTATAGTAATTATAATTTATGTTGCCGCCTTTTTTGGCGGATTTTTTATTTTCGGTTTGTCCGGCAGCCTGAATCCCCTGATAGCTTTCTTTCTTGCTGATATTGCAGCCACAGTCATAGTTTGGCTCGCTGGTATTGTTTTAAAAAATTCCAGCGTATATGACCCTTACTGGAGTGTTGCTCCTCTGGTTTTCATTCCAGCCTGGATTGCATCAGCAAAAGAGCAGTTTTTGCTTGTAGACCTGCTTTTTATTATTGCAGTATTTGTCTGGGGTTTAAGGCTTACTGTAAACTGGGCCCTAAGGTGGAAAGGTTTAGGCCAACAGGACTGGCGATACACTATGCTGAGGGAAAAATCACCGAAGATGTGGTTTATTACAAATCTTGTCGGTATAAATGTAATGCCAACGATTTTTGTTTACCTGGCTTTGATACCGGCATATTGCGCAATAACCCGGGATTTGAGCTTGAATGCTCCATTGCAGCTTCTAAAAGACTGGCAACCCCAAGACATGGCAAATTTGCCGGCTGCAATTGCAGGTTTTGTAATTTGTATTGCAGCAGTAGCTATCCAGGCTATTGCGGACAGACAAATGGATAATTTCAAAAGAGATGCCCATGATAAAAGCATGTATATTGACAGTGGACTCTGGCGCTACTCACGCCATCCCAATTATTTTGGAGAGGTTCTTTTCTGGTGGGGAATATGGATCATCCAGATGGGTTTTATTCCACAGCTATGGATTACTCTAATCGGGCCAGTCTCCATGACTCTTTTGTTTCTTTTTATCAGTATACCAATGATGGAAAACCATATAGCTGCATCAAAACCTGGCTATATTACTTACCGGAAAAAAGTATCTATGCTTATACCGTGGATGCGTTCAGGCAGGAAATGAGGGATTTTTAACTATTGGACCGGTTAAGTTCTAAACCTGGATAATTAATGGTCCAGATTAAGAATCATCAGGGCCTTTCACGTATTCACTCTGCCAGACAGGGTCAAATAATTCATGGAGCTCCATGCTGTATTCAACCATTTTTTGTTTGTATTCGGCATCCTTCCTGATTTCCATAGCCGGAAGGTCTTCATCCTCAGGGTCATATTCATCAAGCCACTTCATAAACTGCTGGTGGTGGTCACGGAACGGGCAGGGTGTAAGCAGGTTGCCAGGATCTTTCGGGTTGCAGGTCCCATGACCGTTTTCAGCCTGCCATTTCCTTATAGACGCAAAGAATGGCAAGTTCCATACATCTTCAAGAGTCTTGCCGTTATTATAGAGTTCGATTATATTTCCTGCGCTATATGGCGTAAAGACACATGGCATTACACTTCCGTTCCAGTCTACATAGAAATACCCTCCGTCTCTTCCTGCAGAAATACATCCTTTTACAAGAGTCCCATGGTTCCAGAAATCAATAAGGAATAGTTTCTTTCGTTCAATGACCCCCCATATATTCTTCCAGAATTCAAGTCTTTGCCCCGGGGTGGGCATATGGTTAAAATCTGAATTCTTCCCTATGGGCAGGTACTGGAAGTAAAAACCATAGAACGCACCCTGGATGTTAAAGAAGAAATCGAGGAATTCATCGCCCAGTATATCCTGGTAATTTTCGCGATTGACAGTAACAGATATTCCAAACGGAGCTCCTGCATTTCTCATCAGTTCCATTGCGTTAAGGACCTTTTCAAAAGCGCCTGCTCCACGCCGTTTGTCAGTTGCTTGCTGCAGCCCTTCCACTGAAAAAGCGGGAGTCAGGTTCTTATACGCAGCAATTTTTTCCGTTAAATCCCTGTCCAGCACCGTGCCATTGGTAAAAGCAAGAAAAAGCATGTCCGGATTTTTTTTAACTATATCCAGGATATCTTTTCCATTGGAGCGATATATAAAAGGTTCCCCGCCTGAAAAAACGACCAGCTTAATACCCCAGATCTTTTTTGCATCTGATATAAGCCTGTCCATGATCTCCCAGTCAAGTTTTGTACCATCTGAGGAAGCGGAGCTTGCGTAACAATCATTGCATTTAAGATTGCAGGCATGGCCCGGGCTTATTACAAGAAACCATGGCGGATAATACCCGTTTTCCCCGTAAAAATGTCTTACAGCTTCATTTGACTGCCGCGGTTTTGCCATGACATCAATCCATAAATTAAAGATAGCGTGCGCCACTTTCCGGTTAAGATTGCCGCTTTCTATGGAATGGACAAGTGACTGTATTATTGAAAGAGCAATCAGTTTTTTTTCGCGCAGGATCCTTTTGCTGCTTTTGGGAAATTGACTATTTTTACCTGGTTCGAGCGCTGATGCCACTTTTTTCTCCATCAGTCGAACCAGGTATTTCCTGGTTGGCCTTTTAAACATTAAATCAGCGGCCAGGTTATAAAGAAGGGTATTGGTTTTATCTTTTAAAGCACTCATAAGGCACTCATTAAAAACCTATTTTGTTTATTTTCCAAATCTTTAAATACTTGAAATATATGCAAAGCTTAATGAAATATTAATAATTAGACGTTTTATAACCTTTATATGTTTTATATTTAAAAATTAGCCAATTAATATTTAAGTTTTTACCAGTATTCTGCCGATAAATATTCTAGATATTATAACTATTATAATATCTAATATAAAGTGCCTTCAAACGTGATTGTATTGTCGGATTTTATATTATTTGTTATAAAATAGAGAGGCAAGACCAGACTGGAGAAGTTACGCAAAGATGACAAATATAGAAAATGTACCATTAATACTGATAGGCAGCTCAAAAGAAAACGCTGATAATGTAGCCAGCTCACTTAAAAAGTATACTGACCTTCAGGTTTCAAATGTTTCTACCGAATTAAATGACCTGAGGATGATTCTTGCTGAAAGAAGACCCTGTATCGTAATGGTAGGTCCTGATTTTGCTTTCAAAGATATAGAAAGTATAGTGAAGGACTATGAGTATAGCCTCAGGTTAGTGATGCTGATAATACTATCCGGCAAAGTCACCGGTGATTTGCTCAAGAATGCCATAAAACTCGGCGTTTCGGATGTGCTGCAGTTTCCATTTGATTTCACGGAACTGAAAGAATCGGTTGGGAAGTTAAATAAAATACTTAAACATATGCTTTTGAATATGAAGGAAGAATCAACATTATTTGGGAACAAAAACAATGCACGCGCTAAAACCGTAATGGTTTTTGGAACTAAAGGTGGCTCAGGAAAGTCATTTGTTGCCAGTAACATTGCTATCAATATCCGTAAACGTTCAGGCAAGAATGTTGTTTTGTTTGATTTGAATTATGATTACGGAGATGCATCACTGCTATTAAATGTATTTCCAAAGCAGACTATTTTTGACCTGTCCATGTTACTGGAACAAATAAATCCTGAATTTTTAAACAGTTTTCTGGTAGACCATTCGTCTGGCATAAAAATATTGCCGGCCCCACTGGATCCTTCACAGGCTGAATCAATAGACCTTTCAACTACCATTAAAATTTTTGATGCTTTAAGCAGGAATTTTGATTATATCGTAATCGATTCACCTCCAAGGTTTTCGGAAGAAGTACTGACCCTGTTAAAAAAAGTCGATCTCATGTGCGTTATTGCCAGCATGGATGTCTCAAATATTAAGAATCTGAAAATATCTTTAAAACTGCTTGAACAATTAAAGTTTCCTTCAGAAAAGATCATAACAATCGTTAACAGGTCAAATACCAAGGTCGGTATTGAGGTTGCAGATATTGAAGAAACAATATTTACAAAAATCGATATCCTGATACCAAGCAGCATAATGGTACCGCTTTCAATCAATAAGGGGAAACCGATTATAGATAGTTATCCCAGATCGACTATTGCGGCAAGCATAAACAAACTTACAAACCTTATCCTCGAAAGGGCGTAGACTCTATTAATTTCCTGGCCATACCCGCCATTTCTTCCCTGTCAGGTTTTAATGGCTTATTTGAGCCTGCCGGCCAGTCATAAAAAAACTTCGGTATTTTGAACCTCTCGATTTTTAAATTGAGGTATTTTTTCAGCTCCACAAAATCAGTTTTATTGTTTTTGGAACTCCTGATAAATGCAAACGGCACTTTTCCTGATATTTTATCTGGAACAGCCACCACAACAACTTCTTCAACCCCATGATACTGATGTATTGCATTTTCAATTTCTTCAGGATATATGTTTTCACCACTGCAAACAAACATAAGGTCCTTCCTGCCTGTAACAGTAAGATATCCTTCAGCATCAAGAAAACCTGTATCTTTTGTATAAAACCATCCATTCTTATCAACGGGCAGTAAAGTGCCTGGCGGCAAACAGTCCCGGTTTGGCCGGGAAGATGCCCCGGCTTTTGAAAGGTAGCCTTTAAAAAGGGTCATCCCTTTAACAAGTATTTCGCCATCCGGCGCAATTTTTAGTTTCCGGTACTTCAGCAGCCTGCCTGATGTCTGCATATGTTTTAAAGAATCTCCCGGAGACGTAGCTGTTATCTGTGATGACATTTCAGTAGAGCCGTATGACTTGAAGATAGGGAACCTGTTTTTTTGGCATTCCTCTAAAAGTGATGTTGACATTGTCCCGCCGCCGACCAGCAGAGCTTTGATTCTTTTTAAGGATTTTAATCCGGTATTATCCTGTATTATCCTGAATAACTGGGCAGGCACAAGAGAGATGTGGGTAGCAGAAGAATAATTTAGCAGTTGTGATAAAGAGAGGTCCATTTGTGCTGGGCTGTTTACTGCAATATTCCCCCTGCCTATTTTTGCGCGCATTAAAAGGGAAAGCCCGCTTATATGATAGAGAGGAAGGCTTAATAACCAGGTATCTTCCTCATTAAAGCCTATATTTTCATTTGAACCAAGGGCGCTGTAATAATGATTTGCAATTGTGTGAAGCGCTGCCCTGGGGCTGCCTGAAGAGCCTGATGTAAAGATTATGCTTGCACTATTATTCAGCAGGGATCTGATATTGGGTATGCAGACTTTTATAAGGGCCAAGGCGTCACCGGATTTGTTCCTGGCGCCGGGTTTACTTGCTGTGTCAAGCTCTTTAAAATGATATGTTTTTTTTATAAGATCCGGACTCTTTTTCCAGGGTATTATGCTTCCATCCCGGCGATATCCCAGTATCATTCGATTGCAGGATGCAATGCTTATCGCATCAATTATCTTTTGCAGGGGGTATGACGGGTTTACCGGCACAACCGTCGCTTTCGCCTGCCACAAATCAATTATTGCCCTTACATATTCGGGGCAATTCTCGCTTATTATTGCAATCCTTTCCCCGGGCCTTATTTGGAGCTTTTCAAGCATAACACCGCCTTAATCTAAAAGAACCAGCTTATTAAAATCGATATCCGTCAGAGCTTTTTCTGCTTCTGTGATGCAAAGCTTGCCATCTTTGACTGAAAGCCTGCCATTTATTATATCTGATTTAAACCAGTTCAGCGTATCGAGTCCGGCAGCAATTCCAAGAAGACCCTGGGCTTTTGCAAAAAGGACTATTGAGGAGATCCCAAGGCCGGTTTCAAAAGTGCTGCTTAAAACAGGAGTGACGCTTTTTCTGCGGCAGTAATCAATAAGCTCTTCAGACCTGTAAAATCCGCCGACAATTGTTGGCTTAATTATTATTGCTTTAAGAAAGGGAAAAGAGGTTTTATCTCTTTCTCTAAGGCTCCCGCCGGCAAAGTTTTCTTTACTGCTGCAGGCAAATCTACCATATTTATTTTCAAATTCCTCTATTGTCTCATCAAGCGCAACGGGTATTCCGGTTTGCTCGTAGAAACTGTGCAGGTCCTCAAGATTTTTCAATGGGTCTTCAATATATTCTATAAATCCATCGATTCCTTTTTGGGAGATTTTTCTGCCAAAATGTAGCGCTTCATTAAGGCTCCAGGAGCAGTTTGAATCAAGCCTTAATCTTAAGCCTCCGTTAAAAATATTGTAAAGTCCAGCTATCATTGAAATATCATCGTCAACGCTTTGCCGTCCCACTTTGACTTTAACAGTTTTATAACCTTCTTTAATTATTCTTGCTGCCTCATTCTGCATTTCATCCTGAGTTGCTTTAGCTCTAAAAGATATAAGGCCGTTTAGAGGGAGGTATAGCACAGGAGTAACATTCTCCCGGAGGATGCGCTGGCCTGGATTGAGCGTCTTTTGGCTTCCAGGTGTTTCTATATTTTTTTTAAGGCTGTTAATATAGCCCAGATTGAAAACTGCCATTTCAAGACCGTTCCGGACAGAGGGAAGCAGGCCTCTTTTATCAAGTCCGGGTTTTTGCAGGATTTTCTTATGCCTGTTTAAAATCATATCTCTTACAAGTTTTGCCTGGGCAGCAGCATCCTTGAAAGATTCACTGCTGAAGTGGGGAAGAGGAGATATCTCACCGCATGAGCGTGTTCCGCCAGCAGTTATGATTTCAAATATTATTCCCTGCCTGACTTTTAGCACATGCCCCTTTACTATAAGCAGTTTTGAAAGGGCAAGTTCATAGCTGTATAAATTAATAGTATTAACAGCTTCAGGCATTAAAATATTTAAATCCATAAACCCCGTACCTGTATTCATATTGCTGCAAATCATGGCATAATTATAGATTATAGAAATATAATTTTACAGGCAGGCAGGGAAAAATATTTGATGCGTGGTTTTAATTTAAGTTTTAAAGAAATACTTGAATCAAATAGAAAAATAAGTAAGAATTAATTGTTTAAAAAATAATTTTATAAACGGGATCATTTTAAAGCCGGAATACCTTCGATTAAAAAAGAGAGGTAACTGATGAATATAAAGAATAAAAAAAATATAATTTTTAATGCTTCAATAGTATTTTTACTTACAACAGTTTTTATTTTTCCCGCTGCCTTGACCGCCTGCAAAACTGAAAGCCCGGGTACTGGTAGCGAAGCTTCGGCAGCAACAGGACCTCTGGAAACAGTGACTTCAGAAACAGTTGCAGGAAGCGAAGAATCAAAAGAGCAGACTATTGAAACCCGGACCGAACCAACCAACCAGGAAGTAATCCAGGAAAGCATAATATCAGGGTTTAATGCGCTGCTGGAAACCGATCCCACCCCGGATAGATTAATTGGCTATATTGATGCTAATACAGAATTTGCCACGCCAGAAACAGTGGCCGTCATGCTGGAGGGACTTGAAAATTTGCAAAAAGTTTACCAGGGTATATATATGGAATACCTGTTTGAAGGTGACGGACAGCAGAAGCTTATTGAAGCTTTTACAAATGAGGATGAATTCATCATTGAGAACCTGGATAACATAGATGATGAAATTTTAAGAGACGACATCCGGAAAATGTTTGAAGGCGGCTTTAAGTTTATAAACCTTGAGGGTTCCTTTTATCCAATTATAGATTTTGAATACCTGAAAAAATATTCCGGTTTTCTTGACCAGGAATACAATGATTACCTGGATGTGAGGGCGGCAGAATCCAATGAGGTATATTCAAGAGATGCAGGCCTTGTAATATCGTGGGATGAGCTTGCTGAAAGGATGATAAATTCTGAAAAATATCTTGTAAAATATCCTGATGAGACCCCAGGGAAAATAGAGGTAAGCAAATTGTTCCTGGAATACTTTGCTGCATATATTTATGGCCAGAATAATACACCCACCAGGGACTATACGACTAATGTTGTTTTTGATGAGGTAATACAAAGTTATAAAAAAACAATTGAAAATAATCCCGGATCCACTGCGGTTAGTCTTCTTAAAGATTTTCTTGATGAACTGGAGAAAAATGACTTTGTCCTTTCTGATGATATTTTACAGGGCATTGATAAATATATTAATTCACTTATAAAATCTTATGAGCTTGATTAACCATATATGATATCAGAGCAATGAAAGTACCTGGATTATCCATCCGATCTTGCGCTCAACAGTTATATTAGCCTTATTGACGGCCAGTACAGGGAAAAATATGATGAGCAGTCCGAAGCCGGGCTTGTTATATCTTTGTCTGATTTTGTTGCGATTGGGGATATAAGCGGAGACATATTTAAACTCTGTCCTGGCTAATTTTATACTGAAGCAATCCATCCTGCCGAAAACAGCAGGCTGAATACAAGAAGTGCCCTCCCCGTTTCAACAAGCACCACAATTAACTTTTGGGGAGGAGGGGGCAAAGGTCTTGAAACAACCGTTCTTAACGGTCTAATTTCCAGCAATATGGCAAGAAGCGAAATGAGGCAAATGTAATAAGCCCTGGTAATTAACGTAATAATTACAGGTATAAGGAACGCAACCAGTACGCAGAAATAATACTGCGCCGCCCCGAATTTATAACCAAAAAGGATAATAAGATTCTTTCTACCTGCTGCGCGGTCGGTTTCAATATCGCGAAGGTTATTTGCAACAAGTATTGCAGTTGAAAAAAGTCCTGCAGCAATTCCCATGATTACAGGCCAGAGC
>Ga0209254_10001510_pt1 | contig 20925 bp, 19 predicted proteins | sample FrelakmetDIP11DI_FD_187148 | JGI IMG/M metagenome (GOLD analysis project Ga0209254, IMG submission 187148) | Freshwater lake sediment microbial communities from the University of Notre Dame, USA, for methane emissions studies - DIP11 DI (SPAdes)... | ecosystem: Environmental > Aquatic >...
GGGCTTCAAGCCGGTGCTCGCCGTGTATTCTACATTTCTGCAACGCGCCTTCGATCAGATGGTCCATGACGTTGCCCTTCAGAAGCTGGATGTGGCTTTCGCCATCGACCGTGCTGGTCTGGTCGGCGAAGACGGACCGACCCACCACGGAGTGCTTGACCTGAGTTACCTTGGTCAGATACCCAACGTGGTGGTGATGGCACCGAAGGATGAGAACGAACTTAGACACATGCTCGCCACGATGGTGGCATACAAAGGTGGACCGATAGCTGTGAGGTACCCGAGGGATCACGGCGAGGGTGTCGCCATCGACGACCTTGACCAGGATCGCGGATAGAAAAAGTTCTGGTTTGGAATTGTCCTGGGCCCACGCACCCAGCGTGACGAGGGCACCAAAGGCGCTCGTAATCAGGATTGCCGGCAGGTATCTGTTAACCAGGGCTGCGTCGCGAGCTCTTGCGACTCTCCCTCACCACCGTCATCCAGATGTTCTCGCGGAACTCATCCAGGTGCTGCTGCCAGAGCGACGGATCGGTGATGCCCATGTGGCCAGATCCGACGTGTCCAAAGCCAAGCTGCCAGGGGGACTCGGCATCGGTGCACTGGATGAAAAAACTCGCCAGACCGGCACGCTCGTTGTCCTGGTGGTCGTAGAGCAGCGACAGTACCCGCCGGCGCGGCTCCCCCGCCAGCACCATTGATGCGCGGGTCTCGAGCTCGCGAAGAACCGCCAGGAGGTGCGGCGCCAGGTCGCGGCACAGGTAGTCGATGTAGATGGAGGAATGGTGGCCGGTCGCTTCGCAATCATTGAAATGCAGGCCATGGCGGGAGCGGACCGTGTCGCCGTTTCGGTCCGTACTGGAATCGTGTCGCCTCGATTCGCTCATGACAAGCTGATCGTCGCGCCAGAGGCTCGCCTCTGGGAATGATGCCCGTCACGGTTAGCGAAGACCGGCTACGCAAACGGACCGGCTTTAAGGCCACATCGGGCGTAAAGAGCTTGTACATCACGGGGGTCAGCAGGATGTAGCCGCCGTCCTGCGGACCTGGCACCAGTATCGACTGGCTCGGCTGGACGAACTCCCGATACTCGACGAGCCTGCGACACGGCGGCCTGCGTGCGGAGTGTCTTGAATTCCTGTTCGCTGATTACGCCATTCTGCTGCACGGAGGGCTGAGACGGACCCGTGGTGACCACCGCGACGCCCACGCGAGTAGCCATGCAGATTTCCCCTACGAACTGCCGGTCATTCTAGCGACGCGCTTCAACCCCAGCGAGTTCGCGCAGGTGCTCGCCAAGCCGACGAAACTCCGCACCGCGAGTGGACCCCTGGCGCCAGGCCAGGCCAATCTCCCGGTGGTTGCGCCCCGGCAGGGGATAAGTCTGAACCCGGGTCCCTGCCAGCAGAGCCGAGCCTTCGGCCATCTCCGGAAGGAAGGTGATGCCCAGGTCGGCATCAACCATCTCGATCAGCGTCAGCAGGCTGGAGGCCTCGAAGGGGCTGATCTTCTCGGTACTCTTGAGCCGGCATGCGGAAATGGCATGCTCGCGCAGGCAGTGCCCCTCATTCAGCAACAGCACAGTATCCCGGTCGAGCCGGCTGTAGTTGTAGTTGGCGGGATTCACGAGCTTGGATCCGCGCCGACAGGCCAGACGGAAGGCATCCCGAAACAGGGACTGCACTTCGACGTTCTCCAGTTCGAACGGCAAAGCCAGCAGCAGCAGGTCGAGCTCGCCTTTGAGCAGCTTTCCGTGAATCTCCGCCGTGGTCCCCTCGTGCAGGAACAGCCGAAGCTTCGGCAACACCTTGCGCAGGCGGGGAAGCACCCTGGGCAGCAGGAAAGGGGCAATCGTCGGGATGACGCCGAGACGCAGCGGGCCTGCGAGCGGCGAATTCTCGGTCTGAGCGAGCGCCACCAGGGATTCGATGTCCCGGAGGCACAGCCGCGTCTGCGTCGCCACCTCCTGGCCGAGGGCGGTGATCGTGACTCGCCGGTTGGTACGGTCCACGAGGCGCACCCCCAGCAGGGTCTCCAGCTCGCGGATGGCAATGCTGAAGGCCGACTGGGACACGAAGCAGGCGGCAGCGGCCTTGCCGAAATGTCTATGCTCCGCGAGTGCCGCGAAATAGCGGAGCTGCCGCGTGCTGGGAATCCTCATGTTCGCTTTCCCCAATTGTTCTGATATAAATATTTGCCTTTCTGATTATTAGCCGGGAAGGCATCCTGTCGCCAGTCCCAACCTGCCGGAGTCCGATCATGTTGCAGAACCACGAAGGCCAGCGCGTCCCCGACGTGACATTTCGCACCCGCCAGGGTGCCGAATGGGTGAACCGGACCAGCAAGGAGATCTTTGCCGGCCGCACCGTCATTGTCTTTTCCCTGCCCGGAGCGTTTACGCCCACCTGCTCATCCACCCATGTACCTCGCTACAACCAGTTCGCGCCAGCCTTCAAGGCTCAGGGCGTGGACGAGATCGTCTGTATGTCCGTCAACGATGCCTTCGTGATGAACGAATGGCGGGAAGACCAGCAGGCCTGGGACGTCACGTTCCTGCCAGACGGCAATGGTGAATTCGCCGACCGCATGGGACTTCTCGTCGGCAAGGAAGATATAGGCTTCGGCCGCCGGTCCTGGCGGTACTCGATGCTGGTTCGGGACGGTGTGATCGAGAAGATGTTCATCGAGCCCGAGGAGCCCGGCGACCCCTTCAAGGTGTCAGACGCCGATACGATGCTGGCCTACATTGCTCCCAAGGCGCCCAAGCCGCTTGACGTCACTGTCTTTACCCGCAAGGGCTGCCCGCATTGCGTGCGCGCCAAGACCCGCCTGACTGAGGCCGGCATCCCCTTCGAAGAACTCACCCTGAACAAGCAGTTTTCCGACCGCACTCTGCGGGCCGTTGCCGGCGGGACTTCCGTGCCACAGATCTTCGTGAATGGCGCACGCATCGGCGGGGCTGATGACCTGGAGAGGTGGCTGGCCGCGCGCAAGTAATCGTAGGAGCGCCTTCAGGCGCGACCGCTATCTATCGCGCCTGAAGGCGCTCCTACGGGACGTTTCCGCAGGGGCCGACGCCTTCCGGCAGGACCCCCTCCCGCAGCAACTGGAGATTTACCGCCGCCCGCACATAGCCGGGATCCAGACGGAGTGCCCGTTGCCAGGCGGCCTCGGCGCGCGGCAGATCGCACTGATCCGCCAGGGCCACCCCCAGGTTGTTGAAGGCCCTCGCGTTGTGCGGCGACTGGCCAACCACATCGCGCCAGAATGTCACCTCGTCCCGATAGACCTCGTTACGCAGGTGCGTGGCCAGACCAGTGAGACCCAGCACGAGCACGAAAGCGATCACCGCAAAACGTGGCTGGTAAGTAGCGAGCCTGCGGATCGCGGCTGCGAGGAGCAGTGCCGGGCCAGCCAGCGCCACGTAGAGCTGTCGATCGTTCACGAGATCGAGACGCGCGAGCAGGGAGTTGGTGGGCGCCAGCCACAGGAAGAACCACAGGATGGCGAACGCCGGTAAGGGGAACCGGCGGACATTGGCAAGCGCCAGACCGCCCACAATCACGATCACAATTAGTATCAGAGCGCCGTCAACGTCGAGATCCAGGTTCACGGGCAGCGCCGGATCCGCGTTCATCCGGTCGATGTTCAGAAGCTGACCGGCAAGGTAGCGAATACCCTGGACCTGGGCCAGGAGGTTCCCGGTGACAGTCCGGGTGGCAAGGCTGGTGACGAAAAACTCGCGGTAGGCCGGCAATGAGAGGGCGACGACCAGCGCGCTGACCAGCAGCAGCCAGTGCAATGCGGTCCTTGCAAGTACACCGCGCCAGCGGAACGGGCGGGATGCGTCAGTAGCCTCCCAAAGCAACAACACCACCGGGACGATCGCAGCGGTTTCCTTCGTCGCAATGGCCGCGAGCATCAGCAGGGGTGAGACCAGAAACAGCTGAAGCGCGTGGCCAGGCTCTCCCCGGGCCTTCACCCAGACGGCGACGCTGCCGAGCGCGAACAAGGCGCTCAGGGACGTGGAGCGCCCGGACGCGTAGGTCACGGCCTCTGTCTGCACGGGGTGCAGCACAAATATCAGCGCGGTGGCCAACGCCAGCCACCCGGCGGTGACTGGGGTCTCACCGAGTTGTGCGGCAAAACGCCGCACCAGAAAAAGTATCAGCAGGCCATTACCGGCGTGGATCAGCACGTTCACGACATGAAAGCCCGCCACGCCTGCCTCACTCGCATGATTAAGGGCATAGCTGAGCTTCAGAAGCGGCCGTATGCCTGGCATAGATGCCCACCAGGCCGCGAGGTTCTGAACCCGGGGATCCCGGACAATCACGTCCCAGTCGTCGAACTGAAAACTGACCTGCAGTGCGTTGGCGTAGGCAAGGGCCACCAGAAGCACGAGGAGAAACGCCGGCCACCAGCGCTGCAGCGGGTTACCGGCGGCTGGCATCGAGCGCGGCGAAGGCATCGTCAACCAGAACGGCAGCGGACCACCAGCGGTTAGGGGCATTCAGCAGGATGATGGTCACTTCATCGTCTCCGCGGCGCACAAGGGCTGCAAGGCACTTGCCAGCGCGGCGGGTAAACCCGCTCTTCACGCCCACGGTACCCGGAACACGCCCCAGCAGAAGGTTGCCCGAGGTCAGCTGAAACCGCCGTCCGCCGATCGTGGTCACGACGGCCCCAGCCTGCCCGACGATGGCCGCGAACTCGCTATTGTCCATTGCCAGTCCGGACAGGCGCAGCAGATCGACGACGGACGACACGTGGCCTTCGGCGTCGAGACCACAGGGGTTGCGAAACCGGGTCGCGGTGAGCTTGAGTTGCTCGGCTTTGTGATTCATGCGCGCGACAAAGCCCGACACAGTGCCGGCGGCGTGCTCGGCGAGGGCCAGGCAAACGTCGTTGGCGGAAGCCACCAGCAGTGCAGTGAGCGCATCCCCGGCACGCATCTGATCGCCAGCCGCCAGCCCAAGCCGGGAACCGGTCGCCCCGGCGGCCAGCGGACTCACCGTGATGATTGCCTGCGGTACCCACTGCTCCAGGAGCACCAGGGCCGTCATGATCTTGGTCAGCGATGCGGGGGGCAGCGCCCGGTCCGGCGCGCGGGCCCAGAGCACCGCGCCGTTAACCGTCACCAGATACGCCGCGGCCGCCTTTGGGTAAGGGTCGGGCGCCAAAGCCGCTGTTCCCGGCAACACGCCACCCAGAAGGCCGGCCGCGACCAGCAGCGCCGCAGCGGGTGGCCGGAGCACGCGGTACCCCCGGCCCTAGCGTCCGAAAAGTCCCTTGAGGCGCTTTGCCCCTTCCTGCAAGACATTTTCCTTCGTCGGCACCGGGCTGTCTGTGTCGGCATCCCCGGCACCGTCCTGCATCATGCTGCGGGCGTAGGTGCTGCAGAAGTCCCGGTACTTTTCCGCCGGCGGACTCGTGAAGCCGCGGCCGGCACACTCGCGCTGCGCGATGGGCTGGGCCAGAGCGGGACATTGCGCCCCGAGGAAATTCAGGTCCTCGGTCGTGTTCGCGTCAGCACAGAGCCGCTCCCGGACCACCTCCGGCTGTACGCCGCAGAACTTCGCCGCTTCGGGCAGGGTACCGGAGTCCATCGTGGGTTCGCCCATGGGCTGACGGGAGGCCACCGTGCTGAACCCCGCCTTCGTGCCCAGGCGATCACAGAGCTGTTTCTTGTACTTCGCATCACAGTTCAAAGCCGCCAGCTGGGCAGGTAACATCTGCTCTGGCACACCCGAACACGCTTGGGCCAGGGCCGCCTGCCCCTGCGCCTCGACGGCCGCCACCTGCTTCTTCAGCTTGCTGGCGTCGCAGGATCCGATGCGCCTGCCCTTTGACGACATCTTCATCGTGTCGCCGCCGGCAGTCATCGTCACAACGGAGGAATAGCTGTCATTGCCCTGGTAAGCCATCTCGCCCGTGCCGGAGCCATCGGGACACTTCACCTTGTAGCTGAACCTGCCGGGCGAACGCTGCACGTCGCTCATCTGGCAGCGGTCGTCATTGCCCGCCATGGCCTCGGGCCCATCCGCGTTAGCCGGCGTGCAGACTTGCTGCGTGCTCCCCGGCATGTTCATGCCGGCAGCTTCCATCGAGGTCGTGACCTCCCATAGGTCGCCTGGCTCCTGGCTGAGGGCGGATGACGCAGCGAGGGTCAGGATCAGAGCGGCGATGGGGGTGCGCATGGCAGTCCTCTGGAGCAGTGGGAGCAGAATCCAAGTATATGCCTGGGGTCCTACTGGAAAAACCCTGCAGTCAGGGCACAAGATTCAGTTCAGCTCCGGCACTCCACAACCGTAGTCGAGTCTGCCCTGCAATCAGTCCAAAGGGCCCGCCATGCTGGATATGGATACGGTTGACCTGACCCACCGCAAGATCAACCTCAACGCCTCAAAAGCACGCGGGAATCTCTTGTAGTGGCTTCGCGACAAACGCCACAGCGTTCACGACCACCAGCACATAGATCACCAGCGCGCCGACCCGGCGGTCGTGGGTCACACCCCTGATGCTGCCCGCGATCCCATAGGCAGGCGCCAATACAGACAGGTTCAGGTACTTGAGCGTCGCCGCAGTACCGGCCAGCAGCGGCACCACCCCATAGTCACTCCCTGCCGGCGCCACCGTGAGCTGATAGAGGAACAGGTCCTCGAGAAGGTCGAATGCCGAGGCCAGCAACGGCGTCCACATCAGTACCTTGCCCACGCGCTGCCAGTTTGATGGCAGCCGGAGCGTGAGGAGTCCCAGCAAACCGGTGAGCAGAAAGCCGTAGCCCCAGGCGAAGACCAGATCCCCGGGGATCAGCAGCCCGGCGATCGCCGTGCGCTGCTCCGAACTGAAGGAACCGAGAACCTCCGCCGCCCGCCCGCCTGTGAAGGCGAGTTGCAGGCAGGTGAGCTCGGAAAGCCGCTCCCCGAGTACGGGAACAAAGGGCCCCATGAGGACGCCGGTGGCATAGCCGAAAATGGCGACGCCGAGCAGGGTCATCCCGGTAAATAGCCAAGTCTGTTTTGACGACTGATCCATACTGGCGCCGATGATCCGCCTGAACCCCGAAAAACTCCACCTCAGCAAGTGGACAGCCACAAAGCCTGTCCGCAAGGAAAAGCACTTCATCGTTACCGCGCTGATCCGGGACGAGCAGGAGACGGTCGTGAGCTGCCTGATCGAGGCCGTGCATAGTCGCAAGCTGCGGGAAATCGACTGGCAGGAGTTGAAGGATCCGGAGAAGTGGCTGCAGGGGTGGAGATGAACGGGAGGGGTCGCGGCTAAAGCCGCTCCTACGGTGTCGTTAGCCACTCCACGCGCCAGCCACTGCGCTCGTCGTTCTTCAGGTTTGTCCATAGCCAGGGCAGCAACGTGTTCAGCTTCTGGTCCAGCCCGAAGGGTGGATTCACCACGCACAGGCCGGAACCCCGCATGCCGTCGAAGCCCTCCGCTTCGACCCGCAGTTCCGCCTGCAGGATCTTCGGAATGCCGGTGGCCCGCACTTTCGCCGTGAAGCGCTCGGCCAGCGGGTGCCGGATTAGCGGGTACCAGAGCAGGTAAACCCCACCCGGCCACCGGCGATGGCAGGTTTTGAGCAACTCGATAACGCCCACGAAGTCCTCTTTGACTTCGTAGGCAGAATCAACCAGCACGGCGCCCCGCTTTTCCGGGGGCGGCACCAGCGCCGGGACGCCCTCGAATGCGTCCCGGTCGTGGATGTGCACGCGGGAATCCCGGCCGAAATTCCGGTGCAGCCGGGCGAGAGCTGCCGGATGCAGCTCAAGCAATTCCAGATGATCCGCCGGCCGGAGCAGATGGCGGACGACCTGGGGCGAGCCGGGGTACAGGTCCAGGTCCTTGCGGTTGGCATTCAATGCCCGGACCGCCGCGAGATAGTCCTGCACCTCGACCGGCGGCTGTGATGCCGCCAGCAACCGCCCGATACCCCCGGCAAACTCCTCGTTCTTTCGCGCCTCATTGCTGCGCAGGTCATAGACACCGGACCCGGCGTGGGCATCCAGCACGCGCAGCGGCGCGTCCTTCCGCTGCAGGGCGCGGACGACCAGCGCCAGCACCGAGTGCTTGAGGACGTCGGCGTGGTTACCGGCGTGGTAGTCGTGCTGATAGCTCAACATCTGAGACAATTAGGCCATGGGACGCATCTTCGAAACCAGAAAACATGTGATGTTTGCCCGCTGGAACCGCATGGCGAAGCAATTCACGCGGATCGGCAAGGACATCACTATTGCGGTCAAGGCCGCGGGACCCGACCCGGACAACAATCCCACCCTGCGCCGGGTTATCCAGAACGCCCGCTCCGTCAACATGCCCAAGGACAAGGTAGAGGCCGCCATCAAGCGCGCTTCGGGCAAGGACGTGGCGAACTACGAGGAAGTCATCTACGAGGGGTACGCACCCCACGGGATCGCAGTTCTCGTCCAGACCGCCACCGACAACCCGACGCGAACCGTCGGCACCGTGCGCAACGCCTTCAACAAGAACGGTGGCAATTTCGGCAGTACGGGCAGCGTCAGCTTCATGTTCCGGCGCATGGGCGTCTTCCGTCTCGACCCATCGGGCATCGATCAGGACGATCTCGAACTGTACCTGATTGACCACGGCCTGGACGAAATGGGAGAGAGCACGGGGGAAAAGGGGGAGCCCCAACTGGTAGTCCGCTGCAACTTTGCCGACTTCGGCCAGCTGCAGAAGGGCCTGGAAGACCGGGGTATCACGCCCCTTTCAGCCGAGCAGGAATACATCTGCACGACGCCCACGGAACTGCCGGAAGACCAGGCCCGCGACGTACTCGAGCTGATCGACAAGCTGGAGCAGGACGAAGACGTACAAAGGGTGTTTCACACCCTGATTTAAGAGGTACCGGGTTTGCAATCTTGCAACTTGGCCGCCAAGTTGCAAGATTGCAAACCCGGTACCTCTAAAAAAAGGCCCGGAGCGACTTAAGGTCGCTCCGGGCGCCAGATTCGATCGTTCGAGTCGGCCTAGTTGACCATGCCCTTCAGCGCCTTCAGCGGCAGGATCCGGACCTTCTTGGAGGCCGGCTTGGCCTTGAAGGTCATCTTTTCGCCCGTAAAGGGGTTGGTGCCTTCGCGCTGCTTCGTGGCCGGCTTTTTGACGACCTTCAGCTTGAGCAGACCCGGCAGCGTGAACAGGCCGCCGCTGCGGAGACTCTTGCGGATGATGCCGCCCACGGCGTCCAGCACCGCGCTGGCGTCTTTCCGGGACAGTCCGGTTTCCTTGGCAATGTGATTCAGGATGTCCGACTTGGTCGGCGCGCCACCGTTCTTGGCCATGCTTGAAATACTCCCTCGAGTTGACGAATTGATCGCGGTCCACAGCGAAATTGCTGGTTCCGGCGCAGAAACATAGAGTGTGCTGATGCTGGCTGCAAGCCTTTATTTCAGGGCCCGCAGGCATGCCTTGTGTTGTGAGGGGCTTTTCTGGCAGGGAATTCGGGCACTTCCCTGACAATTGGGTCGCTGTATCGAGCACTTTTCAGTCGACGCAAATTGACGCGGCGACTGCACCAGGTCGGAACGCGAACACGACCACTCTGCACGCGAATAGCACATCCGGGAACTTCTTCTGCACCGAAAAGCCTGCAATTACAGGGCTTTCGGCCAGCCAGCGAACTGGCACGAAAACTGCAAACCTCCGCACAGCGAGTTGGGACTGTTCCCCGCCATAGGAGCATCAGTGATGGAACACCGCTGTGGAGTGCGCCGGAATCTGGGGCTGACCGTGCTGGTCCGGCGACGGGGCTGGGCCGGGTCAGTGGTTGCCGAGCTGACTGACCTCAGCATCAGCGGCGCGTTTATCGGTGCTCCGCCCGGGTCGTTCCCGCTCTATTCCCTGGTCCAGATCGAAGCGAGTCGACCCGGCGCCGCCAGCACCCGACTGATGACCTGCAAGGCCATGGTCGCCCGTGTCGGGCCAAACGGGGTCGGACTGGTCTTCGATCAGATCCGGCCGCGGGGGCTGGCGGCGCTCTTCTCCCCCGCGGACCGGGTCCTCAGGCCGAACGTATCGCCGGTGCCGCCGTAGCGCTGGCCTTGCCAGGCACCAGCGGCACCGAATCCAGCACCCAGTTGCCCGACTCCCGGCGCGCCGGGCACGGGATCGCGAAGGCCACGTCGCCCTGCTTGCTCCGCAGGGCCTGCATGTCGATGCGCCAGCCGCGGCTTTCCCATTCCTTGCAGTGCTCACGATACCGAAACACCGCGTGATCACTGGGCAGCAGGATTTCCTTGTTGTTTGTATCGGGCGTGCGAATGGGGTTCAGGTTTTCCAGCAGGGCCATGTCCTCATTCACGATCTGGAGCGTGAGCTCCTCCACACGCTTGTCGTGCTTCTCTTCCATCAGCCAGTTGCGTAGGTTCAGGAAGAAGATCCGGGTGTGGTTTTCGTCGATGGGCTGCTCGAAAAGGTACTGGTGGAAGGCGTTGGTGGCCGTCAGGTCGATCCAGGTCACGAGCTGATTGGGGCCCTGGTACCAGGAGCCTGCGGCGCCGGTGCGGCTGCCGACCCGGTCACCAGCCAGCGTGGTATCCGCCCGTTTTTCGCCGAAGGGCAGGTAGAACTTGCTGCCCCAGGGAATGTCTTCCATCGGCGTCTGGTTGCGCTGGAGCTCGGCGGACATCTTCGGTGTGCCCTGGAGGGGATGGACGAACTCGTTGTGGATGGGGTCCATGCCGTTCTCCATGGAACGCTGGTAGTAGGCCCCCAGGTTCAGGACGTAGGTCTGGCTCTTCCAGCCGGGCTGGCCGTATTCGGGCACGTCGTACAAGGGCGGCCGCTCCGCCTCGGGAAGATCGCCGAGAAAAGCAAAGACCATGCCGTAGCGTTCCTGAACGGGATAGGCGTCCACTTTGGCCCGCGCGGGAATTTTCCCGTCCTCGCCAAGGGACGGCACCTTGGCGCACTTGCCGTCGCCGCCGAATTCCCAGCCGTGATAGGGGCAGGCCACTCTGCCGCCCTTGAGCTTGCCCTTGCTGAGAGAGCCGCCCCGGTGCACGCAGGTATCGGAGATCACGTGCGCAGCTCCCGCCTCGTCCCTGAACGCCACGAAGGGCAGTCCAAAGACCTGGGCCCGGAAGGGCTTCTCTCCCGTGATTTCAGTGGCAAGGCCGATGGGGTACCAGAAGTTGATGAACATGCTCGTGCTCCAGAGATTTAAGGCGGTGATCCGCTGCCAATGCTAGCGCTTTCCGGGACTACTCGGGCCCGGCCGGCGTCATAACCCTGTCGGAGTTCGCCGGCTGCCGCTCGCTGGATTGCTGTGTAGGAGCGCCTGAAGGCGCGAATGACTATTGATCGCGCCTGAAGGCGCTCCTACGGGTGCTCCTAGCGGTAGCGCAGCCGCTTGCAGATGTGCACGTCGCACTGCCCGCACTTTGGCACCGCACCACAAATGTCCCCGTGCTCGATCGACGTGAACAGCGTGAAGAGATTCGCGATCTGGCGAGGGTCCTGCCCGGCCTGCTCCGACCAGCTCTTGACCAGTGTATCCGCGTCCCCGGGGCTCAGCGGGGCGTGGGAAAGGCCAAGGCGCCCAGGCCCCACCAGCCTGGCCAGGAGGTCGGTTGCCGCCACTCTGGCCTTGACCGGCCCGCTGCCCGCCGCGGCGAGGACGGGATCCACGTCGACCTTGTTGCGCCGAAACGTGGCCCGGACCTGGTCGATGAGTTCCTGCGGGTGGGAATGCGCCCGATTGCGCCGGAACCAGTAGTAGGCCTGGGACATCCCGCCACCGACGAGGTCCGGCAGATCCTCGAACTCCTCCCGGGCAAAGAAGCGCTCCTGCAGTTCGGGCGCGAAGAACTTCAGGATGTCCTCCCGGCTGCGGCGCAATGGACCCATCCGGCCACTGGGCTGGCCCGGATAGCGGGGATGCCAGTGGAGCAGCACGAGATCGCCGTCGTCGGCGATGGACTTCAGCACGCGCTCCCGATAGGCGGGGTAGCGGACCGGATCCATGTTGTGCAACAGGCCGTGGTCCAGCACCAGGTCGAAGGGCTCCGGCGACACCCATTCCGTGATGTCTGCTTCCACGGCCCTTACCGAAACCCCCGCCTCCTTCGCCCGTCCCTGCGTGTATTCCAGCGCTTTCGGCATGAAGTCGAGGGAGGTGACATCCCAGCCCTTTTTGGCCAGGTACACCGAGTCCGTGCCAGCGCCACAACCGATATCGAGCGCGCGGCCCGGCTTGCGCCGCTGGCTGATCTCGGCAAGGAACAGGGTGGGCTCCCCGTGTGCCCAGGGCAGGTCCTGCCAGCTCTTCGCCCAGTCGTAGGTGGCGAAGAAGGTCTTCTTTTCGTGGGTGGTCATGGGGCTGCTCCTGAGTCGAGACGGTGCGATCCTCTCACAGACAGGAGGGAATGAAAGAGGACGACGTGGTAGCGTGACCGCCCTCGCCCCGCCCCGAAACTTGACGCATGCTGCTGACGAGCGCCTCCATCGCGATGCTTATGGCTGCGCAGAGCACTCCGCCGCTCCCTGTAACCCCAGCACTGCTCCCGGAGATTATCGTCACTGCGCGGCGCCTCCCGGAAGCCCTCTCGTCAGTACCGATCTCCGTGACGGCCTTCGACGCAACAAGGATCAACAGCCTCGGCGCCACGTCGCTCGATGAGCTGGCCCGCTTTACACCGGGCTTCTCGTTCAACTCGGCGGCAGGCCGCGGCCCGAATTCCAATCGGCCCATGATCCGTGGCCTGACCACAATACGAAACGGTATCGCCAACTCCACCGTGGCGGCAACCTTTATTGATGGGGTGTACCTTGGTGGCTCCAGCCAGTCGACGCCACTGTATGACCTCGAGCGTGTTGAAATCCTGCGCGGCCCGCAGTCGGCCCAGTTCGGGCGTGCCACTTACGCTGGAGCGATCAACTACGTCACTCGCAGTCCTGGCGAGGAACTCGCTGGTGACCTGCAGCTGACGGGTGCGGAGCACGACACGTGGCGCGCCAATGGCTGGCTCGGTGGTCCGCTGGCAAGCGACTGGCTGCGTTTCCTGGTCACTGCCGGATTCGACCACTACGGCGGCGAGTATCCGAACACGCTGGGTAACAGCACGGCGGGGGGTGAAAAGTCCCGCGACTTCAGCCTGAAGCTGATGGCCACACCTTCCCCGGCCCTGAGCCTCAGCCTGCGGGTCGCGGTACAGAATACCGACGACGACCCTTTCGCCACCTGGCTCCAGCCGCGCACCGCCAACAACTGCTGCTTCCGGACGGCCGACTCACCCCGGTCCCGGGAGTACTACATCGGTCGTGCCCTGACCTCGCGCACCGTCACCCTGAATACCGACGCCCTGGAGACGGTCGGCGACGCGGGCTTCCAGCTGGACCGCGAACTGGGCTCGCTCACCGTCAACTGGAAACTGCCCGTGGGCTGGACGTTGAGCAGCCTGACTGGTGCGGCCAGTGACGACCTCAAGCGGGGGTACGATGCCTCCTACGCGGCCTACGACCCTGTGCCCTCGCAGCCGGGCTCATTTCTGCAGCAGGATGAGCTGACCCAGCACGATTTCTCGCAGGAACTGCGCCTGGCGTCGCCTCGTGACGCCGTCTGGCGCGGGACTGCCGGCCTGTATTTCTACAAGGGCAGCCTGGACGAAGACTTGAAGAACCGCGTGGTCATTGCTCCAGATGGCGGCGTATCGGTGCTGCCCAACTTCGGCAACCTGACGTCGCAGGACGTGGAGAACCGCGCCGTGTTCGGCGCCCTGGAAGTCGACCTGGAGCATGCCGTGACCGCCGGATTCGAACTCCGGTACGCCACCGACGAGGTGCGCGTTTCCACCGCGCCCAACGTCGGGCAGACCGGCGAGCCTGCCAGCTTTCACGCCAGGTTTCCCGGCTGGTCACCCCGGCTGACGCTCGCCTGGCAGGCCACGCCCACCCTCATGCCCTACCTCAACATCGCCCGCGGCCAGTCGCCGGGCACCTTCAATCCCACGGTGCCGACCACCGCCGCCGGTACGCCCGATGAGCGCTATCGGGAAGTGGGGGAGGAAGTGATCTGGAGCTACGAAGTCGGGTTGCGCGGCGAGTTTGGCGCAGGGCGGGGCCGGTACGCGCTCGCGGCCTACCATCTGGACGTCAGCGACCAGCAGTCCACGACCATCATCGACCTGGGGGATGGGCGAACCGCCACGGTGCTGGACAACGTCGGGCGCATCGCAGTTTCCGGTCTCGAACTTGAGGCCTCGGCGCAGCTGACTGACCGTTGGTTCACCATTCTGAGCTACGCCTGGACAGATTCCGAAATCCGCCGTCAGCTCAGCGAGGAGCAGGCCGATCTGCTCGGCGGCAACGGCAGCAGCGCTGACCTGCTGACGCTGGGCAACGTCGCCGGTAACAAAACGCCCCGCGTGCCAGAGCACATGGCCGCCGTGCAACTCCAGTACCGCCAGAATCTCGGCGACCGGCTGACCTGGTTCGCCAGCGGGGACTGGGCCTTCGAGTCGTCGCGCTATGCCCAGGAGGACAATTTCATCGAGACCGGCAACCGGGCGCTGCTGGGCCTGCGAACCGGGCTCGCCTGGGGAACCTCGGAGCTGACCCTCTGGGTGACCAACCTCACGGACGACGATACCCCGGTGGACGTGCAACGCTATCTCGACCGGCAATCCGGCACCCTGCCGGCATGTACCAGCTTCGTCACGGCGGGCACCGCACCGCCGGGCACGGTGTGCGCCGGGTCATCCACGAGTCCGCGCGGCTTCGCTATCAGCCTGCCCCGCGGGCGGCAGATCGGCGCAACGCTGGAGTACCGCTTCTAGCCGCCGCCAGTCCGTACTTTCCCCTATGCCCTGTCCACGGCTGCGCCGCGACAATTGCACCAGTTGGGGGCAAGGGGCGCACCACTGCGGACCACCCCCTCATCAGGAGCTGGCCCATGCGTATTCACTCGTCCCGTTCGTGGCTGACCGAGGCCCTTGCGGTCAGCGCAGCGCTATTCGCCTGCAGCGGCATCCCGGGCCAGGCCGCGGCCGAGGAGCCGCTGGAGCACAAGGCCGAGATCGCGCAGAGCAACCTGCAGAGCAGCGCCAGGAAGCCCGACCTGGAAAAGGGCCGAGATCTCTATCAGAAGAACTGCGCTGCCTGCCACCAACCGGAGGGCCAGGGCTTGCCAGGAGCCTTTCCGCCGCTCGCCAAGTCGGACTTTATTGCCGCCAACCCGAACGCGGTGCTGGAGGTAACGATCAAGGGCAGGCAGGGCAAGATGATTGTCAACGGCCAGGAATACAACAACGTGATGCCGGCGATGAGCTATCTCAGCGACGATGATCTCAGTCACATCATCACCTATGTCCTGAACAGCTGGGGTAACCCCGGTGGCACGGTCAGCAGCAAGCAGGTCAGTGCCTACCGAACGAGCAAGGGCCTTGAGTCAAAGCAGGCGGCCGGCGAGCGACACCCGGGTGCCGGCGAGGCGGAGCAGTCCTACCAGTCCCAGCCCTCCCAGATCCAGGGTGGCCAGCAGCAGGTGACGCCCGGTGCGCCGGCCCTCACTGAGGTGGAGTTCGCCAGCGCGCAGAAGATCTATTTCGAGCGCTGTGCAGGCTGCCACGGCGTCCTGCGCAAAGGCGCCACTGGCAAGCCACTGACCCCCGACATCACCATGGCTAAAGGCACCGATTACCTGAAGGCCCTGATCAAGTTCGGCTCACCTGGCGGCATGCCGAACTGGGGGACTTCCGGCGACCTGACGGACGCGGACATCGATCTCATGGCCCGCTTCCTGCAGCATGAGCCGCCGCAACCCCCCGAGTGGGGCATGAAAGAAATGCAGGCCTCCTGGAAAGTGATCGTGCCGGTAGCTGAGCGGCCGACCAGCCAGCAGAACAAGCTCAACCTCAGCAATGTCTTCGCGGTAACCCTGCGCGACAGTGGCGAGGTGGCGCTGATCGACGGCGACACCAAGGAACTGGTCACAGTCATCAAGACCGGCTATGCGGTGCACATCTCCCGGCTCTCCGACTCAGGCCGCTACGTGTACACGATTGGCCGTGATGGCAAGCTCGACCTGATCGACCTGTGGATGAAGGTTCCGCAGACAGTGGCCGAGATCCGCGTGGGCCTCGAAGCGCGCTCGGTGGAGACCTCCAAGTTCAAGGGCTACGAGGACAAGTACGCCATTGCCGGCTCCTACTGGCCGCCGCAATTCGTGATCATGGACGGCGCCACGCTGGAGCCGAAGAAGATCGTGTCAACCCGCGGCATGACCGTGACAACCCAGGAGTACCACCCGGAGCCCCGCGTGGCAGCCATCGTCGCCTCGCACCAGCACCCGGAGTTCATCGTCAACGTCAAGGAGACGGGCCGGATCCTGCTGGTGGACTACAGCGACGTGGAGAATCTCGGCATCACCACCATCGACGCCAAGGAGTTCCTGCATGACGGCGGCTGGGACTCGACGCACCGCTACTTCCTGACTGCGGCGAACAAGTCCAACACCGTGGTGGTGGTTGACTCCAAAGAACGCAAGCTGGTCGCCAAGATCCCGGTCGATGAGATCCCGCACCCGGGCCGCGGCGCGAACTTCATCCACCCGGAGTTCGGTCCCGTCTGGGTAACGAGCGCGCTCGGCAATGACAAGGTGACGCTGATCGGCACGGACCCCGACAAGCACGCAAATTACGCCTGGAAAGTAGTGAAGGTACTGAAGGGCCAGGGCGGCGGGTCGCTGTTCGTTAAGACACACCCGAAGTCGAAAAACCTCTGGGTCGATACGCCACTCAATCCCGAGGCAAAGATCAGCCAGTCAGTCGCCGTGTTCGATATCGAAAACCTGGACGCGGGCTACAAGGTGCTGCCGATCGGCGAGTGGGCAAACCTCGGCCCCGGCCCGAAGCGTATCGTGCAGCCCGAGTACAACAAGGCGGGCGACGAAGTCTGGTTTTCCGTGTGGAGCGGCAAGGAAGAGGAATCCGCCATCGTGGTGGTGGATGACCGCACGCGCACGCTGAAGAAGGTCATCAAGGGGCCGCAGATGATCACCCCGACCGGCAAATTCAACGTCTACAACACCCAGCGTGACATCTACTGAGATGCGTAGCATAAGACCAGCAATTACTCTGATTGTTGCTGCCGCCACGCTACTGGTCGCGACGGCTGGCGCACAGGCCGAAAGCCTGACGGAGCAGTTGGTCTCGTCCGTCAAGGGAAGTACCGTCAATCTCGGCTTTCGCTATCGCTTCGAGGCCGTGGACGACGATGCGTTCGATAATGAAGCCTGGGCCAGCACACTGCGGGGAAGACTCACCGTGGCGCCAAAGCCCATCAACGGCTTCGGGGTACTACTGGAGGTGGATGACGTCTTCCACATCGGCGCGGAGAACTACAACGACACCCGGAATGGCGTACTTGACCGGCCACTCGTGGCCGATCCCAAAGGTGTCGACCTCAACCAGGCATTGCTGCGCTACACCGGTTTCACCGGCACGGATATCGTCATCGGTCGGCAGCGCATCAACCTCAATAACCAGCGCTTTGTGGGCGGCGTGGCCTGGCGGCAGAACGAGCAGACCTTTGACTCCGCCAGCATCGCTCACCGCTTCAATGACCGACTGAGCACCTCCTACACCTACGTCTCGCAGGTCAGGCGCATCTTTGGGCCGGAGAATGGCACCCCGCCGGCTACTCTGGACAGCAACACGCACCTGTTCGACGGGAGCTACGCCTTCGGCCCGGCACTGACGCTGTCCGCCTACGGGTACCTGATGGGCTTCGACAACGCCGACAGCCTGTCCAACGAGACCTTCGGGCTGCGGGCCACGGGCGGTGCGGAAGTGCTCACCGGCTGGAAGGGCGCTTATGCCCTCGAGTACGCCCAACAGAGTGACTACAGCGACAACCCGGTCAGCTATGACGCCGGCTACTACCTGCTCGAGGCCGGGATCAGTGCAGAACGGATCGGCTTCAAGCTGGGCTACGAGGTACTGGAGGGCAACACCTCTCCCGGTGAGGCATTTCGCACACCGCTCGCCACCCTGCACGCTTTCCAGGGCTGGGCTGACAAGTTCACGACCACCCCCGATCGGGGCGTAGAGGATCTGTACTTCGCGGTCACGGGCAAGGCCCTCGGCGCTGATCTTCTGCTGCGGGCGCACGATTTTCAGGCCGAGACCGGCAGCAGTGACGGTGACTGGGGAACCGAAGTCGACTTTTCTGCCACCTGGCCCATCGCCAAGCAGTACACCGTGGGGCTGAAGGGCGCCACCTACGATGCCGACGATTTTTCCACCGACACCAGCAAGTACTGGTTGGTGCTCACCGCGGCGTTCTGACCGGTCTTCCAGTGAGCGGCCGGGTGCAGGCAAGATAGCCCGGTCAACCGCACCGGGGGTGCAGGGCATGTCCGACGGCTTCACCGCTGCAGGCTATGGCGCCCATGCCATCGGTTTCGGCGAGCGTCCCGCCGTCATCGTCGTGGACCTGCAACACGGGTTCACGAATCCGGACTTCCAGATGGGCCGCTCGGCCCACGTGCAGCGGGCCGTCCGCAATACGGCCGTCCTGCTCAAGGAAGCGCGGCAGCTCGGCATACCCGTGGCCACCTGCAACGTGGCCTGGGGCAGCGCCCGGGACATGGGCTACTGGAAGATCGCCCCGCTCTACAGTGGCTGGTTCTACGGCGAACCGGCGACAGCCATGGACGAGCGCATCCACGACCCGGTCTATGACTTTCACTTCACCAAGTCGGCGCCGTCCATGTTCTTCGGCACGCCGCTGACCACGTTCCTCAACAAATCGCGAGTGGATACGGTGTTCGTGACGGGCGTGGCCACCAGTGGCTGCGTGCGTGCGACCATCATCGACAGCTTCTCCCACGGCTACCGCACGATGGTTCCCGAGGAGTGCTGCGGCGACATGGAGGAAGGCCCGCACCGGGACAACCTGCGGGATGTGGGGCGACGCTACGCGGACGTGATCACGCTGCAGGAATCCCTGGACTACTTCGGGCGGCTGCAGCGGCCACAATAACTACTCCCGCCACTCCACCTCATAGCCCAGTCCAAGGCGCAGGAGCCGCTCCAGCAGGGCCTCATAGCCAACGCCACCGTTGCCGGCCGCTGCAGCAAAGTCCTCGCCCTTGCTCAGGTTCGGGTTGCAGTTGGCCTCGAGCAGGTACACCCGCCCGTCCGGCCGCAGGCGAAAATCCATCCGTGCGTAGCCACTCAGGTGCAGTGAGCGATAGATGCGCTTGCTGTAGCGGCTGAGCTGCTGCTCCGTGGCCGGGCTGAGATCGGCAGCTTTCCCCGTTTTGATGCCGTGCTTTTGCTGGTACTTCCGGTCCCATTTCACCTTGCGGGTGGCGATACCGGCCATCACGTCCGGCAGGGTGCCGAAATCCATCTCCCAGACCGGGTAGGTGGTCAGGCGCTCATTGCCATCCACGGCCACGTACAGTTCCCGGCCCTCGATGTACTCCTCCACCAGGGCATCGGTCCGGGTGTGCTCGTGGATGAAATCGATACGCTCCTTCAGGCGGGCCCGGTCCTCCACGATGGAGGCCTGGGAGATACCGAGTGACGCGTCCTCCGTCGCCGACTTCACAAACAACGGATACGTGAGCTTATTCGACAGCCTGTAGGGGCGCCCGCGCCGGAACAGCGCAAATTGCGGCGTCGGAATCCGGTGGTAGGCGAGAATCTGCTTCGATAGCACCTTGTCCCGGGACAGCATCATGCCCCGCGGATTGCAGCCGGTGTAGGGCTGCCGCATCAGCTCCAGGTAAGCGACGATGTGCTGGTCGTAAGTGACGATCCCCTGGAATTCCTGCAGCAGGTTGAAGGCAACATCGGGTTGCCACTCCGTAATCCGGGCGCGCAGGTCGCCGAGGTTGTCGTAGAGGCCGAGGACCTGAACTTCATGGCCCGCCTGACGCAGGCAGGACATCACGTCATACTCAGTCTGCCACTCGTCGATCGCCTGCTGACTCTGCCCCTCCAGGCTGTCGGGTGGCACCAGGCTTTCATGCGTCAGTACCAGGGCACGCAGTTTCTTCATAAGGCGTAGCGCTCCCGGCCTCGGCGCACAAAGTCGAACAGGATACGTTCCAGCAGCGCAAAAACCTCGCGCTTCGTGACGCGCAGGGACTGATTTACGCAGAGGTCCAGGTCACTGGACCTGCGGATCACCAGCCGCATGACGTGGTGCACGAGGTAGGGGTGCAGCCGGGAACGCCGGACCAGCAGCCGCTGCAGTTCGGGGCGCACCTGGCGGAGAAACGTGGCGGCTGCAGGGCGACCGGGGTTTTTGGCCAGGGGGGCGAAGACCCGCTTGAGGCGAGTATCGTAGCGATTCGTCTCGCTGCGATCCGAGTAGCGCAGCTTTTCAGCGTAGTGCTCACGCAGTGTGCTGCGGTTGGTCTCAAGGGGCTCAACCTGCGTTGTGCGGCGCACCGGCGGCCGTTCCGCGCGAATCTCCGTGAGCAGGTCGTCCACGTAGCGCAGTTTGCGCAACGCAATCCAGGTCTCGTAGTCCGCCCGCCAGGTGGAGTTGGGCGCCAGCCAGACAGCGAAGGTCTCGGCAAAGTCCTCCGAGGGATGGCTCTGGGCATACCAGTGACCGAGGTGCATGACGTAGTTGCGGCTGGTCGTGCGAGGGGCATAGCGCAGCGGGTACGGCCGGGACGCCGGCCCGAACACCTGGCGCCAGCGCTTGCGCCGGCGGAGCCTGTACGCGTTGTCTATGGCGTGCCCGGTTTCGTGGCGCAGGATCCGCTGAAGCCACCGGGCATTGCCGCCCTCCACCTCGTGCATCAGGCGCCGCTCCAGCGCTGCGAGGCGCGGGTGCGCCAGGTAAAAGGGAATCGCGAAACCAGGGATGCCGTCGGGACAGAACCACTCAACTGACAGCCAGACGTGGGGCCGAAAGCGGCAGCCGCGGCGG
>Ga0209254_10001511_pt1 | contig 20922 bp, 19 predicted proteins | sample FrelakmetDIP11DI_FD_187148 | JGI IMG/M metagenome (GOLD analysis project Ga0209254, IMG submission 187148) | Freshwater lake sediment microbial communities from the University of Notre Dame, USA, for methane emissions studies - DIP11 DI (SPAdes)... | ecosystem: Environmental > Aquatic >...
CTTTGAGCATCCCGAAATGGCCGGGATGGGGTAGCCTGGTTATCCTGTGGGACTGTGGATCCCTAGACCCGAGTTCAAATCTCGGTCCCGGCCCCTTTTTCTTCGACCACGTGGAAGTCGTGCATGAACATGGCCATGCCTTCCTGGATGTGACTCGGGGTCCAGGGTGACTGTGAGAAGGCCCCGGCGGACCATCACCTCATCGTCGAAGGCGCATATCATTTTCAGGACCTTCCCCATTGGGTTGTAGGCGAATTCTAATCCTGAGCCATGTATCAGTTCTCATACCTGGGCTTCGGGTTTTTATTCCGGCGGTCTGGGGCCGTGGCCGCCAACCTTTATCTATCGAGGTAATGATGGCTTGAGCGGGTAGAGAAATTGACTTGGAATGGCCCGCTAAATAAGATCGACGATTTCCGTTGGGAGATCCCTCAATCTTACAAGAAATGCATGCGCACCTCGGCCTTGATCTTCGCCGATCAGAAGATGATTCAGCAGATCCGGGAAGACAACGCTCTTGAGCAAGCGGCCAATGTGGCTTGCCTTCCAGGCATCGTCGGTAGATCTCTGGCCATGCCGGACATCCATTGGGGTTATGGGTTCCCGATCGGAGGGGTCGCTGCCATGGACGCGGAGGATGGAGTGATCTCGCCCGGGGGCATTGGATTCGACATCAACTGCCTTTGCGAGGGCTCGAAGATAAGCACGGACCTCGGCGGATGGATGAGAATTGAGGATTTCGACCGGGAGTTCACGACAGAGTTCCAGGCGAACGGATTCACCGTCAGCCTTATGGGGTCGAAGACCCGAGTGAGGACTTTGGGGAACGGACTATCGACGAAGCGACCATCGGCCTTCTTGAAGAAGACCGGTGACAAGAAAGCATTTAGGATCACAACGAAGACGGGTCTCGAGCTCCAATGCTCCGAGGATCATCCGCTGCTGACGAGTTCAGGTATGAAAGAGGCCGCGCGCTTGAAGGAGGAGGACGAAGTGGCGGTGAGCTTCTTCGAAGGAGTGGAATTGGACCCGAAGGTCGACAGGAGTGATATCCTGCTGGCCAAGATATTCGGTTACATGCTTGGGGATGGCGCACTTTACCGGACCGGAAAGAGGCTCAACGCCTGCGCCTACGGAGAGAAGGAGGACATGGAGAGGATGAAGGAGGACCTGAGCGAGCTCGGCTACAATTCAGAGGTCTACGTGAGGACGAGGGCGCACGCCATTCCTACGCAATATGGCCTCGTGGAATTCGTTGCGACGAATTCGGAGCTTCACGTGCACTCGCGCGCCTTCTCTAACCTGCTCATCGAGAGAGGGATGCCAGTTGGACGAAAGACGATCGCGGACTTTAGGGTGCCCGGTTGGATTATGACCGCGGCTCTAACGATCAAGAGGGCGTTCATCGCAGGCCTATTCGGCGCGGAACTGACAGCTCCCACGACGACGACAAAGACCGGATTCGCCATCCCTATTTTCGCACAGAACAAGAATGATGAGTACATGCAATCTGCGAGGAATTTCTTCATCGACCTTATCCTAATCCTCGAGGAGCTTGGCATACGGACGACCAAGATCAGCCAGAGGAAGGAGCATTACAACCTAAGCGGACCGACATCGAGGCTGAGACTGTTGATCAGCGCGGATGAGGACAACCTGCTGAGGCTGTATCGCGAGATTGGCTTCGAATACTCCATGGAGAAGAGCAGACGGGCCGAGATTGCCGTCAAGTACATGCTGCTTAAAAAGGAGGCCAACACGCGAAGGGTCAGGGCTGCAGAGAAGATTAAGGAACTGAAAAGGAAGGGGCTGAGGCTCAAAGAAGTGCAGGGACTCTTCACAGGTCACGATATCAACTCCCGGTTCGTCGAAAGACACTACTATGAAAACGCGGGGCAAAGGATTCCGCTAGACTTCGTCTCTTTCAAGGACTTCTTGGTAGCAGAGCACAAACAGCTGGAATCGACAGGTGTTCTCTTCGACAAGATAGAGGCCATCGAGGAGACCTCATACCGCGGGTACGTCTACGACTTCACCGTCCCTGAGACGCACAACTTCATCGCGAACGGGATTGTAGTCTCAAACTGTGGCGTCCGCCTCATCCGCACGAACCTCACCAAACAGGATGTAAAGCCTCGCATCAAAGAGCTCATCGGGCTGCTTTTCGAGAACGTCCCTGCGGGCGTAGGCTCCGAGGGGGTCACGGACGTGGCGGCCAATCAGATCGATGAGATCCTGGCCGAGGGCGCGGAGTGGGCTGTGCGCCAAGGCTACGGCTGGGAAGAGGACCTGGAGGCCACGGAGGAGAACGGCCGGATGAAGAACGCTGACCCGACGAAGGTCAGCAAGAAGGCCAAGGAGAGGGGCGTTCCTCAAGTGGGGTCTCTGGGCTCGGGCAACCATTTCCTCGAGATAGACGAGGTCGATGAGATCTTTGACGAGGAGGCGGCCAAGGCCTTCGGCATAGATCAGAAGGGGCAGATCACCGTCACGGTACATTGCGGTTCGAGGGGCTGCGGCCACCAGATCGCCACGGATTATCTACAGGTGATGGAGCGCCATACCAGGGAGACTGGTCTACAACTCCCTGACCGCCAGCTCGCTTGCGCCGGCGTCAACACCAAACCGGGACAGGACTACTTCGCCGCCATGGCCTGCGGTGCCAACTACGCTTGGGCGAACAGACAGATGATCCTGCACTGGGTGAGGCAGAGCTTCGAGGAGAGCTTCAAGCGCTCCGCGGAGGAGATGGGCATGCATCAGGTGTATGACGTGGCGCACAACATCGCCAAGGTGGAGGAGTACGAGGTCGATGGAAGGCGGCGGAAGGTATATGTGCACCGCAAAGGCGCTACTCGCTCATTCCCCAAGGACCATGAGGACGTACCTCTGAAGTACCGTTCGGTGGGCCAACCAGTCATAATCCCTGGCGACATGGGCGCGGGCTCCTATGTCCTCATTGGCACGGACCGGGTGATGCAAGAGGCTTTCGGCTCCACGTGCCATGGCGCAGGCAGGCTCATGTCAAGAGCCTCCGCGATCCGCAAGTACTCGGTGAACGATATCCGGCAACAGCTGGAGAGCAGAGGCGTGCACATCAAGGCCAGCACCAAAGATGGCATTATCGAGGAGGCACCTGGGGCTTACAAGGACATCGATGACGTCATTGCGGTCGTGAAGGGAGCGGGGCTGTCGAAGCCTGTGGCGAGGCTCAGGCCGATAGGGGTCATGAAGGGTTAGGAACCGGCTGGATCCACTCTTGAGCGGAAAGGCGACCCCGGCCCATCATTTTAAAATATTGCACAAGGAAGAAACAGAACGCTCATGATGTCAGGTCGAGGCCAGGGTCCGGTAGGTGCCCTTGGGCAAGGTGATCTCGAACCGCGCGCCCTTGCCCTTCTCTCCCACCTCAGCGATGGTCATCCCTGTCATCTCCAGCACCCCTCTTACGAGGTAGAGCCCGTGATATCCGCGGTCCGGGGAGAAGACCGCCTTCTTGATCTCGGGATCCAGGCCGACGCCGTCATCCTCATAGATGATGACCAGGTGCGAGTTGCGTGGCTCTGCCGTAAGACGGATGCGTTCGACCTTCTTGCCATGATTGACGGAATTGGAGGCCAGATTGTGGAAGACCTTCTCCAGCATCTTGTCTGCGAAGACCTCGTAGTTGTCCAATTCCATCTCGATCACGATCCTGCCGGTGTCTACGCTCACCATGCCTAGCGTGCTCACTTCCTGCAGGTTGAGCCATTCGGGCTTGTCCTTGCCCAGACCTTGGTAGTCACGACTGAACTCGAGAAGCCGGGAGATGTTATCGCTGGCCCTGAGGCCCTTCTCCAGATGGGTGCGTACCTTATCGTTCTTGGTCACCTTCTCGGCCAGGATCATGTTCCCCCGCAGCACTATCAACTGGTTGTTGAGGTCGTGTCGGGTGAGAGAGTTCAGCAGGTTGAGCTTGCTGTTCGCTTCCTTGAGGGCGATCGCCATCAACTTCTGTTCGGTGGTGACCTGGAAGAAGACCGATATGCCACGGTCCTGAGGATAGACGCGCACGTCGTACCAATTGGCTAGAGGACCAACATCGAAATATGTCTCGAAATGGTCTGGTTGCTTCTCCATTATGGCACGGAGGTATCTCTCTTCGAAGACTGAGCCCTTGGCCTCAGGGAAGGCCTTGAAGAGGCTGACGCCCAGGACATCCTTCTTCTTCTTGCCTAGGATCCTCTCCGCCGCGCCATTGAAGTAGGTGATGGTCAAGTTCTCGTCCAGGGAAAAGAAGGCGTCGCTGATGCTGTCCAGAGTCTCCCTCGTCCTCCTTTCCAGCCGGGTCAGCGTTTCGTAGGCCTCTCTGATCTCCGTGATGTCGATGAATGAGGCGACGGTGCGTGTGGACCCAGGGATCGTGTCGAGGAAGGCCACGGCATTGTGCATCTTCCCCCCTCTGTCCATCATCCTGAACTCGTACTCCCTTGGTGCGGAGCTGGGATCTATGCGACGCTGGTTATGATATTTGGCCAGGCGCTCGAGGTCTGAGGGATGGACGAGCTCGCGCCAGCTCATGTGCCATTCCACCTCCTCCTTGCTGAAGCCGGTCACCTTGCAGAAACCTTCGTTCACCAGCGAGATGGTGGTATCATTCTCGATCACCAGGGCAGCCGCCCCAGATACCTCGAAGAAGGTCTTGTAGATCTGCATTTCCAGGGCAAGGTTGTTCTCCCCCTCCTTTCTGGCCGTTGTGTCCCGAGCAACGAGGCCGATCATGAATCCATCATCCGCTGGCACGGAAAAGGAGCGGTATTCGAGCCACAGCCTCCTACCGTCCTTCCTCCTTGCTCTGGCCTCGATGGGTGTGCCGCTTCTTTCCACCCTTCCCTTCAGGAATTCCAAGTAGTATTGGAGGATGGCATTAGGGCCCTCCTTCGCCCTCATTTCTTCCACGACCATGAGCCAATGGACGTCCCAGATGTGCTTGCCCAGCACGTCCTCCTTGGAATAACCGGTGAGGGCTTCCATGGCCTGGTTCCATTCTATAATCTGACCTTGCACGTCGGTCAGCGCGAAACCATCCTGGGCGCCTCGGAAGAAAGAGAGGATTAGATTCTCCTGGGATGACATATGAACATCCTTGATGACGCTACACTCTTAGCTGGACCCTCGTATTTGAACTAGAATCCTCTGGATATCCTGATTGATAATCAGGCCAGCAAAGCTCTGGAAGCGGCCTTTGCGACGTCGGCCTTGTACCTCTCCGGGCAGGATACCATGATGGCCCAGTCGAACACGCTGCGGGACTGCAGCGCCTTGGCCAGAGGGCTGTAGCGGGAAAGAGGGCGCACGCGATCCTCCTCCAGTATCGGCACTTCGGTCTTGCCTATCCTAGGCTCGGATATGAGAAGCTCGCGCTCAGGCATGTCCAGGATGACCTCCGACGTGTGGATTCCTGCTCGGCTGGCGATCTCCTCCTCCTTCTCCTTCCGCCTTTTATAGTCCGTAAGCAGGAGCAGGTGATCCAGCTCTTCCTCCTCCATATCCGCCATCGAAAGGGAGAAGCACCGCTTGTAAAGCTCACGATATTTCAACAGGGTCATGATCTGCCCAGGGTATCCGCCTTGGGCGAGCAGTTTCTCCGTCAAGCTACCATCTGTCTCCATGTGGATGGTGCGCAATATCGATGGCTCTGCCATCTCCACGGCCTTGCATAGCATCATCTCAGCGATGCGGACGGTCTTGTGGAAATAGACCGATGTGTACATCAGGGCCCTAGCCACCAAGAGACCTTCGACGGCCACCAGGCCACCCTTCTGCACCACCAGGTCCCCATGATGCACGGCTATGGTCTGTAGCAGCCGATCCAGATCGATGGTCCCATGGGCCACTCCTGTATAATGTGCATCTCGCAACAAGTAATCCATCTGATCGGCATCCACCGGACCGTGAATGATTTGGTGAAGATAGTTGTCTTGGCCGAAATGCGCTTGACCGGCCTCCACATCAAGCACGCTCTGGCCGGGGACGTCCGGGCCGATAGGTGAGACGACCAGGGACGCCACCCGGTCCGGAGAAATCCCGGCGGCCTCGAGCACCTCTCTGACATTGGCCCGGTCCGTAAGTCGATTCCCTTCGACGCCGGAGATCGAGCGCAGCTCGCCCTTTATCATCATTCGGGAGATGTCCACGTGGTCCACTCCCAGACGGTCGACCATCACCTCCTCCAGAGTGTGGGAGAAGGGTGCATGCCCCAGGTCATGCAGCAGAGCGGCGGCGAGCACTTCGCTCCGCTCTTCTGGGTCAAGGCTCAGGACTTCCGCCATTTTAGAAGCGATATGATATGTGCCAAGCGAATGCTCCAGCCGGGTGTGGTTCGCGCCCGGGAAAACGAGATGGGCCAAACCGAGCTGGTGAACGCTATGGAGTCGCTGCATCTCTGGTCGGCCAAGGAGCTTTAGAAAGACCCCTTCCACCCTCACGCTACCATGTACGCTATCATGGATTACCTTGAAGCCTGGCAACAGAACAAAATATGCAGGCGTCTATAAAATAATGATTGCTGCGCCTACCCTAGTAAAAATGGATGATATCGGGATAAATAGATGGAAGGGCGACAGCTAAATCAGCTGAATCCGCCTTTGATCTTATGCCTATCGATCTTGAGCCCGTTGGGCGCGACCACGATAAGGTTGTGACCTATCGCAGCGACGTCGCCGTTCGTGTCCCGTGCCACTGCCTTGAGCTCATTGGTGATTCTCTTCAGCGTGAGCTCGTCATTGGCGATCGACGAATAATCGATGATGACGATGTTGCCAGAGTAAGCCGGCTGCACCACTGGGTTGAGATCCTCATAGCGGTAGATCTCTGCGATTTTGATCATGCCCTTTCCGCCCAACGGATTCTCTTCATCGAAGTTCAACTGCCCCAGGTCGATGTACTGGTCGGCTTCGACGGCCTGAACGTCCTCCTTGCTCCGGATAAAAGGCTTCTTTAGCAGCGACATGCCATCCCTCTGAGTTGGTATCTTTTGCTGAGTATTTAAAGTTTTGATGATGTGGCTCGATCAGTTTTCTTGCAGTGGGTCGTTGGCATATATGAGGGTCGCGCCTCATTCCTCATCCAACTTCCATACCTTGTCGCCGACGAACAGGATGTTCTTGATGGACTTTCCCGGTTTCTTCTGCCTCATATCCGAGCCTGTGACCATCGCCTCTCCCACCGCGAGCGGCTTCAGGTTCTTCTCGTCCCGGACCCAAACCATATCTCCTGGTTGGATGGATTCGTCCGCTTCCACGATCCCTGGCCCCATTATGTCCGCTCCGTTGATAACGAAGCGTATGGCTCCCATGTCCACGGTGACATACGATTTCTTCGCAGGGTATTTCAAGAGGCCCCTTACGGTCAAGAACGCCTTGCCCTCCCTTATGAAGGCGTCGACCTCGCCATTAACGTAGACTAAGTAAAGGTCAGAGCTCTCGGCTTGATCGACGGTGTCCTCGGTGGTGAAGACCTGAACCCCTGATCTCGATGATATCTCCTCGCTCAACGCCCTCACCTCCTTTTCCCGCAAGCGCTTCCTCTTCCTCACCCTGAGCTCGGTCATGACAAACCTACTTTGCGAAGAGCATGGAGGATTTCACTTCTTCTTCCTTCCAAATAACCTGCCCAGCCCCTTCTTTCCTTCCTCTTCCTTCTTGCCCTCTTCTGCCGACTTCGTTTCTTCAGGAATCTCGGCCAGCTCCTTCTCCCCAGTAGTTGTCGGGGCGATGGGCGACTTGGACTCATCATTCGTCTCTGTCCCAGATTTCGATTGCTCCTCCTCGGTGGGCTCCGGTGCTCTTGCCTGGGACTTTGAATCGGCCTGATGATGGACTGTCGGCTCTGTTCTCTTTCCAGTGGCGATGGACTGAGCCACCTCTTCCAGCTCATCGAAGCTGGCCATGGTGAGGTCGGCACCGCAGTATGGGCAGACGCTGGTGCTGACCTGGGCTTTTCGATCGCATACTGGGCACTCAATCTCGTAGCTCATTTCCGCACTGCGCATTTCTCATGCGGTTTATCGATATAATCCTTGTCAATCACGTCTCAATTGGGGAAAGCATGAATCCAGCAATGCAAGGGTGCCGTCTAACCTGATTTTCGTGCCTGCAAACACGGTGCTTCGAACCACTAAATAAGATATATGAGCAAGTGCAATCACATGGCCAATGAAAGGGTCATTGCGGGGCATATTATTAATTAATTATATTTGGCTCGTCATAGTATTCCTTATTATCTTCTTCGCCGCGATACCTTTGATTCCTGGCACTGTTGTAGTCGAACTCCCCGAATCGGACGAATGGAAGACCACCATCACCAATGACACTGTGATAATAACTGGCAATGCTACCGTACACAATGGTGGCCTATGGCCCTTCAACAATTTCTTCTTCGCCCTAGTGCTATATGATGAGAATGGTAGCAGTCTGGCCTCCTTCTCCTCCAAAAAGACCGATCTTCTACCTGGACTATGGATGGAAGTGCCGATGACCCTATATATTAACAAGAGCCAGATGAAATCCTCCCTCCTCCAAGCATTGCTTAGTTCAGAGGTCACCTTCGCCAGCTTAGTCTTTTTCAATACCAATTATCTCTTTGATTTTCAGATACAGGCTGGCTTCAAGGGTAATGTCACTCTGGGCCCGTTGATAAAGGACTTCAATCTCGATCACAGCAGAACGGTAATCACAACCAATGGCACTTCATATCATATGGAGATCCCTTACTCCTTCAATTCTTCAGGTGTCCTGCAAGGATCTGACCTCAGCATATCTGGAACTATTAGCAACAGCACGATGCCTCTGGGGACCATCGGAACGGATGTGACCCTTGGGGGTCACGTCGAGGGCATGCTCGTAGTTGAGCTTACCGAGGAAGCCTTTGATCATCTTGCCACATCGCCAGACCATCTGTTCTTCGAGATCGAGGTCAAATTGAACGATGTCAGCTGGAACGTGACCGCGGAGCATGATTGGACCCCTCCAAATGGGGGCGGATAGACATGGTTGAATCGGGGAAGAAGCCCCGCGCCTCTGTCCGAGGGGCAATCGTTAGCTCTGGATTGGCAAGAGGAACGCTCACCAACGCCATCATCACGGGCATCACGCGCCTCCTTTTCTTCGTCGTCATACCAGTTTTGATAATGAATGTTCTGATATCCCTGGCTCATAACGACCTGAGCCCTCAGGCTCCACTATTCGCCGCTGGTGCCGAGCAGATCCGAACATACATGATCCTAATAGGGATTCCTTTGTCCATCGTGGCAGGGTTGTGGAGCTACCATCTGCGACACACCAAAGCTCGATTGTACTTTGGATTGCTCGCTTCCGTCTTACTCGCCGCCTATGGCGCGGCCCTTCTGCTCACACCAGCTTTCGATGATATATTAACCGCCCTTGGGTGGCGCTTTCCCCCCTTGTTGGTTTTTGCCATCATTTGCTATAGGGCTCTTCGCAACGCCCTACGATTCATTCGTGACTATTATTTCTTCAGCGAAAGAGCTAAGAAGAGAGAGGCTGCCGAAGGGAAGGTACCAGCAATCAAGCCAGAGTTGGGGCTAGGAGAGTTCACCCCCAAGATCGGCAATAAGAGCTCTGCTGCCTCGAAAGGAGAGAAATTCATCAAGAGCACCGTAACATTTTTGCCATTCTGGCTGATCTTCGTTATTTGGTTCATCTCGCTCCTGGGCTTCGGTCACACGGTCAACCAGGATAAGTTCCTGGATGTGCTGACGGCCATGGCGGCCTTATTCCTCATTGTGGGCATACCGATGACCGCCCTGGCATTGCTTACAGGTTTCTATCCTAAGGGCACCATCTCCCGCACTGCTTGCGACCTAGCGAACTCTCTCCTGTTCATACTCTTGATCTATTGGATTTTCGTAGCAAGTGGATTGGTCGATCTGATCACCGACAACGGACTGCTCCTACCCCTCACACCGATCATAGCTGCGATACTCATTTGGGCTTTCGTCGACGTCTTACGCGTGGGAGCGGAGTTCAGGGACGAGCGCCGCAATTGGAAGAAGAGCGTCGGCTATGATGTCCCGCCCAAACGCAAGAAACATTTCCAGATACCTCCAGAGTCTAAGTGGTATGATTTCAACCCATCCATTGGCAAGTTCAGCCGCGGTACGATTGATGCCAAGAAGGATGTCCTGCGCTTCGTCACCATTCCTGAGCTATTGATCCTATTGACATTAGGCGCATTGCAGTCCTCGGGCGCTACTGGTGGTGTCTATGATATCCTGAAAACGTGGTCCGTTTCGATCCTGGTATTCGGCCTATTGATCGCCTTCATTTCATTCTGGCGCGGTTACTTCCCTCCGGGAACGTATAGTCGGTTGCTGATAGGCCTCCTACTCCTACCGGCTCTAGCCTTATATTTCAGAGGAATTGGACTAGGCGGAACCCTGGATGAGGCATTGAAGGAGTTGGGCGTGGTCCTTCCCATACCAGAAATCCTTCTCCTTATCATAATTGGCATCATCTTCATCGGCATCCTCCAGTTCGCTGAGCTGGGGGATTACCGTCGTGCCTGGAAGATAGCTGTAGGAAAGAAGGTCAAGCCCTATAAGCCTATCAAGAAGATGAATAGACTGCAGGAGTTCCGCATCCGATTCGCCAGTAAGCACAACGGAGCGGTCTGGGCTAGGAAGGGTATTGTTCGTTATGTATATTATACATCTATAGCTATAATTATAGTCATTACCATTGTGAACAGCCTCATCTATACAGGGATAGGGGTCGACCTCAGCAACCTTTCCAATGGATTGAATAGCATCTTCGTTCAATTGATAGTGATCGCCATCCCCCTGGCAATGTGTCGCGCCTTGTATGGCTTTTATCCCGGCGGTTCTACCTCAAAACTGTTCTCTGGCTTCCTCATGGGTGTGGCCGGTGCCATCTATACCTACACCGCGTTCAAAGGTGGAAAGATCATGGTCACCGGGGAATGGGGCACGGTGAAAGCAGGGATTCAGATCGATTTTGGATTCGTAGTCAATGCCTTCCTCATCGGATGGTGCATCTGGTGCTTGTTCGTGATCGTGGAGTATCTCTCCTATCGCAAGGCCTGGGTCGCGAATGACTATCGCCCAGTCGAAAGTGCCGAAGGGGATGAACGAATTCAATTGGAGAAGATAATCAGCAAGGAAGAGAAGCGCCTCACCAAGCTAGATAAGCGGGCTAAGAAGCGCGCTGCCAGACGAGCCAAGAAGAAAGGCACCACCATCGCAGAGGAAGAAGAGAGGGAGGTCGCCGCCAAGGAAGCGGGAGTCAAGATCGAGGACGAAGTGGCGGAGGAGGAAGCCGATGAGGCTAGGGAGAAAGCCGAAGGGGACGAAGAGGGGTCCAAGGATGAGGATGATGATTCCGAGGATGACGAAGTGGAAGCGGACCTCAAGGAGGAGATTGGCGCAAAGGAGCTTGGAGCCAATATCGAACAGGCCAAATTGACTCAAGAATTGAAGGAAACGAAAGAGGAGAACAAGTAAGACGTCTGCCTTCGAAAGAACCTCTTCAGATCAAGATGGATGCTTTTTTCTGTGGTCAGGATGAAGAACGCAGGCCTCACTAATCTTATATAATTGAATCCCAGAAAGTAAAGGTGTAATGCCTGGATGCATTGTGCTAGATCTCTGGCCTAATGACCCTTGAGCTCCTCTGGTGCCCCTATTACCTCGCGGAATTCTATTCCTATCGAAAGGATTGGTCAACCAACGGATACCAGCCAGTCCAGGAGGTTATAAAAAGGTACGAGACCGAGTGAACCTTTCGATCAAGCTGGACAATGCGATAAGCCGTGCTTCTGGAAGTACTTCTGGTGGTATTCCTCCGCTCTCCAGAAGGTAGATGCCTTGGTGATCTCGGTGGCGATCGGCCTCGCGAGCCGACCCGACGACTGCAACCTGGCCTTGGACGCCTCTGCCTGGCCCCTCTGGACATCGTCGTGATAGAAGATGGCAGTCCTGTATTGATCCCCGACATCTGGACCTTGGCGATTCACCTGGGTGGGGTCATGAATGGACCAGAAGACGTCGAGCAATTTGTCGTATGAGACGACCTTCGGGTCAAAGAGCAGATGGACGACCTCTGCATGGCCTGTGGTCTTGGTGCAGACCTGCTTGTAGCTGGGATTGGAGGTCCTTCCCCCCATGAAACCCACCTCGGTCTTGACCACTCCCTTGATTTGCATGAAAGCATCCTCCACGTGCCAGAAGCATCCTGCGGCGAACGTCGCCTCCATCAGACCATCTTTGCCCTCCATCTTATCTTCCTCGCAAGGACATGGACTGAGCGCCGCTACAAAAACGTTTGCGCAGATCCTTCCTGGCCGGAGTATTAAGATCTGGTCCAACGAGCATGAGAGGATTGATTAGGCACCCCTTTCCTTTCCATCCTTGGTGAGAGGTTGTCCTGGCCAAGCGCGTCGAAGGAGAAGGAGGAATTGCTGACCGAGCTCCTTTCAGGAATGAGGTGCGAGAAGAAGCACATGTTCGGGGCGCCAGTCTTCTTCGCAGAAAAGGCCATGTTCGCTGGAGTCTTCGGTGACGATATTTTCATCCGATTGGATGAGGCGGAAAGGACCCGCTTCCTCAAGGAGAACAAGGACTCGAAGATCTTCGAGCCAGTTATCGGTAGAGCGATGAAAGAGTACGTCATCGCGCCACATTCCCTGTTGAAGAACAAACCCGCGATGCGAGGATGGCTCACCTTTTCTATGGAATACGCTTCGCGATTGAAGAAGAAGTGAGATCAATCCTCGAGCTTGATGCCCTTCTCCGTGATCTCGAAGAGGAGATAATCGATGGTATGCTTGGTATGCCTCATCTTGAGTATCTCCATCGCCCGCTCCCTTGAGTCGGTGTAAGGATTATCGCGCTTCATCAAGCGTATTGCCCCGTCCACGGCATAGGTCGCCACCTCTCCGAACTTGAGCATGGTGGTCTCATCGCAAACTATCAACGTGGTACAGCCTCGATAGCTGAGGGCATAGACCAGGTAGTCGAGCTGCTGCCGGAAGTGCGGGAGGGTCATGTCCAAAGCCAATATCCCCAGGTTATCGATGACCACGGTGTCGACATCGCCTTCCATGCCTTCCATGATGGTGCCGAAGCCCGCCTCGGGTCCATATGAATCATATTGGTACTTGGCGTCCGCCATTCGCGATTCGAGGACGCTTACGAATCGCAGGAGGCCCTGACGCTCATAGGCATCGAAATCCCAATCGAACTGTGCGGCTTGCGTGATGAGGTCGGAGCGCTTCTCCTCTATGGCAACGTAAACAGCCTTCCTTCCCGCGGAACAAGTGGCTTGAATGAAGTGCAAGGCGAAGATGGTCTTCCCAGTTCCAGCCGTCCCGCTTATGAGGATGCTACTGCCCTTGGGATAGCCGCCCATTAGCTTGTCCAGACCATTTATTCCGGTTGAGACCCTATCCAAGCACTTCATCCCCGATGATTGGTCTGGATATTTCGAAGGAGGTTATTTAACGATTGCCCGAAGGGAAGACGATGCGAGACCATTCACGGCATCGTGGAAGAGCAAATAGACCAAATTGGATCTCGGTCCGATTGTTCACGATCCCATCTTGGCAAATCCCTAAAGGGCTAAGATCGGATGGACAGAGCTTAATAATGATATGATAATTAAAAGAATTATGCCTGGCCGTGGCCAAGGCGCCACCCTAAATGACTATTGCGAATGTCAAAGCAAGCAATATATACGCTCGATATGCTAGCCCGCTCAACTGAGGGATGCAATTGGGTATCAGCATAGCGATCTGCGAGACTGACTCTAACGAGGCTTTATGCAAGAGCGGAAAGAACAACTTCAAGAAGGTCTTCTTAAAGGACGTGAAGGGGTTCGAGGATTATGCGGAGTGGGACATGACCATGCCATCTCCCCAGGCAAAGGACGTCATGGGAGCGGAATGGGAAGGGTTCCTGAAGCGCAACCGGATCGACCCTGAGGCGGAAGTGATCTACATGGAGAAGGTGAAGAACGATGTGGACCGGGCCCATCTTGCTCCATCGATGAAGAAGACTTACACCGGCTGGTTGTTCTTGGAGAAGGCGCCGGAGGACTTGAGGAAGAAGATGATCGAGAGGTCCTCATCCGATGACCGTCTGACGGGATGGGACATGCTCTCGTTCGAGGAGATGGGAGAGACCTGCAAGAAGTGCGGCCTATCCTGGGACAAGGGCAGGGGTTGCATAGGTGACTTCGGTCCGGAGTCCTCGTTGCTCCCCCAGGTCGCAAAGAAGCATGGTTTGCCAATAATCGCCAATGTAGTGGAGAGCGCCAAGAGCAAGAAGACCTTCTCCGGCGAGGATGCCAAGGAGCTGCTGCGAGAGGTCGAGGTGTTGCGCCAGAAGCTGCCGGAGGAGCCGAAGGGAAAACTGCTGATGTCTCGATATGGCGGAGTGCTGGAGCGCTTAGAGGGAGTTGCCAACATAGCATTGAAATACAAGACTAGATTCTATTTCGTATAGGCGCAAGCCTAGGGGATAGAGTTGCCAAGAGAGCTGCGCGAGGCATTCCAGAAGTATGGCTTCAAGGCAGGATTCCTCAAGCTTACCGTCCTTAAGCTCGTATCCAAGGAGCCCACGCACGGATACGCCCTCATGAAAGAGATCGAACGATTGACGGATGAGGACTGGAAGCCCTCGCCCGGGTCGATCTACCCTGCCTTGCAGGAACTGGTCTCGGACGGACTGGTTCAAGTACGAGCAGAGGGCCGAAGGAAGGTGTATGAGATCACGCCCAAGGGCATGGACGTCCTGAAGGTAGCACTGGGTCATGCAGAGGATGCGTTACGGCACCTGAACCGGCTTCTCTCCATTTGAGGATCGAGCCCAACAGTAATCGCGATCTGGTAATTTCGCTAATCCCCCCTCCCACCTTGTTTTAATATTGACACAGATCAAAGAACGACACGGTATTGAATGGCGCTTGTCATTGGCATGCTTTCCGGAAAGACCTTTGATCAGTTGATGGAGACTGATTTCCACGAGCTCAATTAGCGTGGACCTTCTAAGATGCAGAAGAGCACGACCATCCAGGAAGCGACAGATGCCATGATCGCCGGCCCGCTTTCCCGTAAGGTATGGGTCATCGACGTGGAGGCGGACCTGGTAGGGGTGGTCACCTCCGAAGCTCTCCTGAAGATGGTAGGTTAGCGCTTGGGAATCCGGGAGAATTCTGCCAGGGCGTTCCTCGGCCTTCTCAAGGACATCTTCAAGGAAGGGGTGGAGCAATGATGCAGAAGGTCCAGCCTATGAAGGAGCCGACGACCCTCAAGGATGTCCTCTCATTGATGAGAGAGGAGCGCCTGAACGATGTGCTAGTCGTCGATTATGATTTCCAAACTCACAGGCGAGTTGATCAGCCTGTAGCTCTTCGAGGCCGCAAAGGACGTCTTCCGCATGCTACCTTCCTGAGCAGACCGGGCAGGAAAGATCTCTCACCACTTGCACAAGGTCCCAAATGTTGGTGGATAGGTCCCCCACCAACATGTTCCCCCGGAGCGGGGAGCCGCTGCCCGTGATGAGCTTGATCGCCTCCGCCGCCTGCATGGAACCGAACACACCCGCCACCGCTCCGAGTATGGGCGTCTCACCCTTGCTTGCTGGTGTCCTAGGGAAGAGGCAGTTCAGACAGGGGGTTTCTTGGGGAATTATTGTGGTTATCTGGCCATGCATCCCGTCCACTCCGGCATGTACGAACGGCTTCCTCTTCTCCACGCAGAATGAGTTCAGGGCAAAGCGCGTCTCGAAATTGTCAGTGCAATCCAATATGACATCGGCTGAGGAGAGGATGGAGCCGATGCTCTCCTGCGTCACACGCTCGCACCGCTCGAGCACCTGCACCTCATCGTTCATCTCCTTGATCTTCCATGCCGCGGACTCGACCTTGAATCGGGATGCGCTCACATCCCTTAACCAATGGAGCACCTGGCGATTGAGATTGGACATCTCAGGGATCTGGTCGTCAACCAGGATTATGCTTCCCACCCCCGCGGCCGCGAGATACATGGCTGCTGGAGACCCGAGGCCACCGACACCTAGGACCCCAACGACTGCCTTGCCCAATTTGATCTGGGCCTGCTCCCCAAATCCCTCGATGATTATCTGCCGATGGTAACGATCCTTGTCCCTCTCGCTCAAAATGCGATCGTCCATATCGCCCGGCATGACATGTCCCTTCCATGGCAAAAGGATTCCCCCGCGTTCGAGCCTTATAAAACCAACAGTTTGAAATAAAGAACGGTCCAAATTAAAGTCAAAGTGAAAACGGAAGGCGATATGAAGGCGAGAGACATCGTGAAGCTAGCAAGGTTCCACTTCCTTGTGCCTGGCATCCTACTCTACATCTTAGGGGCGATGCTGGCAACGGTGCAGGGCTACGAACTAACCTGGGATAAGTTCTTTTTCGGGTACGCCATCTTCGGTCTGGCCCATCTTTCCGTCTCGTTCAGCAACGATTATTTCGACCGGGAGGGTGACTCGGGATCTGAGCCGACCGCCCTTTCGGGAGGGAGCGGCGTGCTTGTCCAGCATCCGGAACTGGCACCACTGGCCTTACGAATGGCTTTGGTCCTTCTTTTAGCGTCAGGGGTGTTGGCCGTAGCATTCACCCTACATTATGATTACCCATGGACCTTCCTGGTCTTCGCGCTGATGGGGGGTTGGCTGGGATGGTTCTACACCGCGCCGCCTGTGAAATTCGCTTACCGTGGCCTCGGAGAAGTCTCCACGGCGATCGCCGCCGGTCTAGTCATGCCAGGGATGGGCTACTTCGTCATCTCCGGAGCATTGGATGCCTGGTTCCTTGCACTGACGCTCCCGCTCGTCTGCTACGGTCTATTCTTCATCCTCACAGTGGAAATGCCCGATGTGGAGGTGGATGCTGTCGCCGGAAAGCGAAACATGCTCGTGCGCTTCGGGAGGAGGGGAGGAGCTTGGATATCGGTGGTCGCCTGCGCCCTCGGGACCTTGGGATTCTTGCTCATTTATCAGTCCGGAGCGTTAGGACGGGAGGTCGATTTCGGTTTGATAGCCCTGTTCTCCCTCGTCCCTTTGGCCGTGGCCACGGTGGCACTGTTGCGATTCGACGAATCCAGGGGGGGTGTGGTGCGCCAGGTGAAATTGAACTTTGGCAGCATGATGGGTTTCCTCATCTTGACCAATACGATGTTGGCCCTGCAGGTGATCTGAAGCTCATGATCCAGACAATTGATCGCAGACTCAATTGCCCACTCATCCCGCAACTTCTTCTAACTTGAACTGAGCATCGGCGCTTCTCTGTTGTCCCTATTATGTCAACACATCCTTGGCGGCTTGCTACGGGCAATCCGGTTCCTAGCATCCTGGCATAATGTAAATAGCGCACGAGACGATTTGAGTCCTTGTCATGCTGCAGGAAGGCCCAAAAGCAAACAAGGTGCTGAAGTACATGGTCGTTGTCGCGATCGTGCTTTCGGCCATACTGGTCCTGGCCGTGCTATGGCCCCAAAGCACAAAACCACCAGAAGACAAGGTTTACTTCGGTTACCTGGAGTACGAGGTCGCAGGGGTGGCTTTCTTCATACCACTCACCGGAAAGGTCAGGGCAGAAATCTTCAACGTCACCGAGGAGGGCTATTGGGCGCGTATCACCGTCGAGGGAATCCCAGGTGGTCAATCGAAGACGCAATACTATGATTGGGAAGAGGCACCAGCGTATGTGAGCGACATCGGAGTGAGGACCGGAAATGAGACCGTCGAAACGCCTTGGGGCACCAAGGTACTGGAGCGGTATGACCTAGAGGATAATGGCACTCGCATCACGAGCTACCTGGGAACTGAACCTAGGATCGTCTATAAGGTCGTGGCCGAAGGCTCCGGGATTCAACTCGTCATGACCCTGGTGGAAACTGATATCGACGAGGTCAGGACAGGGAATGGTTGAGTTCCATGCATATGACGCTCCCGATGACAGCTAACGACTGAACGTCGATCTTACTAAGCTCTGAAGTCAGTTCGAGGCTTGTTACGGTAATGAAGAATATAGTGAGGCCAGGACGGTAAGCATTGACCGCATGAAATCGTTATATAGAAGGCAAAGGATGAAACCTGAGGGTTCCCATGAGTGAAACGGTCATACAGGTGCGCGACCTAGTGAAGAAGTATGGTGACTTCACCGCGGTCGCTGGCATCAGCTTCGATGTCATGAAGGGCGAGGTATTCTCGCTCCTTGGTCCCAACGGGGCAGGGAAGACCACCACCGTGGAGATAACAGAGTGCCTGCGCAGCCTGACCTCGGGGGATGTAAGGATCCTGGGAATGGACGTCAACAAGGAGGCCTTGAAGATCAAGGGCAGGATCGGTGTCCTCCCCCAGGAATTCAACGCCTTCGACTTCTTGACCGTCAAGGAGAACATCGAGTATTTCGGCGGCATGTTCCAAAAGAGCCTGCCGGCCGATGACCTGATCAAAGCGGTGGACCTGGGTGAGAAGAGGGACGTCTGGTTCAAGAAGCTCTCGGGCGGGCTCAAGCAGCGCGTGGGCGTGGCCATCTCCATGGTCAACGACCCCGAGATCATCTTCCTGGACGAGCCGACCACTGGACTGGACCCCAAAGCCAGGCGCGACGTCTGGGCCGTGATCCAGGAGCTGAAGGGCAAGGGCAAGACGGTCATCCTGACCACGCACTACATGGAGGAGGCGGAGGTGCTCTCCGACCGAGTGGGAATCATCGACCGTGGGAAGTTCCTGGCCCTGGGAACGCCGCACGACATCATCGAGCAGTACGGCACCGGTAGCCGCTGCATCATCTCCAGCTGCGACGAGGTCTGCGCCCTATCTCTCAAGCAACAATGGCCCGGGATCGAGCGCAAGGAAGGCAACATCGTCATCAAGCTGGAGAACAAGGGCTCCCTGCCGGAGATCATCTATACGCTGGACAGGTCCGGTGGCAACTACGAGCAGATACAGGTGACCCGGCCCACCTTGGAGGATGTCTTCCTCCGTCTGACGGGCAAGAAGCTGCATGAGGAGGAAGTGCCCAAGCCTGAGGAAAAGAGAAAGTTCTTCGGTGGCAAGAAGAAGGAGAAGGGGGTGGCCTGATGGCGAACCGGATCCTCGTCGCCCTGAAGGGCGAGGTCAAGACCTTCTACCGTAACAAGTCCACCATCTTCTGGACGGTGGCATTCCCCGTCCTGCTCATCCTGCTCTTCGGCGCCATCTTCAGTGGAGGCGGAACGGGAAAGGTGGACATCGCTGTTCAGGACCTTTCGGATTCTCCGGCCTCGCACGCGTTCATCGACTCGCTGCTCCAGACCGGTTCGGTGACGGTGACCAACGTCAACAAAAGTGTCAACATCGACCAGTACATCAAGGACAACTCGCCCTACGCGGTGCTGATCATACCCGCTAATTTCAGCGAAGCGTTTCCCGGGCCCAATCAACAACTTACACAGCTACAATTGCGCACCGACCCGACCAATTCCGCTTCGGGCATAGCCTACAGCATCGTAGCGGGTGTGGCCAGCCAATACAACCTGGCCTTCGCCCAGGGCACCAACTGGATCATGGTGAGCATGAGCGACATCACTCAGACGGGTTTCACGTACATCGATTTCTTCATCCCCGGGGTCATCGCCTTGACATCCATGACCACCACCATCTTCTGGATGGTGAGCGTGATGACCCGCTACCGCACCAACGGCATCTTCAAGAAGCTGACCACCACGCCCATCACCCGGTACGAGTGGCTCTTAGCCCAGATACTATGGCAACTGGTCGTGGTGTTCATGTCGGTGGCGGTGATCATGCTGGTAGGGGTGCTGGTGTTCGACATGCACCTGACCCTGACACCGCTGGCCATCCTGGTCATCATCATGTCCTCGGCGCTCTTCAGCAGCATGGGCATGATCATTGCCCGCTTCATCCATGACGAGGAGACGGCCTCGACCGCCGCCAACGCCATCACCTTCCCCATGATGTTCCTCTCGGGCATCTTCTTCAACCTGGCCTTCATGCCGGAATGGCTGGCGAATATCGCCAAGCTGCTCCCTCTCTACTACGTGGGAGAAGCACTGAGGAACACCATGGTGTACGACAACCAGACCGCCGCTCTGAACAACGCCCTGGTGGTCCTGGTTCTCGCGGTCATCTTCTTCGTGGCGGGCGTGCTGCTCTCCAAGTGGAAGGACGAGTGAGCAAACCATTTCCCAATTTTCTCATTTTTCTCGACGACAAATAGATCGAGCTCCTGGTGCCTTACTTAAATCCTGGAACTGACTTCTGAAAGCCATTAATATCCTGTCAGCTATTCGCATGCCGAGCTGTTCACCATGAAGCTGACGGGTAGCGAGCGTTCCAAGATCATGACCCATTCCGATATCCGCGCTATGACCATCGAGTGCACCAAGGTCAACGGCATCAACCTGGCCCAGGGCGTGTGCGACCTGGACATACCGCCTCTGGTGGTCGATGCCGCCAAGCAGGCCATTGATGACGGGTTCAACACCTACACCCGATACGATGGGTTACCAGTGCTCAGGGAGGCCATCGCCAAGAAGGTCAGGGCCTTCAACGGCCTGGAGGCGGACGTGGAGAAGAACATCATCTGCTCCGAGGGTACCACAGGGGCCATGTTCGCCACCTGCATGGCTCTTCTCAACCCAGGCGATGAGGTCATCGTCCCCGCGCCTTACTACCAATATCACGTCTTCACGGTCCAGATGTGCGGGGGCAAGCCCATCATGCCCAAACTCGGCCCGCCCCCGGCCTGGAAGTTCGACGCTGACGCCATCCAGGAGAGCATCACCAAGAAGACCAAGGCCATCATCATCAACACCCCCTCCAACCCGACGGGGAAGGTGTACTCCATGGCGGAGCTGAAGGCCCTG
>Ga0209254_10001512_pt1 | contig 20921 bp, 18 predicted proteins | sample FrelakmetDIP11DI_FD_187148 | JGI IMG/M metagenome (GOLD analysis project Ga0209254, IMG submission 187148) | Freshwater lake sediment microbial communities from the University of Notre Dame, USA, for methane emissions studies - DIP11 DI (SPAdes)... | ecosystem: Environmental > Aquatic >...
GGCAGAACACCAGCATCGCGCGCATCACGCCGCTCGAGAACCCGGCCGTCAACGGCCCGTGGATCTGCAACAAGGGCCGCGACCTCGCGCGCATCTTCGAGCGCGCGCGCGCCGACCAGCCGATGCTCAAGGGCCGGCCAGTGCCGGTCGCCGAGGCCCTGGACGCGGCGCGGCGGCTGATCGGTGCCGCGCGCCACCCGATGGCACTGGTGTCCAGCTGGGGTTCGAACGAGGAACTCGAGGCCTTCAAGCGCTACCTCGGCGAGGTGTTCCACGGGCACGTGAAGCCCGATTGCCTGCCCGAGGAAGGCGAGCGGCTCGAGGACGACCTGCTCATCCGCCCCGACAAGAACCCGAACACCCGCAGGGCCCGCGAACTGTTCCACGAGGGCGAACCCGCCTGGCACGACGGCACCGACCTCGTGCTGGTCTGGGGCGAGGGCTACGACTTCGCGCGCATCCCGCCCCAGGCGAAGATCATCTTCCTGAACTCCTACCTGCAGCCCGAGAACGGGCACGCCGACGTGTTCCTCCCGGTCAGCATCCAGACCGAGCGCCCGGGCCACTACACCAACTTCCAGGGCGTGGTGAGCGAGTTCGAGCCGTGCTTCCCGAAGGGCGAGGCGGTGCTGGACGCCGAGGTCCTGTTCAAGGCGCTGGCGGCGCCGGCACGGGGGCACCCATGAGCCCGGACCTCGCCATCACCCTCGTCTATGTCGGCTACGCGCTCGCGGTGCTGCTCACGTTCGGCGCCGTGCTCACCTGGGTGGAGCGCAAGCAGGCCGCGATCATGTCGGATCGCATCGGCGCCAACCGCGCCTACCTGCGCATCCCCTTTACGCAGGTGAAGCTGATCTGGCTCGGCCTGTTCCACGGCATGGCGGACGGCCTGAAGCTGCTGCTGAAGGAAGACTTCAAGCCCGTCACGTACGACAAGCTCGGCTACGCCCTCGGGCCCTGGCTGGCGTTCACGCCGGTGGTGCTGGTCTTCGCCGTGATCCCGTTCGGCGGCACGCTGGATCCGGGCAGGCTGTTCCCGTCGCTCGCCGACTGGTTCGGCGGCCGCACCTACCCCATGCAGATCGCGAAGCTCGACGCGGGCCTGCTGGTGGTGTTCGCCTTCGGCGGCATCTCGATCATCGGTGCGATGCTGGCGGGCTGGTCGTCGTCCAACAAGTTCTCGATGCTCGGCGCCCTGCGCGCGGGCTCGCAGCTCATCTCCTACGAACTGGTGATGGGCCTGACCGTGCTCGGCCTGATCCTGATCTACGGCACGGTCGACCTCACCTCGATCGTGGAGCAGCAGTCCGGCACGGTGCTAGGCTTCCTGCCGGCCTGGGGCATCGTCTACCAGCCGGTGGCGGCCATCCTGTTCCTGACCGCCGGCATCGCCGAGAACAAGCGCATCCCCTTCGACCTGCCCGAGGCCGAGTCGGAGCTGATCTCCGGTTACTTCACCGAATACAGCGCGATGAAGCAGGGCATGTTCATGCTCTCGGAGTTCATCGAGATCGCGATCATCGCCGCGCTGTTCGTCACGCTGTTCCTGGGCGGCTACAACCTCCCCTGGATGACCGACGCGGGCTTCGCGCTCCCCGGCGGCGGCATGATCGCGCTGAGCCACGGCTGGGTCGTGGTGATCCAGCTGCTCACCTTCCTCGCCAAGGTGTTGCTGCTCTGCAGCTTCCAGATCCTGATCCGCTGGACGCTGCCGCGGTTCCGCTGGGACCAGCTGCTCACGTTCGCGTGGCGGTTCCTGCTGCCGCTCGCCATCGCCAACCTCGTCGTGACCGCGGTCGCGGTCTGGGCACTGACCTGAGGCGCCCGCGATGAGCAGCCGCAAGCCCTACGTCCGCAAGCGCTACTGGAACGAGCCCGAGATGGGCTGGTACGAGCGCTGGTACTTCTTCGAGGTGTGGCACGGCATCCGCATCACGGGCGGCGTGTTCCTCGCCAACATGTGGAAGTGGATGACCGGCCGCAAGGGCGCCCTCACCGCCTACTACCCCGAGGAGATCCGCGCCGACTACGCCGCCCACAACCGCGGCAAGCACATCCTCACGCAGCGGCCCGACGGCCGCCCGCAATGCGTCGCCTGCAACATGTGCGCGACGGTCTGCCCGGCGCAGTGCATCGAGATCGACGCGGCCTTCGACCCGGACGACGCGGCGCACCCGAAGTACCCGTCGCGCTTCGAGATCGACTACGCGCGCTGCGTGTTCTGCGGCCTGTGCGTCGAGGCCTGCCCCGAGGACGCGATCCGCATGGTCAAGGAAACCCCGGGGCTGCCGGGCTTCGACCGCGCCCGCATGTGGATCACCCAGGACGAACTCCTGAACTGGCAACCGCGGCAGGACGTCGCCAAGCCGTACCCGGTCGCGGGCGGCGGCCCGGCTGGAGGCGCGCCATGAGCCTCGAGAACCTGCTGCTGTACTTCTTCGCGGCCGCGTCCCTCGCCGGCGGCGTGCTGATGCTGGTGGCGCGCCACCCGATGCGCGTGGCGCTCGCCCTGATCGGCTCGATGATCTCGCTGGCCGGCATCTACGCCATCCTCGGCGTACACGTGATCGCCGTGTTCCAGGTGCTCATCTACGTGGGCGCAGTGATGGTGTTCATGGTGTACGTCATCATGCTGCTCGACGTGCGCGATCCCTCGTTCCTCGAGCGCTACGGGCGAGCGGTCATCCCGTCGGTGGCCATCGCGGCGCTGCTTGCCGCCGGGCTCGGCGCCGCCGCCGGCCGCGGGCGCATCGCCACGGCCGCGGACCTCGCGCAGCTCCGCCCGGGCACGCCGGCTGCCTCGTTCGGGATCCAGCCGTTCTCGGCGGAGTTTCTCGGGCGCTACTGGCTGCACTTCGAGCTCACCTCCGTGCTGCTGCTCGCGGCCGTGGTCGCGGCGATCGCCATCGTCAGGACCGGCTGGAGGCGCGATGGATAGGACCCAGCTGATGCTCGCGCTGTCCGTCACGCTGTTCGCGCTGGGCTTCGTGGGCGTGATGGTCCGGCGCAATGCGCTCGTGCTGCTGATGTGCATGGAGCTGATGCTGAACGGCGTGATCCTGAGCCTGGTGACCTTCGCCGGGCGCAGCGCGACGCTGGATGGAGCGGTGCTGGTGTTCCTGGTGTTCGTGGTCGCGGCTGCCGAGATCGCCATCGCCATACCAATCGTGCTGCTGCTCGCGCGGCAGCGGGGGACGCTCGACGTCACGGCCTACTCGGAGCTGAAGGGCTGAGGATGAACCTGCTCACCCTCATCGTGCTGCTGCCCCTCGCCGGCTTCCTGCTGAACGGACTGCTCGGCCCGCGCCTCGGCAAGGGGTTCGTGAGCCTCGTGGGCTGCGGCCTGCCGATCCTCGCCTTCCTCGCCACCGTCCGCGCCTTCATGCAGCTCCACGGCGCTGGCGAGGCGCTGGTCGAGACCAGCTACACCTGGGCCGCGGTCGGCGACTTCAAGTTCGACGTCGCCTTCTACTTCGACCGCCTGAGCGCGCTCATGACGCTGATCGTGACGGGCGTGGGCTCGCTGATCCACGTCTACTCGACCGGCTACATGAAGGACGACGCGAGCTACGCGCGGTACTTCGCCTACCTGAACCTGTTCCTGTTCTTCATGCTGCTGCTGGTGCTCGGCCGCTCGCTGCTCGTGTGCTTCGTCGGCTGGGAGGGCGTGGGCCTCGCCTCCTACCTGCTGATCGGCTTCTGGTTCGAGGACCCGGAGAAGGCGGCGGCCGGCAAGAAGGCCTTCATCACCAACCGGGTCGGCGACGCCGGTTTCCTGCTCGGCATGTTCCTGCTCTACCACGCGCTCGGCACGCTCGACTTCGATGCGGTCAACGCTGCCTTCCAGGGCCCGGTGGCGCCGGCGGTGTCGGCGAGCCTGGTGGGCGTGCTGCTGTTCATCGGAGCGACCGGCAAATCGGCCCAGATCCCGCTGCACGTGTGGCTGCCGGACGCGATGGCGGGCCCGACGCCGGTCTCGGCCCTGATCCACGCGGCGACGATGGTGACCGCGGGCGTGTACCTCGTGGCGCGGCTGAACGGCCTGTACCTGCAGGCGCCCGGGGCCTCGCAGCTGATCGCGGTGGTCGGCGTCGCGACCGCGTTCTTCGCCGCCACCATCGCCCTCGTTCAGACCGACATCAAGAAGGTGCTCGCCTACTCGACCATCTCTCAGCTCGGCTTCATGTTCCTCGCGCTGGGCGTGGGTGCCTACGGGGTGGCGGTGTTCCACGTCTACACGCACGCATTCTTCAAGGCCTGCCTGTTCCTCGGCGCCGGCAGCGTGATCCACTCGCTCGGCGGCGAGCAGGACATCCGCAGGATGGGCGGCCTCGCCAGGCGCATTCCGGTCACTTTCGTGACCTTCGCCGTGGCGACGGCGGCCATCGCGGGCCTGCCGCCGCTCGCCGGATTCTTCTCCAAGGACGAGATCCTGTGGTTCGCGTTCGCGAGCGAGCGCGGCGGGTCGCCGATCCTGTGGGCGGTCGCCTCGCTCACGGCGCTGCTGACCTCGTTCTACATGTTCCGGCTGCTCATCCTCACGTTCCTGACGCCATCGCGGATGGACGCGCACACCGAGCACCACGTGCACGAGTCGCCGTTCTCGATGACCAGCGTCCTGATCGTGCTCGCGGTCCTGTCGGCGATCGGCGGGTTCTTCCACGTCTACCTCTTCCTCGAGCCCGTCATGCCGCTGCCCGAGACCGACCACGCGCTCGAGCACCTCGAGCTGCCGCTGGTCGTGTTCGCGGTGGCGATCGGCCTCGCGGGCCTGGCCGCGGCCGCGTACGTCTACCGCGGCGGCCTCGGGCGCGCCGGGCAGCTGCAGCGGCGCTTCGCCGGCGCACACCGCCTGCTGTCGGGCAAGTACTACGTGGACGAGCTGTACGAGGCGGTCCTCGGGCGGCCGCTGCACTGGATCTCGGAGCGGGTATTCCTGCGGCTCGGCGACCGGATGCTGATCGACGGCTCGCTGCACGGTCTCGCCGCACTCGCGCAGCGCAGCGCCGGGCGCCTCGGCCGCGTCGAGACCGGCAGCCTGCAGTTCTACGTGTGGCTCGCGGTGCTGGGCGTCGTGGCCTCGCTCGCCTGGATGTGGCGCCATGGCTGAGTCCACCGTGCTGAACCTCGTACTGTGGCTGCCGGCACTCGGCATGGTCGCGCTCCTGCTCGCCCCGCAGGGCTCGGACCGCGCTGTGCGGGGCTTCGCATTCGTCCTGATGCTGGTGCAGCTCGTGCTGGCCGCCTGGCTCTACCAGCGCTTCGACGGCTCGGTGCCCGGCCTGCAGTTCGAGACGCGCCTGCCGTGGATCCGGGACTGGGGCGTCCACTACCACGTCGGCCTCGACGGCCTGAACGTGCTGCTCGTGGCGCTCACGGCATTCCTCGGGCCGCTGGTGGTCGCCGGCGCGTTCAGCGCCGTGCAGAAGAACGTGAAGCTCTTCTTCGCGATGGTGTTCTTCATCCAGTTCGCGATGCTCGGCACGTTCCTCGCCCAGGATCTCTTCCTGTTCTACGTGTTCTGGGAAGCGATGCTGATCCCGATGTTCCTCATCATCGGCCTGTGGGGCGGCGAGCGACGCATCTACGCGACCCTGAAGTTCGTGCTGTACACGGCGTTCGGCAGCATCCTGATGCTGGCGGCCGTCATCTACCTCGTGTACTCGGAGTCGCAGTACACGGGGGCCCTGTCCTTTGCGTTCAGCGAGCTCGGCCGGCACCCGCTGTCGTTCGGGGCGCAGTCGTGGATGCTGGCGGCGTTCGCGCTCTCGTTCGCGATCAAGGTGCCGATGGTCCCGCTGCATACCTGGCTGCCCGACGCGCACGTCGAGGCGCCGACCGCCGGCTCCGTGATCCTGGCGGGCGTGCTGCTGAAGATGGGGACCTACGGCTTCATGAAGCTCGGCTTCCCGCTGTTCCCGGACGCCACGCGCGCCTTCACCCCCGCGCTCATGACCCTGTCGGTGGTGAGCATCGTCTACGGCGCCTGCCTTGCGCTGGTGCAGACCGACATCAAGAAGATCATCGCCTACTCGTCGATCAGCCACCTGGGCTACGTGATGCTCGGCCTCGTGAGCCTCGACCTCATGGGCATCCAGGGCGCGATCGTCCAGATGGTGAGCCACGGCCTCGTGGCGGGCGGGCTCTTCACCATGGTCGGGATGATCTACGAGCGCTGCCACACCCGCGATCTCGCGGCCTACGGCGGGCTCGCGAAGCTGCTGCCCGTCTATTCGGTCTTCTTCATGATCCTGACGCTGGCCTCGATCGGCCTGCCGACCACCAGCGGCTTCACGGGCGAGTTCATGGCGCTGCTCGGCGCGTTCAACGCCGCCTGGCCGCAGTACCAGGCGGGCAATTCGCTGCCGCTCGTGCTGGCAGTGACCGCGGTAGCCGGCGTGGTGCTCGGCGCGCTCTACATGCTCTGGCTCGCGCAGCGGATGCTGTTCGGCGCGGTCAAGGCGCCGCACCAGCCGCTCACGGATCTCGTGGCGCGCGAGAAGGCGATCCTGGTCGCGTTCGTGGTGGCGATCTTCGCGCTCGGCCTGTTCCCTCAGGGCCCGCTCGAGAAGACCGAGCTCGCCGCCCGTGACTACCAGCAGCGCGTGCTCGGCACCCGTCTCCCGGAGGCCGCGCCATGAACTGGTCGCTGATCCTGACCTCGATGCTGCCGGAGCACCTGCTGCTCGTCGGCATGCTGGCGATCCTCGGGCTCGAGATCAGGAGCGGCCGCCCGCGCGACGGCTTCGGGCCCGCGGTGCTGTTCGTGGCGGCGGCCGCAGCGGCCGCGCTGTGGCTGTACGCGAGCGGCCACGCGGGCGCCCCGTTCCCGGGTCACTTCTCGGCCGGTCCCGCTGCAACGCTGCCCAAGGCCGTGCTGCTCGCGCTCGGCGTGCCCGTGCTGCTCATCTCCCGCGACGACTTCACCGAGACGCCGTACTACACCCTGATGCTCGCCTCGCTGTACGGCGCCTGCCTGGTGATCTCCTCGGACAGCTTCCCGACGCTGTTCCTCGGGCTGGAGATCATGTCGCTGCCGGTGTACGCGCTGGTGCTGCTCGGCCTGCTGCGCGCGCAGAGCGCCGAGGCGGCGCTCAAGTACCTGGTGCTGGGCGGCGCCGCGACGGCGACCCTGCTGCTCGGCATCTCCTTCCTGTACGGCTGGAGCGGCTCGATGGATCTCGCGGTGTTCGCCGCGGCGCTCGCGGGCTCCGATCCGCTCGCCATGGCGGGCGTCGCGCTCGTCACCGCGGCCCTGTTCCTCAAGGCCGCCGTGGTGCCGTTCCACGCCTGGGCACCGGACGCCTACGAGGGGGCGAGCGCCCCGGTCACCGCCTACATGGCGACGATCATCAAGGCGGGCGTGCTGCTGGCCGCGCTGCGCGTGTTCGGCTCGGCACCGGTCGTGCCGCCGCTCGTGGGACTGCTCGCGATACTGCCGCTGGTCTCGATGGCCTGGGGCAACCTCGCGGCCATCCGGCAGACCAGCTTCCGCCGCATGATCGCCTACTCGTCGATCGCGCACGCAGGGTACCTGTTCTACGCGCTGCTGGGCGACGGAGCGGGTCGCTGGGAGGCGATCGTCTTCTACCTGCTCGCCTATGGCCTGATGAACGTGCTCGCGTTCGCGGCCCTGCCGCGCGGCGCGGACGACGAGCGCCAGGACCGGCTGGACGCGCTGAAGGGCCTCTATCAGCGCCGGCCGTTCGCCGCGATCATGATCGCGCTCGCGATGCTGTCGCTCGCGGGACTGCCGCCGCTGCCGGGGTTCGCGGCCAAGTTCCTGGTGTTCAAGAACGTGCTGGCGGCGGGGTACACCGGCTACGCGGTAGCCGGCCTGGTGGCGAGCTACCTGGGCCTGTACTTCTACCTGCGCGTCATCCAGTACATGTTCATGTCCGAGCCGGAGCCCGCGGCGGCCCGCGGCTCGCCGCGGCGCTACGCGGTGGCCGCGAGCCTGCTGTGCCTCGTGCCGGCCGTCCTGCTCATGCTGTTCCCCGGCTGGCTGATCGACCGACTCTAGGCCCGGACGGAGGACGAGGCATGTCCCCTGCCGCTCAGGCGCCGGCCTTCCTCGCGATCGGCGAGTACATGTCGAGCACCTGCATGCGCGCGGCCTGCAGCCGCTCGGACACGACGCCCACCAGGCGGTGCATGATCTTGTAGCCGAAGGAATTGTCGCTGCGGCACTTCTCGAGCAGCTCGTGGCCGTCGAACCGGATCACCTCCGCCGGCTCCAGCGCGCGCGCCTGGTAGAACTTGCCGCGCCCCGACAGCACCGACGACCAGCCGAGCTCGTCCCCGGCCTCGAGCGTGTGCACGCGCAGCGGCTTGCCCTGCGCCATCATCTCGAGCGCCACCCGGCCACTCAGCAGCAGGAAGAACTCGTGCCGCTGGTCGCCTTCCGCGAAGATGAGGTCGTCCCTCCCGTACTTCGCCCGCGTTCCCAGGCTGGCGAGTGTCGCGCAGTGCTCGGCCGTCAGGCCGTGCGAGAACGGGTGCTGCTGAACTGCAGTGAGGATCGAATCGTTCATGGCTCCCCCTGAGACTTTGGTCCCGGCCCGACGCGGGTCTGTTGCAGCCCCGCCCGGGTGATTCTACGCTCGCGGGCGACCCGCCTTTCAAGGGCACCGGACCTCGGCCATGGGAAACGACCGCATCGCGCCGCTCGCCTTCGGGCTGCAGGTCCGGGAACTGCTGTCGAGTTGCGAATTGCCTGCCGACGCGACCGGCACGCGCCGGCTCTACCTGCTCTGGGCGCTTGAGGGCGCGTTGACCGGCAGCCGCTGGCCGGACGTCGCCCGACGCCGCGGCCTGGGCCAGACTGACCGCGACGCGGGCCCGCGGACGTGTCGCACGCAGGCTCTAGACGACGCCTGCCGCGGACAGCGCGGCGATCTCGTCGGCGGTGTAGCCGGCGGCCCCGAGCAGCTGCGCCGTGTGCTCGCCGACGCCGCCCGGCGGCGCACGCACGCCCGCGGGCGTCGCACTGAAGCGCGGCGCCGGCGCCGGCTGCGAAATCCCGTCGACGTCCACGTAGGCATTGCGGGCGCGGTTGTGCGGGTGTGCCGGCGCCTCGGCGAGGCTCAGCACGGGCGCGAAGCAGACGTCCGTGCCCTCGAGCAGCGTGCACCACTCGTCGCGCGACCTGGTGCGGAACAGGGCGGCGAACCGCTCCTTGTGGTTCGGCCACTTGGCGACGTCGAACTGCGCCTGCTCGAGGCCCTGGCCCGTGAGCCCGCACTTCTCGACGAGCAACCGGTAGAACTGCGGCTCCAGCGCTCCCACCGAGATCCAGCCCCCGTCCGCGCACTCGTAGCAGTCGTACCAGTGCGCCCCCCCGTCGAGCGCGTTGGACTGGCGACGATCGGCCCACAGGCCCTGGGCCCGCAGGCCCTGTACCAGCATGCCCATGACCGCGCAGCCGTCGGTGATCGCGCCGTCGACGACCTGCCCCTGCCCGGTCACCCGCGCTCGCAGGATGCCGGCGAGCAGGCCCACGGCCATGAACATCGCGCCGCCACCGATGTCGCCGACCACGGTCGGCGGGATCGAAGGCGCCGATTCGCGGTGCCCGCCGTGATACAGCAGCCCGCTCAGCGCGACGTAGTTGAGGTCGTGCCCCGCCGCCTGCGCGAGCGGGCCTGTCTGGCCCCAGCCGGTGAGGCGGCCGTAGACGAGCCGCGGGTTGTGCGCCAGGCAGGCGTCGGGACCGAGCCCGAGGCGCTCCATCACGCCCGGCCGGAAGCCCTCGAGCAGCGCATCGGCTTTCTCGACGAGCCGCAGCACGACCTCGGCCGCCCCCGGCTGCTTGAGGTCGACGGCGATCGAGCGCTTGCCGCGTCGCGTGAAATCGAACTTCGGCTGGGCGCCGAACGGCAGCGCCCCGCCCTTGCGGTCCACCAGCACCACCTCGGCCCCGAGGTCGGCGAGCAGCATGCCGCAGAACGGCCCGGGGCCGATGCCGGCGAGCTCGACGATCCGCACACCCTCGAGCGGCCCCATCACAGCGACCTCGCCACGATCTCCTTCATGATCTCGTCAGCGCCGCCGTAGATGCGCTGCACGCGGGAATCCGTGTAGAGCAGCGCAATCGGGTATTCGCGCATGTAGCCGTAGCCGCCGAACAGCTGCAGGCACTCGTCCATCACCCGGCACTGCGCGTTGGTGATCCAGAGCTTGGCCATGGACGCCGTGACGGTGTCGAGCCTGCCTTCCTTCAGCTTCACGATGCAGTCGTCGATGAACACGCGGGCCACCTGCACCTGTGTCTTCACCTCCGCGAGCTTGAAGCGCGTGTTCTGCATCTCGAGCAGCGCCTGCCCGAAGGCCTTGCGGCTGCGCGTGTAGTCCACCGTGAGCTTGAGCGCGTACTCCATCGCCGCCACGCCGCCGAGCGCGAGCAGCGCCCGCTCGTAGGGCAGGTCGCGCATCAGCTGGACGAAGCCCTGCCCCTCCGCGGGCCCGAGCAGGCAGTCCGCCGGAACGCGGCAGTCGTCGAAGAACATCTCGGCCGTGTCCCAGCCATTCTGGCCGATCTTGTCGAGCACGCGGCCGACGCGGTAGCCGGGCAGGTCCTTCGTCGCGGCCATGATGATCGAGATGCCCTTGGCGCCCTTCGACGGGTCGGTCTTGGCGACTACGCCCACGAGGCCGGCGTGCAGGCCGTTCGAGATGAAGGTCTTGGCGCCGTTCAGCACGTAGTGGTCGCCCTCGCGAACCGCGCGGGTCTTGACCCCCTGCAGGTCCGAGCCCGCGCCCGGCTCGGTCATCGCGATCGCGCCGACGAGCTCGCCGCTCGCCATGCGCGGCAGCCAGTTCTTCTTCTGCGCTTCCGAGCCGTAGTTGAGCACGTAGTGCGCGAGGATGCTGTGCACCGAGTGGCCGAAGCTCGTGATGCCGCGGCGGCCCACTTCCTCGACCACCACTGCCTCGTGGCGGGCGTCGCCGCCGAGGCCGCCGTACTCGGCAGGGATGTCCGTGCACAGCAGCCCGACTTCGCCCGCCTTGTGCCACAGCTCGCGGTCCACGTGGTGCTGCTCGCGCCAGCGCGCGTCGTTGGGCACGATCTCGTTCTCGACGAAACGGCGCGCGGCGTCGCGGAACAGCTCGAGGTCGTCGTCCATCCAGGGGGAGCGGTAATCGGTCATGGCCTCGTCTCGTGCGAAGATCGAACGACCATCACACCCGGAAAGCGGGGTCCTTGTCCAGTGGTGATGCGACCGGCGCGAGCACCGCGACGACCTCGGCGGGCCCGCAGCCGCACGGCGAAGACAACGCCGCCAGTTCGGCTAAGATGACCCTCCAGACCAAGTGGAGTGCGGATGCTCATGGCTCAACTCTTCCGCAGGCCGCGGTTTGCGGCCGTGCTGGCCGTCGCGCTGCTGCTGCCGGCCCTTGCGCCCGGCGCCAGTGCCGCCGACCGCTACTGGCCGCCGATCGTGGATCCGCCCACCGGCCAGTACACGCCCGGCCGCTGGGTGTGGGGCGACCTCGTCACCGCCGACGTGGCGGCGGCCGCCGACTTCTACGGCAAGGTGTTCGGCTGGACCTACGAGACTTACGGCGGCGAGGACGACCTCGACACCTACACGCTGGTGCTCGCGGACGGCCTGCCGATCGGCGGCATGGTGTTCGACGAGCGCGCCATGAAGGGCAAGGTGCCGTCGGCGCGCTGGGTGGGGCTCGTGTCGGTGGCCGACGTGGGTGCGGCGGCGGACGAGGTGACGAAGGGCGGCGGCAAGGTCGTGTATGCCCCGACGATGCTCGGCCTGCGCGGCGAGACGGCGATCTTCCAGGATCCCGAGGGCACGTTCTTCGGTGTCGTCCGCTCGAAGCACGGCGACCCGCCCGACTACTTCGGCGACCTGCACGAGTGGGTGTGGCTCGACCTCTGGACTGAAGACGTCGAGCGGGCTGCGAAGTTCTACAGCGCGGTCGCCGGTTACCAGGTGCTGCCGCTGCCGGACACCGGCCCACGCCACGGCGTGCACCTCGTCTCCGGTGGCTACGTCCGGGCGGGGGTCATGCAGAAGGCCGGCGCGCGCGACTCGGCCGTGTGGCTGCCGTACGTGCGCGTCGCGGACGCGAAGGCCGCCGCCGACAAGGCGCGTGCCGCGGGTGGCAAGGTCCTGCGCGAGCCGGTCAGCATCGGCCGCGCGATCGTCGCCATCATCGCGGACCCCACGGGCGCGCCGATCGGCATCGCCCAGCTGCTCGACCAGGAGGCGTCGCGATGAACGCGCGTCACGAAAGGAAGATGCTGCGGACGGCCATCGCTTGCGGGTCGGCCGCGGCGATGCTGGCGCTGTCCGGCTGCACAAGTGACGGCTATGGCGGCGGCGGCTCGACCAGCGTCGGCGTGAGCTATGGCTACGGCTACTACGGCCCGGGCTACTACGGCGGGTACTACGAGCCCTACCCGCCGGTCGTCGTCGTTCCGCCGGACGGGCGTCCGGAGCGCCCCGATCGGCCCGACGGTGGCAATCGCCCCACCACGCTGCCTGCGGAGGTCGGCGGTCCGTCCACGCGGCCGGCCAACCCGCCGTCCCGCCCGGCAACCGCCAGCCGGCCCACCAGTCGCCCCACGCCGCGGCCCGCCCCGCGGCCGATGCCGAGCGGCGGCAGGCGCCGCTGACCGAGGCCGCACCGGGCCGCGGGACGGGACCCCGTGGCCGCACTAGAAGAGCATGCCGAACAGCTTCTTCAGCAGATCCTCGAGCGGCATCAGCGTGAGGACCAGCGGCACGATCGGCGCGACCGTCGCAACCGCCAGCTGGAACAGCGCCTCCGTCGTGACCGGCACGATGCGCATGCCCTGAACGACGGCGAAGGCGTTGCCCAGGTCGGCGAGTGACTGGATGTCGCCACTGCCGAGGATCGGTTCCTCGTCCGGCCGTTTTCCGTGCACCCACTTGGCATCGAACTCGCGGACGTAGCCCTGCGCAAGCGTGCCGTACTCGCGCAGGCCCGTTCGCTTCGCCCGGGCCAGCTGGGGCGCGAACACCAGCAGTGGACCCACGACGAGGAACACGAGAAAGATCACGAGCAGGAGGATCTCCAGCCGGAACTGGGTCAGGCTGGCCCCGAGGTGAAGAATCTGGTTGGCGAGCTGGCCGGCGAGCAGCGCGCCGTGCGCCGTCAGCACCGGGATGAATGCGTACACCGTGTTGGCAAGAAACCCGAGGCCGCCGACGCGATCCGGATGGGTGGGCAACAGGTTGAGCTCGATCCGGGACACCTGCCACAACAGGCGCCCCCAGATGAACACCCGGAAGTACCAGCGACAGAGCAGGAACTGGAACACCGGCAGGCTCACGTAGCCGTACCACACGCCGGCGAGCGTCAGCTTCGACCCGTCCACGGTCGGTGTCGCATACCACGTGGCCGCGTCGAGTGTCCCGTAGTGGCGCCAGACGATCGTGATGCCGACGATGTAGACGAAGGCAATCAGCAGCACCTCGGCGAGGACCGAATTGCGCAGCCGGTAGGCGGACGCAACGGCGGCGTCGAACCGGGCTGCCGCGCCCTCGGGAACCAGGCACCGGTCCCGGAACGTCCTCGCCACGGCGCGCATGCGCTGGTGCACGACCAGCTCGGCTCCGACCAGCAACGGGATCGCCACCAGGAACTTGACGTGGACGTCCACGTCCATCAGGAACGGGACGGCCAGGCCCCCGCCCAGCAGCTGCCCTCCCAGCGCCGCGAGCACCAGCAGCGGCAGCCACGCGATCAGCGAGATCACGACGATGCGGCGGCGCTGCAGCCTCAGCGCGTCGTCGGCGAGGCGAGTCCGGCGCAGCAGCTGGTAGAGCGGCCCGCCCAGGACCAGCGAGAAGTCCGGCGGATCCCGGGGAAAGCCATTGCGGGTCACTTCGGCAGCCGACCCGGCTCGATCAACGTTCATGGAGCATCCCCTTGCCGTGCCCTCGTTTCGACGAGCCAGCGCTCGCGGTGCGCGCGGACGATGGCGATCGCCTCGTCCGCGTCGGCCACGCATCGTTGGATGTCGAAGTCCGCCGGGCTCGCGAGCGGCGGATCCACGGAGAGCATCGCGCTGCGCGCCCACTCCACGAGTCCGGGCCACATCCTGCCCACGAAGATCAGCGGCGTGCCCTCGAGGTGGCGCACCTGCAGCAGCTGCCAGATCATCATGGCCTCGAGCACCGTGCCGATGCCGCCCGGCGCGACGAGGAAGGCGTCGGACGTGAGCACGAACTGGTGCAGGCGCGTGAAGAAGGTGCGGTGCTCGAAGGCCTGTGTGACGAACGCGTTGACCTCCTGCTCGAAGGGCAGTGCGACGCGGATGCCGACGGAGCTCGCGCTGCCCGGCACGGCTGCGGCGCCCTCATTGGCGGCCTGCATCAGGCCCGGTCCGCCGCCGGTGATGATGTCGCAGCCCATCTCCGCGAGCGCCGCCGCCATGCGCCGCGTCTCGACGTAGGCGAAGTCGCCCGGTCGGGTGCGGGCCGAGCCGAAGATCGTCACCCGGTAACGTGGTCGGCGCGCAGGCCGCAGCCGCGTGAGCTGGTTCACGACGTCCCAGAGGCCGAGCAGTGCGCCTGCGAGGACCTCGCGCGTGCGCTCCTCGTCGGCAAGGCTCACGGTCTGTGCGTCGGCTGGCGATGGCGGTGGGATCATTTGCCGGTCTCCGGGCTCTCGAGTGTCCGGGCGCCCCGCCCGCGCAGCAACGCGTAGGGCAGGACCGTGAAGGCGGCCACCACCATGTAGCTGAGCACGGTCGCCTTGACCGCCGGCGGCGCTGAATTCAGCGAGGCCACCAGCAGCGCGAGCCCGGGATTACGCGCCGCGCTCGCGATCGCCACGGCGGTACGCGTGCCGGGGTCTTCGCCGCCGAGCCAGTGGCCGACGGCGAGTGCCGCTGCGGTGGTGAGCGCGGCGGCCAGCGCGACAGCGGGTCCGGCGGCGATGATCACCGTCCAGAACGCGGCCACCGCCACGCCGACGAGCACCAGCAGCAGCAGTTTTCCGAACCGTTCGACGTGCGCAGCCAGCCGCGACGCGGGTCCTGGCAGCAGGCGACCGATGGCCACGCCGGTTGCGAGCGGCAGCAGTTGCACGACGGACACCTGCTTCATGACGTGCCAGTGCGACAGGACCGCACTGGTGTTGAACAGCTGGTCGAGCAGCGCGACGGACACCGGCATCGACACGACCGCGACGAGCGCCACCGTCACCTGCAGCCCCGGCGCAAAACAACGTTCCGCACCCGCACCCAGCGAGCGCTGCAGGGCAATCGGGGCGCCCGGCGCGATCGCCATGAGTGCGATACCGACCTCGGCAGCGAGCGGCAATCGCAGGCCTCGTGCCACGACGATAGCGAGCACCGGCACTGCTACCAGAACCGCGAACAGCGCGACGAGCATGCGTTCCGGACGGCGCCACGCCAGCAGGAACTCCCTCGGCCGCAGACCGAGCCCTAGACCGAACATCACCGCAAAGACCGTCGCGGCCGCGAACGACGAGACGAACCACTCCGGGATGAGCGGTTGCATGCCCGAAAGCTCCCGCGCTCACCCGCGCGGCGGCGTCTGCGACGCCCCGCCGAGACCCTGCGCGTCCGGCACGCGCGCCAGTGCGAGGTCTTCCGGCAGCTTGTAGTAGTCCGGCAGGGTGCGGTCCAGCAGGTCGAGCTGCTCGCGCAGCGCCGCGTGCCGCGGCGCGGGCAGGCTGCGCATCAGGTTCTCGAGCATGGCGCGCTGCCGGCGGGCGATCTGCACGCTGCCTGCGCCGCAGGCGCGGATCTCGTTGCAGGCGATGTGCACGAAATCCTCCCAGTCCGGCGTGCGCAGGATGACGCGCACATGGCCGGCCGCGTCGCGGATGTCCTCGCCGCGCAGGTGCCGGCGGCCGACCACCCTCAGCAGCTGGTGGATCTGGTCGATCGCGAGCACCGCCGTCGTCGGGTCGTTGATGGCCGGCGACAACGCCTTGAGCGCGATGTCCACGAGGATGCGGAAGGCGAACATCGGGTCCTGCTCCAGGGTGCGCTCGGTGCCAAAGGCCACCGTCCGCCGCAGCGCCTCGTCATCGGCCCGCGCGGCACCGCCGTGGAGGTTGAACAGCGGCTCCTCGGCGGCCACGAAATCGCCCACCTGCGGCACGAACTCGATGATCCCGTCGAGGCGCCGCGCCTCCTTCACGAGCCACTCGACTTCGACCGCGAGCACGCTCCCGGAGCGTCCGTGGTTCGGCACGACGCGCGCAGGCGGGCCGTACCTCCGCGCCACGGCGGCGCCGACCGTACCTCCCTCCCCACTCTCTTTCTCGGGGTAGACCGACTTTATGACCTCCAGGCCCTGGTTGCACACGAGGGCGACCAGGCGCACCGGCCGCAGCAGGCGCGCGGCGTAGTCGATCAGAAACAGGAAGGAGACGACGCAGGCGATGCCGAGCAACATGACGGTGAGCGTCACCAGCTGCGGCACCGCAGTCGCCGTCCGGTTGAGGGCGCTCACCGCAAGCAGCAGGGTGAACATGTTGAGGCCGATGGTGTACCTGATCACGCGGTCGCGCAGCAGCGTGGTGGCGATGATGCGCGGCGTGAGCTGGCCGCTCGCGATCTGGATCGCGACCAGCAGCGAACCGAACGTGAAGACGACGAACGTGATCGTGAGGGTGATGACGCTCTGGAACAGCGTGTGGGCACCGTCGACACCGAGGCCGGTCAGGTCCCGGGTGACCAGCCCATCGAACTGGTGCATCAGGCGGATGACGATCAGCGCGAGCAGCACGGAGGTGATGGGAACCGCCCAGAGCGCCGAGCGCAGATAGCTCCAGGCGCGGTAGGCCCTGTTCCAGCCCAGCGTCGCCGAGGCGCGCTCGATCGCGTGGGCGAGCGGGCGTTCGCCCCGCGTCGGGCGTGGGCTGCCGTCAGTCAAGTGTCACCCCCGCCTCGGGCACGCGCCAGATCTCGTCGCAGTACTCGCGGATCGCGCGGTCCGCGGAGAACTTCCCGGAACGCGCCGCGTTGAGGATCGACATGCGGGTCCACCGCTCCTCGTCCCGCCAGGCCTCGCTGACGCGCGTCTGCGTCGCCACGTAGTCCGCGTAATCGGCAAGCACCAGGAACGGATCGGACAGCAGCAGGTTCTCGACCACCGGCCGCAGCACGTCCGGGTCGCCGCCGGTCAGCCGGCCCGAGGCCAGCAGGTCGAGCGCCTCGCGCAGCTCGGCGTTCTCCTCGGCGTGGCGTGCCGGCCGGTAGCCCTCGCGCCGGATGCGCTCGACGTCGTCCGCCGTGAGCCCGAACAGGAAGAAATTCTCCGCGCCCGCCTCCTCCCGGATCTCGACGTTGGCGCCGTCGAGCGTCCCGATCGTGAGCGCCCCGTTCATCATGAACTTCATGTTGCCCGTGCCCGAAGCCTCCTTGCCGGCCGTGGAGATCTGCTCCGACAGGTCGGCCGCCGGGTAGATCAACTGGGCGTTCTGCACGTTGAAGTTCGGCACGAACGCGACGCGCAGCCGCGTATTGACGTCGGGGTCGCCGTTGATGGTCTCGGCCAGCGCCGTGATCAGCCGGATGATGCGCTTGGCCATGAAGTAGCCGGGCGCGGCCTTGCCCGCGAAGACGAACGCCCGCGGCGGCGGCTCGAGCCGCGGGTTGCGCTTCAGCCGGCAGTAGAGCGTCGCGATGTGCAGCGCGTTCAGGTGCTGGCGCTTGTACTCGTGGATGCGCTTCACCTGCACGTCGAACAGCCACGACGGGTCGAGATCGACTCCGGCGTGGCGGCGCACGTGGTCGGCGAGCCGGGCCTTGTTGGCGCGCTTCACCGCGCGCCAGTCGGCGCGGAACGCCGCGTCGTCCACGAAGTCCTCGAGCCGTCGCAGCTCCTCGAGCCGCGAGACCCAGCCGTCCCCGATCCTCGTCGTCACGAGTTCGCGCAGGCCTGGATTGGCCAGTGCGACGAACCGCCGCGGCGTCACGCCGTTCGTCCTGTTGCTGAAGCGCTCCGGCCACAGCTCGTGGAAGTCCCGCAGCACGCTCGCCTTGAGGAGCTCCGTGTGCAGTGCCGCCACGCCGTTCACGGCGTGGCTGCCCACGGTGGCCAGCTGCGCCATGCGCACCGAGCGATCGCCGGACTCGCCGATCAGCGACATGCGCTGCACGCGTCCCTCGTCGCCCGGGAAGCGCATCCGCACCTCGGCCAGGAAGCGCGCGTTGATCTCCTCGATGATCTCCATGTGACGCGGCAGCAGCTCGCGCAGCATGGGCAGCGGCCAGGTCTCGAGCGCCTCCGGCAGCAGGGTGTGGTTGGTGTAGCCCAGGCTGCGCACCGTGACGTCCCAGGCGTGCTCCCAGCCGAGTCCGTGCTCGTCGAGCAGCAGGCGCATCAGCTCCGCCACGGCGATCGACGGGTGCGTGTCGTTCAGCTGCACGGCGAACCGGTCGGCGAACCGGCGCGGGGCCTCGCCGGCCAGGGCGAGGAGCGCGAACATGTCCTGCAGCGAGCACGACACGAAGAAGTACTGCTGCGCGAGCCGCAGGCGCCTGCCGGCCTCCGGCTCGTCGTTCGGGTACAGCACCTTGCTGATCGTCTCGGAGAGGATCTTCTCCCCGACCGCCGCGTAGTAGTCGCCGGTGTTGAACGCCTGGAAGTCGAAGGACTCCACGGCCTCGGCGCTCCACAGCCGCAGGGTATTGCACGTGTCGACCCGGTAGCCCTGGATCGGGGTGTCGTAGGCCATGCCCCTGACCACCCGGCCCGGCACCCAGCGCACGCGGTGGCGGCCCTGGTCGTCGGCGTAGTGCTCGGTGCGGCCGCCCCAGCCGACGCGGTAGGTGACCTCGGGCTTCGCGATCTCCCAGGGGTTGCCGCGGCGCAGCCACTTGTCGGTGATCTCCGCCTGCCAGCCCTCGCGGATCTCCTGGTCGAAGATGCCGAACTCGTAGCGGATGCCGTAGCCGACCAGCGGCCGCTCCAGGCTCGCCGCCGAGTCGAGGTAGCAGGCGGCCAGCCGCCCGAGCCCGCCGTTGCCGAGGCCCGGCTCCTCCTCCAGCGCCAGCAGCGCCTCGAGGTCGAGCCCGAGCTCCGTCACGGCCTCGCGGGCAGCCTGCTCGATGCCGAGCGCGAGCAGGTTGTTACCGAGGTGCGGACCCAGCAGGTACTCGGCGGAGAGGTAGCACGCGACCCGCACCCCGGGCCGCAGGTACGCGGCAGTCGTGTTCGCCCAGCGGTGCTGCAGGCGGTCCCGCACGGCGAGAGCCAGGGCGCGGTAGTAGTCGTGGGGCGTGGCGGCCCGCGGCAGCCTGCCGAGGGAATAGCGCAGGTGGCTCGCGACCGCCCGGGCAATCGCCGCCGCGGTCAGGCCGGTGCGCTCGTCGTCCGCAGTCGCCGCCGTCGTGTCGTGCTGGGTCCGGTCCAAGTGACTCCTCCTGGGCTGCGAGCGCCCGGCCGATCAGAACTTCCAGCCGAAACTGAGCTGGAAGCCGTCGAAGTCGGGCGTACCCTTCGCTTCCTCGAAGTCGATCCAGGTCATGCGGTAGCTACCGTGCAGCGCAATCGTCTCGCTGAAGTCATGGCGAAGCCCTGCACCGAGCTGGTAGGTGAATCCGTCGAGGGTGCGCGTGTCCTGGAAGTCCGTGCACACGTAGCCCCACCACGGGTCCCACCAGCAGCCGACCTCGGGCGGCCCGCTGGCGAGGTTCGTATCGGCCCAGTTCCAGCCGATCGCGCCGACCACGAACGGCGTGAGCGGCCCGGACAGGATGTTCCAGGTCGCATCCAGGGTGAGCGTGGTGAACTCCAGGTCGCCCTTCACCCGGAAGACCTCGCCCGGCTGGTCGCCGGCGACGTCCGCCCGGTAGTCCGTCGTGCCGAACCCGAGGTTCAGGCCCAGCTCGAGGTTGTCGGTGTAGTGGTAGCCGGCGCCGATCCTGAACGCAGTGTCACTGTCGAATTCGGCCTTCGTGCCGCCCCTGAACTCGGCCTCCGCCGAGTTCTCGAGCACGAAGCCAAAGCGCGTCTCCCAGCTGCCCGCGCGCCTCGCCGACTGCGCCGCGGCCGGCTGGCCGGCCACGAGGCCGGCCAGGCAGGCCAGTGCGATCGCCCGATTCACGAACGACTGCTCAATACTCGTAGAACATCTTCTGGATGCGGACCGGGTCGCTGGTCTTCGTCAGCGCGAGCTGCAGCAGCACGCGCGACTTGGCGGGATTCAGCTCGCCGGAGGCGATGAAGCCCTTCTCGTCGTCGTTCACCTCGTTGTTGCGCAGCACCAGCCCGGACGGCAGGCGCGTGCTGCGGACGACCACGATGCCGCTCTTCGCCGCCCTGGTGAGCGCGTCGAGGGCTGGCGTGGTCATGTTGCCGTCGCCCACGCCTGCGATCACGAGGCCCTTCGCTCCGTTGCCGATCGCCGCGTCGATCAGGTCGGCGCTCATGTTCGCGTGCGCGTAGATGATGTCGACGCGCGGCAGCTTGTCGAGGGTGTCCACCGAGAACTCGGAGGCTCGGCCCAGCTTCCGGTCCATCGGCTCGAACCACTCGACCTTGCCGGTGTGCACGACGCCGGCCGGGCCGCGGTTCAGGCTCTTGAACGTCTGCACGCTGGTCGTGTCGGTCTTGACCACGTTGCGCGCGTAATGGAACTCGTCGTTGAGGCACACCAGGGTGCCTTTGCCCTTCGCGCGCGGGTCGGCCACGATGGCGACGCCGTTGTAGATGTTGCCCGGTCCGTCGGCACTGACCGCCGTGGCCGGTCGCATCGAGCCGACCATCACCACGGGCTTGTCGCTCCGGGTGACCAGCGAGAGGAAGTAGCTCGTCTCCTCGAGCGTATCCGTGCCGTGCGTGATCAGCACACCGTCGGTGCCGGGTTCGGCCAGCACGGCGTTGAGGCGCTTGGCGAGCTTGAGCCAGATCTCGTCGTTCATGTCCTGGCTGCCGATGTTCGCGACC
>Ga0209254_10001513_pt1 | contig 20920 bp, 18 predicted proteins | sample FrelakmetDIP11DI_FD_187148 | JGI IMG/M metagenome (GOLD analysis project Ga0209254, IMG submission 187148) | Freshwater lake sediment microbial communities from the University of Notre Dame, USA, for methane emissions studies - DIP11 DI (SPAdes)... | ecosystem: Environmental > Aquatic >...
TTCTCGCCGATCGGCATCGCCATCGCGGCCGAGACCCCGGCGGAGCTGGCGATCAGCATCGCCGCCGAACTCATCCGCGTGCGGGCGGCGATGGTGGGGTGAGCGCCGCCGCCCTTGCCGGGGTCATCCTCGCGGCGGGGCTGTCGTCACGCATGCGGGAGCTCAAGCCGCTGCTCCCGCTGGATGGCGCGCCCGCGGTCCTCAGGGTCGCGGGCGCCTACCGCGCTGTGGGGCTCGAGGCCGTCGTCGTGCTCGGCTTCGGCGCCGAGCGCGTGGCGCCTCTCCTCGACGCGCACGGCGTGGGCTACGTGGTCAACCGCGAGTTCGAGGACGGCATGTACTCGTCGGTGCGTTGCGGGGTGCGTGCGCTTCCCGCCGACGTTCGTGCCTTCTTCGTCCATCCCGTGGACTGCGCTCTGGTCCGCAGCGAGACGCTGGGGCTTCTGGCCCGCAGCGCCGGCACACCGGAGACGAGCACCCTGTTTCCCGTTCATGAAGCCGAGCGCGGGCATCCGCCGCTGGTGCCTGCGGGGCTGCGGACCGCGATCCTCGTGGAGGAGCCGAAGGGCGGCCTCAAGGAGTTGCTCACGCGTGGAGAAGCCGGAGCCTGCGACGTGCAGGTCGACGATCCCAACGTGCTTCTCGACATGGACGACGCCGCGGCCTACGAACGCCTCGCGAAGCTGGCCGTCCGCGAGCGCGTCCCGTTGCCGGCGGCGTGCCGCGAGCTCCTCGCGCGCCTCGGGACGCCGGCGCCGGTGGTCGCGCATTCCGAAGCGGTGGCCGCCGGCGCGCGCCGTCTCGGGGCGGCGCTGAGGACTTCGGGCGTGTGGCTCGACGTGAAGCTGCTCGAGGCGGCGGCCTTGCTGCACGACATCGCTCGCGCGACTCCCACTCACGCCGAGGCTGGCGCCGCCGTGCTCGACGCCGAGGGCTACCCGCGGGTCGCCGCCGTGGTGTGCTGTCACATGCAGCTCCCGGGGCCACCTCCCGAGCTGCCCGGCGAGCGCGAGGTGCTGTATCTCGCCGACAAGCTCACGGTCGGTAGCCGGGCGGTGGGCCTCGACGCCAGACGCGAGCGCGCCGAAGCCGTGTTCGCGAGCGATCCCGAGGCGCTGAAGGCGGCGCTCGAACGCCTCGAGGCGGCGCGGGTCATCGCCGCCCGTATCGAGTCGCTGGCGCGCCGGCCGCTGTCGGCCATCCTTGACGACAGCATACCGGCAGAGAGCGCGGGCACGGCCGGCACTACGCCGTGAGTGATCGGCCGCCGATCAGGGCGCTCCTGGCCTGCGACCTTGACGGCACGCTCCTGGCCGCGGATGGGTCCCCGGCGCCCGGCATCGTCGCGGCGCTCGCGGCTCTCGAGGCGCGCGGCGCAAGGCTGGTGGTGTGCACCGGCCGCCCTCTCCAGAGTGCCGCGAAGGCCGTCGCGGTCCTTCACGCCGACCCGGTGGCTTACGTGTGCTACCACGGGGCTCTGGTCGTGGACGCGACCACGGGCGAGTGGCTGAGGCATCTGACGATCCCTGCGCAGACCGTGGGCGTCGTCGTTCGTGAGGCCCACGGTCTCGGTTTGTCGGTGACCCTGTACGGCGGCGACGAGCGCCGCGAACTCACTCAGGCGGCCTGCGCCGCGCCGCTCGATCCATCCGCTCTCGCCGGCATCACCCGCATCGTCCTCGGCGGCGATCCGCCCGGCGTCGCGGCCGCTCTCCAGGTACTGACGGCGTCCTGCGGTCGGACTACCCGAGTGGAGCCCGCGGGCGGAGGGACCGCCGCCGTCCTGCCCGCTTCGGCGGATAAGAGCGAAGGGCTGAAGCTGGTCGCCGCGCGCCTCGCCGTCCCTCTCGCGCGAGTCGTCGCCTGTGGCGACTCCGCGGCCGACGAGAGCCTTCTTCGCACAGCCGGCGTGTCCATCGCCGTCGGCGATCCCCCCGCCTCGCTGCGCTCTGCGGCGCAGCTTGTGGTGAGCCAGGAGCGCTTTGCCGAGGCGCTGCGCCGCGCGCTCGACTCGTTGGGCTGAATCCCGCCGCTTCGCGTGGCGACGACGCGGGCCGCGAGCGATGCCTGACGCGCGAAGGGCGGCGGGGCTTGCGCCCCGCCGCCCTTGGTCGTCGCGTCGCTTGTCAGCTGGTCAGTCGACCTTCGGAAGCCTCGCGATCGACGCGGCGATCGCCTCCTCGGGGTGGTCGTAGTCCTCGAGCTTACCGCTGAGGTAGGCGTCGTAGGCGCCCAGGTCGAGGAAACCATGGCCGGTGAGGTTGAACAGGATGTTCCTGCTCACGCCCTCTTCCTTGGCCTTGAGCGCCTCGTCGATCGCGGTGCGGATCGCGTGGGCGCTCTCCGGGGCCGGCACGATGCCCTCGGTCTGCACGAACAGCTGTGCTGCCGCAAAGACCTTCGTCTGCGGCACGGCCACGGCCTCCATCAGTCCCGCGTCGTACACGTGGCTGATGAGGGGCGCCATGGCGTGGTAGCGCAGACCGCCGGCGTGGATGCCGGCCGGCATGAAGTCGTGGCCGAGCGAGTACATCTTGAACAGCGGCGTGGTCTGGGCCTCGTCGCCGAAGTCGTACACGAACTGACCCTTGGTGAGCGTCGGGCAGGCGGTGGGCTCGACGGCGACCAGGCGCGTGTTCGTCTTGCCGGCGAGGTTCTCGCGCATGAAGGGGAAGGCGATGCCGCCGAAGCTGGAACCGCCGCCGACGCAGCCGACGACGATGTCCGGGTACGCGTCGGCGTCCTGGCATTGCAGGATCGCCTCTTCGCCGATGATCGTCTGGTGGAGCAGCACGTGATTGGTCACGCTGCCTAGCGCGTACTTGGAGCCGGGATGGGTGACCGCGTCCTCGACAGCCTCGCTGATGGCGATGCCGAGGCTGCCCAGCGACTCCGCGTCCTCGGCCAGTACTGCGCGCCCGGCGTTGGTCTGGTCGCTGGGGCTGGGGATGACGTTGGCGCCCCACAGTTCCATCATGCTGCGCCGGTAGGGCTTCTGGTGGTAGCTGACCTTGACCATGTAGACCATGCATTCCAGGTCGAACATCTGGCAGGCCATGCTGAGGGCACAGCCCCACTGGCCGGCGCCGGTCTCGGTGGCCAAGCGCTTCGTGCCGTCCTTCTTGTTGTAGTACGCCTGCGCGACGGCGGTGTTGCTCTTGTGCGAGCCGGCCGGGCTGACGCCCTCGTACTTGAAGAAGATCCTCGCCGGCGTGTCGAGCGCCTTCTCGAGTCCCGTGGCGCGGATCAGCGGCGAGGGCCTCCACATGCGATAGATCTGGTGGATCTCCTCGGGGATCTCGATGTAGCGCTCGGCCGAGACCTCCTGGGCGATGATGCTGGGCGGGAAGATCGGTGCCAGGTCGTCGGGGCCGGCCGGCTGCAGGGTACCGGGGTGCAGGGGCGGCGCCGGGGGGGTGGGGAGGTCGGGCACGATGTTGTACCAGGCCTTGGGGATCCTCTCCTCGTCAAGGACGAACTTCTTCTTGTACTCGCTCATGACCTACCTCCTCGCGAAACATGGTCGTTCAACGGATGCACGTCTGGTGGCTGCTGAAAAGGGCACGGGAAGACCACAGTGGTGTGGTCGGGGGTGCGGGCGTGGCCCGCGCGGGATGTCGAGAATGGGCGCGCTACGCGCGCCAGGCCCAGCGACGCCGGGGGCGCGAGGTGGTGCTGCGGCTGATGTCGGTGGTCGTCATCGTGGGCGGGATTCTACCACGAGAGGCAAGAGTCGGCGCAAACGCCGTTGCCAAAGGCGATGCCCGACCCCTGCCCGCCTCAGCCGGCGACGGAATCCTCGGGCACGGGGGCGGTCGCCGCAGGCACACCGCCCGGCAGGATCGTCTCGCGCAGCGGGTAGGGTGATCCGGGATGCGCGAACAGGAAACCCTGGCCGTAGGCGACGCCGAGGGTCAGCAGGGCATCAAGCTGCGCCTGGGTCTCAATGCCTTCGGCCACCAAGGCGATGTCGGCCTGCCGGCAGAAGTCGCGCAGCGTGCCGATCAGCTTCTGCTTCACCAGCGATCGTTCCAGATGACGCGTCAGGCTCATGTCGAGCTTGATGAAATCGGGCTCGATCTCGACCATCGTCTGCAGGCCGGCGTATCCGGCGCCGGCGTCGTCGATGGCGATGCGGAAGCCCTGATCACGCAGCCGGTCGACGACGTGGCGCATGTGGGCGAAATCGTCGATGACGCTGTTCTCGGTGATCTCGATGACCGTCTGGCTGCGCAGCTCCTCGGGCGTGGCGTCGATGAACTCCTGGATGGCGATGTCACCGCCCGAGCGCGAGAGCAGATCGATAGGCTCTGTGTTGATGAAGCGCAGGTACTCCCGCGGCAAGGTCGCGCTGCTGCGCGCCGCCATCATGCGACAGAGGCGATCGAGCTCGGGGACGCGCTTCTCGGCGCGCGCGACTTCGAAGAGCGCGTCGGGGCGGTGGAGCTCGCTCTGCAAGGGCCCGCGGGCGAGGAGCTCGTAGCCGATCACCGTGTAGTCGCCCAGGCTGACGATGGGCTGGTAGACGCAGGTGATCTGCGATCCGCTGACCACACGCTCGAACTCCGCGCTCAGGCGATGCTGGACTTCGCTGCGCTCCTGCTGGATGCCGCGCGTGGCGCACTCGATGGCCTCCATCAGGGCGCGCCTGAAGCGCACCTTGGGCGACTGTCCGAGGCGCGAGTACCCCACGTAGAGGTCGACATGCGCCATGAGCTGGCTCTCCAGCTCGTCCGTGAGGTACTCAAGCAGCTGCTCTTCGAGGCGACGCTTGACGAGGCGCAGGTCGTCTTCGTCCACGAAGCCGTGGTCGCGCGCCGGGGAGAGGATGACGAGGAACGCGTTGCCAAGGCTCGAGACCGAAACGAAGTCCTCGTTGCGGATGAGGCGGCCGCGGGTCTCGGAGAGACGCCTGCCGATGACGCGAAAGACCTCGTCCACGGCCTCGAAGCCTTGCTGCTGCTCGAGGGCGTGCACGCCGTCCAGCGTGACGTAGAGGATGCCGAGCTGACTGTGGTCGAAGAGGCGGCGCTGTACTTCGACCTGGACGCTGGCCAAGGTCGGCAGGCCGGTGATCTCGTCGTAATACATGGACGCGTCGCGCAGCACGTCACGGACGGTCTGCAGGAGGCGCTCGGTGCGAAACGGCTTGGTGACGTAGGCGGAGGCGCCGGAGCGGTTGGCCTCCACCATGTTGGCCAGCTCCGTCTTGGCCGTGAGGAACACGACGGGGATGTCCTTCGTGTAGCCGAACTGCAACTCGCGGCAGACCTGGTAGCCGTCCATGCCGGGCATCATCACGTCGAGCAGTACGAGGTGGGGGTGCTGCGTGTAGGCGAGCTCCAGGCCGTGCTCCCCGCTGTTGGCGGCGATCGCCTCATACCCCTGGGCTTCCAGAGCGTCGCAGACCGTACCCGTGAGCTCGTCGTCGTCGTCGATCACGAGGATCCGGATCTTCTCGTCCGACATGGTCCTCCCGCCCGTGGCCCTGCGCGACATGCGCCGCACACCACCTATCGGCCATCATACGCAAAACGTTTACACAGTAGACTACCCGGAGCACGAAAACGCGCGACCACAGGAGGCGCAGATGAAGGGGTACGGCCCCACGGACCCATTGCAGACGCCGCGCTTCGCGGGTATCTCCACGTTTCTGAGGCTGCCGCACACCACACACCTCGACCGCGTGGACGTGGCGTTCGTGGGCCTGCCGTTCGACACCGGCGTGAGCTTCCGCGCCGGGGCGCGCTTCGGGCCCAAGGCCATCCGCGAGGGGTCGCTCTCGATCCGCCCCGACTACAACATGGCCCAGCGTGTGGCGCTGTTCGAACGCCTCTCGGCGATCGACTACGGCGACGCCCCCGTGGTGCCCGGCTTCACCGATCGCTCTTACGACAAGATGGCGACGGCGCTGCGCGCCGTGCACGAGGCCGGCGCCGTGCCTATCGGGTTCGGCGGCGACCACAGCGTGCTCCTTGCCGAACTGCGGGCCGCGGCCGCCACGCACGGCCCCGTGGCCCTCATCCAGTTCGACGCGCACAGCGACACCTGGGACGAGTACTTCGGCGAGAAGTTCACGCACGGCACGGTCGTGCGTCGCGCCACCGAGGAGGGCCTGATCGACGCCCCGCGATCCACGTTGATGGGCATGCGCGGCGGGCTCTATGGCCCCGGCGATCTGGATGAGGCGCGCGATCTGGGGTTCACGGTGATCCCGTGGGACGATCTCGCGCAGCTGGGGACGGCCGCGGTGGCGGCCGCCGTGGAGCGTGCCGGCGGCAAGGCGTTCCTCACCTTCGATATCGACTTCGTCGACCCGGCGTTTGCGCCCGGCACCGGCACGCCCGAGTGCGGCGGTCCCTCCTCGATGCAGGCGCTGGCGCTGCTGCGCGCCTGCCGCGGCCTGCAGATCGTGGGCGCCGACGTCGTCGAGGTGCTCCCCGACCTCGACAGCTCGCACCTCACGTCGACGCTTGCCGCCACGGTGGCGTGGGAGATCCTGAGCCTCGTGGCCGTGATGATGCCGGATGGCACCGCGTGAGCCTGCGCGTCGCCTGTGTACAGTTGAACACGCGCGGCGACGTGGCCGTCAACGTGGGCGCCGCCACGGCGCTCGTGGAGGCCGCCGCCGTCGCAGGCGCACGCCTCGTCGCTCTCCCCGAGACGTGGGCGTACAAGGGCCGCCGGCAGGGCATCATCGCGAGCGCCGAGCCGGTGGACGGGCCGAGCAACGCCGCCCTGGCGCGGCTGGCGGCTCGGCTCGGCGTCTTCGTGCTCGCCGGCTCTATCTACGAGCCTTCGCCGGAGCCGGGCCGTGTGTACAACACGTCGGCGCTGTTCGGCCCGGACGGCGGGCTGCGGGCGGTGTACCGCAAGATCCACCTGTTCGACGTCACCGCCGGCCCCACCGTGTACCGTGAGTCGGACGACGTGGTGCCGGGGGCGGAGCTCGTCATCGCGACGGTCGATCCGCGTCCGGCCGAGACCGCGGCGCCTTCGGCGCCGGTCACCCTCGGCCTCACGATCTGCTACGACCTGCGCTTTCCCGAGCTGTACCGCAGCCTGGCGCTCCGCGGCGCCCAGATCCTCTGCGTGCCGTCGGCTTTCACGGCGTATACGGGCGCGGCTCATTGGGAAGTGCTCCTCCGCGCCCGCGCCATCGAGAACGGCTGCTTCGTCATCGCCCCGGGCCAGGTGGGGGAGCATCTGCCGGGGCGTGAATGCTTCGGCCGCAGCATGATCGTCGACCCGTGGGGCACGGTGCTTGCCGAGGTGCAGGACGGCGAGGGCTTCTGCGTAGCCGACCTCGACCTCGAGCGCGTCGCCGAGGTGCGCGCCCAGATCCCGTCGCTGCAGAACCGGCGCCCGGAGGCCTACGGGCTGTAGGGGCGACGGAGCGTCTCAGCGGGCGCCTCCGTCGCGGGGCGCCTCTGTCGCGGGGCGCCGGAGTCAGGCCTGAGCGGCCGCCGCAGGCGCGCCGCGCTCGGCCACCCGGCGTCGCACGAAAGCCACGACGATGCCGATCACGAGGCCGGCCAGGGCGCCGGCGGCGACGTTGAGCGTGAGGCTCGGGCCGCTGGGGGAATCGGGCACGGCGGCCTCGTGGAGGATGCGTGGCTGCTCGACCTGCTTGGCCGTGAGGAGCATCAGCTCGGTCTTCTGATTGGACGAGTCCAGAGCCTCCTGCTCGGTCGCCGCCGCTTGGACGATGGCGACGTACAGCGTCGAGGCGGCGGCCTTCTCGGCGGTGGTGCCGCCGCTGCGGGCGATGGCCGCCAGGCCCACCTGCGCGGCGGTGCTCCGCGCCACCGACGCGGTCAGCGCCTTCTTGCCCGTGGCCAGCTGCTGCTCGAGCACGGCGATCTTCTCGTCCACACCCGGGCTGATGCGCCCGACGAGTACTTCGGCGAGAGCGTTGGCCGCCGCCGCCGCGCGTTCCTTGTCGGTGTCGGTCACGGTGATCACGACGATGTTGACCACGGACGTCGAGGTCTTCACGGTCGATGAGGGCGTCACGACCGTTGTCTGCTTGCGCAGCATGCTGGCGCTGATCTCCATACCGGTCTTCTCAGCCGCTTCGTTGAGGAGCGCCTGGCTGGCAAGCAGCTGGGTGGCGGCCTTTGAGTTGGAGTTGAGGCCCGCCATGGGGTTGCCGTTGGCGTCTGTCGTCTGGCCGATGTAGACCGAGGACGTGGCGCTGTATTCCTTGGGCGCGGCGAGCGTGACCACCCCGCCGACGAGCGCGCCGAGGACCACCAGTCCGAGAATGACCCACCAGTTGCGCAGCAGCGTGGCGAACCAGGAACCTACGTCGATGGTCGTGGCGTCGTCGGTGCTCATGCGTGCCTCCGGAGTGCGGTCATGCCCACATCCTATCGCAGGCGGCGGGCTCCGCGACCGCAGGTGGCGTCATCGCGGGCCGCGGCCGTAGGCGGCGCGCACGCGCTCGAGGATCTCAAGGTAGTCGCGCGCGAGGGTGCGCCGCTCGAAGTGCTCGAGCACGTAACGGCGGCCGTTGGCGCCGAGGCGGGCACATGCGGCGCGGTCATCGGCGAGCGCAACGACCGCCGCCGCCAGTTCGGCGTCGTTGTCGGGCTCGAAGGCGAGGCCGCAGTCGGCTTTGGTGAGCAGCGCCCGGGCGTCGCCCTCGAAGCCCAGCAGGATGGGCTTCTCCATGGCGGCATCCTCGAAGAACTTGCTGGGCAGGATGGTGGAAAAGAGCTCCTGCTTGCGGAAGTGCACGAGGCAGGCGTCGCTGCTCGCCAGGTAGTCGGGCAGCTCGGCGCGCGGCACGAGGCCGGTGAAGACGACATTGCCGAGGCTCTGAGCGCGCGCCTGCTCTTCGAGGTCCGCGCGCACCGCGCCGTCGCCGATGAGCAGGAAGGCGACGTCGTCGCGGCCCTGCTCCTTGAGTCGGCGCGCGGCGCCGAGCGCCACGTCGAGTCCGCTCGCCATGCCGATGGTCCCGGCGAAGGTGACGACGAACGTGTGCGGCGCGAAGCCGAGGCGCGCGCGCAGCGCGGCATCGGCCGGGCGCGGCGTGAACAGGTCGGCGTCCACGCCGTTGGTGACCACGTCGATCTTGGTCGCCGGCACGCCCTTGCGGATCATGTTCTGCCGGTAGCCTTCGCCGACGGCGACGATGTGGTCGGCCGCGTCGTAGAGGGCGCGCTCGAGTCCCTCGAGCGCGCCGACGACGCGGCCCTCCTTGAGCGCCCCGACGGCGGTGATCGAAGCGGGCCAGATGTCGCGGATCTCGAGCACGAGGGGCGCGCCGTGCGCCCGCGAGACGGGCACGCCCGCCCAGCCGGCGAAGAACTGCGGTGAGGTCGCGATCACGACGTCGGCGCGGGGGCGCAGGGCGGAACCGGCCGCGCCCGCCGCGGCCATGTACGAGAGGAAGTTGAGGCCGCGGCGCACGCGGCCGCGGTTGGCGGCGAGGTAGGTCCACACGCGTGCCGTGCGGATGCCCTCGATCCACTCTTCCTGGTACAGCCGGTTGCGGTAGCCTTCGAAGACGACGCCGGCCGGGACGTTGGGCGCGCCGGTGAGCACCGTGACGCGGTGCCCGAGGCGCGCCCACTCCCTGGCCATGCCGTGCACGCGCGCCGCCGGGGCGTTGTTCTCGGGGACGAAGTAGTGGCTCAGGAACAGGATGTGCACGGCCGCACGCCTCCGTTCACTCGTCCCAGAACACCTGGTCGTAGTACCGCACGGAGCGGCGCGAGAAGCGCACCTTGGATTGGGCGAGGGCCACGCCTTCGGCGTCCAGCTCGCCCAGCGCGTACTTGATGCCCAGGTACGGGATGATGAAGTCCTCCTGGTATACGAAGGTGCTCGCTCGCGGGTTGATCTCGAGCAGCTTGCCGCCGATCCACTGGATGCTCTGGAAGTAGTCGAGCTTCAGGTGGCGGACGACCTCACGGCTGAGCTCCACCAGGTCGGGGCGGTCGATGGTCTTGAACGCCATCGCCAGACCGGTGAGGAACTCCTCACGGGTCCGGGTCTGGTGGAAGATGACCTCTCCCCTGTGGGCAAACAGGTCCACCGTGATCTCCGGCGCGTCCACGTACTCCATCAGCAGGAGCTCGGGGAACGGCTCTACGCCACGGAACAGATCCTCGAACGCGGGCAGGGTCATGTGACGGTTGATGGGGCGCTCGTGCAACAGCTCGTGCACGCGGTCGACCCCGGCGGAGAGGATGCGGAAGCCGCGCGAGCCTTTGGCTACCGGTGGCTTGAAGCAGACGGGCACGTCGGGGTAGCCGAGCTCGTGCGCGCCGGCCACGAACTCGTGCAGCGAGCGCGGCAGGAGAAGCCTGGGCTGGGGCACGGAGATCTGACTGCAGGCGGCGTGCATGAGCGCCTTGTCGCCGGCGGTCTCGATGCCGTCGACGCCGTCGGCCAGCACTGTGGCGCCGAGCGCTTCGAACACGTCGCGCTGACGCGCCACGATCGCGATCTCGTGCGACGACTGCACGAACAGCAGGTCGGGACGCACCTTCTCGACCACCGCCGCCAGGGCGGGGATGTAGCCGGGCGAGGCGCCGGACGGCACGAGGTCGAAGCCGTCGCAGAGGAAGCGCCCGATGGCGTCCGGGCGCATGTCGACGCCGTGGATGCCGATCTCGCGCTCGCCGTTGGCCTTGAGCATGCGGATGAGCGTGCTCGCGCCGGGGCAGCCGACGGCGGTGAGGACGAGCTTGAGCGGCGGCAGGGTCACGGCGGGGCCGCGCGGCGGGTCGCTACATGATCCAGCGGTAGACCTCGAACACCTCGGCGAACTCGCAGCCGATGTTGATGCCGCGCGTGAGGGCCACGTTGCGGATGTAGTCCTCGCGCGTGTAGTTGCGGTGGCCCTGGCTGGCGTAGCAGGCCAGGGCTTCCACCTTCTTCTCGACGTGGCGCTCCTCGAGCCGCACGTAGGCCTGCTGCTGGAAGTTGAGGTTGTTCCAGGGGATCTCGTAGGCCATCACGGTGGTGCGCTTGAAAGCGCGCAGCCCCTCTTCGGCGATGGTCTTGTGGTCCTGATGCAGGTCGACGAGGGCGGGCATCATCACGCAATCGGGGTCCAGCTCCTGCTGCAGGACGATCATCTCCTCGAGGATGTCCTGGCGGACCATGGGGAAGGTGCGCACCTCGAAGTCGTAGACCCTGAGGTCGGTCTCGGGGATGCCGAGAACGCCCGTGGCGGCACGGACCTCATGCTTGAGGACGTCCTTGGGGAAGCCTTCGGGGACGCTCTTGGCGGCGGTGCTGAAGGCGGCGTACGTGACCTTGACGCCGCCCTCGATGAGGCGCGCCATGGTGCCGCCACAGCCGAACTCGCCGTCGTCGGTGTGCGGCGCCAGGACGAGCACGTTGTCGAAGCGTTCGATGCTCACGTGAGGCACTCCCCTCGGTGAGGCGTTGCGTGTGTCGGGTCGAGCTGCGCCGGGGGCCGCTACGCCAGCCCGGCGCAGAGCGAACCGTAGAAGTCTACCAAATGGCCGGCGACGACCTCCCAGCTGAAGCGCTGCTCCACGGCGCGGCGGCCCCGCGCGCCCATGGCGGGGAGCTCCGCGCGGTCCGCAAGGAGGCGGCGCAGGCCGTGCAGGTGGCCCTCCACGCCGGGCTCCACGGCGACGCCGCACTGCTCGAGGCGCACAAGCTCGCCGCGCCCCGGCAGGTCCGTCACCAGTGCGGCAAGACCCATCGCCATGCCTTCAAGCAGTTTGGTGGGGATCGTGGGGTGCGCGTACTGCACGGTGGGCACCGAAGGGATCCAGACCACGTCGGCGGCCGCGAGGTAGCGCGGCAGCTCGGCGGGTGGTACGCGGCCGAGCAGCTTCACGCGGTCGCCGAGCCCGGCGGCGAGGCGGCGGCGCGTCTCCTCCTCCATGTCGGGTGAGGCGAAGGTGCCGCCGAGGTAAAGCACGGCCTCGCCCTCGTCCAGCCGCTCCATGACGTCGAGCATCAGGGCGCAGCCGCGGCCACGAGACAGGCTGCCGACATAGGCGAGCTTGAGGCGCGCATCGGCTGCCAGTCCCGGCAGCGGCTGCGCGTCGTCGAAGCGTTCGAGGCGCGGGTAGTTGGGCAGCACGAGGCGGAGCTTCGGCGTGCTGCCCAGGGCTTCGAGCTGCTCGTCGGTGACCACCACCACGCCGCTGCCCAGGGCCGCAAGGCTCCTCTGGGCGGTGGCTGTCGCTCGCGCGGCGAACGGCCGCGCCTTCGCGGGGATGTAGTGTTTGCCCGCCACTGCCTCCGGCACGTATTCGTGCATGTCGTAGACGAGGCGCGGGATGAAGGCCTTGAGCGCGGGGAACAGCGTCAGCAGCTCGGGGTCGTGCACGTGCAGCACGTGGGGTCGCAGGGCGCGCAGGGCCTGGGCGATCTCGATGGCGTCGAGGAACCGGGTGCGGCGGCCGCGCTGCGGCAGCGGCGAAAGCAGCACGCCGTGCTCGTCGCGGCCGCGCTCGGCGCCCGGAGCCAGGTACATGACCGCGTAGCCGGCCTCGGCCAGAGTACGGCACTCGCGCTCGTGGATGCGAGGGTCGTCCGGCTTGTGTACCACAGACAGATGGACGACGCGGATCACGCGGAGCCCCCCTCGGTGGCGGTCGCCCAGAGGCGCGCCAGCTCCCCGGCCGGCGCGAGGAGGGCGCCCTCCGCGCGAGCCCAGTCCACGAGCCGCCAGTACACATCGTCGTAGCCGCGGGCGGCGCGGCGGTCGAAGCGCAGGTTGTGCCAGAGCAGCGCGATGCCGCCGCCGCTCTCCCGTGCGCGCCCCAGCACCTCGCGCGAGACGCGCTCGGCGGCGGCTGCCGTCAGGGCGCGGTACTGGGCGCCATGCAGGCTGGTGTCCATGAGCGCCAGCGGTACTTCAAGCAGCCTGAGCGGGCGCTCCGCGCCGAGGTCGTAGGGGTGGAACGGGAAGCTGGCCCCGCAGCGAAAGCCCTCGTGCTCGGCGAAGGCCAGGCTGCTGTCGTAGGCGAACCCCGCTTCCTCGAGGCGGGGCAGCGTCTCGTGATACAGGCAGCGCAGGTAGTGGTAGCGCATGCCACCCACCGCGGCGCCGGCGCGTGCCGAGAGGTCCGTGCGGTCGCGGCGCAGGGCGGGCACGCCGGACCGATCGGCGTCGTTGCCGTGGAGTCCGACCTCGCGGCCGGCGCGCGCCAGCAGTGCGAGGACCTTGCGGATCCGGCGCGCGTAGGTCCGCGGCTGGTTGCCGTCGCGCCGGTGCGTGTGGCGAGCGATGACGAAGAACGTCGAGGAGACGCCGCGCGCGTCCTCCCCGGCGAGCATCTGAGGAAACGTCCAGAAGGGATCGCTGCGCCGCGGCAGGTGGCGCGTGAGCCAGTCGCCGAGGTCGCCGAGCTCGCGGCGCAGGGCGGCGCCGTCGCGGTGGCGCACGGCGCGGGCGCTGCGCATGCCGGTCGCGGCGAAGCCGCGCGGGGTCCAGCGCCACAGGTTATCGACGTCGTGCGTGAGGGCGACGGCGAAACGCGCCCCGCCCCACATCCAGCCCGGCGCCGGCAGCGGCTCGATCCCGAGCGTCGCCACGCGAGGCCCGAGGGCGGCGCGCAGCACCTCCACGTAGCGGTCGACGGCGGGCTCCTCGATCCTCAACTCCGGGTTGGCGGCGAACACGCTGGCGGCGTACGGCAGGCGGTCGAAGCGATCGCGCTCGGCGACGGTGCGCTCGTCCCAGCAAGCGAGAAGTGCGAAGGCCGAGGCAACGAGGTCGCAGGGCGCTGCGAAGCCGGCCGCATGGGCGGCCGGAAAGGCGGCGACCAACGCGCCCGTGCCGCCGCCCGCGCCCATCACGATCCCGCCCTTCGCGCCGCCGGCCGGCGCGCGAAGCTCGAAGGAGCCTGGCGGCAGCGGCCGCGTCGCGGCGAAAAGGTCGAGCGCGGCATCGCTTCTCGGGATGGTGGGGACGCCGGGCACGGGGTGCGGCGCGTAGGCGAGGGCGGCGCCCTCTGCGCGCGTGGGGTCACGCGTGAGCGCGAGCCGGCGCCCGAGCGGCGCCAGCAGCGTCGTGAGCGCCCAGGCGGCGCGCCGGACGAACGCGTCGGGCGCGTCGACGTAGACCTCTAGAGCGGCCGGGGTCGCCGCCGCGCCGCCTCGCGGCGTGTCGTTCACACGTCTGCCCGGGCGCGCGGCTGGCGGGTCACGACCTGGCGCACGACGCGGTAGGCGTCCAGCATGCCGGGCGCGGGGTCGTCGAGGGCGTGCAGGCCGTCCATCCGCGTGCCGCGCAACGAGCGCAGATAGGCGCCGGCAGCCCTCTCGCGCTTGAGGACCTCGAGCAGCGCCAGCGGCGCGTCCTTGTTGGCGACGATCCATTTGACGCCGTCGCGCTGCCGTGGCGCCAGGGATGGGTCGCCGGTGACGTCGCGATACGCGGCCAGAGAGAGGTTCACGCCGCAGGCGGTCGCCAGGCCGTGCCACTTCCAGTGGCGGGCGTTGACCTCCATGAGGCAGAAGCGCCCGTCACGCGGGTCGCGTTTGAACTCCACCTGGCTGACGCCGTGAAAGCGCAGCTCCTGCAGCAGGCGAAGTGCCGCGTCGGCGAGGCCCTGGTGCCAGGCGCTGACGCCGGCGAGGCAGCTGCCGCCGGCGTGCGGGTACTGCCGCAGCTTGTGGCCGGTGAACACGGCCAGCGGGCGCGAACGCTCGTCCAGATACGACCCGACAGTCCACAGCTCTTCCTCTCCGCCGGGGATGCGCTCCTGCAGCATCAGCAAACCAAGGTCGTCGACCTTGTCGTAGATGCGCCGCAGCTCTCCGGGCGTCTCGACATCGAGGATGTGGCGGTGGAAGCGCCGCTTGAAGGCCAGTGAGTCGACCGGCTTGAGCACGGCCGGGAAGGATATCTCGCCGGCCGCCGCCTCGAGCTCGGCGCCGGAGCCCACGAACAAGGTCTTCGGCGTGTCGACGCCGGCGCGCCAGGCCGCCTCCATCTGGGCGCGCTTGTCGTGCACCTTCTGCATCACGTCCCAGCGCGAGAACGGCACGATGAACCAGGCCTGGAGGCGCTCGGCGTGGCGCGAGAGCGGCCAGATGTACTCGTCGTGACTGGGGAACACGACGGCGCGCTGCGGCAGCCGCGCGCCGAACGCCTCGAGGAACGTGACGAACGCCTCTTCGCCGGCCAGCGGATCGGGGCACACGACGCCGGCCGCGAAACGTGAACGGAGGCCGATGGCGGCCGGGTCGGCGTCGAAGCCGACCACGGGCACGCCGTTGCGCCCCAGGTCGCGGACGATGTCCAGACCGCAGGAATAGCTGACCTGGAAGACGGCGGCGGGGGGCGTGGCGGCCGCCCTCCGCAGAAAGGTCGTGAGCCGCCTCATCGGCCCGCCGCCTCGCCGGCGCTGCGCCGCGGCCGTCTGGTGATCACCTTGCGCAGCTGGCGTGACGTGGCGAGCAGGCCGGGCAAGGGGTCGGCGAGGTCGTAGAGGCCGTCGCGGCGTACCCCGGCATAGGTGCGGATCCACGGCAGGAGGCGACGCTGGCCCTGGCGCCACTCGTGCAGCGAGTCGCGCGCGTCGGTGAGGACGATCGCCCACTTGCCGCCCTCGGTCTGCCGCGGTGCTACGAAGGGATGGCCGAGAGCATCGGCGTAGGCCGCGTACGAGAGGTTCACGCCGGAGTCGGTGCCGAGAGCGTGCCACATCCAGTGCCGCGCGTTGATCTCCATGAGCTTGTAGCGCCCGTCGAGGACGTCGCGTTTGAACTCCACCTGGCTGACGCCGTGGTAGCCGAGCTCCTGCAGCAGGCGCACGCCGGCGTCCGCCATCTCGGGGACCCAGCGGCTGACGGCCATGCGGCAGTGCCCGAACACCGGAGGGTGCTGGCGCAGCTTGTGACCGGTGAACACGGCCAGCGGGCGCGACTCGACATCGAGGTAGGAGCCGAGGGTGTAGAGCTCGTCGTCGCCGCCGGGCACGATCTCCTGCATCATAAGCGTGCCGCAGTCGCTGGCCATCTCGTAGACGCGCATCAACTCGTCGCGCGAGCCGATCTGGAGCACGTGCCGGTGAAAGCGCAGCTTGAAGGCCAGCGACTCCACCGGCTTGAAGATGGCGGGGAACCCGATCTCGTCGGCGCCGCGCTCGAGATCGTCCGCCGAGTCGACGAACACCGTCCTTGGGGTGTCGACGCCGCAGCGCCACGCGGCCTCCATCTGCGCCTGCTTGTCGTAGAGGTGCTGCATCGTCTCCCAGCGCGAGAACGGGACGATGAACCAGGGGTCGAGGCGCTCGGCGTGTCGCGAGATCGGCCAGATGTACTCATCGTGGGTGGGGAAGAGCACGGCGCGCCGCGGCAGGCGTCGTCCGAGATCCTCGAGGAAGGTGACGAAGGCCTCCTCGTCGGCCTTCGGGTCGGGGCACACCATGCCGGCGGCGCGCCGCGAGCTCAGGCCCAGGGCGCGCGGGTTGGCGTCCACGGCGAGCAATGGGACGTCGTGGCGGTGCAAGTCGCGGATGATGTCCAATCCGTTGGCCCACGAGACCTGCAGCACGACCGCGGGGTGTTGGACGGATGCCGCCTCCAGAAAGCGCTCAAACCTCATGGTCGTCCTTTCGCGGCGCCGCGGCCAGCGCCTTCTCGTACGCGTCCAGGGTGAGCCCGGCGTTGCGCTCCCAGCTCAGGGCGAGGGCGGCGTCGCGCCCGGCACGGCCCACGGCAAGCGCCTCGGCGGGGTCCTCCAGAACTCGCTGGATGATGGCAGCCAGCGCCTCTGCGTCGCGCGTCGGGGTGAGATAGCCGCTGAGGCCGTCCTGCAGAAAATCCTCGGGACCCTCGCCGCGGCACGCGACGACGGGCGTGCCCTGCGCCATCGCCTCGGTGTACACGAGCCCGAACGCCTCGTCCCAGCTCGGCATCGCGAAGAGCTGGGCTCGGGCCATGAGGGCGAGCACACGGCGGTGGGGCTGGCGGCCGAGAAAGTGGACCCGTGAGTCGAGGCCGAGGCGCGTCGCCTCAGCCGTGAGCCTGGCCTGCAGGGGTCCGTCACCGATGACGGCGAGGTGGGGGCGGTGACCGCGCTCCGCGAGGGCGGCCAGCGCCTGAAGAAGGGTGGCGTGCCCCTTGCGCTCGATGAGGTAGCCGACGGTGAGCACGAGCGGTTCGCCGGGCAAGTAGTCTGACTCCGGGTCGACCTCGCGCCCAAGGCCTGTCGTGCCGTTCAGCACCACAGTCAGGCGCTCGGGCGCGACGACTCCGCCGAGCAGCCCGGCGACGGCGCTCGAGTTGGCCATGACGGCGTCGGCGTGCGCGAGCACGCTTTTCGCGCGACGTTCGACGGCGCCGCCGAGACGAAAGTGCTGGTACACGTCGGCGCCGTGCACGGTGACGACGTACGGCACTCCGAGGTCGGCGGCGAGCCGCTGCGCCAGGGCGCCGTCGGGCAGCGCCTGATGAGCGTGCAACAGGCCGTAGTCTCCGCCGTGGAGCGAAGGCAGGCGGCGCACGCCGTAGTAGGCGATGTCGCCGAGGCGGTCGAAGAGCAGGCGCCTCGGCGGCTGCAGCACGCGAGGGTACTCGGCGGTGATGCCGTCGCGAATCGCCCGAAGGGGCTTCTGCCCGCGCCGCCTGTGGCGCGGGTCGCGCCAGAGGACGCGTGGCACCCACGGCGTCGGCGAGAGCACGCGCGTCTCGACGCCCAGCTCGCGCAGCGCCAGGATCTGTTCGTGCACGAAGAGGAAACGCTCGATGCCGGGGGATGGGTAGAGATGCGAGACGACGAGCACGTTCACGTGCCGACCCTCACTTCGCCGCTGTCGCTCATGCGCGTATCTTACCAGCGCCGGTCAGCGCAGGCGGCGCGCCGGATTGCCGGCCCAGACCTCGCCGGGGCCGACGTCCTTGCGCACGGCGGCCGCCATGCCGATCACGGCGCTCTCGCCGACCGTCACGCCGTTGGCGATCACGGCCGACTGCCACACGACGGCGCCGCGACCGATGCGGCAGCCGCCGCCGAGCTGTGCGTGACCGGTGATGAGCACGTCCTCCGCGATCTCCACGTTGTGCCCCACGTTCACGTGTGGCCCGATCTTGGCGCCCCGGCGCAGTACGGTGTCTCCCAGGGCGCCGCGCTGGACGGTCGCGTGCGCGGCGACGTCGACGTAGGCCTCGAGCACGACGCCGCCGAGCTGCGGAAAGGCCACGAGGCGGCCGTCGGCGTCGCGCTCGTAGCCCATGCCGCTGCAGCCGATGACCACGTGCTGCGCGATCCTCACGCCGGGGCCCACGGTCGCGTTCTTCACCCAGGAGAGGTTGGCGGCCACGACCTCGGCGAGCCCCGGATCTGCGTACACGGGCTCGCGATCGGCCTCGAGCTCCGCGAAGAAGCGGCCGAGGACTGCGCACATGGCCAGTCGCGGCTCCGCGCACACGGCTACGGCACGGCCGGCGGCGAGTTCCTCCGGCGCGGGCGCCGGCGCCGGGCAGATCAGCAGGCCGCCGCGAAAGGCGGCGGCCTCTGCGGCGCGGCTCCAGGCGAGGTCGCCCGGCCCCGCCGCCGCGTCGCTGCTCACGCCGCTGAGGGCGATCGCCTCAGGATCGTCGCCGGCCGCCGTCACGAGCGTCTGGAGCTGGCCGATCTGCTCGAGGAATCGTGCGACCTCGGCGGCGGTGGCACTCACGGCCGGTAGTGCGGCAGGTACCTGGCTAGCAGCTCCGCGTCGAACTGGTGCGGCACGTAGCTCTCCGGCACCTCGACGTAGTAGGCGTTGTCTGGGTCGAGCTTGCGCTGAAGGGTGGCCCACGGGTGCGGATCGTTGTAGTACACGGCGTTGGGTGTCTCGAGGTCGACGACCACGTGCGACCCGTAGCCGACGATGGCGCCGGGGGCGATGCTCACGCCGGCGCTGGTGTTGGTGCGGCTGCCGATGACCGAGCCGTAGCCGAAGCGCGTCACGAGCTGGCGCTTGGGCGCCCGCGGGCGGGCGTGATCGATGTTCTTCGTGTGCGAGCTCATGATGCCGGCGGCCACGAAGCACCAGTCGTCGACGATCACGGCCTTGGAGATGCAGCTGTCGGTGCGCACGCGCACGTGGTTGCCGAGCAGGGAGATGCCGGTGGTCACGCAGTCGTCGGCGATCTCGACGTCGTCGAGGATGCGCGTGCCGGAGGCCAGGTGCACCCGGTGGCCCAGCCTGACGTCGTCGCCGACGACCACGTCAGGCTCGATGATGCACTGCAGGCCGTGGTCGAAGCCGCTGCCGTGGCGGAAATCCTTGGCGATCCAGGAGCCGCTGGGGGCATGGTGCTCGTACACGTCCCAGTCCACGGTGTGCCCCTCCTTCACGTCGTTGGTCTCGCAGGCGCGCTCGCGTGCGAGCAGATAGACGGGGAGTATAGCACCGCGCTTCGAGGCGGCCGGGACGGTCAGGCCGCCGTTGTCTCAGCCTCTTTCGCCGCCAGCCGCGAGCGCGAGATCACGGCCAGCCCCAGCCCGTACAGGATCCACATCGGGGCAAAGCTCACCGAGCTGCTGGGCCCCACGGCGCCGATCGTCCATCCGAGCAGGGCGAGCACGGTGCCACTGGCGAGGTACCTGGTGAAGGTGTCCGGATCGCGCCGCGCGATGGGCCACAGGGCGATCACCAGGAGCAGGAAGAAGCTCAGATGAAGGGCGAATCCCACGAGGCCGCCGTCCGCATAGGTCTCGAACCACCAGTTGTGCAGGTTGGAGATGCCGAGCGCGTTGGTGCCCGAGGAGATGATGCTCTCGGCCTGGCCGGGGCCGGCGCCGAGGAGGAAGCTCCCGCCGGCGATCTCCAGGCCGCGGCTCGTGAGGTCGCCGCGGATGTCGCCGGAGCCCCTGCCGGCCTGCGCCTGGCTAAGCAGCGCCTCCAGGCGGAACTGGCGCAGCATGTCGCTCTGTGAGTCGTTGAACAGCAGGTAGCCGGCGGCGACCACGAGCACGATGGCGACCACGGCGCCGAGGATCTTGCCGGTGCGCGCCGAGAAGCGGGCACTGAGGTGCCAGAAGAGGAAGACGGCGGCCACGGTGGAGACGCCGGCGGCCACGAGGCTCGAGCGCGAGCCGGTGCGCACGAAGGCGGCCGCGCCGATGAGGATGAAGAGCACGTCGAGGACCAGCCACAGGGCTCTGCGCGTGAAGAAGAAGGCGCAGAGCATGAACGGCCAGCAGAAGGCCAGGTACGTGGCGAGGTCGTTCTGATTGACGAAGACGCTGGTGACGGCGTAGGTCTGAGAGGTCACGGCGTCGATGAGCCGCGAGGTGGGCAGGCGGATGCCCAGGCGCGCCTCGAGCAGGGTGAACCCGACGACGAAGGTGTAGGCGAGGATCAGCGTGTAGCCGAGCCAGCGGAGACGACGGCGGCTGCCACCGGCGGCCGCCGTCGCCAGCACCAGCGCGATCATGGTGACGACGATGGCGATGTAGTTGAAGGCGCCGGCCTTGTACGGCGACCAGGTGAGCCCGATGAAGAGCCAGGCGAACCACAGGGCGAGCGGCAGGGCCACGTCCTTGGCGGCGAACGGCAGCGGCGCGCGGCGCACCACGAGATACGTCACGCCGACGGCGACCACCAGCGCCAGGACGATGCGGAAGAGGAACGCCTGGGGAAACCCCGGGATGGCGAACGACGGGCCGAGCAGCGCTGCCGCGGGCAGCACCACGAGGCCCGCCATGAGGAGCGCGCCGACATCGAGGCGGGCGAGGCGCCCACGGTTCAGCAGGACCAGGGCGACCACCGCGAGCACGACCAGCAGGCCCAGGCCCTCGAGAGGCCGGCGCGTCAGGGCTGCCGCAAACACGGCGGTGAGGGCTGCGCCGGCGGCCACCAGCGCGACGTCGGTACGGGTGAAGCGACGTCTGACGGGGGTGGCAGCCGATCGTGGTCCGGCGGCGGCGTTCATCCGGGGATCCTACCAGCGGGCCTGGGGGTGGGCGCCGGGC
>Ga0209254_10001514_pt1 | contig 20908 bp, 17 predicted proteins | sample FrelakmetDIP11DI_FD_187148 | JGI IMG/M metagenome (GOLD analysis project Ga0209254, IMG submission 187148) | Freshwater lake sediment microbial communities from the University of Notre Dame, USA, for methane emissions studies - DIP11 DI (SPAdes)... | ecosystem: Environmental > Aquatic >...
GGGCCCACTCAAGCGGCCGTCGCCCTATGGCGGCTGTACTTTGAAACCGGTCATTGGCATCGCGGTTTCCTGATCGATCGTATGACCGGAAGTGGCCGTTCTGACCCATTCATGAATGGCCGCTTCCCCAGGCACAACGAACTGCATCGGGTCGGATCCGGGCGTTCGAGGGGCTTGAACCCGACATTGATCCTCGGCGGTGGGAGTTCGATGCTCCCGGGAGGAAGCGCGGGGGCCACCTCTGTCAGGCCCCGGCGCCGGCGTGCGACAGGCGTCGCCCCTCAGCGCTGCAGATAGCGCCCGAGCTCGTACTTGGCGATCTGGTTGCGGTGGACTTCGTCGGGTCCGTCGGCGATCCGCAGGGTCCGCGCGGCTGCGTAGGCCCAGCCGAGCCCGAAGTCGTCGGTCACGCCGGCGCCACCGAAGAGCTGGATCGCCTGGTCGATCACGTGGCACGCCACGTTCGGCGCGACCACCTTGATCATCGCGATCTCCTTCTGCGCGGCCTTGTTGCCGGCCGTGTCCATCATCCAGGCGGCCTTCAGGACCAGCAGCCGCGCCTGATCGATCTTCATGCGCGCCTCGGCGATCCGCTCGCGCCACACGCCCTGCTCGGCCAGGGTCCTGTGGAAGGCGACCCGGCTCATCGCGCGCCTGCACATCGCCTCCAGCACGCGCTCGGCTGCGCCAATGAGGCGCATGCAGTGATGAATGCGACCGGGGCCGAGGCGGCCCTGCGCGATCTCGAAGCCGCGTCCCTCGCCGAGCAGCAGGTTCGTCACCGGCACCCGCACGTCGACGAAATCGACCTCCGGGTGACCGTGCGGTGCGTCGTCGTACCCGAACACCGGCACGTGGCGCACGACGCGGACCCCCGGCGTGTCCATCGGCACGAGCACCATCGACTGCTGTCGGTGGACGCTCGGGTTCGCCGGATCGGTCTTGCCCATGAAGATGAGGATCCTGCAGCGCGGGTCGGACGCGCCGGAGGTCCACCACTTGCGGGCGTTGATGACGTAGTGATCGCCGTCGCGCTCGAGGCGCGCCGCGATGTTGGTCGCGTCCGACGACGCCACGGCCGGCTCGGTCATCGCGAAGCCGGAGCGGATCTTCCCGTCGAGCAACGGCAGCAGCCAGTCCTGCTTCTGCTGCTCATTGCCGTAGCGGACCAGGACTTCCATGTTGCCGGTGTCCGGTGCCGAGCAGTTGAAGACCTCGGGAGCGATGTGGGAATGACCCATGATTTCGCAGAGGGGCGCGTACTCGAGGTTGGTCAGGCCCGCGCCATATTCGGACTCGGGCAGCCAGAGGTTCCACAACCCGGCGGCCCTGGCCCGGTCCTTGAGATCGTCCATCACCCGGGTGGGTATCCACGCGTTGCCGGCGGCACGGTTGGCCTCGACCTCCGCATGGAACACGGACTCGTTCGGGTAGACGTGCTCGTCCATGAAGGCGTTCAGCCGCGCCTGCAGATCCCTGACCTTCGGCGAGTACTCGAAATCCATGAAGATTCTCCTCAACGATCCATCGGTTGCCAGGCGGCCGCGGCGATCAGCAGCAGCTCGCGCCGCCATCGACGGCGAGATACTGCCCCGTGACGTGGCGCGAGGCTTCGGAGGCCAGGAACACGACGACGCCCATCAGGTCTTCCGCGCCGCCGATCCGCTGCAGCGGTGTCATGGCGATCACCATCTTCTCGATCTTGCCGAGCAGGCCTTCCGACATCTTCGACGGGAAGAAGCCCGGGCAGATCGCATTGACGTTGATGTTGTACTTGCCCCATTCGGCGGCCAGCGCCCGAGTGAAATTGATGTCGGCTCCCTTGCTGGTGTTGTAGGCGATGGTCGCCATCCCCGGCGGGTTGCCGGCCAGTCCCGCGACCGACGAGATGTTGATGATCTTGCCGGCGCGTTTCGGGATCATCACGTGCTTGCCGACGTACTGGCTGAGGAAGAACATCGCATTGACGTTCAGGTTGATGACCTTGTGCCAGGCCTCCGGCGGGTAGTCCTCCGCCGGGGCACCCCAGGTCGTGCCGGCATTGTTGACCAGGATGTCGATGGTGCCGAACCGGGCCACCACGCCGTCGACCAGGGCCGGAATGCCCTCGACGTCGGAGATGTCGTTGGCCACCGTGAGGACGTCGACGCCGCGGGCCGCGAGCTGCGACTTCGCCTCCGCGAGCTCGTCCGCCTTGCGCGCGGTGATGGCGACCCGGGCGCCCATGTCGCCGAGCGCCTTGGCCATCTGCAGGCCGAGGCCGCGCGAGCCGCCTGTGATCAGGGCCACCTTGCCGGTCAGGTCGAACAGGTTTCTTGCGTTCATTTTTCCTCATCCACGGGCGGGTTGCAGCATCGCGAAACGCTCGGCCATCGCCGCGATGGTCAGGCTGGGGTTGACGCCGACGTTGGCCGGGATGCTCGAGCCGTCCACGACGAACAGGCCGGCGTATTCGCGCGTCATCCAGTTGGCAACCGGCAGGTAGCTGGGCGCTTCATGGCCCGGACTCGCCCCGCTCGAGAGTCTCGGCGCGAACGGCCACCACCACGGCCGCCGGTACTGCAGGCGAATGTGGTTGTCGAGGTCCTGCATGATGGTGAAGGCCGTGATGCGCTTCTCCCAGTCCCGGCAGAACAGATTTGTCAGCATCAGGCGCGGTGAGAGGACGGCCTTGGCGATGGTCCTGATGGCGCGGCGCCACGGCAGCGGGTCGTCCACCATGGGGCCCATGTACATGCGCAGGAAACGGTAGCCGCGGTCGAAGCGGTTCTGCGTGGCGTGCGTGTACTCGTCCGGGTGGAAGTCGGTGGAGATTCCGGTGCCGTCGGTCATGTCCTCGCCCTTGCGATGCAGGACCGCGGTGATCGCCTCCGAATTCGTGCGCACGACCCGTCCGAGCGTCGAGGAGACGCGTGGCAGGGTCCGGTACCGATCGCGGTTCCTGTAGAGCAGTTCGTGCGTTCCGACGACGCCGGCGGACAGAACCACGTTCTTCGCGGTGAGCGTCTGCAGCGTGCGGCCACCGACGGCATCCACCACCGTGACGCGATAGCCGCCGCCGGCCGCCAGCGGCTCGATGCGGTCCGCCTTCCGCTCGGCCAGCACCTTCGCCCCACGCTTTTCGGCGAGGTACAGGTAGTTGAGGTACAGGGCGTTCTTCGCGCCGTTCGGGCAACCCGTCATGCACCCGCCGCAGAAGATGCAGCCCTCCCGCGGCGGTCCGTCACCGCCGAAATACGGGTCTGGATGCGTCACGCCCGGCTCGCCGAAATACACCGAATTCGGCACCGGGCCGAAGGTGTGCGCCGCCCCCATGCGCTCGGCGGTCTGGCGGAGGAAGTGATCCTGCTGCGTCTGCCGTGGGTTGGTCGTCACGCCGAGCATGCGCCTGGCCGTGGCCAGGTGCGGTGCGAGCCCGGCCTTCAGATCGAGGCCCAGCGCCTGCAGGTGTGCGTCTTCATAGAACGCGGGCTTGGGCTCCAGCATGACGGCAGCCCACACGATGCTGCCGCCGCCAACGCCCACGCCGCCGACGATGGCGACGTGGCGAAACGTGTGCTGCACGAAATAGCCGCGCAGGCCCTGCTCGACGACGGCGACGTTCCAGCCTTTTTCCGCCAGGCGCAGCGCACAGACCGAGCCGCCGAAGCCGGAGCCGATGATCAGATAGTCGTGGTCGAACATGTCGGCGCTCATGCGACCAGCATCGCCAGTGCGTGTGCGACCAATGCGGGCTTGGGCTCGCCCTCGATCTCGAACGTGTTCTCGGTCGTGAGCAGCCGGCGCCCGATGCCCCTGTCCTCGATCGACAGGATCCTGACGCGGTTGCGCACGCGCTTGCCGGCCCGTACGGGTGACACGAAGCGTACCTTGTTCAGGCCGTAATTGAGGATCTGAGTGGCCTGCACGTGCTCGCGCAGGATGTCGTAGCTGCTGGCGGGCAGCAGGGACAGGGTGAGGAATCCGTGGGCCACGGTGCCGCCGAAGGGGCTTTCCCTGGCGGCGCGCTCCAGGTCCACGTGGATCCACTGGTGATCCCCGGTGGTCTTCGCGAAGTCGTCGATGCGCTGCTGATCGACCGTGAACCAGCAGGAGACGCCGATTTCCCGCCCGACCTGGGCAGCCAGGTCCGCGGGCTGCGGAGTTGTGGCGCCGGCGAGCGGGCCTTCGCCGACGGGAGAATCCTGGGGAGCCGGAGTCGTCCGGGCGGCCGCCGTGGCCTGAGCGATCTCCCCGGGATCGCCGTTGGTGATGACCACCTTGCCCGTCACCTTGCGGTTCAGCAGGTCGTTCAACGCCTGCGCCCCCTGCGGCAGCGCGTAGCGAGCCGAAATGTACGGCCGCAGCTTGCCCTGGGCGATCAGGCCCAACATCTCGGTCAGGTCCTTGATGAAGTTCGGCAGTTCGCGGGTGACGAACTCGCCCCAGAACACGCCGACGATGGACGCGCCCTTGAGCAGCGGCAGATTCAACGGCAAGCTCGGAATCTCGCCACCGGCGAAGCCGATCACCAGGTAGCGCCCGCCCCAGGCAATGGAACGGAAGGCGGGCTCGGCATACACGCCGCCGACGGGGTCGTAGATGACGTCCGGTCCCTTGCCGCCAGTCAGCTCCTTGATGCGCTCGCGCAGGTCCTCGGTGCTGTAGTTGATGGTTTCGTCGGCGCCGTTGTCGCGGCAGATCGCGAGCTTTTCCGCCGTCGAGGCCGCGGCGATCACGCGCGCACCGAGCGCCTTGCCGATCTGGATGGCGGCGAGCCCCACCCCGCCCGCGGCGCCGAGCACCAGCATGGTTTCGCCGGCCTTGAGTCCTGCGCGGCCCTTGATGGCGTGGTACGAGGTGCCGTATGCCAGCGTGAACGACGCGCCCACCTCGAAGCTGATGCCCTTGGGCAACGGGATGAGCTGGGCCGACTGCGCAATCACCTTCTCGGCAAACGCACCGTAGCGACACGAGGCGATGACGCGGTCGCCCACCTTGACGTTTCTGACACCCTCGCCGAGCGCCAGCACCACGCCCGCCAGCTCCGAGCCCGGTGCGAACGGCAGCGGCGGCTTGAACTGATACTTGCCCTGGATGACCAGGGCGTCCGGAAAGTTGACGCCAGCCGCCTTCATCTCGATCAGCACCTGTCCCGGCCCCGGCACTGGATCGGGCATGTCGTCATAGACCAGGGCGTCGGGCAGGCCGAGTGAGTTGCAGAGCAGGGCTTTCATTGTGTGGGCTCTTGGCTGGATGTTATCAGGGGCAAAGGCCGGTCACGTCGCGCCGACTTCGAGGGAGAGTCAGCGCCGATGACACGGCACCATTCAGCCGAGCAGGCCGCCGGTGGCGTGCTGGACGAACTGACGCGTCGCTTCGCCATGTGGCGAGAGCAGGGGTGCGATGCTGGACTCCGCGCCCAGCTCGAACATGCCGCGGGGATTGGAAATCTCCCGGAAACCGTCGATGCCGTGATGCCGCCCCATGCCGCTCCTGCCGACACCTCTGAACCCCAGCGATTCCTGAGCACCCTGGAGTGACGCGCAGTTGACGCAGAAGCCGCCCGAGGACGTCTGCCGGCGCAGGGTGGCGACCGCGTCGGGCTGGTTCGAGAAGATGTGGCCCGATGCGACGCGCCGCCCTCCTCAGGCAACCTTCGCGGCAGACGGCACGCCCGCGGTCAGCGGCCGTCCGAGCGGAAGTGTGCCGAGCGCCGGCGTGAACCCCCGCCCGTCCCAGACCTGCTCGCCCGCGATGTACACGCCGGTCACCACGCCGTCGGAGCGGTTTACGAGCTGCTCGTGATCGAAGATCTCCCGATACACCATGCACCGGTTCGCGTCCGTGTTGTAGGCGCGCAGCGCGTCGGGGTCCACCAGCACGAGGTCGGCCTGCGCGCCCGCGTCGAGGCGGCCGGCGTCCACGCCGAAGAACTCGGCGGGCTCGCGCGTGAGGCGCTTCACCGCCTGCGCCACGCGCTCGAGCGAGTGCCGCTGCGCCACCTGCAGCGTGAGCAGGTTGCCGTCGAAGAAGGCCAGGTTGATGAGGTGCGCGCCGCTGTCGTTGAAGCCCGGCAGCATGTGCGGGTGAAACAGCAGCCGTTCGAGCACTTCCGGCCGGTCGTTGGCGACGGTGAACCACCAGCGCAGGTCGCGGTCGTAGCGGCGCACGAGGTGCAGCAGGAACGCGCCCTCGCGGCCGATCGGGTCCTGGAACGAGGCGAGCGCCTCCGCCTCGGTCGGGCTGCGCGCCGCCTCACGGCGCCCCGACTGGAAATCGCGCAGTCGCCGGTAGATGGCGCCGAAGGTCTCGCCCTGCCACTCGGCGACCGGGCAGCGCTCCACGTTGAGCGCATCGAGGTCGCGGTTGAACGTCGAGACCGCGCCTGCATCGTGCCACTCGCGCACGAACAGCTCGCCGAAGGCGTCGGTCGCCATGGTGCGGCGTCGCGCCCCGGCGTCCTCGATGTCGCAGGCCATCAGCTGCCGCGACGACTCGAACTCCTCGAAGATCGGGCAGATCGCACCCTCCGCGTACATGCGGAACGGCGTGGCCAGCACCTGGAAATGGAAGCGCCCGTTCACCAGCCGTGAGTTCAGCAGGCCCGCGATCAGCGGGAACAGCTTCCAGGTGCGCCGCTCGTGGGTGAGATCCACGGCGGTGAGGGCCGAGGTCCTGAGCGGCTGGCCGAACAGCCGCCCGCTGGTCAGGAAGAAGCGCAGGAATGTCGCGATGCGGTTGGACGCGTCCGGCGTGCACTGCCAGACACGGTCATGGCGGCGCACGACCCCGAGCAGCGTGCGCAGCTCGCCGAGCGTGGCGTGCTGCGCCGGGATGCGCTTGTCGGTGTGTGGGGCATTGGCGAGGTAGTGGAACGGGATCGCGTCGGTCGAGAAGCCCGCATAGCCCTGGCGCATGGCGTCCTCGAGCAGGGCGGACATCCGCCCGAGTTCGTCGGCGGTCGGCTCGCGCGATACGGCCGCGGCGGTGCCCATCACCTCGATGCGCAGCATGGAGTGCGGCAGCAGCGGCACGACGTTGGGCCCGAGTGGCAGCTGCCCGAGGTGCTCGAGGTAGCCCGCGGTGGTGGTCCAGTCCATGCGGTCCACGACCTTGCGCAGCACGGACTTCGGGATGTTCTCGACGCGCGTGAAGCAGTCGAGGATCGGGTCCTCGCCGTTGCGTCGCTGTGCGCCGAAGGCCGTACCGAGGCTGCAGTTGCCGACCACGACGGTGGTCGTGCCGTGGCGCACGGACTCCGGCAACCCCGGGGCGAGATCGACCTCGAGGTCGAGGTGCGTGTGGATGTCGAGTAACCCGGGCATGAGCCACTGCCCGGCGGCGTCCACGACGTGCCCGGCGCGCGCCGGGTCGAGCGCCGGGCCACGTGCCGCGATGCGACGGCCGGCGACCGCGACGTCCTCGCGGCGCGGCGGGTCTCCGCTGCCGTCGAAGACCAGTGCGCCGCGGATCAGCAGGGTCCAGTCCTTGCTCACGTCCACCCTCCTTCGCCGGCGCTGCTCGCGGACGCCGGCCGCAGGGCTGCCGGAACACGCGACGCGTCGGTCAGTCCTCGTCGCCTTCGTCCAGGTCGCGGCCGCGGTTGCGGCTGCACAGCGCGAGGAACGTCGGGCCCTCGCGTCGTTCGTACTTGTCGCCGACCCGCTTCCAGAAAGCCTTGCTCGCCGGGCTCTCCAGGTACTCGAGGCGCCGGTCGATGCGACGCTCGCCGATGACGCTCTTCAGGATGGCAAAGCGGATCTGGCCCCGTGAATCGAGGATCAGCGTGCAGCCACCGTAGATGTCGAAGCCGGGCTTGCCGTCGCGCGGTCGCACGCTGCGCGTCTGCAGGATCTCGGCGACGGTGTCGAATACGGTCTGGCCATCGGGCCCGACGCGGCGCAGCGTCCGCACCGACTCGATCTGCGGCCGCGTGACCCGGTCGCCCTCGAGCCGGGAATCGCCGTTGTGCACCAGCCCGAGCTCGGACATGCACGTGTCGCAGGACGTGATGAACTCGCCGAGCTCGCAGGCCTGCGCGATCTGCTCTCCGACCGTCGCCGGACTGCCGGGATCGCCGGAGAAGTACATCTCCGTGAAGGACAGCGCCCGGATCGGGGCGATCGTCCGGCGCGGCGGTAGCCAGACCAGCGAATCCTCGTTGAGGCTGTTCACGTCCCGCGGGTAGATGCCGCGCAGGCGGAAGGCATCGATGAACGCCTCGCGGTAGTTCCAGGGATCGTCCGGCACGAGTTCCGAATCCGCGCTGATGATCGCGCGCAGGTACTCGCCGAGCCGCACGTCCACGGGCGGCAGGTAGTCCACGGCGCGGATCAGCATCATCAGGAACTGGCTGGCGAGGTTGTGTGCCCGGGTGGTCAGCACGTCCACGAGCGCATCGGGCAGTTCGCCGTCGGGCAGGCGGCCCGTGCCGCCGGTCGCGAGGCGCATGATGGACGCGGTCTTGCGCTGGTAGACCGTGCAGAACGCGTCGTACACCGCGGCCATGAGCAACTCGCCCATCTGGTGCGCCGGGAGACCGGGGTCGTAGCGCAGCTCCTGGTTCACGGCGCTGCGCAGGGCCTGCGCGCTGCCCGTCGAGCGTCCGAACTGGTGGCCGATGGCGCTCAGGTACTGCGACTCCCGCAGGTTGCCCCGGCAGCGCGCGATGGCGTTGCGCAGTGCGTCGCGGTGCAGGAAGTGGTGGAACAGGGCCATCAGGTCCGAGAATCCCTCGTGGAAACCGGACATGTCCGAGCTGGTCTGCAGCACGAAGTTCGACCGCAGGGCGTCGAGCATCGCGTGCGTCATCTCGTGGCAGACGATGTCGTGCGACAGTGACGTGTAGACGACGCCCTTCGGCAGGGTGCCGTCGGTCGGCTTGTCGCCAGCGTAGAAGTAGCCGAAGTTCAGCGTGCCTTCGTTCGGGTCGTACCAGGCGTTCTGGTCCTTGCGCGCGAACGGCCGGATGCGCAGCCGTGACGCGCCGCCGATCGGCGGGAACGGCCAGGAGATCTGTCGCCCCAGCGCGCGGCGGAACGTGCGATGCACGAGACTCGCGACCCCGTAGACCATCTGCGCGTGGAATCGCCGGTTCGAGTCGGACGGCGCGAGCCCGTTGTCGAGCAGCACGCGCAGGTCGTCGAGGTTCGGAACGGGGGGAGGGGGCTCGTCGGGCCGGTCCCGTTCCGGATCGTCGTTCTCGACCGCGAACAGCTTGCCGACGGGTCCCGGGGCGAGCGTCTCGTAGGGGATCTCGATCGTGGCGTACTTGCCCTCGCGCACGAGCGCCGAGGGATCCACTGCGAAGATGCGCAGGCGCCGCGTGGTCGGCTCGCCCGGCGACCAGACGTGCGCGCTCTCGCTCGAGTAGAACACCCGCTTGCCGAGTTCGTAGGCTGTGCCGCAGTTCGCGTGCCGGAACGATGGTCGATCGACGTCCGTCTTGAGGTACGCGTCGAACTTACCCATGGGCATCCCTCCTCGTCCCGCCCCGTTCAGATTTCGAGTCCGCGCAGGAAGTCGTCCGCCTTGCCGATCAGCATCTGCGACACCCGCGGACGCAGCCCCGCGAGCAGTGCGGCGTTGATGGACGCCTTGCCGGCGTGGTTCTCGATCCGGACGGCGGACTTGCCGAACTTGAACAGCAGGACCTGCGTGATCTTCTGCTTCGCCTCGAGCGCGAAGGCGGTCAGCGCCACGAACAGCTCGCCGTTCGGGTCACGGTCCACAGTCGAGACCTGGAAGTGGGCCGTGTTCGCCGAGCGCGACTCACGGTTGAAGACGGTGAACCACGGGTTGCCGCCATCCGCCGTCTGCAGCGCCTTGACGGTCGAGGTCAGCACGGCGAGCGCCGTGGGCGAGCCGGTGAGCAGCGTCCCCGCGACCTGGAGCACCGCCTCGTGCGCCTGGAAGCCCTCGCCCTTGGCGGTGTAGTGCTGGAGGTTGGCCTGCTGGGTGACGAAGCCGACGCTGCCGAGCACCTCGAAGTACTTCTGGTACCACTTGCGCACCTCTTCGAGCGAGCGCGGCTCGGGCACGGCCTTCTTGGCGGCCAGCTGGGCGAGCGTCATGGAGTTCACGATGTCGCCGCGCTGCTCGGCCGTGACCCCCTGCACGAACGAGACGACCTCCGACCCGACCACCAGCGCCTGGTCGCGCGCGGCGTCGAAGTCGATCGGCGGGGCCGTGAACGAGGTCGCGCCGAAGCGGGGTGCAGGCAGTTCGAGTCCCGACAGGTACGTCAGGGCACGTTGCAGATCGTTGCTCATGCTGGCTCTCCCCTGGTTGGACGGCCCGCCCGCTTGACGAGGCGGGTCCCGTGACCATGATACTGCGGCGTGGCACGGTTCCACGCCGGAGGTCACCCCATGCCTTCGACCGCTTTCGATGCCGCGTTGCCTTTCATCCTGCGCTGGGAGGGAGGCTTCGTCGACCACCCGAAGGATCCTGGCGGCCGCACGAACAGGGGCGTGACGCAGCGAGTGTACACGGCCTGGCGTGCGTGCCGCGGGCTGCCGCAGCAGGACGTCAGGCACATCACCGACGCCGAGGTGAAGGCGATCTACGAGTCCGACTACTGGCTGCCGCCACGCTGCGACCAGTTGCCGACGCGGCTCGACCTCGTCCAGTTCGACACCGCCGTGAACATGGGCCCGGGTCGGGCAGTGCGCTTCCTGCAGACCGCGGTCGGCTGCGGCGTGGATGGCCAGTTCGGCACGGGCACGGCGCAGGCGGTTGCTCGCTGCGAGCCGCGCTTGGCGCTGGCCGCCTATTGCACTGCGCGCGAGGGGTACTACCGGCGCCTCGTCGCTGCGAAGCCCGACCTCCAGGTGTTCCTGAAGGGCTGGCTGAACCGGCTCAACTCGCTGCGCAGGGAGGTCGGGCTGACGGTGTTCGGTTTCGCCGAGCCGGCGAGCCCGGGCGATGCCGGGCCGATGATGAGGATTCCCGACCTCGGCGAGGATCCGGCCTTCGACATCTGAGCCGGGGATTTCCGGACCCCTGAAACGACGACGCCCCGCGTTGGCGGGGCGTCGTGGGTGCCTGTCGAAGGCGCTTCAGGTCAGCGCCGTGTGCGCCCGCGGGCCAGGCCGATGCCGACCAGGCCGAGGCCGAGCAGGGCCAGCGAGCCCGGCTCGGGAATCTTGGTGTCATAGAAGGACAGATGCGAAATGCCGGCAGGCTTGCCGCTTGGATTGTCCGGGGTGAAGTAGGGCACGTCGGTGTAGTCGCCCTCGGTGCTGAAGTAATTAAACCCGACCGCACCACCCTTGGCCACGTAAGCGGTGATCGCCGGATCGCCAGCCCCTGGAGTGTAGGTCCAGGTACCCGTGCCGCCGTCGACGGAGGTGAAGGTCCAGGAGAACTCGCTGCCGTCGATCGACCCGAACATCGGGTTGATCTCCCAGGAGACCGTCCCGTCATCGTTGAAATCGATCTTGATGATGATCGGCGTGTCCCTCGGCACGCCGAAGTCGGGCGCGGCCGGCGCAACGCACTCGTTGAAGGACTTGCCGAATTGTCCGGCGCAGTCGTTCTTGTCCTCACCCGGATCGTCGCCATAGGTCGCGATGAGCGATGCCTGGGCGGGCGCCATGGCGGCAAACGAAAGCGCCAGCGAGACGGCGGCACCCCGAAGCGACACGAGCTTGCTATTCATTTCCTGTTCCCTGCCTGTGGATTCTTGGTTTAACACTCCGTGTTGCCATTCCTGCTCGGAAGGACGCCGGTAAGGACGTTATGCAGAAACTGTGCCAGCTTATGTAACCCTCTGAATCGAATCGACTTCACATAAGCGGTGCCGCGGCCGGCCGCGGCGACCTGTAAAGAAATTCGACGGTCGGCCGGCGGGGTCCCCGACGCCGGCCGCGACCTCAGTCCAGCGCGCCGGGCGGCAGCCCTGGCAGCGTCAGGCCGGTGACGGCCGATTCGAACGCCTCGACGAGCGTGTCCACCTGAGTGGCGGAGGTCGCGGGCGACACCAGCATCATGTTGTGGAAGGGCGCGATCAGGCAGCCGCGGTTCAGGAGCGCCAGATGGATGGCCTGCTCCAGCGCCGGCGCGTGCGCGGCCTCGGCCTCGGTGCCGTTGCCGAGCGGGCCTGGCGCGCAGATGAACTCGACGCGGGCACCCACGCGTACCACGTGCCAGGGCAACCCGTAGTGCTCGACGACTGCCGCGAGGCCCGCGGCGAGCCGCCCGGCCAGCGATTCCATGTGCGCATAGGCGGCGTCCGTCATCACGTGCTCGAGCGTGGCGCGAATGGCCGCGAGCGACAGCGCGTTGGCGGACAGGGTCGTGCCCATGCCCGAGTGTCCAGGCGGCATCTGCGAGCGCACCCGGTCGAGCCGCTGCGCTACCTCGTCCGTGAAGCCCCACACGCTTGCCGGCACGCCGCCCGCCACCGGCTTGCCGAGCACGAACAGGTCGGGCTTGAGCCCGTGGGCGCGCGTGTAGCCGCCGGGACCGGTCGAGATCGTGTGCGTCTCGTCGATCAGGAGCAGCGTGCCGGCGGCACGCGTCAGGCGGCGCAGCCCGGCGTGGAAGCCGGGCGCCGGCAGCACCATGCAGGAGTTCGTCATCACCGGCTCCGCGATGACGCAGGCGACGTCGCCGTGCGCGAGTGCCGCCTCGAGCCCGCCCAGGTCGTTGAACTCCACGACGCGCGCGAGCTGCGTGAGGTCGGCCGCCTGCCCGAGCAGCCCGGGGCGGTTGGCGGCGCGGCCGTTCACGAGGCGCACGAAGGTCTCGTCCACCGTGCCGTGGTAGCAGCCGTTGAACACGAGGATCTTCGGCCGGCCGGTGACGGCACGCGCGACGCGCAGCGCGAAGCGGTTGGCGTCGGTCGCCGTGGTCGCGACCTGCCAGTGCGGCAGGCCGAAGCGCTCGACGAGCAGTCGCCCGACCGCGATCGAGTCCTCGGTGGGCAGCATGTAGGTGAGGCCGCGGCCCGCCTGTCGGGCCAAGGCCTCGGCGACCGCCGGCGGCGAGTGGCCGAACATCGAGCCCGTGTCGCCGAGGCAGAAGTCGGCGTACTCGTTGCCGTCCACGTCCGTGAGCGCGGCGCCGTGCGCGGATTCGACCACGAACGGGTAGGGCATGGACCAGTCGCGCATCCAGTGCATGGGCACGCCCTGGTAGTAGCCCGCGATGCCGTGGCCGGCTAGCGCGAGCGACCGGGGATGCAGGGACACGTAGCTCTTGCGCTCGGCTTCGAGCACCCCGGCAATGGTCGCGAGGGGAATGCCGCCCAGGGTGTCCTGCTGCACGGTCGGGAGTCCGTAGGGTCCGAAGTGACAGGCATTGTAGGGGGCAGGAGAATCCACGGCGATCACCCCACGGCCACGAGGAGCGCGCCATGCCCGCCTATCGCTCGCGCACGACCACCGAAGGCAGCCTCAACCTGGGTGCACGCGCACTGTGGCGCGCCACGGGGCTCACGGACGAGGACTTCGGCAAGCCGATCGTCGCAGTGGCCAACTCCTTCGTCGAGTTCGTGCCCGGCCACGTGCACCTGCGCGACCTCGGGCGGCTGGTGGGCGGGGCGATCCGCGAGGCGGGCGGCGTGCCGCGCGAGTTCAACACCATCGCGGTGGACGACGGCATCGCGATGGGCCACGACGGCATGCTCTATTCGCTGCCCTCGCGGGATCTGATCGCCGACAGCATCGAGTACATGGTGAACGCGCACTGCGCGGACGCGCTGGTGTGCATCTCGAACTGCGACAAGATCACGCCGGGCATGCTGATGGCCGCGCTGCGGCTCAACCTGCCCTGCGTGTTCGTGTCGGGCGGCGCCATGGAAGCGGGCAAGGTGACCTGGGCCGGCGAGACGCTCAAGATCGACGCGGTGGACACCATCATGGTGGCCGTGAACCCCGCGGCCACGCCCGAGCAGCGGCTCGCCTACGAGCGCAGTGCCTGCCCGACCTGCGGCTCATGCGCCGGCATGTTCACCGCGAACTCCATGAACTGCCTCACCGAGGCGCTCGGCCTCGCGCTGCCCGGCAACGGCACGGTGGTCGCCACGCACGCCGACCGCCGCGAGCTGTTCCTGGAGGCCGGCCGCCGCGTCATGGAGCTGACGCGGCGCTGGTACGGGCACGACGACGCCGCGGCGCTGCCGCGCGGCATCGCCACGTTCGAAGCCTTCGAGAACGCGATGCGCGTGGACGTTGCGATGGGCGGCTCGACCAACACCGTGCTGCACCTGCTCGCCGCCGCGCACGAGGCGGGCGTGCCCTTCACCATGCAGGACATCGACCGCATCTCGCGCAGCACGCCGCATCTCTGCGCGGTGTCGCCGTCGGTCGGCAACGTGCACATCGAGGACGTTCACCGTGCGGGCGGCGTGATGGGAATCCTGGGCGAACTCGACCGCGCGGGACTCGTTCATCGCGGCGTGATAACCATGCACGCCGCGACGCTGGGCGAGGCGCTCGAGCGCTGGGACGTCGCCCGTTCGTCCGATCCTGCGGTGCAGAAGTTCTACCGTGCGGCCCCGGGCGGTGTGCGCACCACCGAGCCCTTCTCGCAGTCGCGCCGCTACCCGGAACTCGACGTCGACCGCGCGGGCGGCGTGATCCGCGATGCAGCGCACGCCTTCAGCCGGGACGGCGGGCTGGCCGTGCTCTACGGCAACCTCGCGCCCGACGGCTGCATCGTGAAGACCGCCGGCGTGGATCCGGCCGTGCTCAGGTTCACCGGCCGCGCCATCGTCTTCGAGAGCGAGAACGCGGCTGCGATCGCGATCCTGGGCGGCAAGGTGCAGCCCGGGCACGTCGTGATCATCCGCTACGAGGGCCCGCGCGGCGGTCCCGGCATGCAGGAAATGCTGAAGCCCACCGGGCTCCTGAAGGGGAAGGGCCTTGCCACGACCTGTGCGCTCGTGACCGACGGGCGGTTCTCCGGCGCGACCTCCGGGCTCTCGATCGGGCACGTCTCGCCCGAGGCGGCCTCGGGCGGTGCGATCGCGCTCGTCGAGGACGGCGACGAGATCCGGGTGGACATCCCGGGCCGGATGATCCACCTCGCTGTTCCGGAGGCAGAACTGGCGCGGCGGCGCGAGGCGATGACTGCCCGCGGCGCCACGGCGTGGCGGCCCGCGCAGCCCCGGCCGCGACTGGAGTCGAAGGCGCTCAGGGCCTACGCACGGTTCGCGACCTCGGCGGCGTTCGGCGCGGTGCGGGACGTGGACGCGGCCTGAGCGGCCCATTTCTGCGCGGTTGACGCTCTCCGGCCACCCGTGGATACTGCGGTGCACGATGATCTCGCGCCCAGACATCAGTCTCGATCGCCGCTGGTGGTGGCGCCACTCCTAGGAGTGGGCCCGGACGCGCACGTCTCGTTCGCAGGAATCTTGGGACCCATCTCCGCGAGCCACCGGGGATGGGTTACTTGCTGCTCGTCCCCGGATCCTCGCGACAGAGGAACCGTTAAGTGACGAACAGTCCGTTCGACATCTCGGCCGACCTCGACACCCCGGTGTCGGCCTACCTGAAGCTCAGGCCGTTCCGGCCGCGCTTCCTGCTCGAGAGCGTAGAGGGCGGCGAGCGGCTGGCGCGCTATTCCTTCATCGGCTTCGGCGACTGCCTCGAGTTCCGCCTCGACGCCTCGGGACTACGGCTCGGCGCCGAGCGCCTGCCGCGGCCCGCCGACCAGGCGGACCTGCTCGCGGCACTGCGCCGTGCGCTCGCCGAGGCACCGCGCCCCGAGACCGGCGATGCGGCCGGCTTTCCGCTGCTCGGCGGGCTCGTCGGCGTCTCCAGCTACGACCTCGTGCGCTGGTTCGAGCGGTTGCCCGAGCACGCGCGGGCGGACGACGACGCACCGCAGGCGCATTACGTGGCGCCGCGCTCGCTGCTGGTGTTCGACCACCTGACGCGTCGCGCGGCGCTGCTGCACGCGGGCCCTGGGCAGGAGCGCCAGTCGCTGCGCCGCGAGGTCATCCGCGCGCTGCGCGGCGGCCTGCCCGGACCCGCGTGGGCCGCGAGCTTCAGCGCACCGGAGGCGAGCCTGTCGCAGGACGAGTTCCTCGGCCGCGTCGAGCGCACCCAGGAGTACATCGCCGCCGGCGACGTGTACCAGCTGGTGCTGTCGGTGCGCTTCTCCGGGCGCTGCGACGTCGATCCCTTCGAAACCTACCGGGCGCTCCGGCTGCTGAACCCCTCCCCGTACATGTACTTCTGCGACCTCGGCGACCGCGTCGTGGTGGGTTCCTCGCCCGAGGCGCTGGTGAAGCTGAACGGCCGTCGCGCGACCATGCGGCCGATCGCCGGCACGCGACCGCGCGGTGACGACGCCGCCGCGGACGCGGCGCTGGAGGCCGAGCTCCTCGCCGACCCGAAGGAGAATGCCGAGCACGTGATGCTCGTGGATCTCGCGCGCAACGACCTTGGGCGCGTCGCAACCGCGGGCTCGGTGCACGTGCAGCCCTACCGCTCCATCGAGCGCTACAGCCACGTCATGCACATCGTGAGCGGCGTGAACGGCGAGCTCGCGCCGGGCCGCGACGCCTTCGACCTGTTCGCCGCGGCGTTCCCGGCCGGGACGCTGGTGGGCGCGCCCAAGGTGCGCGCCATGCAGATCATCGACGAGCTCGAGCCGGTGCGGCGCGGCTTCTACGGCGGCACGGTGGGCTATTTCGGCCACGGCGGCGACATGGACCAGGCGATCACGATCCGCACCCTGGTGTTCCACGGCGACACCTACAGCTTCCAGGCGGGCGCCGGCATCGTCGCCGACAGCCTGGCCGCCAACGAATACCACGAGGTGCTCGCCAAGAGTGCGGTGCTGCGTCGCGCGCTCGAGCTCGCGCGGGAGGGCCTGTGATGAGCGCGCCGCGCCTGCTGCTCGTCGACAACTACGACAGCTTCACCTACAACCTCGTGCAGGCCTTCCTCGTGCTCGGCGCCGACGTGCTGGTGCACCGCAACGACGCGATCACGGTGGCCGAGGCGCGGCGGCTCGCGCCCACGCATCTGTGCATCTCGCCCGGTCCCGGCACGCCGCGCGACGCCGGCGTCTCGATGGAGATGATCCGCGCCTTCGCGGGCGAGGTGCCGGTGCTGGGCGTCTGCCTCGGCCACCAGTCCATCGTCGAGGTGTTCGGCGGGGAGGTGGTGCGCGCCGGGCGCCTGATGCACGGCAAGGTCTCGCCGGTGCACCACGACGGCGCCGGCGTGTTCGCGGGACTGCCCGATCCGTTCGAGGCCGGGCGCTACCACTCGCTGATCGCGCGGGCGGAGTCGCTGCCCGCGGTGCTCGAGGTGAGCGCGCGGACGCCCGAGGGCGAGATCATGGGCGTGCGGCACCGCGAGTTCATGGTCGAGGGCGTCCAGTTCCACCCGGAGAGCGTGCTCACGCCCGACGGACCCGTGCTGCTCGGCAACTTCCTGAAGTTCGCCGGCGGCCGGCGCAGGCGCTGAGCTTTGCCGTGATCGAGCTGCGCGAAATCCTCGAGCGGCTGCTGCAGCGGCGCGACCTCACCGAGGCGGAGGCGGCCGACCTGCTCAGGGCGCTCACCGACGCCGCGGTCGCGCCCGCGATGTCGGGTGCGCTGCTCGCGGCGCTGCGCTCGAAGGGCATCACGCCCGACGAGGTGCGCGGCTTCGCGGGCGCCATGCGCGGGCTCGCGCGCCGTCCGGAGCTGCCGCCAGGCCCGCCCGCGGTGGACGTGGTCGGCACGGGCGGCGACGCCTCGGGCAGCTTCAACCTTTCCACGGGCGCGGCGCTGCTGGTCGCCGCCGCAGGCGTGCGCGTGGTGAAGCACGGCAACCGCTCCGTCTCGAGCCGCTCGGGCAGCGCGGACCTGCTCGAGGCGCTGGGGTTGCCGTTGCCGCTCGACGAGCGCGCCGCGGGCGACTGCCTCGCCGCCACCGGCTTCACCTTCCTGTTCGCGCCGCACTACCACCCGGCGATGAAGGAGGTGGCGCCCGTGCGGCGCGCGCTCGGCGTGCGCACCGTGTTCAACCTGCTCGGTCCGCTCACCAATCCGGCCGAGCCGCCGTTCAGCCTGATCGGCGCCTACAGCGCTGAGGCGGCGAAGCTCATGGCCGAGACACTCGCGGGCATGCCGATCCAGCGCGTGTTCGTGATCCACGGCGAGCCGGGCTGGGACGAGGCGACGCCGGTGGGGCCGTTCGAGCTGTACGACGTGCAACCGGGTCGCGTGTCGCGCGAGCTGCGCGATGCGCGCGACCTCGGCCTGCCGCGCTGCTCTGCCGCTGACCTCGCCGGCGGCGACGCCGAGCACAATGCGGCCGGCCTGCGCGCCGTGTTCGACGGCCGCGACCGCGGGCCGCACCGCGACGCGGTCGTGCTGAACGCGGCGCTGGCGCTTGAGGTGACCGGGGCCGTGCCCACGGCGGCCGCCGGCGTGGCGGCGGCCCGCGACGCGATCGGGCGCGGGGACGCCGTGCGGCTGCTCGAGCGCCTGGCCGCGTTCGGCCGCCGGGCGAGCCCGAGCTGAGTCGCGGGGACGAGCGCCATGGGTCTGCTCTCGGACATGCACGAGGCGAGCCTGCGGCGCGCCGCCGCGGCCCGCTCGCTCGTGCCGGAGGCGGCCTTGCGCGCCGCCGCGCTGGCCGCGCCGTCGCCGCCGCCGCTGCGCCTCGATCCCCACGGATTCGACGTGATCGCGGAACTCAAGCTGCGCTCGCCCTCGCTCGGCGATCTTTCGGCCGCCACGCTCGATCCCGTGCAGCGGCTCGAGGCCTACGCGGCGGGCGGCGCGGCGGCGTGCTCCATCCTCACCGAGCCCACGCGCTTCGACGGTGACCTCGTGCACCTGCGCCTCGCGGCCGAGGTGCTCGGGCCCCTGGGCGTCCCGGCCATGCGCAAGGATTTCCTGGTGGATCCCTACCAGGTGCTCGAGGCCCGTGCCCACGGTGCCTCGGGCGTGCTCCTGATCGTGCGCATGGTGCCGCGCGCGCGACTGATCGAGCTGCTGGACTGCGCGGCGGACCTGGGACTGTTCGTGCTGCTCGAGGCCTTCGACGCCGACGACCTCGACGTCGCGGCGGGGATCGCCAGCGCGCGCTCGGGCCGCGACGAGCAGGTGCTGATGGGGCTCAACTGCCGCGACCTCGAGACGCTCGCGATCGACCTCGGCCGCTTCGCGACGCTGCGCGCGCGACTGCCGTCGGCGTGGCCGGCGGTCGCCGAGAGCGGCGTGCAGACGCCCGAGGACGCGGCGCAGGTCGCCGCGCTCGGTTATCGCCTCGCGCTCGTCGGCACCAGCCTGATGCGGAACGCGGACCCGACGCAGGCCCTGCGCGAGCTGCTGGCGGCGGGCCGTGGGGCGCTGCGATGACGGCCGCCTGCACACCCGGCATGGCGATCGCGGCGCCGCTGTGGATCAAGATCTGCGGCCTGCGCACGCCCGAGGCGATCGTGGCCGCGGCGCAGGCGGGCGCGAACGCCCTGGGCTTCGTGTTCCATGCCGGCTCGCCACGCAACCTCGATCCCGGCGCGGCGCGCGAGCTGCAGCGGACGGTGCCCGCGGGCATCGAGCGCGTCGCGGTGTTCCTGCACCCGGCGCAGTCGCTGGTGGACGAGGTGCTCGCGGCCGTAGCCCCGGACTGGGTGCAGACCGACGCCCGCGATCTCGCCACGCTGCGGCTGCCGGCCGCCCAGCGCGTGCTGCCGGTGCTGCGCAGCGGCGGCGGCCCGTCGGCATCGCTGCCCGCAGAGCTTCCCTCCCGTTGCCTGCTCGAGAGCGCCCACAGCGGTGCGGGCGAGCGCGCCGACTGGCCGGCGGCCGCCCGGCTCGCGCGTGCAACCGAGGTCGTGCTCGCCGGCGGGCTCGATCCGGCCAACGTGGCCGAGGCGGTGCACGCCGTGCGCCCCTTCGGCGTGGACGTGAGCTCCGGCGTCGAACGCCAGCGCGGCGTGAAGGACCCCGAGCGCATCCGTGAATTCATCCGGGCCGCACGCGCTGCGGAGCGGGCCTTGTCCCACGAGGAGAACCGGCGATGAGAACCGAGGCCCTGAAGATCGACCGCGACGCGCTGCTCGCGCAGACGCTGCGCGGCGCCTTCCCGGACGCACGCGGCCGCTACGGGCCCTTCGGCGGGCGCTACGTGCCCGAGACGCTGGTGCCCGCGCTCGACCGGCTCGAGGCCGGCGTGCGTGCGCACCTGCACGAGACCGGCTTCCGGGCCGAGTTTGAGGCGGAGCTGCGCACCTGGGTCGGGCGGCCCACGCCGCTCACGCACGCGCGTGAGCTGTCGCGGCGCTGGGGCGGCGAGGTCTGGCTCAAGCGCGAGGACCTCGCCCACACCGGCGCGCACAAGATCAACAACGCGATCGGGCAGGCGCTGCTCGCGAAGCGCCTGGGCGCGAAGCGCATCGTCGCGGAGACCGGCGCCGGCCAGCACGGCGTCGCCTCGGCCGCGGCCTGCGCGCGGCTCGGCATGCCCTGCGTCGTCTACATGGGCGCGATCGACATGGAACGCCAGGCGCCCAACGTCGGGCGCATGCGGCTGCTCGGTGCCGAGGTCGTGCCCGTGACGGGCGGCGACCAGACGCTGCGCGCCGCCATCGACGAGGCGTTGCGGGACTGGGTGTCCGACCCGGACGGCACGTACTACCTGCTCGGCTCCGCGGTCGGCCCGCATCCCTACCCCTACCTCGTGCGCGAGTTCCAGTCGGTGATCGGCCTCGAGGCGCGCGCGCAGATGCTCGAGCAGGCGGGTGCGCTCCCCGACGTGGCGGTGGCCTGTGTCGGCGGCGGCTCGAACGCGATCGGCCTGTTCCATCCCTTCGTGCGCGACGCCGGCGTGCAGCTGCTCGGCCTCGAGGCGGGCGGCACCGGCACCGGGCTCGGCCAGAACGCGGCCTCGCTCGCCTACGGCACGCCGGGCGTGCTGCAGGGCTGCTACTCGCTGCTGCTGCAGGACGAGCACGGCCAGATCCAGGAGAC
>Ga0209254_10001515_pt1 | contig 20898 bp, 11 predicted proteins | sample FrelakmetDIP11DI_FD_187148 | JGI IMG/M metagenome (GOLD analysis project Ga0209254, IMG submission 187148) | Freshwater lake sediment microbial communities from the University of Notre Dame, USA, for methane emissions studies - DIP11 DI (SPAdes)... | ecosystem: Environmental > Aquatic >...
CGGCGCGCGGGCGTCGCGATTGAGGACCTGCCGAACGGGGTGTTCCTGGAGTGGCGGGACGGCCTGTACGTGGCGGTCAACTACAGCCCGGCCGCGGTGCCGCTGACGGTGCCTCCCGGCGCATCCGTTCTGCACGGCCGCACGCCGCTGCCGCCGGCGGGCGTGCTGGTGTGGGTCGATCCGCCGCGCAAGCGGTGAGGGCCTGCGTCTCGATCCCGCCTGACGACTCAGCCCCCTGGAGCATGGAGGTCGGGCCTGCCGCCGATTCCCGGCAACCCGGCCGCCTTGAGCGTGGCGTTCAAAGCCGGCAGATCCGCCGACTGAAGCGATGCCCATCGCGCCATCACCGCCTCGGCCGCGTTCAGCGCCGCGGTGACGGCCGCCAGCGTGTTCGCCGTCGGCGCCACGTCGGCGGACTGCATGGCGTTCATCTGCCCTGAGAGCAGGGTGCTGACGGCCCACAGGCTGTTCGGTGCCGCCGGCGCCGCGGCTTCCCCGCGGCCTCCTCCTAATGCCCCCCGGCCACCTCCGGCACCCGCGGCCGGGCGCTGTCCTTCGAGTGCCGTCGCTTTCTGCACGAACGCCGCCAGGGCCTGCGCCGCGGGGCCTTGCGCCTGGATCTTCGCGGCCTGCTCGCGCAACGCCGAAATCTCAGCGGCCGCCGCCTGTGCCTCCACCGCCCCGAAGTACATCGCGTCGGTCAGCGCGTAGACCTGCTGCATCACCGCGGCCGGCGTCGTGACACGCGGATCCTGCTTGACCGTGATCGGCTGCGAATGGCTTCTGCCGCCAGCGGTCAACGTCACGGTGTACGTGCCCGGCGATACCCAGGGCGTCGTCGCGCCCGACGGCGAGTTGTAGGGGATGCCCTGGATCGGCAGGCCGCCCCGCCCGCCTCCGGCGGCACCGGCGATTGGCTGGTAGTGGACGTCCCACGTGAAGCGGTGCATGCCGGCCGCGGCCGAGAGCGCCTGCGGCTGCCGATACCAGTACACGGGCACCGGCGCGCTCTTCGCATCCGGAATCGGCGTCACCGGGTCGTCGCTCGAGTAGCGCCGCACCAGACGCCCGTCGGCCCGGTGGATCTCGAGCGTCACGGGCCCGCTCGCAACCGACTTCAGGTAGTAGTTGAGGATAGCGCCCTCGGGCGGGTTGGCGCCGGTGGGCTCTTCCTTCGGCCACGGCATGTCGGTGCTCGTGTTCCACCTCACGCGCCAGGCCGTGGAGGGCTCGAAAAGCACCGCGTCCTTCGCCGCCGACGCCGCGTCGATCTGCCTGAGCGGCGTGATGTCGTCGAGAATCTGGAATCCCCGGCCGTGCGTCGCCGCCACGAGATCGTCGTCTTTCACGATGAGGTCGCGCACGGACGATGCCGCCATGTTCAGCCGCAGCGGCTGCCAGTGGCCCCCGTCGTCGAACGACACGTAGACGGCGCGCTCGGTGCCGGCGAAGAGCAGCCCCTTGCGCCGCGGATCCTCGCGCACGGCGTTCACGGTCTCGCCGTTCGGGATGCCCGTGACGATCTCTGTCCAGGTCGCACCCGTGTCGTGCGTGCGGTAGATGTGGGGCCGCATGTCGTCGAGGCGAATCGTGTTGACGGCCGCATAAGCGGTCGCCGGGCTGAAGCGGCCGGCGTCGATCAGGGAGATCTTGGCCCATGGCCCGACGCCCGGCGGCGTCACGTCTTTCCACGTGAGCCCGCCGTCGCCTGTCACGTGGACGAGCCCGTCGTCGGTGCCGACCCAGATGCGCCTGATGTCCTGGTAGGAAGGCGCAATCGTGTAGATGACGCCGCGTTGCTGGGGCTTGGCGGCGGGATCCTCGCGGTACTTGCCGACACTCGCCGGCGTCTCCCATGTCTGGCGTGTCAGGTCCGGGCTGATACGCGTCCAGTGCCCGCCGCCGTCCATCGTCTTCCACAGGTAGTTGTTCGCGAAGAAGAGCGAGACCTTGTCGGCCTCGGAGAACACCACCGGCATCGTGCGGACCGTGCGAACCGGCCCGGGAGTGGGCGCTCCTCCCCCGCCGCCGCGCCCGGCAACAGGTCCGACGCTCGACACCTGCCCTGTGCGCCGATCGAACCGGGACACGTTCCGTCCGCCGTACACGATGTCCGGGTCGAGCGGGTCCGGCGCCACGTAGCCGTACTCGTCCACGCCGACCGGGAGCCAGTCGCGGAGGGAGATCGCGCCGTAGTTGCCCCGGCTCGACACGCACGCCGAGCCGCTCTCCTGCTGCCCGCTGCATACGCGGTACGGGAACGCGTTGTCGGCGGCCACGTGGTAAAGCTGCGCGGTCGACTGGTTGTACCAGGAACTCCACGTCTCGCCGCCGTTGAGCGTCACGACGGCGCCCTGGTCGGCCGCCAGCAGGACAATGTCGGGATTGTCGGGGTTGATCCAGCCGTTCTGATAGTCCTCGCCGCCCGGCGCGCCCTTGTAGACCGACCACGTCTTTCCCCCGTCGGTCGTCTTCCACGACACCGTGGCCACCATGATCACCGTGTCCGCGAGCTTCGGATGGGGGATCGGCACCGGCAGGTCGCCGCCCCCGATCCGCCCGGCTGGCCTCGCGTCGGTCGTGATGCGCGTCCACGTCAGGCCGGCATCATCGCTGCGGAAGATACCCGTCGTCCCGCGGCTCCCGCTGGATCCGGGCTGTTCGGTGAACGCGACCGCCGCGTACAGCCGCCGGTGGTCGGCCGGAGAGATGGCGAGGTTGGCCTGGATCACGGGAGGGAGCCCGTTGGTGAGCGGCTTCCAGGTGGTCCCGCCGTCGGTCGACTTGAAGATCCCGCCGCCCGTGCCCGCCCACACCGCGTTCTCCCACGGGCCCTGCCGCTCTTCCCACAGCGTGGCGTACACGACGTTCGGATCGACAGGATCGATGTCGACGTCGTTCCCGCCCGTGTTCTCGTCTTTGTAGAGCACCTTCTGAAAGGTCTTGCCGCCGTCGAGCGACCGGAAGATGCCGCGCTCCTCGTTGGGCCCGTAGGGATGGCCGAGCGCAGCGACGAACAGGCGGTTGGCGTTACGCGGGTCAACGTCGACGCGCGGGATCTGCTGCGCGTCGTTGAGGCCGAGTCTCGTCCACGTGCGTCCGGCGTCGGTCGACTTGTAGATCCCGTCGCCTGTCGACAGGTCGGGCCGATGCAGGCCTTCGCCGCTGCCGACGTACACGATGTTCGGATCGGACGGCGCCACCGCGATGGCGCCGATGGATCCTGTGGGCTGGTCGTCGAAGATCGGCACCCACGTACGCCCGGCGTCGGTCGTCTTCCAGACGCCGCCATTCACCGCCGCCATGTAGAAGGTGTGGGCCTGACTCCGGTGCCCGGCGACGGCCACCGTCCGGCTTGCGCGGTGCGGGCCGATGTCGCGCCACTTCATGTCGCTGAAGAGCGACGGGCTGACGCGCCCGGGCTCCTGGGCCGGCACGGACGCGAACATGGCTGCGACCAGCCAGACGGCTGCAAGGACGACGCGGCGGAAGTACATGTCGGCTCTCCGGGTGTAGGAACCGGCGCAGTATAGCGCGAGGGCGCGTCCCGAGCCTCCGCCCCGTGTCCGGACACCGCGGACGCGAACGTCAGGCGACGCTGCCCTGGACGACGCGGAACTCGTCCTCGAACTTCGTGAGCCGGCCGGCGTGGATGCCCTCGTCGGGCCGCGCGATGCCGCCCAGGGAATTGACGAGGTTCATGCAGTCCGTGAGCCAGCGGTCGATTCCGGCGTGATCGGGCGCGTGGCGGGGGTTCGAGTCCACCGGAAACAGGACGGATCTGGCCGACCAGAAGTCGAGGGCCACCGGGTCCTGGCTGGCCAGTAACTGGTTCGCGCGGTGCGTGGCGCTGGCCGGGTAGCCGCCCAGGGCCTTGTGAGAGACCCAGATCGCGTCCATCACGTTGAGCACGGGCGGACGGACCGCGGCAATCATGCGGCCGCAGGTCTCGCCGAGGGAGGCGTAGTGGCGCGCGGCGGAACTGCCGTCCGACATCGAGACGAGACCGTAGAAGTGCTTCACGGCCCCCGTGATCTCGGATCCGCCCGTGTCGTGGTGCTTGAGTACGGGCACGTTCAGCAATTTCAGGTTGCGTTCGTGTTGCGCACCCGTCCACACGCCCTCGAGCAACTCCACGCGCCGTCCGCCCGCCGTGTTGAAGCAGGGATAGGAGACGTTCTGGATGCGGCGGTATCCGTTCGTCACGTGGTCGCCGGCGCCGATGAACGTCGACCGGACGGGGTCGAGCAGCGTGGCCGAGACCCGCAGATCCCGGAATATCTGGTCGACGAGGTAGACGAAGCTGTGGCGCTCGTCGTTGGCGTTGGCGCGCACGGACGTGTCGCCGCCGTAACTGCTCGACGTGTCGCAGCGCAGGCTGCCGCGCCCCTGCCCGTTTTCGATGATCACGACCTCGCCCGTGAAGCCGTCGGGATGCTCGAGGATACGCTGGATGAGCCCCCTCACGACATCGCTGTTGGTGCACCCGCGGTACTTCCACTGCGCGTTCACCTTCAGCAGCACGACGTCGCCGGCGGCAATGAGGCCCGAGGGGCCGCTTGTTTCTCCCGCTGTGGCCGAGCGATGGAACATGAGGCCGGATCGGCCCATGAGCTGCAGCAGCGCGTCGACGCCGGCGTGGTGGTTCGCGGCGCCCGTGAACGGCTCGTCGGGCACTCCCCTGAGGTGGAAGATGACGCTGCCCGAGGGCGGGGGTTGGAGGGGCGGAGCCGGAGTCGGCGCCGGAGCCGGCGCCTGGTTCGGAGTCGGGCTCACCGCGGTGTCGCCGCCGCACGACGCGATCAATGGTCCGACGAGCGACGCCTTCAGGAAGTCCCGGCGCTTCATGCGGCCTCCTCCTGTCAACAGCCGTCAGCCTGTATGTTCCGCGGTCGAGGCGGTTGTGTCAAACGGGATGCGCCAGGAGACTACAATCGTGAGCATGAGAGGGCCCGCGATGGTCGTCGCCGTGTCGGCAGTCATCCATGCGGCGGCCGCCGGCGCCCAGGCGCCGCCTGCTCAAGCCTTGCCCCTTCCGTCAGCGCTGCCGCTCCGGCTGACAGGAATCCTGTTCGACCAGGCCCGGCCTGCGAGGTCGGCCTGCCTCATCCGCTGTGTCGCCCAGCCCGGGCGGCACGGCATCTTTCTCGTGGGCGAGCGCGCCTGCGACGTGGCCGAGGTTCGCGAAATCCTGAAGGACGCAGTCGTTATCGAGAACCTCGAGGCACACACACTCGAACGGCTCACGTTTCCGGGCGTGAGGGCAGTTGCCACCGTGCCGCCGCCGGCGGCGGAGCCCGCCGAGGCTGTGGTGCCGCAGGAGCCGGTCCAGGTCGCCTTGCCCAGAGAGGCGGTCCAGGCCGCCATCGCGAACCTGCCCGAACTCCTGAGTTCCGCGTTCGCGGTTCCGCGGTACCGCGAAGTCGAGGGCGGTCAGCGGGTGATCGATGGATTCACCGTCACGCAGGTGAAGCCCTCGGGGGCGGCGGAGCGCCTGGGACTCCGGAGTGGCGACGTGATCCTGGACGTGAACGGCCAGACCCTGGACGGGATGCCGACCGTGATGCGGCTCTTCGGCCAGTTGCAGACCACGCCGCAGGTGACGATCACCGTCCTGCGCGACGGCCAGCGCATGAGCGTCGTCTTCAATACGAAGTGACGGTCGCTTCCATTACTTCGCGCGCTCGTCGGACGCCGCGGCGTCGGCGCCGAACCCCGTGATGAGCTGGGCGTCGCGCAGCCTCGGCCCGCGCACGAGCGCGAGCGTCGTGCCGTCGCGGGAGACGGCGAAATCGAACATGAGCTGATCTTCGAACGACGTCACGCGGGCTGCGGGGCGGCCGTTGAGAGGGAGCAGCCAGAGATTGGCGCGATCGCCCGGCATGGTATTCAGGTATATGCCGTCGTCGGTGAGTGCGAGACGGCTGTTCACGCCGGGAGCTTCGGCGGGCAGATCCGCCAGAAGCGGCCCGCCGTCGATCGACGAGACGCCGATTCTGAATCGCCCATCGGCGGCGCGGTAGTAGAACGCCACCCGCTGGCCGGAAGGATCAATCGACGGCACGAACGACGGAGCGGTTGAGATCTGCCGCCGGCCGCCGCCATCCGGTCCGACGCGGAACAGGTGCGGCACGCCTTCGACGAGCGCGCTGAACACGACGGATTCCCCATCGCGCGAGGCGGAGATGACATCCGCGCGGACGTCACGGGCGAGGATGCGCGGGGACGAACCGTCCCCGCGCATGGCCCGGATTTCGACGCCCGACCGGCTGCTCGCCACGTAGTAAACCGTCCCGTCGTCGGCGGCCGCCGGGAACGCCAGCGTTTCGAACGAGGTGCCTTGGGTGAGCGGACTGCGGTTCGCGCCGTCGGCGCCGGCGCGCCACAGGCTCGATGCGCCGCCCACTTCAGAGGAGTACACGATGCTGCCGTCCGCGCCAAAGGCCACGCCCTGCAGGCCATCCTGCGTCGAACGGCTCACCCGAATCGGCCGACCACCCTCGCGCGGCAGCGTCAGGACGCTTGCCGACACGATGCCGGAAATCGAGACGAGCGTGCGCCCGTCCCGGGTCAGCGAAACGATGCGGTGATCGTTCAGATCGCTCGTGACGCGGCGGGACTCGCCATCGGGATACGAGACGGACCAGATCTGCGCGGCCAACTGGTCGGGCGTCCGCGCAATCACGAGCAGCGACTTGCCATCGGGCATCCACGCGGCCTGGGCCGCCACGAGCCAGCCGGGATCCGCCAGCGTCGACACCGCGCCGGTCTCGACAGACACCTGAATCAACGTCGCGCGGACATCCGACCCCGCAGACCCCCGCCGTCCGAGCGACGTCACGATGGTCTTCCCGTCGGGCGACCACGCCGGTCCGCCGAAGAAGATCCCGGCGACGTATTCCGGCAGCCTGGCGCTCATGAGCGCCGTCGGGTTGCTGCCGTCGGCGCCGGCGACCATCAGCGAGGTCTGGTCGAGTGACGGATGGCGCAGGCGCAGATAGGCCATCCGGCTCCCGTCCGGGGAGTACGTCGGTGCGGAGTCGATATTGCCGACCAGGCGCTTCGGCGAGCCGCCAAGCATTGAAATGGAGTACAACGCTCCTTCGGGATCGTCGTTGGACTTGAGGCCGTACACGATGTCGTTCCCGTCGGGCGTGAAGGCGTGGCTCCAGTACGCAACGTTCTGATCGGGAATCAGCCGCAACGACTGTCCGCCTGCCACCTGCTGGATCCAGAGGCTCTGGCGGCCGCGTTCGGACTCGACATAGGCGATCTGGCGGCCATCGGGCGACACCGTGGCGCTGATGACGTTCCCCGACGCTGTCAGGGGCGTGACCCTCAATGCGGCGCCGGGCGCAGCTCCCGGGACCGCGCGTCGGGTCATCGAGGCCGCGCCGAAACCCGCCGCGAAGCCGAGGCCCGCCAGTGCGACGGCCAGCAGCAGGCGTTGCACGTTCCAGCGGGAAGGCTGAATCTCCGGCGAAGCGACTGGTGATGCGTCGACCTGTCCACCGAGCAGGAGGCGAGCTTCCCCGATGTCCCGGAGGCGCCGTTTCGGGTCGCGCTCGAGGCACCGGCGCAGGAGCGACGCCACAGGGGACGGCGTCGCGCGCGGAAGGTTCTTCAGGTCGGCCTCGTGCGTCAGCACCGCCGCCAGCGTTTCAGTGACGCTGTCGCCGGTGAACAGGCGAATGCCCGTGAGCATCTCGTGCAGCACGACGCCGAAAGCCCAGATATCCGCGCGCTTGTCGACGGCCTTGCCTTTCGCCTGCTCCGGCGACATGTAGGCGGCCGTGCCCATGATCATGCCCGTCGCGGTCATGGCCATGAGGGTCGGGGAGTTCATGGCGTCCGCCGTCGCGGCCGCGCCACAAGGTTCAGCCGCTTTGGCGAGACCGAAGTCCAGCACCTTGACCGTGCCGTCTCCGCGCACCTTGATATTCGCTGGCTTCAGGTCGCGATGGACGATGCCCTGCTCGTGCGCGGCCTCGAGCGCGTCGGCAATCTGCCTGGCGATGGGCAGCGCCTCATCGAGCGGGATGGCCCCGCGCGCGATCCGCTGAGACAGGTCCTCGCCCTCGACCAGTTCCATGACGAGCGCATGCACGTGCCGGGCAGGATCCCGCGGCAACGCAGGCTCTTCCAGGATGCCGTAGATCTGAGCGATGTTCGGGTGGTTGAGCGACGCCAGCGTCTGGGCCTCGCGCGTGAACCGGGCCACGCGCGCCGTGTCGTGCGCAAACGCGTCCGGCAGGATCTTGATGGCCACGTCGCGGTTGAGCTTCGTATCGCGCGCGCGATACACCTCGCCCATTCCGCCCGCCCCGAGCGGTGCGGTGATCTCGTAAGGACCGAACGCGACGCCGGGTGTGAGGCTCAAAGGCTGGCGCCCCCAGTCAGCAGGACGACAAGAGCCACAAGAGGACTCGTACGCACGGCATACTCCCGGACGGACCGGCGACGGTATCGTCCTTCTGTGTGAGTCGGAATCTCGATGGTATTGGTGCCAATGCGCGATGTCAATCCGGAGGCTGACGTGGCACCAGGGTATCGAGGGCACGACGCGCGAGTGCGTTGCCGGGGTCGAGGCGGAGGACCGCCTGGAACTCCGTGATGGCTTCCGGGTACCGGTCAAGCTTGACCAGCGCCAGCGCCAGGTTCGCGTGCGCCACCGTGAAGTCGGGCGCGAGCCGCAACGCTTCGCGGAAATGCCCGATGGCCTCCTCGATGCGTCCCGACTTTTCGAGCAGCGCGCCGAGGTCGTTGTGGACGATCGGCAGGTCCGGGGAGAGCCGCAGCGCAGTCTGGTAGGCCGCAATGGCCGAGCGGGGCAGGCCCTCGGCCGAATACGCCAGCGCGAGCGCTACGTGGGGGTCCGCCGAGCCCGGCTTCAGCCCGGCCGCCGCCTCGAAATGCGCCCTCGCCTCGGCGAACCGTTGTTTGTCCTGGAGCACGGAGCCGCTCTGCATGTGCGCGGTGTACTCGTCAATCCGCAGTTCGACCATGCTGGCGCGCGTCCACAGCGCCATCGTGTCCTTCCAGTGCCACAGCTGCGACCGGGCGGCCAGCGAACAGGCCACGACCGCGACGGTCGTCGAGGCGGTCAGCGCCGCCGTGCGCCATCTCCAGCGGGGGGCCAGCTCCGCCAGGCCCCAGGCCGCCATCAGGTACAGGCCGATCGAGGGAAGGTAGGTGAACCGATCGGCTCGCGCCTGCACGCCCGCCTGGACCAGTCCGCTGACCGGCAGCAGCGTGATGAGGAACCATCCCCATCCGACCGCCAGGAACGGCCGCCGGCGCGCCTCGACGAGCACAACCGCGGTCAGGCCGGCCAGCACGAAGACCGCGGTCCAGACGCGCCACGGCGGGACCGAGGCCGGCAGCGAGTAGTACGCCGCCAGGCCGGCCGGCCAGACGGTGAGTCTCACGTAGTCGAAGTACGAAAGGACCGCGTTCAGCAGACGTCCTGGCAGCGAGATCTGGTCCAGACCCAGGACCGCCTGGGTTCTCTGGTGAGCGACAACCGTCACGACGCCGACGCCCAGGCTCATCGCGACGAGCGGCCACTTCTCTCTGGCGAGCACCAGCATCCGGCGGCCTGCGTCCGGGGCGGCGCCCAAACGGCCGAGCGGCCAGATGTCGAGAAGCAGCAGCACGACGGGGAACATCACGACCATCGGTTTCGACACCAGCGCGAACGCGAACGCCGCCATGACCAGCGCGAAGCCCCGCCGGGTCGGACGCCGGACGTACGAGGCGTACGCAAAGAGCCCGATCATCCAGAAGAGGCCGCTCAGGACGTCTTTCCGCTCGGTGATCCAGGCGACCGATTCCACGCGAAGCGGGTGCACGGCGAACAGCGCGGCGACGGCCCAGCTCCTGGCCAGCGCCCCCGTGGTGCGGGAGAGCCAGAGAAACAGCAGCAGCGCCGCGGCGGTGTGCAGCAGCAGGTTCGTGACGTGGTGACCGGCGGGGCCCTGGCCGAAGATCTCGATGTCGGCCATGTAGGAGATCCACACCGCTGGAATCCAGAAGCTCGCGTGAGGGGTCGTGATGGCCCACCTGACGCCGCTCCAGGTCAGGCCGCCGGTCACGTTCGGGTTCTCGAAGACGTACTGCGGGTCGTCGAGGTCGACGAAGTCGAAGTGGCGAACGGGCGCGAACACCGCGACCGTCAGCACCGCCAGCGCGACGGCGCCCGCGAGCGCCCGCCAGGCCCGCGATGAGCGGCGGTCACCGCTCGCACCATCCATGTTCGCCTTCTGGTCGTTCACGTCAGCCAGCGTCCTCCGTGTCTGGACCGTATAATGACAGATTCGAGTCTCTCGACGGCTGCACGTCGCGGCCGCAGAAAGAGCCGCGCGGCATGCGCCTCACGGCTGCAGGAACCCGCGCGAAACCGCTACAGGAGTCCGCTGTGACCGAGCCCGATGAAGATTTCGCCGCGATGTTCGAAGCGTCCTACCAGGCGAAACGCTTCGAGCGGGGAGAAACGATCGAAGGCGCGATTGTCGCGATCGGCCCTGACGTGGCGTTTGTCAACGTTGGCGGCAAGGGCGAAGCCGTCATCGACCTCGACGAACTGAAAGGCGACGACGGCGTGCTCGAGGTCGCCGTCGGCGACCGCATCCAGGCGGTGGTGGTGTCGACGGAGGGCGGGCTGACGCTCTCGCGGAAGCTCGCGCGCGGGGCCGCAACCGCGCGCCAGCTCGAAGACGCCTTCCACGCGGGCCTCCCGGTGGAAGGCAAGGTCGAGAAGGCGGTGAAGGGCGGATACGAGGTGCGCATCGCCCGGCAGCGCGCTTTCTGTCCCTTCTCCCAGATGGATCTCGTCCGGAATACGACACCGGCGGATCACGAGGGGCACGTCTACGCGTTCCGCATCATCGAGTACAGGGAAGGCGGCAGGAACCTGATCGTGTCGCGGCGGGCGCTGCTCGAGGCCGAGCAGCGGCTGCGCGCCGCCGAGGTCCGCCCGACGATCGTGGCCGGCGCCGTGTTGGCGGGGCGCGTGACCTCCGTGCGCGAGTTCGGCGCGTTCGTCGATCTCGGGGCGGGGATCCAGGGCCTGCTCCACGTCTCCGAGATGTCCTGGTCCCGCGTGTCGGATCCGTCCCAGTTGGTCGCGCCAGGCCAGGAAATCACCGTCCGGGTGCTGCGGGTCGACGACGACACGCAGAAGATCGCCCTCAGCCTCAAACAACTCGATGCCGATCCATGGTCAGAGGTTCCCGCCCGGTACGCAGTCGGGCAACTCCGCACGGGCCGCGTCACGCGCCTCGCGGAGTTCGGCGCGTTCGTCGAGTTGGAGCCGGGCGTCGAAGCCCTGGCCCATGTCTCCACCTTCGCGCCGACGGGACGACCGGATGCCTGGTCACGGTCGGTCGCCATCGGGACCACGGCGGCCTTCGAGATCCTGAGCATCGATCTCGAGAAGAAGCGGATTGGCGTCACGCTGGTCGAAGGACTCTCCGAGGGAGACGGGGACGCCGCACCCGACCAGCCCGAGGCGGAGTCCACACAGGGGTTCGGCTCGCTCGCCGACAAGCTCAGGGGCGCGCTCGAGCCCCGGCGGAAGTGAGGGAACGGATGCGCACTCGTCTGGCTGCTTCGATCCTGTTTCTCGCGGTGACGTTTGCCTGTGGCGTCGACCCATCCGGGTCGGTTTCCTCTGGATGGCCGTGGGGCGCCGATTCGGTCACGCCTGCCGAGTTCGCCAGGGAGTTGGCCTCGGCGTCCGGACCCGACAAACCGGTCGTCGTCTGCACGGCCCCGCCGTTCCTGTACAGGATCGGCCACATCCCCGGCGCCGTACTCCATGGTCCGGCTTCGTCTCCCGAAGGGCTCGCCAGCCTGACGAGGTGGGCCGACTCGCTGCCGCGGAATGCCAACGTGGTGATCTACTGCGGCTGCTGCCCGCTCGCGCACTGCCCCAACCTCGCGCCCGCGCACGCGGCGCTCAAGGGCCTCGGTTTCACGCGCGTGCGCGTGCTGCTCCTTGAAGACAATTTCAAGACGAGCTGGATCGATCGCGGTTTTCCGGTCGAGCGCTAGACATGCCGGCCCTATGTGTACGCGGCCTGATCGCGGCCATGATGGTCGCCTGGCTGACGCCGGGGATTCCGGCGCCTGGCACGCGGCAGGCATCACCTCATAAGCCGGAGGGCACCATGGTGCGTGGCACTATCAGCAACTGGTCGTCGACGCCTGGGCTCCAGGGCCTCGAGCGGGTCTTCGAGTACCTCGCGAGAACGGACCTGGCTTCTCTGCCCCTGGGACGGACCACCGTCGACGGAGACGATGTCTACGTCATGGTCTCCGAAGCCGAAACCCGCGGGCCCGCGCAGGTGCGGTTCGAGGCTCATCGCCGCTACATCGACATCCAGCTCGTTGTCCGGGGCCAGGAGGCCATCGGTGTCGCGCCGGCCGCCGGGCTCGTGAGCGTGGAACCCTACGACGCCGCGAAGGACATCGAGTTTTTCGCGGTGCCGCCCGAGTCGGCGACGCTGGCGCTTCGCGCGGGCGATTTCGCCGTGTTCGCGCCCGACGACGCCCATCGGCCCGGCCTGCACCTCGACGGCCCCCATGTGTCGCGCAAGGCCGTCGTCAAGGTCAGCGTGGCCTGCCGGGACCGGCAGCGCGCGGCGCGGTGACGTCAGCGCGGCGGGACGCCGGCGGCGTACGCGAGGACCTGGCCGTCCGCGAGAAGGCGGGCGCGGAGCGCGTCGTAGGACACGTCCTGCACCGCGAGGCGGCCGTCGATCGCCAGCGCGGCCGCGGTCGCGGCGGACTGGCCGAGGATCATGAAGACCGGTTCCATGCGAATCGAGCCGTAAGCGATGTGTGAACTGGAAAGCGCCACGGGCACGAGCAGGTTCGACGCCTGCCCCCGCTTCGGCACGAGGGAACCATACGACACCTGATACGGGCCGCCCGTGGAGACGCCGATGTCGCCTTCGTTCTGGACGTGTCCCTCGGGCGTGACGTAGCGCTGGATGTTGTGGGAATCGATGCCATAGGAGCCCATGCCCACGGGTTCAGGGGTCGGCCGCTTCTTGAGTAGTTCGTGCTCGCTCATCACGAAGCGCCCGACCATGCGCCGCGCCTCGCGCACGTAGATCTGGTGCGGCCAGTAGCCGTTGTCGAGGAACTCGTCCCCGGCGAGTCCCCATGCGGCCATGGCCGCGCGAACGTCCCCGGGCACACGAGGGTCGTTGGCGATGAAATAGAGCCAGCCCTGCTGGTAGTCGACGTGCTCCTGGATGATCTCGCGCCGGCGCTGGTAGCTGGCTTCCGGATAGTCCCAGTTGCGCCCGATGTTGTCGACGCTGAAGGGGCCGTGGTTGTTCGTATCGGTCTTCAGGTTGGGGATGGGATCGAATTTGTCGAAGGTCTCGCGCCAGCCGGTATCGAACACGCGCAAGAGCAGTTCGTACTGCCGGGGGTCGTAGCTGGCCGGCTTGGGGAACGGGACCCGATTGGCCGCCACCTGCGTCAGGCACAGGCGGAAGCAGTAGGCCTGCACCTTCCTGTCGCCTTCCCCGTACGCGCCAGGCGCGTCGGCGCTGATGCGCGGAAGCAGCCCGCTCGAGGGATCGCCGGGGATCACGTACGGCGACACCGGCGTCGGCAACACGCCGAAGTGGTGACGGTGGTGGAGCACACCGGTCTGGACGCCGGCCCACTGTTCGCCGTACGTCCCCATGGACTCGCGACCGACGTGGTAGTCGACGCCGGCCGCCGCCATGAGGTCGCCTTCGTAGGTGGCATCGATGAACATCCGGGCGGAAAACGTCCGCCCGTCGACGGTCGTGATCGACGCGATCCGGACGCCGTCCTTGCGAACGCCCCGCTCGCGGTCAAGCCAGGCATCGCGGACGACCGGGATTTTCAGTTCCGCGACCCACGCCTCGAAGACGGCCTCGGCCACGTGCGGCTCGAAGATCCACATCGTGCCCGCGGCCTGGTCGAGGGCCGTCGTGCCCTGGCCCTTGTTGCCGTACTGTTCGCGCTTCTGCCACCGCCACGCTTCAGGCTTCTGGTAGTGCTCCCACACCCGATGGTAGAACGCACGGGAGAGGCCACCAATGACGGCCTTGTCGCCGGAGTCGGTCCATCCGAGACCGCTGGCGGTGAGGCCGCCGAGGTGGCGCTCCGGGCAGACCATCACGACCGACTTGCCCATGCGCCGGCCTTGAATGGCGGCCGTCACCCCGCCGGACGTGCAGCCGTATACCAGAATGTCCGCTTCCCGGGGGTCGGCCGGTGCGGGGTCCGCCGCGGGCCACTTCCAGTGCTCGTTGTCGACGTGCGCCTCGCGCATGATGGCGCCGATGCGTTCAACAAGCGCAGGCTGGCTGCCGGCGAGGTCGGTCGATTCAGCGGGATCAGCCGCGAGGTCGTAGAGCTGGATCGCCGCCGCCGGCGACTTGAGACGGATGCCCTTCCAGTGTCCGTCGAGCAGCACGGCCTGGCTGAACCCGCTCTCGTAGAACTCCCAGTACAGGTACTCGTGTGTCGCCTGCACACCGCGGCCGACGAGCGCGGGCACGAGGCTCAGGCCATCGAGTCCCGCGGGCGCCGGGGCGCCGGCGAGTTCCGCGAACGTGGCCATCATGTCGCCGAAGTAGCCGACGTGCGGCGACGTGACGCCGCGCGGGATGCGCCCGGGCCAGCGCGCGATGAACGGTACGCGGATGCCGCCGTCGGTCAGGCTCCGCTTGATGCCGCTGAACGGCCCGTTCGCGTCGAAGAAGTCGGGGTCGTAGGCCGGCCCGCCCTCCTTGTGCGGGCCGTTGTCGCTCGTGAACATGACGATGGTGCGGTCATCCATCCCGAGCCGCTTCAACTGCTCCAGCAGGTCGCCGATCCGGCGGTCCATGCGGGTGATCATCGCGGCCTGGCCCTTGAGCGGGTCGGCCCAGTCTCGTGTCGCGTAGGGGCCGTAGTCGGGCACCTCCTGGCCGTCACCCAGGGCGCGGGCCCGCTCGTTGTTGGCGTGCGGCACGGTCAGCGACAGGAGCAGGAAGAACGGCCGGTCCCTGGTCCGATCGAGAAAGGCGGCGGCTTCCTCGAAGAACAGGTCGTTCGCGTACTGGACGCGTGTGGTGGCGTATCCCGCGCCGGGCACGGCACCGACGGGCGTGACCACGTTCTGGAGCGGCACCTTCTCGGCATTGCGCCAGACGAAGTCCGGGTAGTGGTTGTGTGCGTGCGTCTGGTTGACGACGCCGTAGAAGTAGTCGAAGCCGTGGCGGGTCGGTTCGCCTTCGGACCCGATCTCCCCGAGGCCCCACTTGCCGATGAGCGCGGTGGCGTAGCCCGCCTGCTTGAGCGTACGCGCGATCGTCACGTCGCGGGCCCCGAGCGTCTGGGCCGCGTAGTTGCCCGCGCCGGCGTTGCCCCGCACCCGCGTGTGTCCCATGTGCCGGCCGGTCATGAGCACGCTGCGCGACGGCGCGCACACCGTCGACCCGGCGTAGAACTGCGTGAAACGCACGCCCCCGGCGGCCAGCCGGTCGAGGCTGGGCGTCTGGATGATCGTCTGCCCGTACGATCCGAGGTCGCCGTACCCGAGGTCGTCGGCGAGGATGAGGATGATGTTCGGCCTCGGCGCGGGTTGCGCGGCCGCACTCGCAGCAACAAGCGCGGCCACGCAGGCCCACAGGGCCACACGCCTCACGTCAGACCTTCTCCGGCACCGTGAACGGCGCGCGGTACTTCCGCGTCAGGTGGCTGTTGGCCTCGTTGTCGTTCTTGACAAGCCCGGTGGCCGGATCGATTTCGAGTATCCGGTTCACCCGCGCGCCGGTGAGCGCGTAGTGAGAGAGCGCCGACGACAGGTGGCCTTCGATGGGCGGCGCCGTGATGGCCGCGGCATCGCGGCTGCGGACGCAGTCGATGAAGTTCCGGTAGTGGTTCAGATCGGTGCCGTTCTTCCCTTCCTTCACCAGCTTGTTCTCGCGGCCTTCGTACATCTTGTAGCTGCCGTAGTCCGGGAAGGTCATCCAGCCCTTCTCGCCATAGAAGATGACGCCGAACGACGTGCCGCCGGCCTCGTCATTCGTCATCCAGGGGCGCACCTCGAGCGTCAGCATCTTGTCCTTGCCGTCTTTGCCCTTGAACATGAAGGACGTCGACGACACGTCGAAGATCTGCTTGGCGTCGTCCCACAGGAGCAGGCCGCCCATCGACGTGACGCGGTACGGCACGTCAACGCCCAAACCCCACCGCGCCGCGTCGAGCTGGTGGATGCCCTGGTTGCCGATGTCGCCGTTGCCGTAGGGCCACGCCCAGTGCCAGTTGTAGTGCACGAACAGCCCCTGGCCCTTGGCGTCGACCAGGAAGGGTTCCTCCTGCGCGGGCCCCTGCCAGAGGTTCCAGTCGACCTCGGCCGGGGGCTTGCCGGGCTGGCCCTTCCCGATGTCGGGCCGCCACTTGTAGCACACGGTGCGGCACAGGTAGACCTTGCCGAGGGCCCCGTCGTGCAGCAGCTTGATGCCTTCCTGGAAGCCGGGGTTGCTGCGGAGCTGGGTGCCGTGCTGGACGATGCGTTTGTACTGCTTCGCCGCTTCGACGACCTTCTTGCCTTCGAAGATGTTGTGGGTCATCGGCTTCTCGACGTACACGTCCTTGCCGGCCTGGCAGGCCCAGATCGTCGCCAGCGAGTGCCAGTGATTGGGCGTGGCCATCGAGATGGCGTCGATGCTCTTGTCCTCGAGGACCCGGCGGATGTCCTGTTCGACTTTCGGGGCTGGCAGGTTCTTGCCGGTGAAAAAGGCCTTGGTCGTCGGCCCGAAGAGGCGGGAGTCGGGATCGCACAGGACGGCCACCTCGACGTTCTCGAGGCTGCCGTAACCGGCGAGGTGTGACTTGCCGCGGCCGTTGAGTCCCATCTGGGCGACTCGGACGCGGTCGTTGGCGCCCGCCCAGGCCGTCCTGGAGGTGCCGAGGAGTACCGTCGCCGCGGCGGCGGTCTTGACGAAATCCCTGCGAGTCACCTGCTCCATGTCGGCCGTCCCTTCTGAATTCCTGAACCTCCCGAGCCGCCTGGCTGTCCGCCGACGAACCCGTCTCGGGCGGGCTCGTGTCGCTGCCGATTATGAACCCTTTTGGACCGGGGTTGAAGCCCGGAGACTGACCTGAGATACTCTGCAGCGCGGCGAGACCGCAAGGAGGGTTCCATGGATTCCAAGACCCGCACCTCGGAGGCCGGCGCCATGCTGCCGAGCCGCCGCACATTCCTGCACCACGCCGCAGCCACGGCCGGGGCCGTCGGCGCCTTCACCATCCTGCCGTCGCGGGAAGTCGCCGGGCAGCGGAAACTGGCGCCGAGCGACAAGCTCAACCTCGGCGCCGTCGGCGTCGGCGGCATGGGCGGGTCCAATCTCAGCCGGAGCGAGACGGAGAACATCGTCGCGCTCTGCGACGTGGACACGCAGTTTGCGGCCAAGACGTTCGCGAAGTACCCCCAGGCCCGCCGCTACGGCAATTTCCGGGAGATGTTCGACAAGGAGAAGGATCTCGACGCGGTCATCATCGCCACGCCGGACCATACGCACGCCGTCATCGCGATGGCGGCGATGCAGCGCGGCCTCCACGTCTACGTGCAGAAGCCGATCGCGCACGCGGTGTGGGAGGCGCGGCTGATGACCGAGACGGCGCGGAAGCACAAGGTCGTCACGCAGATGGGCAACCAGGGCCGGTCCGGCGAGGGCTTGCGGTTGATCTCCGAATGGGTCGCCGCCGGAGCCCTGGGCCAGGTGAAGGAAGTCCACGCATGGACCAACCGGCCCGTGTGGCCTCAGGGCGTCGAGGTGGGGCGGCCGAAGGATCCGCAGCCCGCCCCGGCGACGCTCGACTGGAACGAGTGGATCGGCCCGGCGCCGACGCGGCCGTTCCACCCCACCTATCATCCGGGACGGTGGCGCGCATGGTGGGATTTCGGGACCGGCTCGCTCGGCGACATGGGCTGCCACATCCTCGACCCGGTCTTCGGGGCGCTGGATTTGAAGTACCCGGTCAGCGTCGAGGGCTGCATCTCCACCTACTATGAGGAGTTCTGGAAGTTGGTGGAGCCGAAGAACGAGACCTATCCGCGATCGACGATCGTGCGCTACGCCTTCCCGGCCCGCGGCAACCTCGCGCCGGTCCAGTTGACGTGGTGGGATGGCGGCCTGTTGCCGGCGCGGCCGGCGGAACTCGAGGTGGGCCGCAAGCTGGGCGACGATGACGGCGGCGTGCTGCTCATCGGCAGCGAGGCAACGCTCATGGCGGGCTGCTACGGGCGCAGCCCGCGGCTGATCCCGGAAGCCCGCATGCAGAAGTTCACCGCGCCGCCGAAGACGCTGGAGCGCATCCCGAAGGGCGAAGACGGCCACGAGCAGGACTGGATCCGCGCCTGCAAGGGCGGCAAGCCTGCGTCGTCGAACTTCGACATCTCCGGCCCGCTCTCCGAGATGGTGCTGATGGGCAACCTGGCGGTGCGCTTCCCGAACCGGCTGCTGCTGTGGGACGGCGCGGCGATGAAGGTGACCAACGACGCCGACGCCGATGCCTACGTGCGGCGCCAGTACCGCGAGGGCTGGAAGCTGTAAACGCGCGCACCGACCCGGCACTTCAGGAGGGAGAGCAGGCCGCGGGTGGCCGAGGCGCTTTCCCTCTGCCCGCCCTTCGACGAGCTCAGGGCGCCCTGAGCCTGGCCGAAGGGCGCAGGGAGGACTGGCGAAGGTCACCCGAGGACAGAGGGAAAAGCCTCGGACAGGACCCGCGGCCTCGTGCTCAGGACTGGTGCCGCTTCTCGTGGTGCAGGATCACGTACGCCAGCGCCGGAAGCAGCACCAGCGCGCCGACCATGTTCATCAGGAACAGGAAGGCTAGCAGCAGGCCCATGTCCGCCTGGAACTTGAGCGGCGAGAACATCCAGGTCGCAAGGCCCGTCGCCAGGATCAGGCCGGTGAAGAACACGCCGTTGCCCGTCACTTCGAGCGTCTTGAAGTACGCCTCGCGCACCGTCTCGCCCGCCCGGTAGTAGCTGCGGAACCGGCTGTAGAGATAGATGCCGTAGTCCACGCCGACGCCGACACCCAGCGCCGCCACGGGCAGCGTGTTGACCTTCAGCCCGATCTCGAGCACGGTCATCAGCGCATACGACAGCGCCGAGACAAGGCCCAGCGGGATCAGGATGCACAGCGTGCCGCGCACGGACCTGAACGAGATCAGGCACAGCAGGATGACCGCCCCGAAGACGCAGACCATGATCGGCCACTGCGCCGCCGCCACGGCCTCGTTTGTCGCCGCCATCACGCCGACATTGCCCGTCGCCAGCCTGAACGACACGTCCGGGTTGCCGTGCTCCGCCTCGAACTGCTTCACCGCGGCCACGATCTCCTCGATCGTCTCGGCCTTGTGATCCCGGGTGAAGAGCATGACAGGCATCACGCTGCAGTCGGCGTTCAGCAGGCCGCTCGATGTCGGCACGTACGTCACCGACTGGGTCAGCACCGACTGGTTGCGGGCGAGCACCCGCCACTTCGGCGAGCCTTCGTTCCAGCCGGCGTTCAACGTCTTCGCGAGCCCCGGAAGATCCACAGCGGACTGGACGCCGGGGAGGTTGCGCATGTGCCAGGAGAAGTCGTCGATCGTCGTCATCACGGCATGGTCTACGCACCCCTGCGGCTTCGTCTCGGCGATCACATTCAGCACGTCGACGCCGATCGAGAACTTCGACGTCACGACGGCCGTGTCGGTGTTGTAGCGCGAATCCGCCCGCAGTTCCGGCACGCCCCGATGGAGATCGCCGACCCGCACCTGGCTGCCCTTCCACGCTCCGACGACGCCCAGCACAACCGCCAGCGCCACGATCACGATCGCCGGGCCCCGCGTCGCCACGCCCGAGAAGCGGCGCCAGAGCGGCTCCATCAGGCGCCCGCGACGGTGCAGGCGGTCGGGGTAACGCGCATCGAAGTGGACGTAGGACAGCGCGACGGGCAGCAGCAGGAGGTTGGTGAGGATGATGGCCGCCACGCCGATGCCCGCCGCGATGGCGATCTCCTGGATGACCCGGATCTCGATGAACAGGATCGCGACGAACCCGACGACGTCCGTGGCCAGCGCGGCGAAGCCCGGCACGAGCAGGCGGCGGAAGCTCCTGCGCGCCGCCGTCATGCGGTCCGCGCCGTCGAAGACCTCCGACCCGAATGAGCTGATCATCTGCATTCCGTGGCTCACCGCGATGGCGAACACCAGGAACGGCACCAGGATCGACATCGGGTCGATCCCGAATCCGAGCAGGTTGATCACGCCCAGTTGCCACACAACGGCCAGGCCTGCGCAGCTCAGGACCAGGAACGACAGCCGGTGCGACTGCGCGTACAGGAACACCAGCCCGCCGGTCAGGAAGAAGCTGCCGAGGAAGAAGAGCACCACCCGCTGGGCGCCGGACGCCATGTCGCCCATGACCTTGGCGAACCCGATGATGTGCACGTCAACGACCGAGCCCGGCACGAAGTCGGCGTCGAACTTCTCCCGCACGCGTGTTTCGATGTCCTTCGACACCTGGAGGAAGTCGAGCCGCTCCCCCGTCGTCGGGTCGAACTCCATGAGCTCCGCCGAGATGATGGCGCCCGAGAAGTCGTTGGCGACGAGGCGCCCGACGATGCCGGCCTTCAGGATGTTGCGCCGGACGGCCGCCAGCCCCTCGGGCGTCGTCGTGAAGTCCTCTGGAATGACATCGCCCGCCGCGATGCCGTCCTCGACGACCTCGGTGTAACGCACGTTCGGCGTGAACAGTGACTGCACGCGCGCACGGTCCACGCCCGGCAGGAAGAACACCTCGTCGGTCGCGCCCTTCAGCGCCTCGAAGAACCCGGGCGTGAACATGTTGCCGTCGCGGGCCAC
>Ga0209254_10001516_pt1 | contig 20898 bp, 20 predicted proteins | sample FrelakmetDIP11DI_FD_187148 | JGI IMG/M metagenome (GOLD analysis project Ga0209254, IMG submission 187148) | Freshwater lake sediment microbial communities from the University of Notre Dame, USA, for methane emissions studies - DIP11 DI (SPAdes)... | ecosystem: Environmental > Aquatic >...
CGCTGGTGGGCGCACCTGGATTCGAACCAGGGACCTCTTCCTTATCAGAGAAGCGCTCTAACCGACTGAGCTATGCGCCCACAGGGGCTTTGGAGTCTACGAGCGCCGCGGCGGGAGGTCAACCGCGCGCGGCGACATCGCCGAAGGCTGCCTCAGACCTTGGCGCGTGGCGCGCGATCGCGACAACGGCTCCTCCTTGCAGTCGTGAACTGACCGGTTTACATTAGTAGAAAGGACTAGTTAAGCGACCTGAAGAGGTCTACCATGACTGTCGTGAGCATCACCGAACTCAAAGCGCATCTCAGCGAGTACCTTCGCCGCACCCAAGCCGGCGAACGCTTTCACGTCACGTCTCGCAACGCCGAAGTCGCCGAGCTGGGGCCTCCGGATCCGGTGAGGGCGGCGCTCTGGCGCATGGTCGCGGCGGGCGAGGCCGAGTGGAGTGGCGAGGACATGGTCCTGCCGGACGCTCTCCCCGTGAACCCGGGCCGGCCCCTCTCCGAACTGATCTCCGAGGACCGCGGGCCGTATCTGCCGGGCACTGATCCAGAGCCGCCGTGATCCTCTACCTGGACACCAGCGCGTTCGCAAAGCTGGTGCTGAGGGAGCCCGAGACCGCCATGATGCGCGACCTGTTCGATCAGGCCGACTACGCCGTCACGAGTGTGATCACCTACCCGGAGACCTCCTCCGCCCTGTACCGGCAGGACCGCGAGAAGGGGTCGGTGGAATCGAGACTGACAGAGTGGAGCGCGACTCTGGACGATCGCTGGCGCCGCTGCGTGAGGCTGCCTGTGACGGAGCAGCTCGCGGGCAGGCTCGTCGTGACCCACGGCCTTCGCGGCATGGACGCCGTCCAACTCGCCGCCGCTGTCACGCTCCGCGCTCGCGTACTGGAAGCCGCACCGCAGGCGACTGTGTCGTTCGCGACGTTCGACCGGCAGCTGTTGAAGGCCGCCGAGCGCGAAGGCTTCGCCACGCTCGGCGGCCCGCTCGAGTAGGGCGGACGGCGCGTTCCGCCGTCAGGGCCCCGCGACCGGGTTGGGGATGGTGTCCAGCACGCCCTCCCGCGTCAGCGTGGTCAGCCGGCCATCGGCCAGAGGCACGGCGTCCGCGTAGGTGCCCGGTACGCTCGCAATCGCATACGTGTCGACGTTGATGACCGTCAGCGCACCGGTGTTGTCGATGGCAGCAAGGTTGAAGATGCCGGGGTCGTGGCGGAACCAGATCGAACTGCTCGCGTTGTCCCAGACCCACGCGCGCTGGTACATGTACTGCATGGACCAGTCGACCACCGCGACCGCTGAGGTGCCCCAGGCGACGGTGTCGCTCTGGTAGGTGTAGCCACCCTGCGCGAAGATGCGCCACTTCGCCACGCCGATCTCGCCGGCGTTGTCTCCGCCTCCGGGCAGCAACCGGCCCGTGAACTTGCCGAACTCGACCCACAGGTTGCGACTGGCTTCGGGAGCGTTGCGGGAGCTCATCACGGCCGCATGGGAGCCGTCCGGGCTCAGAGCCAGGTACGGCCAGTCAGTGACCCTGTGGGAGACGATGCTGGGCACGCCCGCGCGGCTCACACGCAGCCAGTAGATCATGGTGCGCCACTTGCTGGAGTTGACCATGTACACGCCGATCGCCAGATGGCTGCCGTCCGCGGACGACGCCGCCGGGTTGATGAAGTACGCCTTGGGTGGACGGTACGGCAGAGCGACCGAACGCGTCGTTGAGCCCTGCCGCACGTACACGCGGGTCACCCTCTGGGCCGAGACCTCGGCCCAGACGAGACGCGTCGGCGTGTCGCACAGCGGCTGGACGAACTTGTTCTCGAAGGCCTTCTCAAAGCGGATCGTGCCGTCGGCGTTGTAGGCGCGGAGCTCCCCCGAGCGCAGGACGTTGGGATCGGGGTCGGGGAACGCGGCGACAAAGGCGGCCGGCAGCGTGCCGGTGGCCGCCCAGGCGTCGCCGGTCTCGAGCGACCAGACCGTCGCACCGCTCGCGTCGGTGGCGACCAGCTTCGCCTCAGGCGCTGCGTCTGACACCCTCAGGGTCAGCGCGCCCGTCGGCTGCGCGTCGTAGAGCCAGTACTGTACCCAGGCGTCGCTCAGCACGACGTCCACGGCCCTGCCGGGCGCCCAACCCGACCAGCGGCTCTCGGGCGCCACCCGGCCGCTGCGCGCCGCCGGCGCGACCGGCGCCAGCGTGAGCGCCACGAGGACGAGCACCCCGGCGGCGAGCGCGCCTCTTCGCCACGGCCTTGTCACGGATGTCCGGATGCTTCGCATGGCCCCTCCTGCTCACGTCTGGTCTCTCGCCGGCAGCCGGTCTGGCCCGAGCCGGCGCACAGACCTCCTCCGTCAACCATACGCTTGCCCGGCACGCAATCAAGACGGACGGGACGGGCGGGCGGCGGGCTGTCTGGCCGGCCGGCTCGGATGTCGCAGACCAGCCGCCCGGCCTCGCCGACACACGTGTGCCCCGAACGGGCGACGGTGGTGTGAGCGCCGTAGGGCTTGCCGTATACTCAATCCACGATGGACGTCCAGGAAATGGTCATCTACGGCGTCAGCTTCGACGTCATCGGCAAGCAGCCGATAGTCCTCCTCAAGACGGTGGAGGGCAATCGCTTCCTGCCCATCTGGATCGGGCACCCCGAAGCGGCCGCGATCCTCATCAAGCTGCAGGGCACCAAGCTGCCGCGGCCGATGACGCACGACCTGCTCACGAGCATCATCGGCCGCTTCGAGGCCGACGTGTCGCGCATCACCGTCACCGAGCTCAAGGAGAGCACCTTCTACGCCACCCTCACGCTCAACAAGGACGGCAACGAGTTCGACATCGACTCGCGGCCCAGCGACGCGCTCGCCCTGGCCGTGCGCACCGAGGCGCCCATCTTTGCCGCCACCGCGCTCGTCGACGAGAACGCCATCGAGTTCGAGCGCGAGGTCGACGACACCGAGGAGATCGTCGAGAGCTTCCGCGACTTCCTCGAGAGCGTCTCGCCCGAGGACTTCGCCAATGCCGAGGGCACGCCGGACGACGTGGCCTTTGCCGTCGACCAGGAAGTCGACGATGAGGACGACGAAGACGACGATGAGGACGACGACCTCGATGAGGACGACGACGAAGATGACGAAGACGAAGATGACGAAGACGACGAGAGGACCGGCCACAACTGACGCCTCGGCGTCGGGCCCGGCCAGAACGGAGACACGAGCGTGGTCAACGCAGGCGACGATCCGGTCATCAAGCAGTTCCGCGACCAGATCTCAGACAACGACCTCAAGATCATCGATGCGATCAACAAGCGCCTCAAGCTGGTCAAGCAGCTCAGGGCGTACAAGGAGCAGCACGGCGTCGACTTTCTCGACCCCGCGCGCGAGGAGTGGATGCTCACCTTCGTGAGCCGCGCCAATAAGGGACCGATCTCGAAAGACGGCCTCGCCGAGCTCTACCGGGGCATCGTCGAGATCACCAAGCGCGAGGCCGCCGCGCAGGGCTGAGGCCGCGGCCGGAGGAGCGTCGCCGCCGTCAGGCGACGACGGTGGCGCCGGCCGCCGACGCGCTCAGCCCCAGAGGCTGCGCCACCACGCCCATCCCGCCGAAGGCGTCGGCCATCGCGCGCGCGACGCGCATCGCGTCGCTCGCCTGCCTGACGAAGGCGATGAGGCTGGGACCCGAACCGGAGATGGCCACGGCCGCGGCGCCCGCCTGTTGCGCGGCGACCCAGGCGGCACGCCCGCCGGGGATGAGCTTGAGGCGCGCCGCCTGGTGCAGCCTGTCTTCCATCACCTGGCTGAGCAGCTCGAAATCGCCGGTGCGCAGGGCTTCGACCACCAGCGGGATGCGGCCCAGATTGAACACCGCATCCTTCATCGACACCTGCGTGGGCAGGCCGGCGCGCGCGGTATGCGTGCTGAAGGCGAGCGCCGGAACGGCCAGGGCGACGTGCGCCTCGGGGACCAGGATCTTCTTCGTCAGCAGCTTGTCGTCCTTGCGCACCACGATGGTGAGGCCGCCGAGCAGGGTCGCCGCGACGTTGTCGGGGTGACCGTCTATCTCGGCGGCCAGCTCCAGCAGGCGCGCCTCGTCGAACGGCCGGCCAAGCAGAGTATTGGCGCCCAGCAGCCCGGCGACCACCGCCGTAGCGCTCGAGCCGAGCCCGGACGACGGCGGCACGCGCAGATCGCAGTGGATGGAGAGGCCGGCCGGCGGAGCGGCGCCGGCCTCTTCGAACAGCCGCAGACACGCGCGCGCGACCAGATTGGTCTCGTCGGTCGGCAGCGTCTCGCTCTTCTCGCCGACCGTGGTGACACTCACGCCGTCGCCCTCGAGCGAGAAACGCAGGTCGTTCCACAGATCGAGCGCCAGGCCGAGACAGTCGAAGCCGGGGCCGAGGTTGGCCGTGGTCGCGGGCGTGCGCACGCGGCAGCTCGCTCCGGCTGCTCCGTTCACGCCTTGCCTTCCGCGTCGGACGCGGCGTCGGCGTCCGTGTTCACGTCCCGCCCGGGTCGCTCCCCGGCTCCCCGGCCGCGACGCCACTTGACGACCAGGTACACGACGATCCCGGCCAGCGCCGCGACCACCGCGTAGTCGGCGTAGTGCAGGTACGGGCGGATGTCCTCCCAGTGCGCGCCCAGCCGCGTGCCCAGCCACCCCAGGAAGAACACCCACGGGATGCACCCGAGGACCGTGTACAGGGTGAACTTCCAGAACGGCATCTTGGCGATGCCGGCGGGCAGCGAGATGAAGGTGCGCACGATCGGCAACATGCGACTGAAGAAGACGGTCACCGGCCCGTACCTGGCGAACCAGCGCTCCGCCAGCTCGACGTGATGGTGGCGGAGCAACACGTACTTGCCGTATCTGTCGATGAAGGGCCGTCCCCCATAGAGACCCACCCAGTAGGCGATCCACGAGCCGACGACGTTGCCCGCCACCCCGGCGACGGTGATGGCGAAGAGAGTCATGGTGCCCTCGCTCACGGCGAAGCCGGCGAAGGGCATGATCGCCTCGCTGGGCACAGGGATGCAGGCGCTCTCGAGCAGCATCAGGAAGAAGACGGCCGGCAGGCCCCAGGCGCCGATGAGGTTGGTCGCCCACTGGACGACGATATCGATGATGGAGGTCACGCGGCACAGGGTATCTCACCCGCTTGCGAGACGGCGAGCCGGCGACAGGTAGTCGGTTTCATTCACCCTTGTGATTCAGCATTTGCGGTGACGTATTACCATTGTTATACGGCATCAGAACTGCTATCATTCAGCCATGCATCGGCGACTCACAGCACACCTCGAAGCATGGGCGGATGCGCCTCGCCGCAAGCCGCTGCTGGTGCGCGGAGCCCGGCAAGTCGGCAAGACCTGGGCCGTGAACGATTTCGGCAGCCGCCGCTTTCCCGGCCGCGTGCGCGTCATCGACCTCGAGCGCAGGCGGGATCTGCATCGCATCTTCGAGGGAGCCCTCGACACCAAGGCCATCATCTCCGATCTCGAGGCGGCGCTGGGCGCGCCCGTGGAGCCGGGCCTTGATCTGCTCTTCCTCGACGAGATCCAGGCGTGCCCGCGGGCCATCGTCGCCCTGAGGTACTTCTACGAGGACGTTCCCGACCTGCACGTGATAGCAGCGGGCTCGTTACTCGAGCTCGCGCTTGGAGACATCTCTGTGCCGGTGGGTCGAGTCCAGTACCTGTGGGCCTACCCGATGACGTTCGCGGAGTACTTACGCGGCATCGGCGACGACCTCGCCGCGAACGTCATCACTTCTGGGCCTCACCCGGTCAGCGAGACGACCCATCGCCTCCTGCTGGAGCACCTCAGGAACTACCTGTTCGTGGGAGGGATGCCGGCAGCCGTGGCGGCATACAGCGACAAGGGCCGGCTCCTCGATGCGTTCGCCGTCCAGGAGGAGATCGTCGCCTCCTACCGTGACGACTTCCTCAAGTACAGACCGCGCACTGGCGTGGACATCCTCGAGGATGTGCTGGTCAGCATCGCTCGATCAGTCGGGGAACAGGTCATCGTCAGCAAGCTGAGCGACCGCGGAGTGCGGGGAACAGTGAGCAAAGCGCTCGTTCTCCTGGAGCGCGCGCAGCTCGTCCGCCGGGTGTCCTCGGTGCATCACCTTGGTCTGCCCCTGGATGCTCGCAGGGCCAAGCGTTTTAAGGCCATCGTCGTCGACGTCGGTCTCATGAATCGCCTGACAGGGCTACCGGTCTCGATCGAGCTCCAGGCGAGAGACTTGCTCGCGATCCACAACGGAGCGGTCGCGGAGCAGTTCGTCGGTCAGGAGCTCGCCGCGAACGCCTCTGGGCAGGAGAACCTGCACTACTGGACGCGAGACGCACGCAATAGCTCGGCGGAGGTCGACTACGTCGTCCGCCTCGGCTCCGGGGTACGACCGGTGGACGTCAAGAACGGACCCTCCGGCCGACTGCGCAGTATGCATCTTCTTCTCGCCCAGCACCCTGAAGCGGCGCCAGGGATCGTTCTGTCGACAGCGCCGTACGCCGAGCTGCCTGAGCACGACCTGCTCTTCCTACCGCTCTATTTCGCCGGGTCCCTGCAGAAGACGGCCGGCGACGCCCGCCTCTCCATCCGGTAGCCCGCCCCGGGGGGCTATGGTAGGTTCCCAGCTCGACTTCTCACGCCGCAAGGAGGCGCCTCGCATGGCCGTCGGACTCATGGATATCAAGGGGCAGTACGCCGAGCTGCAGGACCGCATCGAAGCGGCCGTGCTCGAGGTGCTGCGCAGCGGGCGCGTCATCCTCGGCCCCAATGTCAAGGGCTTCGAAGAGGATGCCGCCGCCTACATGGGCACCGCCGGCGCCGTAGGCGTCGCCAACGGCACCGACGGCCTCACCATCGCCCTCCGTGCCCTCGGCGTGGGGCACGGCGACGAAGTCATCACCGTGCCGTTCACCTTCTACGCCACCGCCGAGGCCATCGCCCAGTCCGGGGCCAAGCCGGTGTTCGTCGACATCCTCCCCGACACGCTGTGCATCGACCCGGCCGCCATCAAGAGCGCCCTCACGCCGCGCACCAAGGCCATCATGCCGGTCGACCTCTTCGGCCTGCCGGCCGACGCCGACGCCGTGCGCGCCGTGGCGGAGCCTCACGGGCTGCCCGTGGTCGAGGACGCCTGCCAAGCTTGGGGCGCGACCTACGACGGCCGTCGCGCCGGCAGCCTCGGCGACATGGGCGTGTTCAGCTTCTTCCCCACCAAGAACCTCGGCGGCTACGGCGACGGCGGGCTGATCACCGCCCACAGCGAAGTGCTGGTGCAGCGCGCCCGCGAGCTGCGCTTCCACGGCAGCAAAGACAAGAAGACGTTCACCGACATCGGCTTCAACTCGCGCCTCGACGAGCTGCAGGCGGCCATCCTGCGCATCGAGCTCGAGGTGATCGACGTGTGGAATGCACGCCGCGCCCAGGCCGCGACCTGGTACGACCAGTACCTCCCGCGCGAGGTGCTGCGCCCGGCCGTGCCCGAGGGTCTGACGCACGTCTACCACCTCTACGTGCTGCGCCACCCGCAGCGCGACGCCATCGCCGCCGCCTGCAAGGAGCGCCGCGTCGACTGCGCCGCGTACTACACCAGGCCATTGCAGCTGCAGCCGGCGTTTGCGGAGCTCGGCCACAAGATCGGCGACTTTCCCGTCACCGACGCGGCGGCGGAGCAGAATCTTGCCATCCCCATGCATCCCAACCTCACCGAGGCGCAGGTGCAGGAGGTGGCCGCGGCCGTCGCCGCCGGTCTGGGCTGAGCGCCGGTCCCGGCCGCTCGTGACCGCCGGCGCCTGAACGTGGAGGGGCGGCGATGAGGATCTGGGTCGACTTCACCGACGCCTCCCACGTCGTCTTCTTCGCGCCCATCGTGCGGCGCCTGGAGGACGCCGGTCATACCGTGACGATCACGGCGCGGCGCTTCGCCGGCGCCGACCTCGTACTGCGGCGGTACGGTCTCGGCGGCGTCCTCACCACCCGTCATCGCGGCGGGAGTCTCGGCACACGCGCCGTCGGCCTCGTGAACCGCTCCGCCCAGCTCCTCGGCTCCGCCTCGAGCGGCCGCTTCGACGTGGCCGTCGGCAGCCATGCCACCGACTTCGCCCTCGCGGCCTGGACGCTGGGCATCCCGCAGCTGACCTTTCTCGACGACGAGCGCCTGCGCCGCGGCAACGCCGTCAACGTGCGCCTCGTCGACGAGGTCGCGGTGCCGCAGGCCGTCCCGCGGGCGGCGCTGGCGGCCCTCGGGGCGCCGCCGGGCAAGATCTTCCGCTACCCGGGCTTCAAGGAGGAGTACTACCTCCACGACTTCAGCCCGGATCCGCGAGTGCTCGCAGCTCTCGGCGTCGACCGCCGACGGGTCGTCGGCGTCGTGCGCCCGGCGCGTCCGGCGCGTGGGTCCGGCGGCGCGCCCTCGCAGGATGAGGTGGCCCTGGGTGGCCTTGTCTGTGAGCTGGCCCGGCGGCGCAACGTGTCATTGGTCCTCGTGGCCCGCGACGCCGGGCAACGCGAGCGCTTTCTCGCGCTCCGTGCACCCGGGCTGATCGCCCCCGACGGGCCGGTGCTCGGCGGCGCCAGTCTCATCGCCGCCGCCGACTTCGTGCTCGGCACCGGCGGGGTCATGGCGCGGGAGGCGGCCGCGCTCGGCACGCCGGCGTACACCGTTACGCTCCAGCCGGCGGCGTCCGTCGATGCCGCCCTGCTCGAGGAGGGGCGCCTGCGCCCAGCGGCGAGGGCACACGACATCGAGCTCAGGAAGAAGGGCGACGCGCGGACGACGCAAGCGCTGCCGCGCGACCCCGCCCTCTTCGTCGACCGGCTGCTCGAGCTGGCGCGCCGGCGCTCCCCACGGCGTGACTCTGGCGGAACACTCACAGAGTGAGATAAGCTTCGCTTATGGACGTCCGCCAGATCAGGCTGTTCTGCCGCATCGTCGACCGCAAGAGCTTCTCGCTGGCCGCCGACGAGATGCACATCACACAGCCGGCGGCCAGCCAGCAGGTCCGCAGCCTCGAGCGTGAGCTCAAGACGACGCTGCTCGACCGCTCTCGCCGCACCGTGGTCGCGACCGACTCGGGCCAGGTGCTCTACCGCTACGGTCGTGAGATCCTCGACCTGCACGAGCGCGCCTGCACCGAGATCCTCGACCTCGGCGAGCTGGTCGCGGGCCGCGTCGTGGTCGGCGCCTCCACGGGTCCCGGCGAACATGTGCTGCCCGGGATGCTCACGCAGTTCAAAGAGGAGTACCCGGGCGTCTCGATCTCGCTGCACGTCGACGACACGCACGCCGTGGTGGAGCGCGTGCTCGCGCGTGAGTTCGAGATCGGCGCCGTGGGCGCCGTGACGCCGCGGCCGGAGCTGGTCGCCGAGCCGCTCGCCCGCGATGAGATCGTCCTCGTCTGCAGCCCGAGCCATCCCTGGGCGTCGCGCGAGCAGGTCACGCTCGACGACCTCGTCGGCGAGCCACAGATCATGCAGCAGCATGGAGCCGGGGTGCGCACCGTGGTCGAGGACCACCTGCGGCGCGCCGGCGTGCGCCCCGAGAAGCTGAACGTGGTCATGGAGATGGGCCTCATGGAATCGGCCAAGCAGGCCGCCATCTCGGGCGGCGGCGTCACCTTCGTGAGCCGCTGGGCCATCGGCCCGGAGGTAGAGCACGGCGCGCTCGTGGTCGTGCCGATCGAGGGCTTCCGCATCCTGCGCGACTTCTACAGCGTGCGCTCCAAGACGCGCGTGCTGAGCCGGGCCGCGGAGAGCCTGCTCGCGTTCTTCCGCGAGCAGTACGCCGCGGCCGGCTGACCGCGCCGGAGCGGCCGGCAGCATCGCGGCCCATTCATCTTCTGCATAGATGCAGGCGCTTCTATCAGCGATGCTGATGTTCTGGGCGTCGCCGGGCTCGGACCGGCCCTCGGCTCACGGCGGACTCCTTGTCCATAGCCGGCGCTTATTTGACAGATAAGGGGAGTCTCCCCATACTCACGCCCATTCAGGTACCGGCGGCCACGCTGACGCCGGTACCCATCCCGACCGTCGCGGAGACTTGATGACCGACAGCGAGTCCAACGCCGCCACCACCGAGCTGGCGCCGGGTGCGCCGCTGCTCGGCGGGCACGTCCCGGAGCCAGACCACGACGGTTTCTTCGACCCGGACATCGACGACACGCTCCCGCCGTTCCGCCCCGGCCCCGAGCCCACCGGCGCCTGGAAGATGCGCTGGGCGCTCGGCGTCGGGGGCTGGGGTCTCGTGGTCGCCGCCGCCTACGCCACCGTCGGCGCCGAGCTGAACCCGTACCTCAGCCTGACCGGCCTGCTGGTCGGCTTCCTCGTCGGCCTCACCGGGATGGGCGGCGGCGCGCTCATGACGCCCATCCTCATCTTCTTCTTCGGCTTCCAGCCGACGATGGCCATCGGCACCGACGTCACCTACGCCGCCGTGACCAAGATGTTCGGCTCGTGGAAGCACTGGCGGCAGGGCTCCGTGGACGTGCCGCTCGCCCTGTGGCTCGCCTTGGGAAGCGTGCCGGCGGCGCTGGCCGGAGTCGCCGCCGTCACCTACGTCAAGAACAACCACGGCGACCTCATCAACGGCATCCTCTACCGCGCCATCGGCTCCGCCCTGATGATGGTCGGCGTGCTCCTGATCGTGAAGGTCGTCATGCACGTCGACCAGCACCACCGCCGCGAAAACATCAAGATGACCGCCCGCCTCAAGGTCATGACCGTCCTGCTGGGCATGGGGTGCGGCTTCATCATCGGCCTCACCTCGGTGGGCAGCGGCACCTTCCTGGCCGTGTTTCTCATCCTCTTCTATCCGCTCACCACCGACCGCATCGTCGGGACCGATGTGTTCCACGCCATGATCCTGTTGACCATCACCGGCCTGGCGCAGATCGGCGTCGGCAACGTCGACCTGTGGATGGTCGCGGCGTTGCTCATGGGCTCGATCCCCGGCGTGCTCATCGGCTCGCAGCTCACGATCCACGCCCCGAACCGCCTGCTGCGAAGCATCCTCGCGACGGTCCTCTTTCTGAGCGGCCTGGCGCTGCTCTTCAAGGCGTAGGCAGCGCCGGCGCACGGCGTCTGAAGCCGTCTGGTACGATTCGTTCAGCGCCGACCGGAACGGCGCGCGACCAACGGAGGACGACCGATGTTCGACTTTCTCACGCTCCCACAGCGCACGAGCAAGCCGCGCGAGAGCGGCCTCACCCACGTGCTCGACAAGGGCTACAGCCTCGACCAGGTACGGCAGTTCCTCGAGGTCGCCAAGGACACCGTCGACATCGTCAAGCTGGGCTGGGGCACCGCGGCGGTCACGCCCAACGTCAAGGAGAAGATCGCCCTCTACCAGAGCTTCGACATCCCGGTCTGCTTCGGCGGCACCTTCTTCGAGGTCTGCCTGCGCCAGAACAAGCTCGAGGAGTTCGTGCGACTCGTGCGCGAATGCGACATGACCTGCGTGGAGATCTCCGACGGCACCATCGACATCCCCGTCGAAGACAAGCTGGCCCTACTGCGCCGCTTCGCCAAGGAGTTCAGGGTGCTCAGCGAGGTCGGCAGCAAGGACGCCAGCGTGGTCATCGCCCCGTTCAAGTGGGTCGACAGCATCAAGCGTGAGCTCGAGGCCGGCGCCTGGAAGGTCATCACCGAAGGCCGCGAGTCGGGCACCGTGGGCATCTACCAGCCCGGCGGTGAGGTCAAGGAGGGCCTGCTCGACGAGATCCGCTCGGCGATCGACCCCGCGCAGCTGCTGTTCGAGGCGCCGATCAAGAGCCAGCAGGCCTGGTTCGTCACGGAGTTCGGGGCCAACGTGAACCTCGGCAACATCCCGCCCGAAGAAGTGATCTCGGTGGAGACGCTCCGCGTGGGCGTGCGCGGCGACACGCTGCTGCACTTCCACTGAGCGTGTCGCCGCGCCCGGCCGCGCCCGCCCGCGACCCCTCCGTGGTCACATGACCCTCTCTCTCATCCGCCACTGCGAGACCGACTGGAACCGCGAGCCCGCGCGCTGCCAGGGCTGGGCCGAGATCGGTCTCAACGAGACGGGCCGCGCCCAGGCGCGCGCCCAGGGTCGCGCGCTCAAGGGGCGCGGCCTGGAGCTCATCGTCTCCAGCCACCTCACGCGGGCACGAGAGACCGCCGAGCTCATCCGCGAGGAGATCGGCGCCGACATCCCGCTCGTCCTCGACCCCCGTCTCGCCGAGACCCACCGCGGCGACTGGGAGTCGCGGCTGTTCGCCGAGATCATGCTCGACGACGCCTTGACGTGGCACCGGTACCGCGAGCACCCTGAGGGTTTCCGCTTTCCCGCCGGCGAGAGCCTGGCCGACCAGCAGCGCCGGGTGCTGGCCGCGCTGCGGGACGCAGCGCGGGACGGCCGCCCGGCGCTCCTCGTGACGCACGGCGGCAGCATCCGCCTCGCGCGCTGCTTTCTGGAGGGCCGCGGCCTCGCCGCCTTCCACGAGACGAAGGCGACGAGCGGCGGCGTCGACGAGATCGAGACTACCGGCCTCGCCGCGCGCATCACGGCGTTTCTGGCCGGGAGGGCGTAGGCCATGAGCGTCGAGCCTCAGCCCGACCCGCAGCCGGCGGCCACGGCGGGTCTCAAGAAGCGCGTCATCCCCGACCCGCCGGAGATCGACCCGGCGAAGGGCCGCCAGACCCTCGGGTTCCTGCTGGTCCTGGGTCTGGCGGCCTTCGCAGTGATGGCTGCCGTCGGCACGCTCAACACGCTCGCCGACCCCTACGGCATGGTGGGCATGAAGCTGCTGCCCAGCGCCACGACCTCGGACCGCACGATCAAAGCCGACGCCATCGAGGCCCTGGAGGAGGGGCCACAGCTCGTCGTGCTCGGCAGCTCGCGCTCGATGCGCTACCAGCCCCAGTACCTCGAGGAGAAGACCGGCCTGCGGACCTTCAACGCCGGCGTCAACGGCATCGGCGGCACCGCCGACGCCTGGGCGATGACCAACTTCATCGCCGATACCTGGCCGGACGCCGACCCCGCCTACTTCTGGCTGCTCGACGTGGAGTCGTTCGTGCCGTTCAAGGTCCAGGGCCGCACCGCCAACGAGCCGCGCCTGGCGCAGTACATCGGCGAGGCGGGCGCCAGGCACAGTGTGCGCGCGGTGCTCAGCGCCGTCGCCCAGAACCGCACCACGATGTTCTCGTGGGTCACGGCCAAGGATTCGCTGCGCGTCATCCTCAACCGCGACAAGGCGAAGGTGAAGGCCTCCAAGTACCGCGACACCTTCCTGCCGGACGGCATGGTCAAGCAGCGCCTGTGGACCGAGAAGGAGTGGGCGAAGCGCTTTCCCAAGTCGGTGAAGCGCTACGGCGACCTGTATCGCAGCGCGTACAAGGAGCTCGACCCCGAGGCGCAGAGCTACTTTGAACGTACGCTCAAGCTGATGAACGATCAGGGCGCTACGCCGCTGATCGTGCTCACGCCCATCTACCCCAAGCTGCTCAAGGTCCTGGGCCAGCTGGGCTGGCCCGAACGCCATCAGCAGGTCGTCGACTACGTGACGTCGCTCGAGGGCACGTACGACTTCGTCTTCGTCGACATCACCGACATGACGAAGTTCGGCGCCGACCCGCAGCAGTTCTACGACGGCGTGCACATGACGACGATCAACACGCAGCGCGCCATCGACTACGTGCTGCAGCAGACCGGGGGGCTGCCCAAGTGATCCGGCCGGCCGCAGCGGACTGAGGGGAAGCCGTGTTCATCAACAGCTTCGGCTTCCTCTTCTTCTTCCTGCCGGTCGTCGTCCTTCTGTATTGGCTGATCCCGCGCGGCTACGCGCGCCTGAGCTTCCTGATCGTCGCCTCGTGCCTCTTCTACGGTCTCTGGGACTGGCGCTACATCCCGTTGCTGCTCGCTACGACGCTCGTGGACTGGGCGGCCGGATGGCTGATCGTCCGCAACAAGTATGGGCGGCGGCGCAAGCTGCTGCTCGCCGCCGCCGTGACCGTCAACCTCGGCCTGCTCGCCTACTTCAAGTACCGCGGCTTCTTCTTCACGTCCATGGACGGCCTCTTCAAGCTCATGGGGATGGGCGAGCCGCTGCCTATGCTGCGGGTGCTGCTGCCGGTCGGCGTGTCCTTCTACACGTTCGCCGCGATCTCGTACGTGGTCGACGTGTACCGGGGGATGATCCGCCCGGCCAGGTCAGTGATCCACTACCTCGCCTGGGCGACGCTGTTCCCCTACCTCCTGGCCGGCCCCATCATCCGCTACGGCCACGTCGGCGAGCAGCTTGAGCGCGCCCAGCAGCGGTTCCGCTGGAGCCTCATCGGCACGGGCCTCTTCTTCCTCGTCATGGGACTCGCCAAGAAGCTGCTGGTCGCCGACATGATGGCGCCCTACGTCAACGACCTGTTCGCGAACCACGGCCATCTCGGCCTGCTCTCCGGCTGGGGCGCCGCCCTGGGCTACACGCTGCAGCTCTACTTCGACTTCAGCGGGTACTCCGACATGGCGGTCGGCGTGGCGTTCATGATCGGCCTGCGCTTCCCGCAGAACTTCGACTCGCCGTACAAGGCCGCCAATCCGTCGGATTTCTGGCGGCGCTGGCACATGTCGCTGTCGTCCTGGCTGCGCGACTACCTGTTCATCCCGCTGGGCGGCTCGCGCGGCACGACCTTCATGACCGTGCGCAACCTTCTCATCACCTTCCTGCTGGCCGGCCTGTGGCACGGCCCCGCCTGGACGTTCGTCTTCTGGGGCCTGCTGTGGGGCGTCTTCCAGGCGGTGCACGTGGTGGCGCGCAAGAAGGGGCTCACGCCGCCCTGGGTGTGGCTCAACCGCACGCTGACCTTTCTGGCCGCCACGCTGGCCTGGGTGTTCTTTCGCGCCACGTCGATGCGCTCGGCGGTGGACGTGCTCGCGGCGATGTTCGGCCTGAAGGGCGTGAGCGGAGGCGGCACGCTGCCGCTGGCGCCGGTGCTGGCGGGGTTCATCATCGGCGGGCTGCTGTGGGTGAACTTCCTCCCCAACACCTGGGAGATCAAGCCGCAGCCCAAGCTGCGCTACGCGCTCGTACTCGGTCTGCTGCTGGGGGCCTCGCTCCTGGCGCTGAGCAAGCCGAGCCCGTTCCTCTACTTCCAGTTCTGAGGGGGACCAAGCGGGGCGCAGACCGGCCGCGGATCGACCCGCGACAGCGTCAGTTCGGCGAGCTGAGGATGGCGTCGGCCATGATCCAGCGGCGCAGGAGCAGGTCGCGTGGCAGACTGACGCGGAAGGCGAAGGCCTGCTTCTCGCCGACGAGGCTGGGCTCTCCGTTCTGCACCACTTCGATCCAGCCGTGCCACGGGCCGACCGTGTCGAGCGGCCACGACGCGGTGACGGCGAGCGGCTGGCCCGGCGCCAGCGTGAACGCCTGGTCGGAGACCAGGTCGGCACTGGCGCCGGCAGTGCCGCGCACCGCCAGCCTGATACCTTCGAGGGCGATCGGCTGACCGCCGCTGTTGGTGATCGTGAAGCGCACACGCACGTCTCTGCCGACTTCGCGCGCCCCGCCGGCCAGCTTCACCGAGCCGTCGAGCGCCACGAGCCCGGGCTGCGTGTCGGGCGGGAGCGCCGTCGCGCCGGCAAGCCGGGTGTCGGCTGGATTCCCGCCGAGCTGGGTCATGAAGGAGGTGACGTTGCTGATCCAGTTGCCGGTGCCGTCGGGGCAGTACTTGGGCGCGATGGCCTGGACCGAGTAGAGGCCGACGCCGTAGTAGAGCTCGCCGGCCAGACCCTGGGCGACGCGGCCGATGGCCTCGTCCCAGGAGCCGAAGTCGCTCTGTGGCCACGTGGGGCCGTAGAACCAGTTGAAGGCGTTGTACGTGCACTGGTCGCCGTTCTCGGCGTACAGGAGCTCGCCGAAGCTCGACTCGGCGCCGGTGATGGCGACGAGAAAGGCCGGGTCGACGCCGTGCTCCCGGCCCTCGGCCACGAAGGTGGCGCCGGTGCCGGTCATCGGGGAGCCGTGCACCGCGAGGAAGTCGTCGATCTGCGCGGCGTCGGGGGCCGCCGCAGCCGCCGGCGCGAAGGCGCCGGCCACGGCGGCCAGCAGCACGCAGGTGACCGCGAGGACGAGCGCGAGTGAGGTTGTGGGGCGCAAGGTGACGCGCACGAGGGCGGTCCTTTCTGTGCAGGCGCGAGATCTCAGTATAGACGAGAGAGCCGGGCGCGCCGACCCAGCACGTTTCCGCTCCGTTTCCCTCGCAGCATTCGCGACCCGCGGCCGGTGAAGACGGCGGGGGAGCGTCATTTGCCCATCAGACGCTCGCGCGCCAGTCCCGCTTCAGAGGCGCTCCCGTGAGCGCGGCGCTCGCCCGGGGGAACCGCGGACTGCCGGAGAAGTAAGATGGACACATGCACGAGACCTCCGACTCCCGCTTCGCCTGCGACGACGCCTTTCCCGGGCGCCACGTGCTGCGCCTCATCCGGCGCTCCATCGAGCGGCACCGGCTCGACCTCGCCGGCCTGCGCGTGCTCACCGAGGCCGGCGTGGGCTACCGCCGCGTCACGGCGGCGATCGCCGCCCTCGCCGGAGCGGCCGAGGTGTACGCCGTGGCCCGCGACAGCGTGCAGGCGTCGCGCAAGGAGGCGGAGCAGCAGACGGAGTATCTCGCGCGGCTCGCCGGCGTCCAGGACCGCGTGCACGTCCTGCCGACGCGCCTGCAAGCGCCGCTGGCCGGGGTGGACATCGTCACCGACCTCCCCGGGGTGCGCCCCATCGACGAGGCGATCGTGCGCAACATCGCCGAGACTGCAGCGGTTTCCCTCATGCGCGGAGTCGCTCAGTGGCGCACCGCCGATGTGGACGTCGCGACGTGCCGGAGACACGGCATCGCGATCGCCGGCGTGGACGAGGACGGCATCGACCTGTTCCGCTACCTCGCCATGGAGGCCGTCTGGGGCCTTCTCCAGCTGGGCGTCGAGGTCGTGGGGGCCACCGTGCTCGTGGCCGGCGACGGAGAGGCGTACGCCAAGGTCGCGCGCGGCCTGGCGCAAGCCGGCGCGCGCGTGCTCGTCGCGGCGCCCGAGGGCGCCGGCCGCATCAGCCTGTACGGCGGCGAGAAGGTCGGAGACGGCCTCGGAGACGCGGCCGCTCGCGGCCACCTCGCAGAGGCCGACGCTTTGGTGATGTGCCCCGCCCGGCCGGACGTGCGCACCGTCGGGCCCGGCGGCTGGATCGACGCGGCCACCCTGGCGGCCGCCGCGCCGCACCTCGCCGTCGTGAGCCTCGCCGGTGAGCTCGACCGCCGCGGCCTGGCCGGCGCCGGCCTGCGCAGCTGGCCCGGCGCCGCCGGCGCCGGGCCCCACGACCTCCTGCCGCAGCCGCTCATCGAGTTGCACACCGCCGGGCTCAGGGTCGGCGAGGTCATGACCCGCGCCCGGCGACGCGGCTCGTCACCGCTGGCGGCGGAGCAGCTCGCCGCGGCCGAGGCGCACGCGGAGCAGCTGCCCAAGGACCTCGGCGCTCCGCGCCGCTAGGAGGACGCCCCCACGCATGGGCAAGGGCACCAAGCCGAAGAGCCAGGGCTACTCGCTGCTCCTCAAGGACTCGGTGATCTACGGCGCCGGCCGCGCGCTGCAGAAGTTCCTCGTCGCCCTTCTCCTGCCCCTCTACACGGCCTTCCTCTCGCCGTCCGATTACGGCATCCTGGGGATGGTCGTCACCGTGACGACCTTCCTCGACGTCCTCGTCACCCTGGGCTTCGATGTCGCGTTCAGCCGCTTCTACTTCGACGACAAGTCGCCGCAGGCGCGCCGCAGGGTGATCACCAACGTCTTCTACGTCTCCACCGTCTACCCGCTGATCCTGCTGGGCACGGTCGGCGTGCTCATGCCGCAGCTCGCGCCGGTCTTGCTGGGCAAGGAGTACGACCCCGGCGACTGGCGCTACTTCGCGGTCGCGCTGGCGACGCTGTTCTTCAGCAACATCAACGACCTGCCGTTCACGCTGTTCCGCCTCGAGCACAGGCCTTGGATCTTCAGCGCCTACACCGTCGGGCGCATCTTCGTCCAGGTCCCCCTCTCCATCCTGTTCGTCGCGGTCTTCGACTGGGGGCCGATGGGAGTGTTGCTCGCCAACCTCTTCACCGCCGCCGGTATGCAGTGCGGGCTGCTCCCGACGTACATCCGCAAGGTCGACTGGCGCTGGCACGGACAGCTGATGAGACCGATGCTGGCGTTCGCCATCCCGGCGCTCTTCACGGGTCTCTCGTTCTACTGGCTCAAGCTCTCGGACCGCTACTTTCTGCTGCACTACCAGGGGAAGGCCGTCGTCGGTCTGTACACGGTCGCGTACTCTCTCAGCCAGCCGCTGTACCTCACGCTGATGGCGTTCCGCATGGCCTGGCCGCAGTGGCACTTTGCCAAGCTGCACGAGCCCGAGAAGCACAAGCACATGGTGGCGCGCAGCTCCACCTACTTCCTCGCCCTCAACGCGCTCCTGCTGGCCGTGATGGGGGCCTTCATGCCGTTCCTCATCCACACCTTCTTGAACGAGCGCTACTGGAGCATCGGGCCGACGACCTTCGTGCTGGCCCTGTCGGTGGCCGTCTACGCCGTGTACTTCGTCTTCTGGGTCGGCTCCAACGTCGCCAAGAAGAATCGCATGATCCCGGTGTTCTTCGTGATCGCCTCGGCCGTCAACATCGCCCTCAACTTTCTGCTCGTGCCGGAATACGGCATGTGGGCCGCGGCCTGGACGCACGTCGTCGGCTTCGCCATCCTGGCGGTGACCGTCTACTTCTACTCCGAGAAGTGGTACCCGATCCCCTACGAGTGGCGGCGGCTGCTCCTCATCGTCCTGGCGGCGGGGCTCACGCTGGCCGCCGCCTGGGGCGTCGGACGCGCTTTCGGTCAGAGCGTGTACATGCCGTACCGCGAGCTGGTGGTGAGCACGCTGGCGCAAGTGCCGACCCTGCTGGTCTTCCCGCTCGTGCTGTTCGCGACAGGGTTCTTCACGCCCGGCGAGCGCCAGAGGCTGGGGGGTGTGGTGCGCCGGCTGAGCGGCCGGCAGGGCATCCCGCAGCCGGCCGCGACCGCCGCTGGGGCCGTCGCCGCGACGGACGCCGGCGATCGCACCACGCACCTCAGCGCCGACGACATCGACGCCGAGGAGGAGGAGCTCGAGATGGAGCAAGACGCCGACATCGACCTCATCGAAGGTCCGAACACCACCACGATCACATGACGCGCGCTGGGCACCAGAAGCTCCTCGTGGTCGCCAACCCGTACCCGCCCATGGCCAGCGCCGGCACCACGCGCGTGGTGCGCTTTGTGCGCCACCTGCCCGCGCACGGCTGGGAGCCCACGGTGCTCGCGGCGAAGGCCGCTGGGCCGGCGGCAGAGCCACCCGGCGTGCGCGTCGTACGCGCCCCGGTGCCGTGGCCGCGGCAGCTGCTCGGCGGCGGCAAGCGCAGCACGCGCCTCAACAGCTGGGTCAGCGTGCCCGACCCCTACGTCACGTGGGTCGGGCCGGCCGTGCTCAAGGGCCGCGACATCCTGCGCGGCGAGCGCTTCGACGCCATCTTCTCGAGCTCGCCGCGGCCCAGCGCGCACCTCGTGGCGGCCACGCTGGCGCGCCTGAGCGGTCTTCCCTGGCTGGCCGATTACCGCGACCCTTGGTCGACCTACCAGTTCCGCACGTACCCCACCGCAGGGCACAGGGCCGCGCACGCCCGCCTCGAGGCGTGGGCGCTGCACCGCGCCGCCGTCGTCACGGCCGTCAACCGGCCGATCGTCGACGACCTCGTGGCGCGCCACCCCTGGCTCGCCGGGCGCGCTTACGTGCTGCCTAACGGCTTCGACCGCGCCGAGACACCGGACGAGGTGTCTCTCGGCGCGGGCTACTGGCTGGTGCACACCGGGCGTCTGTACGGCCGCGAGCAGCAGGTGCGCGCGTTCCTCACCGCCCTCGCGGCCCTCCCCGCAGACGTGAAGGCGCTCTTCGTGGGCGTCGACGAGAGCCGCGTGCGGCCCGACGCCGAGCGCCTCGGCCTCGGCGACCGTGTGCGCGTCGAGCCGCTGGTGCCGCTCGCCCGCGCCCTGGGGTACCAGCGCGCGGCGGACGGCCTGCTGCTCGTCAACGGCCGCCGCCCGGAGAGCATGTCGAGCAAGATCTTCGAGTACCTGCAGGCCGGCCGGCCGATCTTCGCCATCTCGCCGGCCGGCTCCGCCGCCCGGGCCCTGTTCACCGAGGTCGGCGGCGGCACGTGCGTGCTGCCCGACGACCAGATGGCGGAGCCGCTGGCCGCCTTCGTGCGCGCCGCCCGCGACGGGAGCGCCCCGCTCGCCGACCCGGCGGCCCTGGAACGCTACGAGCTGGGCCGCCTCAGCGCCGAGCTGGCGACGTTGCTCGACGGCCTCGCCGGCGGGCAGCCTGCGGCCACCGCCGGCCCGGCGCCCACCCCCAGGCCCGCTGGTAGGATCCCCGGATGAACGCCGCCGCCGGACCACGATCGGCTGCCGCCCCCGACAGACGTCGCTTCACCCGTACCGACGTCGCGCTGGTAGCCGCCGGCGCAGCCCTTACCGTGGTGTTTGCGGCAGCCCTGACGCGCCGACCGCTCGAGGGCCTGGCCCTGCTGGTCGTGCTCGCGGCGGTCGCCCTGATCCTGCTGAACCGCGAGCGTCTCGCCCGCCTCGATGTCGGCGCGCTCCTCGTGGTGGGCCTCGTGGTGATGCCTGCGGCAGCGCTGCTCGGCCCGTCGTTCGCCATCCCCGGCTTCCCCCAGGCGTTTCTGTTCCGCATCGTCCTGGCCCTGGTGGTCGCCGTCGGCGTCACGTATCTCGTGGTGCGCCGCGCGCCGCTGCCGTTCGCCGCCAAGGACGTGGCCCTGCCGCTCGCCCTGTGGTTCGCCTGGCTCTTCCTCGGGCTCACCTGGTCGCCGT
>Ga0209254_10001517_pt1 | contig 20895 bp, 15 predicted proteins | sample FrelakmetDIP11DI_FD_187148 | JGI IMG/M metagenome (GOLD analysis project Ga0209254, IMG submission 187148) | Freshwater lake sediment microbial communities from the University of Notre Dame, USA, for methane emissions studies - DIP11 DI (SPAdes)... | ecosystem: Environmental > Aquatic >...
AGTCGTCCTAGAGTCCAAGAAGCCTCAAAAGTGCTAATCCCGCGTTCACGAAGGCTCGGCTGTCCCGGAGTTCATTGACATATCGGTGTTTCGGCACTATATTATGATTGAAGCGGGGGGGGGACAATCGTGTTGAGCGAATGCTCCACGAGCCGCAGGAAATGACATTTCGATGATATCTTGATCCTGTTCGTTTGGCGCAGACGTCCGGCGTTATAGCGCATCGGGGCGACTTAACGAGTTGGATCAAGAGGAGGGGGGAATGAAAAAGTTTTTTATTCTCGTCTTGGTACTGGGATCCGCGGGCTTTCTTCACGGGAGCATCCGCATCGATTCGCCCAACGGAGGCGAAACCTGGGCCCTCGGGAGTCGGCAAACGATCAGATGGACGCCTTCGGGAGTCACCGCCACCGTGAACGTGTTCCTCTTTCGCGGGAGCAGGGCCGTGGGACGGCTCAACGCCGACCCCTTGCCGGGGACTACGACCTCCTTGCTCTGGGAGAAGGCGGGGCTGATGATGGGCGAAACCTGGGCGTCCGTGGGGACGGACTATAAGATTTGCGTCCAAACATCGGACGGCCGAGATAGTGATTCGAGCGATGCCAATTTCTCCCTGACCGGGTTCGCCCCCACCGCGGTTGTCCAAGCGATGTCCCGCCGAGCGTTTCGCATCATCAATACCGGGGATGCGACCATCGATGCCGGTTCGCCGTTCACCCTCACTTGGACATCCTCGGGCTACGAGGGCGTCCAGGCGGCCGTCGTTGCTGCTGCCGTCCTGGATGATCCATCCGCACCGCCGCCTCCCACGGTAGTGCTGGGGAACGCCACGGTCGAATCAGGGCGTTTCGCATGGAATGTCCCACGCACGTACTATGGCAGATGGCGGCTGAAGGTCGTCGCCGCGGCGGCTGGGGTCTTGCTGGGGGAAATGGCTGGCCGGATCAATATCATGCCCCCGACGAGATTCCGAATCGTCTCGCCCATCGGAGGAGAAACCTACCGTCCCGGCGACCAGGTCCTTATCCGGTGGGAGACCATCAACCCGGTCCCCGAGCTCATCTCGAGCGTTAGTATCAACATCCTGAGATTTTCCGGCGGCTGCGGCATAGGCGATGATATCGCCATCGCATGGAACCGCACGCTCGTCAACATCACGGCCCGGGAATACCGGCTTACGATTCCGAGTGACGCTCCGGGAAGCTCCTATTATTTGGTCGATATTCAGCCGTTCAGTACGGCCTTCAGCAGCCGCTATGTGGAAGTCCACCATAGCCAGAGTGCCTGCTTTTCGGTCGTGAGGTAGATCCCGCGGCCCCCCCCGCCGGGAGGCGTTTCCCTGGAATGAGCCGCGAGCTCCTGGCCGGCGGTCTCTGAGAGGAGGGGCGCTCGCCGGGTCCGTTCCTTCGAGGAGCGGCTGGGGCAGAATTGACTCTTCGTCCGCGAACCGATAGACTTTCTTCCAAGAAACATGAGCAAGAATCAGGGGATTTGTCTGCCGATGCTCCACGGTTTCGATCTCCCCCGGAAAGGAAAAACTATGAAACAGACCGCCGTGGCTGTGATCGCCGTCCTTCTCCTCGTTTCGCTGTCCTGTAAGAGCGAAAAGCCGCCCGAACGGATCGCCGTCCAGCACATCCTCGTCGCCTTCCAGGGATCGATCCCCGAGGCGAAGGTGACGCGCACCCAGGCCGAAGCCGAGGCGCTGGCCAAGGAGCTCTTCGACCGGGCGAAAAGCGGCGAGGACTTCGACGCCCTGGTCAAGGGCTACACCGACGACGCCTACCCGGGCATTTACCGCATGTCGAACTTCGACGTGACGCCCGACGCGGCCAAGCAGGAATACAGCCGGGCCCGGATGGTCCAGGCCTTCGGCGACATCGGGTTCTCGCTCGGCGTGGGCGGCATCGGCCTGGCCGTCTATGACCCCAAGACCAGCAAGTACGGCTGGCACATCATCAAGAGACTCGAGTGAGCATCCGCGTCGGCATCGACACCGGCGGCACGTTCACCGATTTCGTCATCCTCGGTCCGCAGGGGATGCGGGTCTGGAAGGTGCTGTCGACGCCGGACGACCCCGGCCGGGCCATCCTCCAGGGACTCCGCGAGACCGGCGCCTTCGCCCGCGCGGCGGACATCATCCACGGCTCGACCGTGGCCACCAACGCCCTGCTCGAGCGCAAGGGCGTGCGCCTGGCCTTCCTCACGACCAAAGGCTTCGAGGACATCCTGGCCATCGGCCGCCAGACGCGGCGGGAGCTGTACAACATCCTGGTCGAGAAGCGGGAGCCGCTCATCCCGAGGCGGCTGTGTTTCGGCCTCGACGAGCGCACCCTGGCCGACGGATCCATTCTGCGGAAGGTCGACCCGGCCGAAGCGGAGCGGATCGCGAGGCAGCTTGAAAAGCTGGGCGTCGAATCCGCGGCGCTGTGCTTTCTCCATTCTTACGCCAACCCGGCGAACGAAAAGGCCGTCCTCAAGGCGCTGGAGAAGCGCGGAATCTCCTGTTCGGCCTCGCACCGCATCCTGCCCGAGTACCGGGAATTCGAGAGGGCCAGCACCACGGCGGTCAACGCCTACGTCGGCCCGCTCATGTCCGGCTACATCGGCCGGCTGGAGAAGGACATCAAGTCCGGCCGGCTGAGGATCATGCAGTCCAACGGCGGGTGCGTGTCGGCCCGGGGCGCCAAGGCAACGCCGGTCTGCACCATCCTCTCCGGGCCGGCGGGCGGGGTCGTGGGCGCCCGGGAAGTCGCCGTCCGGGCCGGCTTCGACCGGATCATCTCCTTCGACATGGGCGGGACTTCGACCGACGTCTCGCTGTGCGACCGGGACATCGCCGCGACCACCGAGTCGGTCATCAGCGAGATGCCGGTCAAGCTGCCGATCATCGACATCCACACCGTCGGGTCGGGCGGCGGGTCGATCGCCTTCGTCGACGAGGGCGGCGCCCTGCGCGTCGGTCCGCGGAGCGCGGGAGCCGACCCCGGGCCGGTCTGCTACGGCAAGGGGAGCGAGGTGACCGTCACGGACGCCAATCTGGTCCTGGGCCGGCTCGACCCCGGCACATTCCTGGGCGGGGCCATGACCATCCATCCCGAACGGGCGCGGAAGGCGGTGGAGGCGTTCGCTTCGAGGCTGGGACTCACGGCCGCGAAGCTGGCCGAGGGTATCATCCGCATCGCCGACGCCACCATGGAGCGGGCCATCCGGGTGATCTCCGTGGAGCGCGGCTTTGACCCGCGCGACTTCGCTCTCCTGTCCTTCGGCGGCGCGGGCGGCATGCACGCCTGCAGTCTGGCCGAGCGGCTGCGCATCCCGACGGTCATCGTCCCCAAGAACGCGGGAGTCCTGTCCGCCCTGGGCATGCTCCTGTCGGATGTCGTCAAGGATTATTCGCTGTCGGTGCTGAGGACGGGGGAGGGGGCGGCGCCGGCCGCGCTCGAGCGGCTGTTCGAGCCGATGCTCAGGCGGGCCGCTCCGGCGCTCCGGGCCGAGGGATTCGAGCGGAGCCGGATCCGGCTCGTACGGGCCGTCGACGTTCGATATGTCGGTCAGTCCTATGAGATCACGGTGCCTTACGGGCCCGGATTCCGGAAAGCGTTCGACGCGGCCCATCTGCGCCTCTACGGCTATGCCGACGAGAAGAGGGCGGTGGAGGTCGTGAACCTGAGGGTCAAGGCTTTGGGCTTGACGCGCAAGCCGGCCCTGGTCAAGTCTCCCCTCCGCGGGTCGAACCCCTCGGCCGCCCGGACGGCGTGTCGCCCAATGATCTTCGGCGGGAGGGCGTATCCTTCCGATGTCTACCGCCGCGACAAGCTCCAGCCCGGCAACGTTTTTCGCGGGCCGGCCCTGGTCACGGATTACGAGTCCACTTCGGTCGTGGCGCCGGGATTCGCCTGCCGGGTGGACGGGTTCGGCAACCTGATCATCCGCAAAGGAGCGAAGCCATGAGCGGACGACGGCGGCGGGCGATAGCCGACCCGATCGAGCTCGAGATCTTCAAGAGCCTGTTCGTGTCCGTGGCCGAGGAGATGGGCGTCGCCCTGACCCGGGCCTCGTTCTCGCCCAACATCAAGGAGCGCAAGGATTTTTCCTGCGCCCTGTTCGACGCCGAGGGACGGACCGTGGCCCAGGGCGACCACCTGCCGGTCCATCTCGGGGCCATGCCCCTGTCCGTGGCGAGCGCCATCGAGCGGGTCGAGCTCGAGCCGGGCGACACGGTCATCTTGAACGACCCCTTCCGGGGAGGGACCCATCTTCCGGATATCACCATGGTCTCGCCGGTCCATGTCCGGGGCCGGTCCGGTCCGGCCTTCTTCGTGGCCAACCGGGCCCACCATTCCGACGTGGGCGGCATGGCCCCGGGGTCGATGCCCCTGGCCACGGAGCTCTTCCAGGAGGGGATCATCATCCCGCCGGTCAAGCTCGTCCGGCGCGGCCGGATCGACCGGGACGTGCTGGACTTCATCCTGGCCAACGTCCGGACTCCGGAGGAGCGCGAGGGCGACCTGACCGCCCAGCTCGCGGCCAACCGCATCGGGCAGAAGCGCATCCTGGAGATCACGGCCAAGCACGGCTTGGCCAAGGTGCGGGAGCAGATGGCGAGCCTCCAGGATTATTCCGAGCGCATCCTGCGCCGGGCCCTCGAGGAATTCCCGGACGGCGTCTACGGATTCGAGGATTTCATGGACGGGGACGGAATGGGCCGGGGGCCGGTGCGGATCAAGGTCCGCGTCCGGATCCGGGGGGACTCGGCGATCGTGGATTTCTCGGGCACGGACCCCCAGGTCGGGGGGAATATCAACGCCAATTTCGCCATCACCCTATCGGCGACGCTCTATGTCTTCCGGTGCATCGTACCGGGCGACGTCCCGTTCAACGCCGGGCTGCTCCGGCCGCTCACGGTCATCGCGCCCGAGGGGAGTGTCGTCAACGCCCGGCCCCCCGCGGCCGTGGCCGGAGGGAACGTCGAGACGTCGCAGAGGATCACCGACGTCCTGCTGGGCGCCCTGGCCAAGGCCGCCCCGGGCCGCATCCCGGCGGCGAGCAGCGGGACGATGAACAACGTCACCTTCGGCGGGACCAATCCGGCCACGGGGAAGAGCTTCGCCTACTACGAGACGATCGGCGGAGGGATGGGAGCGAGCGCGGTGCGCGACGGGCTGAGCGGAGTCCATACCCACATGACCAACACCCGCAACACTCCGGTGGAAGCCCTGGAGAATTATCTCCCGGTCCGCATCCGGCGCTACAGCCTGCGTCCGGGCTCGGGGGGCGGGGGGCGGCATCGGGGCGGTGACGGCATCGTCCGCGAATTCGAGTTCCTGGCGCCGGCCCGGGTCAATATCCTTTCGGACCGGAGGGTGTTCGCGCCGTACGGATTGAAGGGGGGGCGGCCCGGGAAAAAGGGGTCGAACACCCTGACCGAAGGCGGCCGAAGCCGGGCGCTCGGGTCCAAGACGAGCCTGAGCGTCAAGAGCGGCGACCGGCTGAGGATCGAAACCCCGGGCGGAGGCGGATACGGGCGGCCGGGGAAGGGCGGGAGAAGCGGGGGAAGGGAGCGCGGACGATGAGCGCCGAGCCTGTTCCGGCTCCGTCCGGTCCCTGGTATCGCGGCATCACCTCCCACCAGAAAAAAGCCCTGCTGTCGGCCTCCCTGGGATGGATGCTCGACGGCATGGACATCATGCTCTATTTCATGGTCCTGGCCGAGCTCATGAAGCACTTCGGCATGAGCAAGGCCATGGGCGGGCTGATGAGTTCGCTGACGCTCCTGGCTTCGGCCGTGGGCGGGATCCTCTTTGGCCTGCTCGCCGACCGGATCGGCCGGGTCAAGGCTCTGATGGGCAGCATCCTCGTCTATTCCGTTTTCACCGGAGCCTGCGGGCTTTCGGGAAGCATCTGGCAGCTGGCGGTCTTCCGGACGCTGCTCGGGCTGGGCATGGGAGGGGAGTGGGCCACCGGCGCGGCGCTCGTGGCCGAGACCTGGCCTGCCGAGAAGCGCGGCAAGGCCATGGGCATCGTCCAGAGCTCGTGGGCCATCGGCTATGCCCTGGCCGCGGTCATCACCGCCGTGGTCTTGCCCAAGTTCGGCTGGCGGGCGGTATTCTTCGTGGGAGTGCTTCCGGCGCTTCTGACGGTCTGGATCCGGAAGCACGTCGAGGAGCCGGAGATCTGGAAGAAGGCCGCCGAGAGGCGCAAGACCGAGGTGAAGCGGACCAAGCTCGGCATCATCTTCAAGCCGCCGTATCTGAAAAATACGATGGTCACGACACTGATGAACGCCGGGACGATGTTCGCCTACTGGGGGCTCTTCACCTGGATCCCGAGCTACCTCGGTCTTCCTTCGGGCGAGGGGGGGATGGGCCTGGACATCATCAAGACTTCGACTTGGATCCTGGTCATGCAGGCCGGAATGTGGCTGGGCTACGTCAGCTTCGGATTCATCTGCGACAAGGTCGGCCGCAAGCCGACCTACATTTTCTACCTGTTCGCCGCGGCCGCCCTGGTGATCCTCTACAGCAGCGTCCGGAGCAACACGGCCCTCCTCCTCGTCGGACCGTTCCTGGCCTTTTTCGGCACGGGGTATTTCTCCGGGTTCGGGACGATCACCGCCGAGATCTTCCCGACGAGCATCCGGGCCTCGGCCCAGGGCTTCACCTACAACATCGGCCGCGGGTTGAGCGCCGCGGCGCCGTTCACCATCGGGGCGCTGGCCAAGAGCTACGGCCTGTCGATCGCGTTCTATCTCACGGCCGCCTTCTTCCTATTTTCAGCATGCGTCGCCTTCGCCCTGCCCGAGACCCGCGGAAAGCAGTTGGATTAAATGATGATAGAATACTCAAGGAAAAGGACCAGGTGACGATCATCCCTTGCGGGCTTTGAGGCATTGATGGAAAAGCGAGGACGACAGAAGCTGGTGATCCTCGGCGCAGGCGGGTTTGCCGAAGAGGTCGGCGACCTGGTTTCCGAAATCCCGGAATTCGAGCTCATCGGCTTTATCGAAAGCCTCGACCGCCGGCGATGCCGACAGCCCTTGTCGGGTCTGCCGGTGATCTGGATCGACGAGGCCGCGCAGCTGGACAGGCCGTGCGGCTGCGTGTGCGCCGTGGGGTCTCCGAAAGGGAGAAAACGCTTTGTCCAGCAGGCGTCCTCGCTCGGGCTCGACTTTGTGACGGTCGTGCACCCCACGGCGAGGATCGCCCCCACCGCTTCGCTGGGATGCGGAGCCATCGTGAGCGCCGGGGCGGTCGTGGCGGCCAGGACAAAAATCGGGGCGCACGCCATCCTGAATCGCGGCTGCTTGATCGGGCACCACATCCAGGTTGACGATTGGGTGACGATCTCGCCCGGAGCGAATATCGCCGGGGGAAGCCGGATCGGAGAGCTGACTTATATCGGCATCGGGGCGATCATCTTGGAAGGGACCTCGATCGGCAGTCGCGCCGTCGTCGGAGCCGGCGCGGTCGTGACCCGGGATGTGCCGGACCGGGTCCAGGTCCTGGGCATTCCGGCGCGGATCACAAAAGAAGAGATCGAGGGGGCATAGCGTCGCGGAGCATTTCATGCGGGCTTACAGAATTCTCATCCTGGGTGCCTCGTACGGCTCTCTTCTTGGCGTCAAGCTCGCCCTCGCCGGGCACACGGTGAAACTCGTCTGTTTGCTAAACGAGGCCGAACTGATTAACAGGGAAGGGGCCGTCGTCCGCCTGCCGGTCAAGGGCCGCGAGGGACTCGTCGAAGTCAACTCGAAGACGTTGCCCGGCCAAATATCGGCCGGCGGCCCGGCCGACTTCCATCCGGCCGATTTCGACCTTGTCGGGCTCGCGATGCAGGAGCCGCACTATCGTTCCGCCGGCGTGCGCCAGCTTCTCGAAAAAGTGGCCGAGTCAAAAACGCCCTGCCTGTCGATCATGAACATGCCGCCGCTGCCATACCTGGCGCGCATTCCGGGCATCTCCGTTCGCTCCGTTCGCGACTGCTATACGGATGCCGGCGTGTGGGACAACTTCGACCCCAAGCTGATGACGCTCTGCAGCCCCGATCCGCAGGCGTTCCGTCCGCCGGAAGAGAAGGGGAACGTGCTGCAGGTTCGCCTGCCCACCAATTTCAAGGCGGCGCGTTTCGAACGGGATGCGCAGACCGCCATTCTGCGCCGGCTCGAAGCCGACATCGAAACGGCCCGCTACGACGCCGGCTCGGAAAAAATCGAGCTTCCCGTCAAGCTCAAGGTCTACGATTCCGTTTTCGTGCCGCTGGCCAAGTGGGCCATGCTGATCGCCGGCAACTACCGCTGCGTGACGAAGCAGGGCATCCGGCCCATCAAGGACGCCGTGCACAGCGACCTCGAAGCCTCGCGCCTTGTCTACAACTGGGTGACCCAGCTGTGCGTATCGCTCGGCGCGGACGAGAAGGATCTCGTCCCGTTCGAGAAATATGCGGCCGCCGCCAACAGCCTCGCCGGTCCGTCCGCCGCGGCGCGCGCCCTCTCCGGCGGCGCGCCCCACATCGAGCGGGTGGACCGTCTCGTGCAGACGATCGCCGCCGAGAAGGGCCTGAGGTCATCCGTGCTTGACGAAATCGTCGGGCTGGTCGACGAGCAGCTAACCCTCAACCGGTCCAAATCAGCTCGCGACATCAGATGACCTTAAGGCAAAAGACACTCAGCGGACTCAAGTGGAGCTTTATCGACAGTTTTGCCAGCCAGGGAATCCATTTTGTGATCGGCATCATCCTGGCCAGGCTGCTGGTCCCCAAGGATTTCGGCCTGATGGGGATGCTCGCGATTTTCATCGCCCTTTCCCAATCCGTCATCGACAGCGGTTTCAGCCAGGCGCTGATCAGAAAGCAGAATTGCCGACAGGTCGATTTCAACACGGTTTTCTATTTCAATCTTCTCGTGGGGATTGTCTTTTATGCGCTTCTTTATTTTGGCGCCGGTTTGATCGCCGGTTTTTTCAATGAGCCGCAGCTCAAGCCTTTGGCCAGGATACTGGGTCTGATCCTGGTCATCAACTCGTTGGGGCTGATCCAGAGGACGATCATCACCAAAGAGATCGATTTCAAGCTCAAGACCAAAATCTCGCTCGTCGCGTCGCTCCTGTCGGGGGGGGTCAGCATTGGAATGGCCTTGAACGGGTTCGGCGTCTGGAGCCTCGCCGGCAGACTGATCGCCCATCAATTCGCGGCAACCGTGCTTTTCTGGCTTTGGAACAAATGGCGGCCGACCCAGGCTGTCAGTATTCGAGCCTTCAAGGAAATGTTCGGATTCGGCTCCAGGCTGTTGGCCTCGGGCCTTATCGATGCGGCCTACCAGAATATCTATTCCCTCATCATCGGCAAATATTTCTCCGTCACCGATTTGGGCTATTTTCTCAAGGCGGACGATTTCAGCAAAATTCCTTCTCAAAACCTGCACGGGATCATCAGCAGGGTCAGCTATCCGACCCTATCGACCCTTCAGGATGAAACAGCCAAGCTCAAATCGGCTTACAAGAAGCTGATCCAAACAACGATGTATATCACCTTTATCCTGATGATCGGGCTGGCCGCCACGGCGCAGGGAATCATACGGGTTTTAATCGGGGACTCATGGCTGCCGGTGGTGCCCTATCTGCAGCTCTTGTGCTTTGTCGGCATGATGTATCCTCTCCAGGCGCTGAACTTGAACATGCTCTTGGTCAAAGGGCGATCGGACCTGTTTCTAAGGCTTGAGGTCATAAAAAAAATCCTGGCCGTTCCGACGATCGTCATCGGGATTGTCTTTGGAATTAAAATCATGATCGCCGGAATGATCCTCAATTCTTTGATCGCCTACTATCTCAACACCTATTGGTCGGGAAGGCTGATCGGCTATTCGGTGAAAGAACAGGTGGCCGATATCCGTGCGCCTTTCTTGATGGCGGCCGGAATGGGACTCATTGCTTTTCAGGCCGGGAGGATCATCAGGGGCGGACATCTGATCGTCTTGATAGCGCAAGTGGCCGTCGGAGCCCTGACGATCCTGGTGTTCTCGGAGCTTGGGAGATCGAAGCCCTATCTTGAAATAAAGCGAATCGTCCTGGAAAGCATCAGAAGATGAATGACCGGGGACAGCGGTTGAACCTTCAGGACATGGTGTGGCGGCTCCTCCTGTTGAGCGCCATGGGATCGATCTTCAGCGATGTCCTTCTTTTTCGGGTGATCGGCTTTGCCGTTACCATCCCGCATGTCTTGCTGGCCGTGACGACGGGCATGGCTGTGTTCGCGGGAAGGCGGATCGAGGGTCGGGTCGCTTTCTTTTTCGCCCTGATCGCGTTGACCGAGGTCCTTCATGCGACGGCGGTCGGTTTCGTGACGTCTGTCGAATGGCAAAAGTCGTTCGCCCAATTCCTGGCCTATGGCCTGTGTTGTGTTGCCCTGACAAAGCTCAGGCCGGACAGGGAGACGTTGGCCGGAAGCGCTCCCTGGGCGATGAGGCTCGGAATGGTTGTCGGCGGCTTGGGCGTTTTGCAGTTCATCCTTTTCCGAATGGGGGTCGCGGCCTCCCTCCCGGCAAGCTGGAGAGTGAAGAGCCTGGATGTTTCGAGCCTGTCGGGCCGATACGGAGGGATTTCGCCGGCCTTCGGCTTGGCCCAAGAACCGTCTTACTATGCCCTCGGCCTTGCGGCTCTGCTGGCCTATCTCTTTTTTCTCAAAAGGCTCAAGCTGATCGATCGCCCCAAGCTCTATGTCCTATCGGTCGCCATGCTCATTTCGGGAGTCTTTGTATCCTTCTCGCTGGCGGGCGTCGTGATCACCTCCGTGCTTGTGATTCAACAGCTGTATTCGTCTCGAAATATCATCGGCATGTTATTGATCATGGCGGCGATCATAAGCATTTTTTGGATACCGGGATCTCAAATGGGATTGATTGAACCCATTCAATCACGCTTTCAAAGAGTGATTCGGGGCTTGGATCATTCGGCTCTGATCCGGGTGATCGCACCCATGCGTTTGTTGTTCGCGAGAACCGGCAGCCTGGAGACTTCGGTGTTCGGTACAGGAATGGGAATGGAAGAACGAGAAAAGCCAATATATTTATCTGTCTTTGAGACGACCGCTCAGGGCGGGATCGATCGAGATGATGTCGAGATCCATAACATCATCACCATCATCCGATTTCTTCAAGGATGGTTGGGATTGATTCTCTACGGAGCTATGCTCTGGACTATTCTTAAGCCCTTGGCCGGGAAATACCAGGCCATTGCTCCCGTGCTGTTGTTTTTCCTCCTCTATCACTTTTCCTCCGGGCTCTACTTGAGTCCGATCTTCTGGTCTTTGCTGGCCTTGATGGCGCTGCTGAGAAGAGGCGCGTTGGCCGCCGCCTGGGCGAGGCGTGGCTGCGGGCTCCCTGAGTTCCGAGCATGAGAGACGGGATCTTGTTCCTATCGTGGGGAAGCCCCTGGCCGGCTTTCAGCGGGGCGGGAATCCGCAAATGGAACCTGTTCAGGGAGCTGGGGAAGGCCTATCCGGTCGATCTGTTGGTCTTGTCCCGCAAGCCATTGACGAAAGAGCAAACCGCCAAGCTCGGCGAAATCGCGCGCAGCATGACCCGGATGCCGCTCAAGGACGTCACGGCCGCGGATAAAGCCCGGGCCCTGGCGCGGATGATCGTGCACAGGCTGCCCTATCACGGGGCCGTGCTGGAATCCTCTCTGGGCGATCATCCGGACATCCGACGAAGGATCGAAGGCTTTCCCGGCATCGTCTTCACCAGCGTCGGTCATTGGGGCGTGCTCATCCGTGGCCGCCGGGCGGTCCATTGGATCCTCAATCAAAGCGATGCCGATGTCGATTTTTGGCGAGTGTATGCCGTGCAGGCCGAGCGTCCGCTGGAGAAGGCCGCGGCCCGGATCAATCATCGCCTCTCCCGGCATGTCTTCCGGCGGGTTTATCGGAACGTCGGGCGCATCATCTCCGTATGCCAGGAGGATCGGCATCTGACGCGGGAATTGGCGCCGGAGGCCCGAATCGACGTCATTGAAACCGGGGTTGACTGCTCTTATTATGTTCCCGATCATGACGGTCTTGATCGTCAGCCGCGGAGGCTTCTCTTCACCGGCACATCCGCGGCGCGGAACATTACGGCCCTGCGCTGGTTCACGGACATGGTCTGGCCCTTGATCGGGAAGCAAGCTCCCGATGTCGAGCTCTTGATCGGGGGCGATTTCGACCCCAAGGCGCAGGCCTCGTTTAGAAGGATACCGAACATCCGCTTCACGGGGCGGATCGACGACATCCGGCCGAGCTATTATAAAAGCCATGTCTATGTGGCGCCTTTTCAAATCGGCAGTGGCATGAAAGCCAAGATCGGCGAGGCCATGGCCATGGGCATGGCCATCGTCTCAAAACCCGGGGGGATCCGAGGATATCCTCTCGTTGACGGCGAATCGGTGCTCGTCGCCGAGACGCCGGAGGCATTTGCCGATTGCTGTCTCAAGCTTCTGAGGGATGTGTCCTTGCGCGAAAAACTGGAAAGAGCGGCCCGGCAGATTGCCCTGAAAACGCTGGATTGGAAAATCCTCGGCGAGCGACTTCGTGCGATTGTCAAGGAACACAGGGCGTCTCTCGACGGGATTTCGCGGCCGGTGAGTCGATGACCATCCCCTTATGCCGATGAAAATCGTTTATTTGCATCAATATTTCCGCACTCCGCGAATGTCGGGCGGGACCAGGTCTTATGAAATGGCCCGACGGCTTGCGGCTTATGGGCATGAAGTGCACATGATCACGAGCGATCGGAGCGGTCCGGTCTCCGGCCGATGGTATCGGACCCGGGAATCCGGTATCCAGGTCCACTGGCTTCCCGTGCCCTACGAAAACAAAATGTCCTATCCGGCGCGCCTGAGGGCGTTTTTCCGATTTGCGATCCGATCCGCGTCGTATTCCCGCCGAATCAAGGCCGACGTGATCCTGGCCAGCAGCACGCCTTTGACCATCGCCCTCCCGGGGGTGTGGGTCTCCAAAATGCAAAGAGCTCCGCTCGTTTTTGAAGTGAGGGACCTTTGGCCGGAATTGCCGATCGCTTTGGGGGCGCTCAAAGGGCCCCTCATCCCGGCGGCGCGCCTGCTGGAACGGTTTGCCTACCGGAATTCTTCGCAGATCATCGCCCTGTCGCCCGGCATGAAAGACGGGATCGTCCGGGCCGGATATCCGTCCCGGCGCGTCCACGTGATTCCAAACGGTTGCGATCTCGAGCTCTTCCAGGGAGCGAGCCGATCGGGCCGCCGTTTCCGGGACCGATATGAATGGCTGGGCGAGAGGCCTCTGGTCCTGTACGCCGGGACCATCGGCCGGATCAATGGCCTGAAATATCTCGTTCGGCTGGCGTTCGAGACGTGGAAGGCGGCGCCCGAAGTCCGCTTTTTAGTTGCCGGCGACGGATATGAACGCCGGCTCATTGAAGCCTTGGCCCGCGACCTCGGCGTGCTCGACCGGAACTTTTTCTTGTCGCCGCCGATGCCGAAAGCGGACATGCCCGAGCTCTACGCGGCCGCGACGATGGCCACGTCGCTTTTTATCGACCTGCCGGAAATGTGGTCGAATTCCGCGAACAAATTCTTTGATTCCCTGGCCGCCGGCCGCCCGATCGCCGTCAACTACCAGGGCTGGCAGGCGGATTTGATCCATGAAACGGGGGCGGGCCTGGTGTTGCCGGCCGACGATGTGCCGGGTGCCGCCCGGCAACTGACCCGGGCCATTTTCGACAAGGGATGGACCGCCCGCGCAGGTTCCGCCGCTCTTCAGCTGGCGCGCGATCGGTTTGACAGGGATCGATTGGCAAAACAAATGGAGGAAGTCCTCTTGAGATCCGCATCACGGGCCTGACGGCTCAGCCCGTGAGGCTTTTTTGCCTGATCTTGTCAAATTCTCTGGACATCATGCCCGGATGAATACACAATAGCTCCCGATGAGATCAATCCTGCTGAAACGAGCGCTCGACGTGATCCTGTTGATCCCGGCGGGGCTGATCCTTTCGCCGGTAGTGGCGGCCATCGCGCTCTTCATCAGGATCTCCTTGGGAAAACAGATATTATTCAAGCATGTTCGGCCGGGAAAAGACGGCAAGCCGTTCAGGCTGTACAAGTTTCGGACCATGACCTTCGCCGCCGATGAACACGGATATCTGCTGCCGGATAAGGACAGGCTCCTCCCTTTTGGGCGATTTCTTCGCAAGTTCAGCCTGGACGAGCTGCCCGAGCTGTGGAATGTGGTCAAGGGCGAGATGTCCCTGGTCGGCCCGCGGCCGCTGCTGATGGAACATCTCGATGCTTACACTTCCAGTGAGGCCCGCCGGCATGACATGAAGCCCGGCGTGACGGGACTCGCCCAGATCAGCGGTCGAAACGCTCTTTCGCTCAAACACAAATGCGAATGGGATGTATGGTACGTGGAGAATTGGAGCCTTCCGCTGGATGTCCAGATCATCATCCGGACCGTGATCAAGGTTCTCCGGGGAGAGGGCGTACTGGTTCCCAGCGAAAGCCCGAAACGCCGCTGGGAGCCGGGCTTCAAAGGAGCAGGATGGGAGGCATCCGTCGGGCCGAAGTGACGGCCAAACAGTGATGGGAGTTGAAACCGTTGCCCATAAGGGATAAGAAGCCGCGCCTCTACCTTTCCCCGCCCCATATGTCCGGCCATGAGGAGACGTTTGTCGCCGAGGCCTTCCGGTCGAACTGGATCGCCCCGCTCGGTCCGATGGTGGATGCCTTCGAACGGGAGGTTGGCGATTATATCGGGGTGGGGCACGCGACGGCCCTGATGTCGGGGACGGCGGGGCTTCACCTGGCCCTTCTCGTCCTCGGCGTGACATCCGGCGACGAGGTGCTGTGCGCGACGCTGACTTTCAGCGCGTCGGCCAACGCCATCCTGTATGCCGGAGGGGTGCCGGCATTTATCGACTGCGACCAGAGCACATGGACCATCGACCCGGACCTGCTCGAAGCGGAGCTTTCGGCCTGCGTCCAAAGGGGCCGCAAGCCCAAAGCCGTCATGGCCGTAGATCTTTACGGCCAGTGCGCCGATTACAGCCGGATCGAGGACATCTGCCGGAGATACGAGGTGCCTGTGATCGAGGACGCGGCCGAGGCTCTGGGAGCCGCTTGTGGCGGAAAAAAGGCCGGGCGCTTCGGCCGGCTGGCCGTTTTCTCCTTCAACGGCAACAAGATCATTACGACTTCGGGAGGGGGGATGCTCGTTTCTTCCGACGGGGAGTTGATCCGGAGGGCCCGTTTCCTGGCCACCCAGGCGCGGGATCCGGCGCCCCACTACGAGCATACGACGATCGGCTATAATTACAGGATGAGCAATATCCTGGCCGCGGTCGGGAGAGGTCAGCTCAAGGTCATAGAGGAACGGGTCGCCGCGCGACGGAGGAATTTCGAGCTCTACCGGAAGGCGCTCGGCGGCCTGCCCGGAGTCGGGTTCATGCCGGAAGCCGCCTACGGCCGGTCGAATCGATGGCTGACCTGCATCACCGTCGACCCGGAGCAATTCGGCGCGTCGCGGGAAGACATCCGGTCGGCCCTTGAGGAGGAGAACATCGAGGCCCGGCCGGTGTGGAAGCCCATGCACCTCCAGCCCGTGTTCGCCTCGTGCCGGAGGCGCGGGGGGGATACGGCCGCGGAGATCTTCGCCAAAGGGCTTTGCCTCCCGAGCGGCAGCAATCTCCGGGAGGAGGACATCATCCGGATCACGGCGATCGTTCGAGGATGCGCCAAAAGCTGAAACAGACTTGATGGGATGGGCCAGGCGATGAGAAGCGGCTATTCATTCTTCATGCGGCGGATCAACCAGGTCATTCTGGATATCATCGTTTTCATTCTCGCCGTCTTCCTGGCCTACCTGATTCGTTTTGAGAGGATGCCCGAAGGGTCCTACCTTCGACAATGGATTCTCCTGCTGCCGTACCTGGTTCTGGCCAGGACCCTCTCGTTCTATTTTTTCCGGGTCTACTCCATTGTCTGGAAATATGTTTCCATCCGGGATGTCCTATTGATCATGGGGTCTTCTCTGCCCGCCAGCGCGCTCCTCCTCCTTGTCAGGATCGCTTCGCCTTCCCGGCTCGCCGATCTGAGAGTGCCCTTCGGCGTGATCGCCATTGAATACTTGATGGTGATCATAGGAACTTCGGGAATCCGCATGCTGCGCCGCTTGACCTATGAGATGCGGAGAAGCAAAAAAGACACTCGTGAAGGCGGCGACCGGAAAAGAGTGCTCCTGATCGGTGCCGGCGACGCGGGAAATGCCGCGGTGAGAGAGCTCAAAAAGCGGTCGGATCAGGGCACGACGGTCGTCGGATTCATCGATGACGACCCCAAGAAGATCCACACCGTCATTCAGGGAGTTTCTGTTCTTGGCGGCAGCGACCAGATTCCCTCGCTCGTGAAACGCAAGTCCGTCGACGAGGCCATCATCACCATCGCCAACGCTTCCTCCAAAGACATTCGGAGGATCGTCGATATCTGCAGCGGCGCGGGGATCAAGGTCAAAATCATCCCGAGCCTGTTGGAGATGCTCGATGAGCATGTCCGGATGTCGAGGGTCCGCGAGATCAACATCGATGACCTCCTGGGAAGGAGCGCCGTCAGCTTCGACAACGGCCGGCCGGAAGTCGTGGAGAACTATCGCCACAAGAGGATCATGATCACCGGCGGAGGCGGCTCTGTCGGCTCGGAGTTGTGCCGCCAGCTGGCCGCGCTTCGGCCGAGAGGGCTCATCCTCCTGGACAAGGACGAAAACAGCATTTATGAGATTGAATCCGAGATTCGGACGACAATGCCCCACTGCCCGACGATTCCCGTCGTCGGAGATATCCGGGACCGCCCGAAGCTGGAACGCCTGATCGAGCGCCTCAGGCCTCAGGTCATTTTCCATGCCGCGGCTCACAAGCAGGTGCCGCTCATGGAAGGCAACATCTCCGAGGCCGTCCTCAACAACATCGTGGGAACGCAGAATGTCGTCGAGTCGGCGGATGCCTTTGGAGTCGAGAAATTTGTCTTTATTTCCACGGACAAAGCCGTCAATCCCGCCGGCATCATGGGGGCCACCAAGAGGATCGGCGAAATCATCGTCCAGAAAATCGCCTCAAGCAGCCGGACCCGATTCTCCTGCGTCCGTTTCGGGAATGTCCTGGGCAGCCGGGGCAGCGTCGTGCCGCTTTTCCGGAAGCAGATCGCGGCCGGCGGCCCGATCACCGTGACTCACCCCGATATCCGGCGATACTTCATGTCGATCGCCGAAGCCGTGCAGCTCATCATCCTGGCGGGAACGCTGGGAAACGGCGGCCAGATCATCGTCCTCGACATGGGACAGCCCATCAAAATCAAGGACCTGGCCCGCGACCTGATCCGGATCTCCGGATACAAGGAGGACGAGATCGAGATTCAATACACCGGACTCCGTCCCGGTGAAAAGCTCTACGAGGAAATTCTGGTCGACCAGGATAAAGCCAAGGCCACCGAGTTCCAGAAAATATTCATCGCCCCGGCCTTGGAGGTCGATGACGCCCAATTTTCATCGGTGCTCGAAAAGATGATTCATGCCGCGGAACAGGGCCGCGACGAGGCCGTTGTGGACGGCCTGAAGTGCATCGGGATCGGATACCAATCGTCTTCATCGATAGTGAGCGCGTTTGACAATGAATAGGAACAAGAGGTTGTGAAATCGGAGGGACAGACATGAAGGAGCGGGAGGAGCAGGAAAACGAGGTCGCTTGGATGGATCATTTTGTCGCCCTCAAGAAAAGAAAATGGCTGGTCATCATCCCTGCGGTGCTCTGTGCTGTTTTGGCCGGAGTCATAAGCTTTCTTTCCCCGCGGGAATGGGAAGTCGATATGCTGATTGCGCCCGGCCATGCCCTCGTTCGGACCGAGCAGGGGTCCTACGCGGAGGTGCCGGTCGTCGATCCGAAGCTCGTCGCCGCCCTGGTCAATCGGAAGGCTTTCGACCGTCTCCTCGCCGAAGACATGGGCCCGGACGCGGCGTTTTCCCCGGAGCTCGTCGCCGAGCACCTGAAAGACACGGGCTGGGTGAGGATCGCCGCTCGGGATAGGGACATCGTCCGGGCCAAGTCCGTTCTCTCCCGGCTTTTCGTTCGACTAAAAGACGAGGTCGACCGGAAGGCCGGCATCTATCTCAAAGAGGTCGAAAGCCAGCTCGTTTTGAATAAATACCAAATCCTCGATAAAGAGCTGTCGGCCAAGGGCGGGTGGAACAAACTCAAGCTCCTTGACCTGGAGATCAACAAAGCCAGGCGGGAGAGCCAGTCCTGGGAACGCAAGCTTGCCATTTCGGAGGACCGGATCGACAGCCTTTCGGAAGAGATGAAGGCGGCCCGGGAGAGGCTCGAGGGGCTCGAGGCCCGATCAAGTCAGACCCTTGCCGGGACAGAAGAGGGCGCCGACGCGACCGGCCGTCTCCTCCAAGCCGAGGCCCTCCGGGACGCCCAGGCCTATTGTCAAACGCTGAACGATAAGCTGAACGCGGAGAAGATCGCCCAGGAAGACGCCCGCTTAGCCATCAGCGATCGACACGACAGAATCACGCAGCTCCGTCTTAATAGGGATGAAGCGAGGAATGAGATCGAAAGAGTCGGGATTGAAATCGATGGCCTCAAGAGCCAAACGGCCTTGTTGGCCCAACGACAGGCCGGGATCGATTCCGCGCGACTGGTCCAGGAGCCAGCGGCGTCCCCGTCTCCCGTTTCCCCGAAGACGGTGAAAAACATTATCTTGGCGGGGATGATGGGCTTGCTCCTGTTTTCGATCGTGGCCATTGTCCTGGAACAAATAGAAAAGCGAAAGACATGAAGGCGATTTTATCCGTTTCCTGCGCCCCTGATGCGGCGCGGGGTCGGATCAACAGGCCGTCCTTCCTTGTTTTAGCCGCTTTGTGGGGAGCGGCGGGATATTTTTTTTATGCGAAATACGTCCCGCTCGTTCCGGCTTTCCAGGCGGTTTTAATTCCCATCCTCGCCTCGGTCTTTCTCGTGACCGTGCTTCATTTCCATCGGGGAACTCTGTTGTTCGTTTTTTTTCTGCCTCTCATCAACAGCCTCCCCTATTTTTTCGGCCTCTTTGAGCCGTTACCCGTCGCTCCGACGGCGCTCGTTTTATTTTTATCTTATTTTTTGGGCTGGCTCGTTCGCCAAGCGATGTCCGGGGACAGGATCCATCTCCCCGTTTCCCTGGCCAAGCCTCTGGTCTTGTTTTCCGCGCTCGTCGCCGTATCCGCGCTCGTCACGTTTTTTCGATATTCCAATTTTTTCCCCTTGCTGAGCGGCGGGATCTACGAGCTGAAAACCAACGTGGCGGGCGTTACCGCCGGCGGCGCCATCATGAGTCTGGTGTTCAATTCTTTGAACTATCTCACGGGAGCCCTCTTTCTATTCGTTCTCCTGAGCATCGACCAGCCCAAGAGATTCATCAAGCCGGTGCTCGGCGTGCTCTGTTCGAGCTCGCTGATTTCCTTGAGCTTCGGCCTCTTTCAATGCCTTCATCAAGGGGCGATCGGAAACAATCCCATCAGTATCCGCTCGGAATTGATCAACGCAACTTTCAAGGATGCGTTGGCCTTCGGGGCTTACCTGGCCATGATCATCCCGCTGCTCTTGGGGGCCTTTCTGGCTTTTCGAGGATTGATCCGATGGGTTTCCCTCGTCATCATCGGGCTGTCTTTCTGTTTGATTCTTTTTTCCGGGTCAAAGATCGCCATTTTTTCCTCGGTCATATCCGTGCTGCTTTTTGCCGCATGGGTTTTCCCGCTGTTCCTCAAGCGCGCGAAACCAAACAAAAAACAATTCTTAAGATCCAAGAGACTGCTGGGAACGGCCGTTTGCCTCGCGGCTGTCGTCGTCGCCGTGTTTTTCATCGTCGACGGACATTTCGGGAACGAGATCAAGGACTCCAACCTCTACAATCGGCTGAAAGGCTTGGAACGCGCCGTGAACTATCGAGTGGGGGCTCTCTGGAAAATGGCCCTGGCCATGATCAGGGATTATCCCCTGACGGGAGTGGGGATCGGGGGATACATCATCGAAGTCTCCAATTACGCCCGATGGCACCAGGTCGAGTTGGACGCCGAATCGGCCGAGAACGCCGCCCTTCAAGTCGGTTCCGAATTGGGGCTCGTCGGCCTTTTATTGGCGTTGTGGATCGGCTGGCAGATCATCAAGCAGGTCCGTCGATCTTATTCCAAGCTGCTTTTCAGTGATAACAACAAAATTCTTCTCATCGGGGTGATGGTGGCGATGTTCTCTTTTATCCTGAATGCTCTGGTGCATTCCCACATCGGCAGTTTCGAGGTCCAATACGCGTTCGGGCTCCTTGTCGGATTTGTGTACTGGCTGGGAGGAGGGGATGAAGAGAAGGGGGATAAAGTTATCTTCAGCAGGAAGTTCATCGCCTCAAGTTGCCTGCTGATCGCCTTTTTTGGGGGCGTCCATCTCTGGAATTCCACCCATTCCCTCTCTTTGAAAAGCAGAACAGAGCAGTTCGGCCTGAAACAAGATTTTGGATTCTACCCGCTTGAAAAAACGAACGACGAGCGGGAATTCCGTTGGACGGGCAGTCACGGAGGCGTCACTCTCAGAGTCGAGAAGGCGGTCATGGTGATTCCCCTTCTTGCTTCCCACCCGGACCTCGATCGTCATCCCGTTACGGTCGAGATCCATCTCATCAAAAACTTATTCAGGGAAAAAAAGCTCTTAGCAAAGATGTTGCTCAGGCAGAATACGTGGCAAAGCGCCGTATTCTCTATTCCCGACGAGGTCGGCCGCGACGTCGTCCTGCTCCTTAAAGTCAGCCGGACCTGGAATCCTTCGACGGCCACGGGCGCGTCCGACCGCCGCAACCTGGGCGTGGCCGTCGGCCG